>Ga0182027_10016000_pt1 | contig 10271 bp, 9 predicted proteins | sample 712E1DmetaG_FD_121300 | JGI IMG/M metagenome (GOLD analysis project Ga0182027, IMG submission 121300) | Permafrost microbial communities from Stordalen Mire, Sweden - 712E1D metaG (Illumina Assembly) | ecosystem: Environmental > Terrestrial > Soil > Wetlands > Permafrost | place: Sweden... | reverse complement strand
CGAAAACGATCCCTTAGGTGCCGGTTATCATATTATCCAATCAATGATTGCTATCGGCTCCGGAGAAATATTCGGCAAGGGTTTTTTAAGTGGTTCTCAAACTCAATTGAAATTCTTGCCGGAACAGCAGACTGATTTTGTTTTTTCCGTGTTTGCCGAGGAATGGGGATTCATCGGCGGGCTGATTCTGATTGTTCTATTTATGGTTATTATCCTTTGGGGATTAAAAATTGCCTTGCAAGCCAGAGATTTATTAGGCACAATTACCGCGTTTGGAGTAACGGCTTTTATTTCATGGGAAGTCTTTATCAATATAGGAATGGTTTTGGGAATTTTGCCGGTTGTCGGCATTCCGCTGCCTTTCTTCAGTTACGGTGGATCAGCAATGCTTTCTTTGATGGCGGCAATAGGGTTATTAATGAATGTAAGCGCGCGTAGATTTATTTTGCAACGTTAGTAATTGATAATATAATATAAAACGTCGTTGATAAAAATAAATGAATTAACGTAATTTGATGCAAGAAATAAAAGGAGGATAATGTGTGGGAGAAAAAGAAAGAAGTTGAAGAGATCAAAGCCTTCTTAGGTCAGGGAGCCGAGTTCATCGGCAAACTTATCTTTAACGGATCTGTTCGCATAGACGGAAGTTTTCAGGGGGAAATTTACGGGCAGGGATCATTAGTTGTTGGAGAGGGCGCGATGATCAAAGCTAACATCGCGGTCAAAAGCATTTATATAAGTGGTGACGTGCAGGGCGACATTGAAGTAGAAGAAAAAATAAACATCCACTCAAAAGGAAAATTTTCAGGCAATGTTCACACACCGACTTTTATCATGGAGGAGGGCGCCACCTTCGATGGCAGATCGCATATGGCCCGGATGATGGAGAATAAAAATGATGCTCATCAAACAGATTGATGGGCAGATTGATGGGGTCGACTGATTGGGAGCTGAAAACTTCCATTCAAATCTTAAAAAAAATATATCAAATTTCATCTGAACCAATCATTTTTTATATTTATGTTATTGTAATAATGCGTAAATATAAAATATTAGACTGATGGTCAGAAAATACTTGACAAGCAAATAATGTTATGATTAGTAACTTCCAGTTTTGAGTTGCAGCAGTAAGATTTCTAGTCCTTCTGCAGTTAAATATTCAAAACATATTTGAGTAAAAAACTTTATGCACTTGAGTTTATGCATGACTGTAAAAAACGCTAAATAAGTGATTCGTGGTTTTTATAAAATGTAAAAGATAGAGGTAAATAATTACGATGAAAAAACACCTTTCCTTTTTTTTCTTTCCCCTTTTCTTTTTAAATTCAATTGGTGTTGCTTTTGCTTCCGGCAAGCCTGAAGAAAAGTCACTGGTTGCAGTCGTCCCTGATATCACACTTATTTATCAAATGGTCATATTTCTGGCTTTAGTTTTTCTCCTTAATATTCTGCTTTACAAACCCATTCTATCAATTATCGACCGGCGCAAAAAACAACTTGAAGAGTCGGAAAACGAAATTAAGCTCTTTAATGAATCGGTGGAAAAAAGAGTTGCAGAGTACGAGGAAAAATTAAAACTGGCAAAACTCAAAGCATCAGACCAGAAAAAAGAAATAATTCAGGAAGGCGCGAATCAGGCTAAAAACATTGTTGATGCTGTACGCAGTGAAATACCTGTAATCGCCCGCGAGTTTCAGCAAAAAATGGATAAGGAAGTCGACAGAGCTAAATTAATCCTGGATGGTTATTCTAAGGAGTTATCTTTGCAGATTGCCCAGAAAATATTGGGGAGGCCGGTACAATGAAAAAAACAATTTCCTCCATTGCTGCTATATTTGTTTTACTGGTTGCGGTTGGTGTTGTTTTTGCCGCAGAAGCGGAAGGCGGCCACAATAGTACGGAATTGTTGAAAGGTTTAGGCCTGAAAACCTTTAACTTTGTTGTTCTGGTAGGTTTTCTTTACTGGCTTTTAGCTTCAAAAATTAAAGATTTTTTCTCCGGACGCCGTGTGGAAATCAAAGAAAGTCTTGAAAAAGCTGTGGAGAGAAAGGCTGAAGCAGAAAAAAAATACCGTGAATATTCGGAGAAACTTGATAAAGCTTCGTTGGAAATTGACGGTATTTTTGAGATGATTAAAGCTCAGGGCATTACCGAAAAACAGAAGATTATTGAAGATGCCGAAAAAACCGCTAAAAAGATGAAAGAAGATGCCAGTGCCCGTATTGAGCAGGAAATGAAGAAAGCAACAGAACAGCTCAAAGCGCAGGCGGTTCAATTGTCCGTGCAGATGGCCGAAGAGATTCTCAAACGAAGCATTACAAAAGATGATCACAAAGCAATGGTTGAAGATTATATAAATAAGGTGGTAATCAGAAATTGATCAGCAATATTTCCAAGCGTTACGCGCGCGCATTTTTTGAAATTGCAACTGAGGAAAAGCGAATTGAGCCGTTTTATAATGAGCTTAATCAGTTTGCGTCAATAATCTCAGAAAACAAATCTTTGAGCGATTTTTTGGCTAATCCCGTCTTTGAACAGGCAAGCAAAAAAGGTGTCGTGGAAACTATAATCGCCAAATTGCAGTTATCCGGCATGACGGTAAGTTTTTTAAAGTTGCTCGTAGATAAAAAAAGAATCGATATTTTAAATGATATAGTGATTTGCTATCGCCAATTAATGGATGAAACTCTAAAAAGAGTAAGTGTCAATGTGAAAACAGCATTTGCTCTTTCCGATGAGTTGCGTTCTTCCATAAGTTCCTGCCTTGAAAAAGCAATAGGTAAAAAAGTGAACATGACTGTGGAAGAAGATCCCACTCTTTTAGGTGGAGTGGTTATTGGGGTTGGCGATACGCTTTACGATGGCAGTATAAAAAATCAATTGAATAATATGAGGAATCTCTTAGGGGAGGCAAGATAGGACATGGAAACAATTAAAGCGGAAGAAATTAGTCAAATTATTTCTGAGCAAATTAAAAGCTACGAGAAAAAGCTGGATATAAGCGAAACGGGAACTGTCCTGTCCGTCGGTGACGGTATAGCCAGAGTTTATGGTGTGCAAAACGCCATGGTTATGGAGCTTCTCGAATTTCCCGGCGGTATTCTGGGCATGGTTCTTAACCTCGAAGCGGATAACGTCGGTGTTGCCGTTCTTGGAGAAGTTACGCACATTAAAGAAGGTGACATTGTTAAACGTACCGGTAAGATCGCACAGGTACCGGTAGGCGATGCACTGCTCGGCCGCGTTATTGACGCGACGGGAGCGCCTCTGGATGGTAAAGGACCCATTGAAACAAACGAATTTCGTCGTATTGAAATGGTAGCCCCCGGTGTTATAGCGCGCCAACCTGTTAATCAACCGATGTACACGGGCCTGAAAGCTATTGACGCTATGACGCCAATTGGACGCGGACAGCGGGAACTTATTATCGGCGACCGTCAGATTGGTAAAACGGCCATTTGCGTTGATGCGATCATACGCCAGAAAGATACCGGTGTAAAATGTATCTATGTCGCTATTGGTCAGAAGAAATCTACAGTGGCTCAGGTTGCCGAAAGATTAAAACAACATGACGCTTTGTCTTATACATGTATTGTTGCAGGTTGTGCCTCTGACCCGGCAACGCTTCAGTATATCGCGGCATACGCAGGTTGCAGTATTGGTGAATATTTCAGAGATAAAAGCCAGGATTCCTTGATAATTTATGACGATTTGTCCAAGCAGGCCGTTGCGTACCGTCAGATTTCACTTCTGCTTCGCCGTCCTCCAGGACGTGAAGCCTATCCCGGAGACATTTTCTATAACCACTCCCGTCTGCTGGAGCGTTCAGCGCGTGTGAGTCAGGAACTCGGAGGTGGTTCCTTAACCGCTCTGCCGATTATCGAAACACAGGCCGGTGACGTTTCCGCTTATATCCCGACAAACGTTATTTCCATTACAGACGGTCAGGTTTATTTGGAACCAAGCTTGTTCTTCTCCGGTATTCGTCCGGCTATTAATGTCGGTTTGTCCGTGTCCCGAGTCGGCGGCGCAGCCCAGGTTAAGGCAATGAAACAGGTTGCAGGAACGCTGAAACTCGATTTGGCCCAATATCGTGAACTTGCGGCTTTTGCTCAATTCGGTTCCGATCTGGACAAAGCAACTCAGGCACAGCTGGATCGTGGCGTTCGTCTGGTGGAATTGCTCAAACAGCCTCAGTACAAGCCGATGTCTCTTGGACAGGAAATAGTTGTTCTCTTTGCTGGAACAAGAGGATTTATTGACAAATACGATGTGGAAAAAGTCCGCGTTTATGAAGAACAGCTTTTGAGTTTTGTTGAGACCAAACATGCGGACATTTTGAAAGAAATAGAAGATAAGAAAATTATCTCTCCGGAACTGGAAAAGAAGATGAAAGAAGTATTAACTAATTTCGATTCGGTTTTCGTTGCATAGTAAATTAAAACTTTCATGATTTCAGTATAAATTAAGGTTGAGGAGAAATTCAGGTGGCCTCGCTAAAAGACATAAAAAGAAAAGTTGTTGGTGTTGCAAAGACGAAGCAAATAACGCGCGCCATGAATATGGTTGCTGCGTCAAAATTTAAATCGGCGCAAGTAAAAATGGAGAATTTCAGACCATATGCTGGAAAGTTCATGGATGTGCTCAATAGCTTGGCTTTGCGCGTGGATACCATCTCGCATCCGCTTCTGGCTGTTCGCGATCCGAAAAGAATTCGCATCATTTGCATGACTTCCGATCGTGGTCTTTGCGGCGGTTTCAACGCGAACCTGATCAAGGCTACGGAAAGATTTTTAAAGGATAAAGCGGCTGAAGGTAAAGATGTTTCGCTCATCTGTGTTGGTCGCAAGGGCAGAGATTATTACAGGAAAAAGGCAAATATTCTTGCGCAAAAGGTTGATCTTTTAAGTAAATTTGATATGACCCTTGCTGTTTCTGTGGCTGATGAAGTCATTAATCCTTTTATCAAGGAAGAATATGATGAGCTTTATCTGATTTACAATCAATTTGTTAATGTGTCCGTGCAAAAGCCGACAGTTGTCAGATTATTTCCGTTGCCTTCTATTGGGCAGGACGTTGATGTTGATCCTGATAAACGTCTCGATTATTCCTATGAACCATCAGAAGAAGTTTTATTGCAAAAGCTTTTGCCGATGTATGTTCATGTTCTGGTTTATCGTGCTCTGCTGGAAACATCGGCAGGCGAGAACGGAGCGCGGATGGCGGCTATGGACAATGCAACCAGCAATTGTGAAGAACTTATTAGCAGTTTGACGCTGAAGATGAACAAAGCGAGACAATCGGCGATTACAGCGGAGTTGATGGATATCGTAGGTGGTACCGAAGCTTTGGCGAAAGGTTAATTTTTCTGCGGCAATCTGCCGCATGTAAAATATATTAATGCGACTATTTGTAAGGAGATAGTTATGAATATCGGAAAGATTGTTCAGGTTATTGGACCCGTTGTTGACGTGGCTTTTGAAGAGGGAAAGCTTCCAAGCATTTTAAATGCTGTTTTAATTTCCAACCCGGCGATTAACGACAATGAAGATAACTTGGTTGTCGAAGTAGCGCAGCACTTGGGCGACAACGTTGTCCGCTGCATCGCAATGGATGTTACCGACGGTTTGGTTCGCGGTATGAACTGCAAAGACACGGGAGCGCCGATTACCGTTCCCGTCGGCAAAGCATGTCTTGGTAGAATTCAGAACGTTGTCGGTCGTCCCGTGGATGGTCTAGGCCCCATTGACGCAGAGGTTAAAATGCCCATTCATAGACTTTCACCGACTTTCCTCGAGCAGGACACATCCGTGCACGTTCTGGAAACAGGCGTCAAGGTTATTGACCTTTTGGTACCATTTCCCCGCGGCGGCAAGATGGGCATGTTCGGTGGAGCAGGCGTCGGCAAGACAGTCGTTATGATGGAGATGATTCATAATATCGCTATGCACCACGGCGGCATTTCTGTGTTCGCGGGCGTTGGTGAAAGAACACGTGAAGGAAACGATCTTTATCGTGAAATGCTGGAATCAGGCGTTATCAAGCAGGCCGCTTTAATTTACGGACAGATGACTGAACCGCCCGGAGCTAGAGCAAGAATTTCTTTGACGGCTCTGGCCAATGCGGAATATTTCCGTGATATCGAAGGTCAGGACGTGCTTTTGTTCGTCGACAACATTTTCCGTTTTACGCAGGCAGGCTCTGAAGTTTCAGCTCTCTTGGGACGTATGCCTTCTGCTGTCGGTTACCAACCGACACTGGCCCAAGACCTTGGCGAATTGCAGGAACGCATTACCTCAACAAACAAAGGCTCGATTACAGCCGTTCAGTGTGTTTACGTTCCAGCTGATGACTTGACTGACCCCGCGCCAGCAACTACCTTTGCGCATCTTGATGGAACAGTCGTTTTGTCCCGTCCGATCGCGGAACTGGGTATTTATCCCGCGGTGGATCCTCTTGATTCCACATCGCGTATTTTGGACCCGAATGTTATAGGTGAGGAGCATTATGCCGTTGCCCGTCATGTTCAGGTAACGCTTCAGAAGTATAAAGATTTACAGGACATCATTGCCATTCTGGGTATGGACGAACTTTCCGAAGCTGATAAACTGACCGTCAGCCGCGCGAGAAAAATCCAGAGATTCCTGTCTCAGCCATTCTTTGTTGCAGCTCAATTTACTGGAACGGAAGGAAAATTTGTATCCGTCCCCGATACCGTGAGAGGATTTAAGGAAATTTTGGAAGGCAAACACGATGATCTGCCCGAGCAGGCTTTTTACATGGTTGGCGGCATTGAAGAAGCGGTGGAAAAAGCCAAGAAGATTGCTTCATAAAATCTAGTTGGAGAAGGTAAATGGCAGACGAATTAATGCTTGAAATTGTAACCCCGGAAAAGATGATTTTTTCGGATAAGATTGAGGAAGTTACCATTCCCGGCGCGGAAGGTGAATTCGGTGTGTTGCGCGGTCATGAGGCTTTTTTAAGCGCTGTCGACATTGGTGAATTGAATTATATTAAAGACGGCAAAAAGACCTATTATTCTGTGAACACCGGTTATGCGGAAGTTACTTCAAGTAAAGTTACAATATTGATTGAAACAGCCGAAAGATCTGACGTTATTGATAAAGATAGAGCCCTGCAAGCAAAGGACAAAGCGGAATCTCGTCTGTCTCAGATGACTAAGGAAGACGTCGAATACGAAATAATGCGCACCGCGTTGGCGCGGGCAATAGCGCGTATTAATGTGGCTGAAAAGCAATAAATAATTATTTTCGTAAACTGTTACATTAACGAAGAGAAAATAATCACTCTTTTGTAACATCTATTTGACATTTCTGATTAAAACAAATTTTATTTTCACGGCGGTTAGATATTTTCTTTAACCGCCGTTTTTTATGAAGGAAGCTTGCCGGCTAATCATCCGAAAGATTTTCCAGGACAAGCTTTTCTTCCAGTCTCTTATTGGCTTCATTTAACTTCTCCGGAGCGGAATACACAGCTACTGAGGCCGATTTCGCCGCCAAAGAAAAATAATCAACTAAGGCGTTTTTTAATTTTCGCGGAGTTGCCGACAAAATACCGTTTCTTAATTTTTGTCGCATATCGTCGCTTATTCCGGCAAAACTACGTATCAAGGCGATATAGCCGCGACCTGCCGGATCTAATGGTTTGTCAACCATTCCAATTGTGCTTATGATTGCCTTTTCCATTTCACCCGTGGGAATTTCATTTTGGGAATAAAAAGCTTGTGCGTCTTTGAATATTTGCAGTGTTTCGACGATGTGCGGGTCGCGATAAGAAAGAAAAGAAAACAGTCCCAGAGATTGATCAAAAGAGGACATGCCTCCGTAAGCCCCACCCTGTACACGGATATGTTTGTAAAGATAATTGTTGGATAGCTCTTTCGCTGAAATCATCAAAAGAGCAGAAGCCTGATCAGTATAAGCAGGCGTTTTTAAAACATAAGCGACATAAGACACTTGTGCCGGAATGGAAATTCCCGCAGATACGGGAAATAACGATGGCTTTGTTTCTGTCTTTGCCGTTACCGAGGCGGGCAGTCTATCCAGAAGTTCTGAAATATTATCTTTTACGATCTTTAATCCGGCATCTTCCGCGGTTAAATTGATGACAAGATTTTCCCTGTTAAATATAATTTTTCGCAACAATTCCAGTTTGTCGCGCAAATCTTGTTTTGATCGGCTGAAATTATTGGCTGTGTTCTGAATAAATTTCAGTTGTGTGCGTCCATGCCACTGTTCATCCCGATAAGCAGGTACGGTAAGCGCTGCGCCTGCCGCCATTTTGGCAAAGATATGGCCGGAAGGGACAATCGCTGATTGCAGATTATTCTTTCTTTCGGATATTAAATCCTTCATTCGTGCATCCGCGCTTAAATCACTTGCGAAAATAATATCGCTTAAGATATTTAGCGCGTCCGGTAAATTGCGATAAAGCGCGTTAAAGGAAATAATCACCTTCTGCCAGGTAGAGCGTGCGTCCGCCGAAAAGCCTGTGGAGAGATCATATCCTAAACCGCCCATTTTCAGGGCAATACGCTTGGCCATTTCTTCATAAGTGAAACCGGCAGCGCCCATACCGGTAATTATTTTGCCCATGAGTGGCAGATAAGGCTGAAGCTCTTCAGGCACATGCGCTATATCAAAAGCTAAATCCACATAAGCGATACCGTTGGTAAAGATATCGTGTTCGAAGGCCGGCACATTTCTGATTAAAGAATTTTGCGAGGGAATAGTATCTATTGATTTCGGAATATCTTCCAGTTTTAGCTTCGGTATGGTTGCCGCGGCCTGGGGCGAATCCTGTTCCGATTGAAATTTCTTCAATTCTTTGGCCTGAGCGTTTATTTGCGCCAATTTACTTTCCGGCAGCGACGATTTAAATTCCGCCATTTTTTTTTGATAAGTTTTTTCTTTTTTGTCGTTGAAATAGGCATCCGGTTCCATGATCGCCAGGACGCGATGGGGATTATCCACAAACCATTGTTTTGTCATCTTCTGGAAAATTTGAGGATCAACTGTCCAGCGTTCTCGAATATTTTTAATTGCCAGGGGGAAATCCAGACCGATTAATGGATCGCCGTCATAGAGCCATGTCTGAAATACGTTACCCATCAACGCAATGCCATAAGGGCAAGAGCCGCGAACGATTTCTTTGCCGTGAAATTCGATCTGATGCAATACGCCTTCTATCAGTTCATTGTCAAAGCCATTGGCGACAATATTCTGCAATGTGTCAAAAATAAGCTTTTCAATCTTTTGCACATCCGAATTTTGTGTATTCCTTAAACCCACGCAAAACATCAATTGCTTCAAGTCGGCTTCAATACCGCTTACCGGTGTCAGGTCTTCCCCCAGACCGGAATCTATCAATGCTTTGCGCAAGGGACTGGCAGCGCTTCCCACAAGCAGGGCGGATATAATTTCCAGAATCAAAGAAGTTTCATAATCCGTATTATCGGACATCATCCAGGCAATGTTTGCTATCGTTTTGTGTCGGAGAGATTCATCTTTTCCTATGGGATACGTGCTTCGGATAACGCGAGGAGCGGTTAAGCGATTCTGGCTTTTTATAGATGAGTCTATTTCAATGCGCTCAAAGCCGGAGAGCATTTCAGAAAGAAAGACGAGATGCTCGGATGTTGTAATGTCGCCATAAATAAAAAATCGCGTGTTGGTAGGCGAATAATAAGTGCGATGAAATTCCAGAAACTGTTCGTACGTAAGTGTTGGAATCACATCGGGATCTCCGCCGGAATCAAAAGCGTAAACGCTATCGGGGTAGACATTTTCCTGCAGGACTTTATAGATCAGAGAATCAGAAGATGAATATGCCCCTTTCATTTCATTGTAAACTATGCCCGAAATAATCAGATCGCTGGCTAAATCATCCGGTGTGGAAAATTCAAGGTGATGACCTTCCTGAAGAAAAGTTTCCTTAAGCATCCGCGGATGCAACACCAGATCGGTATAAACACGGGCAAGGTTAAAAAAATCCGTTTTTATCTGGCTGGCTACCGGATAAATCGTTTTATCCGGATAAGTAAAGGCGTTGATAAAAGTTTGCAGGGTTGAACGCATCAATTCTTTAAAAACGTCTTTAAGCGGATATTTTTCGGAGCCTGCCAGCACGGAATGTTCCAGAATATGCGGCAGTCCAGTCGAATCAGCAGGCGGAGTGCGAAAACCAATCGCATATAAATTTTCACGATCACTCGAGTGCAGGTGTAAAACTTTGGCGCCGGTCTTGTT
>Ga0182027_10015999_pt1 | contig 10271 bp, 11 predicted proteins | sample 712E1DmetaG_FD_121300 | JGI IMG/M metagenome (GOLD analysis project Ga0182027, IMG submission 121300) | Permafrost microbial communities from Stordalen Mire, Sweden - 712E1D metaG (Illumina Assembly) | ecosystem: Environmental > Terrestrial > Soil > Wetlands > Permafrost | place: Sweden... | reverse complement strand
CTGGTCGAATACAAGAAATTCAAGGATGCCGCGGCCCACTTGCAGGTGTTGGAAGCGGAACAGGAGAATGTCTTCCCGCGCCGTCCCGGCAAACTGGAATTTCAATCGGACGAACCTCCGCCGCGGCCGGACGTTTCTCTCTTCGACCTACTCAACGCGGTGAACTCGGTATTGAAACGCTTCGGCCAGCGCGGCGATGCCCGCGAGATATTCGAGGACAAATGGACTGTGAGCGAGAAGATCGAGCAGCTGATGCGCCTGATCGCGGAGAAGACGCGGCTGAAGTTTTCCGAATTGTTTGAGGGAATGACCAGCCGTTCGGAGGTGGTTTGCACCTTTTTGGCGTTGCTGGAGTTGATCCGCTTGAAACAGCTCGTGTGCTCGCAACTCGAACCCTTCGGCGAAATCGAAATCGCCCGCGCGCCGGTGAGCGCGCAGCCCGCGGCCGTTCCCGAGCCGGCGGCCGCCGTCCGGAGTGATCCGAAAACCGAAAACTGAAATCCGCAATCCGAACCATGGAGCTGAAATTCATTCTGGAGTCGCTGCTTTTTTCCGCGCAAAAACCGCTGAGCATGGGCGAACTGGGTGAGGTGCTGGCCGCCGCCACGGAGCACGCCGAAGGCGACGAGACGGTCCGGACTTTCAAGAAGGTCAAAGAAGCCGATGTGACCGCCGCGCTGGAGCAATTGGCGAAGGAGCACGAGGAGGCGAAGCGCAGTTACCGCCTGGCGCGCATCGCGGGGTCGTGGCAATTCGTCACGCAACCCGAATTCGGCCCCTGGCTCAAGGCGCTGGTCGGAGTGAAAGCCCGCCCGCCGCGGCTCTCGCTGCCCGCGCTCGAAACGCTGGCGATTGTCGCCTATCGCCAGCCTGTCACACGCGCCGAAATCGAGCAGATTCGCGGCGTGAACGTGGATGGAACAATGCAGACGCTTCTCGAGCGCGGCCTCGTGGAGCAGGCGGGCCGGGCGGAGGTCATTGGCCGCCCGATGACTTACGGCACCACCCCGCTGTTCCTGGAATACTTCGGCCTGCCGGGGTTGGACAACCTGCCTGCGGCGGATGAGCTGAGAAAGATGGTGATCGAAAGGCCTCCGGCGCCGGTCACCGCCGATCCGGGCCTGGCGACTGCGCCGCCGGAACAACTTCAATTGGACGCGGAAGGCGGACCCGGGGTTGCCGCCGGGGAAGCGATTCCCGGGAAATCGGCTGAGAAAGCCGGGTGACGGACTTGATTCTGCATTCCGCATTTTGCATTCTGCCTTTTGCGTGAACATTCCCGAACATCGCAAGGCGATCGACAAGCTGGACGCGCAGCTGGTCAAGCTGCTCAACGAGCGGACGAAGCACGTGCTGGCCATCGGCGAGATCAAATTGAAGGCCGGCGAGGAGATCTATGCGCCGCATCGGGAGCGGGCCGTCCTGTACCGGCTCTGCAAGATCAATGAAGGCCCGATGACCGATGAATCGCTGCGCGCGGTTTACCGGGAAATCATGTCCAGCGCGCTGTCGCTCGAGAAGTCCCTGACCATCGCCTATTTCGGTCCGGAGGCCACGTTCACGCACCAGGCGGCCATCCGGCGGTTCGGATCCAGCCTGCGTTACTCGGCGCAAAGAACCATCGCCGACGTGTTCGCCGAGGTCAGCAAGAACCGCGCGGACTACGGCGTTGTGCCGGTGGAAAACTCCACGGAAGGCGTGGTCACCCACACGCTGGACGTGTTCGTGGACAGCGATCTGAAAATCGTGGCGCAAATCATCCTGCCGGTGCAGCAATGCCTGCTCGGCACCTCGCGCCGGTCTCAAATCCGGAAGCTGTTCGTCCACCCGCAATCGCTCGCCCAGTGCCGCGGCTGGATTCAGAACAATCTGCCGCACGTGGAAATCATCGAAACCTCTTCGAACGCGCGCTCCGCCGAGCTGGCGGCGAAGGAGAGGAACACCGCCGCTATTGCCGGCATTCTGGCCGCAGAAAAATACGGGCTGAGCGTCATGGAACTGGACATCCAGGACAATGCCGCCAACGCCACGCGCTTTCTCGTGCTGGGCCACCAGTGCAGTCCGCCCACCGGCAACGACCGGACAAGTTTGATGGTGAGCATCATGGACAAGGTCGGCGCCCTGCACCACGGTCTGGCCGCCTTCCGCCGCAACCGCATCAACCTGACCAAAATCGAGTCCCGCCCCAGCAAACGCAAAGCCTGGGAGTATTTCTTCTTCATCGATTGCGACGGCCACATCCTCGACCGCAGGGTTGCAAAAGCCATCGAAATGCTGGAGAAGGAATGCAGCTTCGTCAAAGTGCTGGGCTCGTATCCGAACACGGAGTAGGGGCGGGATGCGGGATGCGCGATGCGCGATACGGGATACGGGATACGAGATACGAGATGCGCGATGAAGAGGCGCCAGCATCCTGTATCCCGCATCCCGCATCCCGTATCTCGCATCCCCCCAAAAAAAGCAGGTTGAATTGATTCCCCTTTCCCCGCATGCTTTCAGTCGTGAGCCATCTCGCCCACGCCAAAAAGGTTTTCGACATCGAACTGACCGCGCTCAAAGCCGTGCGCGCCCAACTCGACGGGGCATTCGATCGCGCGGTCGATGTCATCACCGGAGCGCTCGGAAGGCGCGGCAAAATCATCGTCGTGGGAATCGGCAAATCCGGCCATATCGGGCAGAAGATTTCAGCCACGCTCACCAGCACCGGTTCCACGAGCGTCGTGCTCAACAGCGTGGATGCGCTCCACGGCGATTTGGGCATTGTGAGCGACGGCGATGTGATTCTGGCGTTCAGTTACTCCGGGGAATCGGAGGAGGTGTTGAACCTGCTGCCGGCTTTGAAGCGGTTTTCGGTCAAGATCATCGCGATGACCGGGAATCCCAAGTCCGCCCTGGCGCGGCACAGCGACCTGGTGCTGAATGTTCGAGTGCCCAAGGAGGCCTGCCCATTCAACCTGGCGCCGACCGCGAGCACCACGGCCATGCTGGTCATGGGGGACGCGTTGGCCATGGCCGTGCTGCAGGCGCGCGGCTTCAAGAAGAGCGACTTCGCCCGGTACCATCCCTCGGGCGCGATCGGCCGCGCGATGCTGCTGCGAGTGGGAGACATCATGCGCTCCGGCGGGCGCAATGCCATCGCGCGCGAGGACATGACCGTCAAGGAAGCGTTGCTGGTGATGACGCGGGCGAAATCCGGAAGCCTGAGCGTCGTGAACGCACGCGGCAAACTCGCGGGAGTATTCACGGATGGAGATTTCCGCCGCCGCATGTCCACCGACGAGGATATTCTGGCGCGGCCGCTCAAGGGTGTGATGACCAAGAACCCGGTGGCTGTCCGTGCCGACGCGCTCGCCGTCGAGGCTCTCAAAATTTTCAACGAACGCAACATCGACGATTTGATCGTGGTAAACGCGAGGAGGGAGCCGGTGGGGCTGGTGGATTCCCAGGATTTGCCGAAGCTGAAGATCATGTAGCCGTGATTTTCAGACAATCATCAAACGGTTGCCGGCCCCGCGCTCAGAAGCGGTTGGAGCGGCGCCAACCACGGCACTCGATGGCGCGGGCGCTCTTCAGGGACTGAGTGGTTACGACTTATGCGGACACAGCAACTCGTGGGATTTGAAGCGCGCATTGCCAGGCGCATCCGGTTGAATTATCTGTTGTCCCTGCCAGCGCGTTACGAACCGGCGGGTGAAAAGCTTTGGCCTCTGGTTCTCTTCCTCCATGGCGCCGGCGAGCGCGGCTCGGATCCTGCCCTGATCGCCAAACACGGGCCGCCGAAGCTGGCGGCTGAAGGGCGGGAATTTCCCTTCATCCTCGTGTCTCCGCAGTGCCCCCACAACCAGCGCTGGGAGGACGAGGCGCTGATCGCGTTGCTGGATCATGTGATTGCCCTGCACAAGGCAGATACCCGGCGCGTGTGCCTCACCGGACTGAGCATGGGCGGTTACGGCGCGTGGAGCCTGGCGGTCAACCATCCCGAGCGATTCGCGGCGTCCGCGCCCATTTGTGGAGGGGGCAACGGGATTGATGTGCTGCTGGCGGAAGGCGCCAGAAAACAAGCCCTTCAATCCCTGCCGATCTGGGCCTTCCACGGCGCGAGGGACACGGTGGTGCCTCTCTCAGAATCGGAACGGATGCTGGCCGCTCTTAACCGAGTCGGCTGCACAAAGGTGCAACTGACGGTTTACCCGGAGGCGGATCACGATTCCTTCACCGAGACTTACAACAACCCCAAACTTTACGAGTGGCTTTTAGGGCATCAGCGGGACCCGTTGGTTGAAGGTTGAAGGTGGCAGGGGTGCAACTTTCAACTTGCAGCCTGCAACAGCAGGCTCAGGACATTAAACTGGGTTGCGGCCCTGCCGCGCTGAGTGCATCCGTGGTTCCAACTAACGGGAGCCGGTTAAGCCCAGCCACTTCCGGCTTTCGGTTTCGCATCGATGCACTAAGCTCGCCGCCTATGGACTGGCTGACGAATCTGATTTGGCAGGACAACAAGTTCCTGGGTGTTGACTGGGGCGTGTGGAAATGCGTTGGCTGGCTGGGGAATGCCGTCTTTTTCTCGCGCTTCCTCGTGCAATGGTATGCGACCGAACGGAAGAAACGGGTGGTCGTGCCGGTGTTGTTCTGGTGGCTGAGCCTTACCGGGTCTTTGCTGCTGTTGATCTATTCACTGCACCTGGGGGACAAAATCATCATCTTTGCCTACGCCTTCCCTTGGATTCCCTATATCCGGAACCTCATCATCCATCACCGGCACAAGGAAGCGCATGTGACCTGCCTGAGTTGCGGGAGATCCTGCGCCCCGGAGTCAAACTTCTGCCCTTCCTGCGGCACAAAGTTGTCCGGAGCGTAAAGAAGAGCGCGGGCCGCGGTGACTATTTCGGGACCGAGGCGGGAGCCGAAGCTGTCGAAGGGGCGTTCGTGCCTATTCTGTATTTGGCTATCAACGCCTGGAATTCTGGATGTTTGCGCGCATAATCGGTCAAATTGGACATGAAATTACGGATGATGGGCTCCTCCTTCGCCGTAAACTCCATCATTGGTTTCATCTGCGGCCGAACCGCGTCCAAATCCTTGCCCATGCGTCTGACCTGGAAACCCACGAAGAACGCGAAGGTAAAGCTGAGCACCACAAGCCCCAGCAGCAGAAAAGTCGCCAGCCGCCGCAGCTCCGCACATTGCTCTTTCAACTGTCCCAGTTCGGAAGTGTCCGGAAGTCTGTTTTCGAGTTCGCTCATAAAATCATTTCGCTGCAGGTTTGTTGGTTGTGGCGGCCGGTGTGGCTTTGGTCGGGTGGATTCCCGCAGCATCCAGGATGGCGTCAACGCCATGATCTTTCTTGCTGTATTCCACCATGTCGCCAACCAGAGGCTGCACCGTCTGCAGGAAGGAACGGATGCTCTGGTATCGCGTCGTTTCCACCTGGAACAGGCGTGATTCCTTCGTCTGGAAGAAGAACTTGACGGAGAAAAACACCGAAAGAACCAGGCCCGCCGCCAGCACCCAGGTCAAGAGGGTCGTGATGAGGTTGCTTTTCATATCGGGACAGGACTGTATCGGGTTTTCCGCAATTGTCCATCGCGATTTTCAGCGGGCCAGGGCCTGGGATATCAGTTTGTCAACAGAACAAAATAAGGCTGCAAGACAGGGGATTGTTGAAATGGTGGGCGCTGAGGGACTCGAACCCCCGACCTACTCGGTGTAAACGAGACGCGCTAACCACTGCGCCAAGCGCCCAGCCAAATCATTTGCAAAGACTCACTATGCGATCAAAAAAGTCGCTGGCAAGTGGAAAGAACATCCGGTGTTAAACTTTGAGCAAGCTGGACCAAAACACGCAGAGAAAACACTCCCGCCTTTGGCTGAATCACAACGCCACAGGAATCGGCCGGTATTGGCTGCGTCAGGCGCAACGTATCCAGCAATGACCGTTCCAAGCCCTAACAGCCCGTTTATAAACTCGTTCCTCTGTAGGAACCGGCGTGAGGAGGCTCATATCTCTTCGGAAACAAACATAAATTCAGAGCCTCCTCACGTCGGCTCCTACATTTTTGACAAGCTGCTAACGAGTGATTCACACCGCGTCCGCGTTCGTTGCAACCGGGCCGCTCCAGACCAGGGACAAACCCTTGGCACAAACTCTGCAACGGAGACCGGCGTGCAGAAGCTGCTGGACGATTGTCCGCCGGGTTGTCCCGGCGTTGAAGCGATGGGGCTGAATCGGTTGAGCCGCGCCACGGCCCCGTCGGGTTGCCGTGTCGTGGATGAATTGAGCCTGCTTTTCGGCATCTCCTACACGCTGGAGAGCAGTCTGGAATTGAGGGACGTCATCCGGCCGGTGCTGCTCAAAATGGCGGAGGTGCTCGGCATGAAACGCGGCACCATGACGATTCTCAATAAGGATCACGGCGAAGTCACCATCAGCGAAGCCGTCGGCCTGCCCGCCGGACGCGAAGAGGAATATCTGCGGGCCTGCCGGGAGTTGATCCGCCAGGTGACCGACACCGGACAGGCCATCGTCGTGCAGGACATTTCCAAGGAGCCCGTATTGGACAAACGATGGATGCAGGAGAGCCGCTCTGATTCAACCGGCGCTGCGGTCGCCTACATTTGCGTGCCCATCAAGTTCGGCGCGGAGGTTGTGGGCGCGCTCAGCGTGGAGAGGCCGATGGATGGCCGCGTTCGTTTATCCTCCGACCGCCGGCTGCTCTCGCTGATTGCCAATGTCATCGCTCAGACCGTGCATTTTCATCGCGTCACTCAGGATAGACTTTTGGCGCTGCAGCGCGAAAACGAGCGGTTGCAGGAGCAGATTCAGACCAATTTCCGGCCGAAAAACATCATTGGCAACTCCAATGCTATGCGGTCGGTCTTTCTGCACATCGAGCAGGTCGCCAACAGCGCAACCACCGTGCTCATCCGGGGCGAATCCGGCGTGGGCAAGGAACTCGTGGCCCGCGCGCTCCACGAGCAAAGCCCGCGCAAGGGCAAGGCGTTCGTGAAATTCAACTGCGCCGCGCTGCCGGAATCCATCATCGAAAGCGAATTGTTCGGCCATGAAAAAGGCGCGTTCACCGGCGCGGCTTCCATGCGCAAAGGGCGATTCGAGATTGCCGACGGCGGAACGATGTTTCTCGATGAAATCGGCGACCTCTCGCCGCCCACCCAGGTCAAACTGTTGCGCGTCTTGCAGGAAAAGGAATTCGAACGCGTCGGCAGCCAGACACCCATTCGCTGCGACGTCCGCATCATCACCGCCACCAGCAGGAACCTGGAAGAAATGATCGAGCGGGAAAAGCTGCGCGCGGATCTGTACTATCGGCTGAATGTTTTCCCGATCTACGTGCCGCCGTTGCGCGAGCGGAAATCGGATTTGCTGCTGCTGGCCGACCACTTTGTGGAAAAATTCAGCAAGAACAGCGGCAAAAAGATGCGGCGCATTTCCACTGCGGCGATCGATTTGCTGGTCAGCTATCACTGGCCCGGCAACGTGCGCGAACTGGAGAATTGCATCGAACGCGCCGTCCTGTTGTGTCCGGGAGATTCCATCGAGGCGCATCATCTCCCTCCAACGTTGCAGAAAAGAGATCCATCCGAGAAAGGCGCCAGCGGAACACTCGAGTCCGCCGTTTCTGCGCTCGAGTACGAGATGATCGTGGCTGAACTCAAGGCGTGCGAGGGCAACATGGCCGGCGCCGCGCGCAGCCTGGGCCTCACGGAACGGCAGATCGGGCTGCGTGTGAAACGGTTCGGCATTGACTACAAGCGGTTCCGGCGCGACGACGCGAGCCAGGCCTGACGCCGGTCTTCGAAGCTACATAAACGTGGCTTGTGGTTTCAAAGCTACGCAAACGTAGTTCGCCGGATCCCCTGCGCGTTGGAATTCTTCCCCTCAACTCTTCCCGCAACATGCGGTAAAACTATTGGAATGATTGACGTTTCTTGAGTTCACAGCAGAGGGCTGAGCATTCCGCCCGCGCAAAACACCGCCTTGGCATACCAATTGCAAAGGCAGTTCCAGACAGCGATGAGCCGGCGGCCAATCGGTTCCGCCAGCGAAATGAAAGCGAATCAACCAGGACGATTATGAGAAAAGTGGCAATTTACGGCAAAGGTGGCATCGGCAAATCCACCACCACCCAAAACACCGTGGCGGGCCTGGCCGAGATGGGCAAGAAGGTCATGGTGGTCGGCTGCGATCCAAAGGCCGATTCCACGCGCCTGCTCCTCGGCGGCCTGGCGCAGCGCAGCGTGCTCGACACGCTCCGCGAGGAGGGCGAGGACGTGGAACTGGCTGACATCCGCAGCGGCGGTTTCTGCAACAGCCTCTGCGTTGAGTCCGGCGGCCCCGAGCCGGGCGTCGGCTGCGCGGGCCGCGGCATCATCACATCCATCAACATGCTCGAACAACTCGGCGCCTACGACGCCAGTGAAAATCTGGATTACGTATTCTACGACGTGCTGGGCGACGTCGTCTGCGGCGGGTTCGCCATGCCGATTCGCGATGGCAAGGCCGAGGAGATTTACATCGTCTGCTCCGGCGAAATGATGGCGATGTACGCCGCCAACAACATTTGCAAGGGCATCCTGAAGTTCGCAACGAGCGGCAAAGTCCGGCTCGGCGGCCTCATCTGCAACAGCCGCAAGGTGGACAACGAGAAAGAGATGATCCAGCAGTTCGCAGGGAGGCTCGGCACGCAGATGATCCATTTCGTCCCGCGCGACAACGATGTGCAGCGCGCCGAGATCAACCGCAAGACGGTCATCGAGTGGAATCCGCAATGCGGCCAGGCCGACGAATACCGCGCCCTGGCCAGGGCGATTGATGGGAATCAAAATTTCGTCATCCCGAAGCCAATGCCCATTCCGGACCTCGAAAAACTCCTCATGGAATTCGGACTGTATAACTGAACACAACGATTCGTGACTCATCACGCATCCCGCATCCCGCATCACACATCATGCCCACCCTGATCCAATCCGTCGTGCGACCCGAAAAAGTCCACGAAGTCATGAAAGCCCTGCTCGACGCCGGTTTCCCGGCAGTCACGAAGATGGACGTCTTCGGGCGCGGGAAGCAACGCGGCCTCAAGGTCGGCGAAATCACCTATGACGAACTGCCGAAGGAGCAGTTGATGATCGTGGTCGCCGACGCGGACAAGGATTTGGTTGTTGAGACGATTCTCAAATCCGCCCGCACCGGGCCGAAAGGCGCTTTTGGCGACGGGAAGATTTTCATCTCAAAGGTGGAGGAAAGCTGGACGGTCAGCTCGGGCGCCAAGGACGCATAACACATGAAACAAGTCATCGCCATCATCCGCATAAACATGATGAACGCCGCCAAACAGGCGCTCATCGAGGCGGGCTTCCCGGCGTTCACCGTCCGGAAGGTGCTCGGTCGCGGCAAAGGCAACGTGGACTACCGCGTCATCCATGGCGCGGAAGCCGGCGCCCCTGAAGCCATCGCGCGGCTCAAGGACGACGGCCCCATGCTCATTCCCAAACGCATGATGAGCCTCGTCGTGCCGGACGAGGCCGCGCCGAAAGTGATCGAGACCATCATCCGCGTCAACCGCACCGGCAATCGCGGCGACGGAAAGATCTTTGTGCTGTCCATCGAGGACGCCGTGCGCGTCCGGACCGGCGAGCGCGCCGCCGCCGCGCTTGCATGATCTCAAATCTCAAATTTCAAATTTGAAATTGTATGCCTGAAGCGATCGCCCCAACGACAGTGCCGGACCCGAACTCCGTCAAGGAGGAGATGCTCAAGATTTACCCGCCGAAAACGCGGAAGAAGCGCGCGAAACAAATCCTTCCCAACGATCCCGAAGTCCCGCCGGAAATCGCCGCCAACACGCGCACGATCCCCGGCATCATCTCCCAGCGCGGCTGCACCTACGCCGGCTGCCGCGGCGTGGTCATGGGGCCGATTTACGACCTGCTCCAGATCACTCACGGCCCCGTCGGATGCGGGTTTTACGCCTGGCTGTCTCGCCGCAACCTGGCCCGTCCGAAGCCCGGCGAGGTCAATTACATGCAATACTGCATGAACACCGACATGCAGGAGGACCAGATCATTTTTGGCGGCGAGAAAAAACTGAAACAGGCGATCAAGGAGGCCTACGAGATTTTCAAACCGAAGGCCATCGCCATTCTCGCCACCTGCCCGGTGGGCCTCATCGGCGACGACATCCACACCATCGCCCGCCAGATGAAGGAGGAACTGGGGATCAACGTCATGGCGTTCAGTTGCGAGGGTTACAAGG
>Ga0182027_10015994_pt1 | contig 10274 bp, 5 predicted proteins | sample 712E1DmetaG_FD_121300 | JGI IMG/M metagenome (GOLD analysis project Ga0182027, IMG submission 121300) | Permafrost microbial communities from Stordalen Mire, Sweden - 712E1D metaG (Illumina Assembly) | ecosystem: Environmental > Terrestrial > Soil > Wetlands > Permafrost | place: Sweden... | reverse complement strand
TGGAAGTTCTCTTTTGGTGACAGAAGAAACGAGCGGCCTTCAGCGGAGACGCTTCGGGCCTTCTGAAAAAGCTCGGAATAGCGAGAGAAACGGTAGTTGTGAAGATGAACGGGCGAGTCGTGCCCGAGAACGAAAAGGTCGGCGCAAAGGACAAGCTCGAGATAATACAGGTAGTTTTCGGCGGGTAGTTTTTTGGCTGAGAAGTGTGAGGAATGCAAAAAGGATGCGGCTGTTTACTTAGCTTATGCAGGGAGGAACCTCTGCGCAAAACACTTCATCGACATGTTCGAGAAGAGGGTGCTTCGTACAAATAGGGAGTTTTTGCTCGTCAGAAGAGGGGAGCTGATAGCTGTCGGGCTTTCGGGCGGAAAGGACAGCACAGTCATGCTTCATTGCCTCTCTAGGCTAGCGAAGAAAATGCCGTTTCAGATGCACGCGATAACTATAGATGAAGGAATCGCGGGATACCGACCGAACACGCTTGCCATCGCCAAAAAGGAGTGCAGGAAACTAGGCATAAAGCACACGATTGTTTCGATGAAAAAAGAACTGGGCTACTCCATGGATGATGTGGCTAAGAAAATAAAGGCGAAGGGGAGCGGGGAGTATTGCAGCTACTGCGGAGTTTTCAGAAGGTATTTGCTGAATAAGACTGCTCGAAAAATAGGCGCGGATAAAATCGCCATAGGGCATAATTTGGATGACGCGGTGCAGACATTGCTTATGAACCTCATGCGAAACGAGCCGGAGAGGCTCGCGAGATTCGGTGTGCTTGGAGGCGTTGCGGAAGACGAAGGGTTTGTTGTCCGGATAAAGCCGCTCATCCGCTCGCCGGAGAAAGAGAACGCGCTTTACGCGATACTCCGCGGCATAGAGATAGATTATCAGGAGTGCCCATATGCGAAAAGCGCAATAAGACAGCATGTCCGAAACCAGCTGAACGAAACTGAGGAGAAATACCCGGGCGCGAAGATGAAGATGTTCAACAGTTTCCTTTCGATACAGAAAATTGTGCAGGAAGCCTCGCGCGCTAGGGCAAAGAGAACGGGAGAGCACGTGGCGAAATGCCCTTCGTGTGGTGAGCCTGCGCCGAACGCGAAGAAGTTGTGCATGTGCTGTGAGATGATTGAGCGGTTGGGCAGGGGATAAAAATATTAAGCGAACGCGCGTGAAAAGAACATGGAAACACAAGATAAGTACATCCCTGGCGTCTGCAACATCGGGCTAGCGGAGATAAAGAAGCGGAAACGAGCGGGGTTTATAGGGCTCGCATTGACTGCCCTGCTTTGGGCGGCTTGCCTGTTGCTTGGTTCCCCTCGCATCTCACGTCTTGTCCTCTTTTTCCCGGCGATGATGGCCGCCACGGGATTTATCCAGGCGCAAATGCATTTCTGCGCCGGCTTCGGGTTTCGCTCCCTATTTAATTTCGGAGATGTAGGCAAGACAGACACAGTGATGCAGGCGGAATTCAGGGCTATGGACCGAAAAAAGGCGTGGCAGATCATTATCTATTCCGCCCTTGTTGCCTTGGCTGTTGCAATAGTCGCTTACGTCTTTTGATGCCTCGGGTTACTTTTTCGAGTTGTTGAATTTCATCCGGGCTTGCACCAGCTTCTTTATGAGTGCTGAAGGGATTTTCTTGCCTAATGGGATTCGAACAGTAGATTGGGTTGTTTCGTACTCCGCCAGCTCGGATTTGTGCTGGGCTATAATTGGAGGAGGGACATAGAGGCCGATATGCGCTTTCGCAAGGCGAAAGTAAGCGAGTCGCCCCCCGTATTCGTAATATGGCATTCCGTAGCTGATGCGCTCGATAGCTTCCGGAGCAGCTTGCCGAATTGCTGCGCGAATCTCCTTTAGCTTGGCCTGGGCTTCTTTCGGGGAGCTCGAAATGTATGAGGCTACGCTTTTTGGTGTCTTTTTCATATTGTTCACATCCGGTTTTCGATTCCGAACACCGCGCACCTCATCGACAACGAGCCGTAGAAAATCTTCTCGCATAAAAATCGCGGCTTCTCGTTTTCGGACGCGCCTAAGACATAGAGGAGGGGAAGGTAATGGTCGTAAGTTGGATGAGAAAGCTCTGCAGATGGGGCTTTTCTGTAGTTGATGAGTGAAGAATCGTCCCTTTTTTCGAGAGCTTTCTTTACGAACGAATCGAAATCAACAGCCCATTTGTATGCCGGGCCTTCGGGCGTTATCATCCCCAGATTGTGGACGATGTTTCCGCTGCCCATTATCAGGACTCCTTTCTCGCGAAGGGCTTTGAGCTCCTTTCCGAGTTGATACTGTTTCTCAAGCGATAGGTAATAATCGAGGCTGAGCTGAATGACTGGAATGTCTGCCTTCGAGTACATGTTCACGAGAACGGACCATGTTCCGTGGTCAAGGCCCCATTCCTTGTCGAGGGAGACCTTGACCGCCTTGACCGATTCGCGGACGAGATTAGCGTGCTCAAGCGAGCCTTTTGCTTTGTACTCGACATCGTAAAGCTCCTGCGGAAAGCCATAGAAATCGTGTATCGTGCGCGGCTTTTCCATCGCGGTGACTGCGGTGCCTTCAGTCAGCCAATGGGCAGAAATGGAGAGTATCGCTTTTGGCGTTGGGATTTCGCGGGCGAGTTGTTTCCAGGCGTCGGTGAACTCGTTTTTCTCGAGCGCGTTCTCCGGAGAGCCGTGGCCGATGAAAACAGCAGGCATCATGGATATCACCTTATTGGCTTGGCGCGAATGCAGTTATGTCATTTAGGATTACGCCGACTCGGGCGGAGGAGGCATGTCAAGGAGCTCTAGTTCTTCCCCGTTTTTCCTTGGCTTTTGTTTCGCATGCTTTTCGTGGTGAGAGCCATAGCCTGAAGATGCACCAGAACCGGAAGAGCCGCCGCTTGATGAATGGGCGTGATGAGCAGCGACTGAGCGCGGGTATAGCATAAGCGAGACTATCAGCTCTGCAAACGCGATTGTGAATCCTGCGAAGGGCGAGAAAAGGAACGCGACGGCCACCGGGAATAAGATGAAAAGCGCGAATTTCAGGGCGGTTCGCGTGCCGGATGCGAAAAGCACCGAGAACCCCGCGCATGCTATCGCGAGCACCCAGAAGAGAAGGGCATAAGGCGAGTCGGGATCGAAGGGCGAAAGTATCTTCGTGGTCGGGTCGTTGCAGAGGTTATGGTCGCAGAAGCCCGAGCAGCATTCCGACGATTTCGAACAGAAGCTGACGCTGCAGCATATCGTTGTGTTCGGCTTGAGTATCGTGTCGCCGGGGCAGCCGCAGACGTTGTTGAAGCTGTTCCATTCGAATGGAGCGTCGCATCTCACGCATGTGCTAGAATTCGTGTCGAAATTGAGGCCGGACGGGCAGTCGCACGAAAGCGAGACAGGATTCAGTATGCGCGGGGCAGGGCATGGGGGCGCGTCAACGCAAGTGTTGTTCGCGAAGCTATAGACTTGGTTGTTCGGGCAGATGCATTGGCCGTTCGCGGTGTTGACTATGAGAGGGGGGACGCATGAGACGCAAGTGTCAATCGATGGGATGTACGTCTTGCCGGTTGGGCAGAGGCATGTCTGCGTCGTGGCATCCCATAAGCGGGGAGAATTGCACATTATGCAGGTGTTGGTGCTGTTCGAGTATAACCGCCCTTCAGTGCATGTGCACGAGAGGGATTCCTCCACCCAGAGGCGCGGGCTTTGGCACTCGACGCACTGCTTCGTCACCGGATTGTAGTGCGAATTCTCCGGGCACTCGCATTTGTTGTTTTGCGGGTTGAGGACTAGCGGCTGTTTGCATGTTATGCACTCGGGCACGGTGAACGAGACAGCCCCTTTGATGACGCCCGGGCTGAACGCTTCCACAACATAGTCGCCCGGTATGGCAGGGGTGAATATCGTGCTTGAAATCTCGTCATAATCGAAAAGCGTTGTGAGGTTGCCGTTCTCTACGAACGATATCACCATGCGCGAATCCGCAGGGGAGCCTCGGAGGGTGACTGAAAATGTGATGGGCGCGCCCGGGCAGCCTATGGCTGTGTTCGAAACTATGAGCTGGGATACGTTCTGGGTGATTTCATTCCTTATCAGCTCGGCAGGATGCGCTGAAGGGGAAAATGCGCCGGATTGCGAGATGAGGAAAAGCGCAGCAGTGAACGAAAGCAGTAAGAGAAGCGAAAATGCGAGGTGATTTGCGTTTATTTTGGGTTGCATGTTCTCACGTTGTTTACGGCGATTCGGGCATGTCTTCGGAATCGAAAGGTTCGGCTCTTTTTTGCGCATCGATCTTTTGGGGCTCTGCCTTCTTGGCATCCTGTTTCTTGGCATCCGGCTCGGTGTTGCTCCGGCGCTTAATAGCTATGCCTATGAGTTCGGAAATAGATATGACCAGCCCTACGAATGGGAATGTTATTAAGGATATGACGATGGGCAGGAAGCCTACGACCGTAGGCGCTAGGACGCCGGCGCCTTTCGCGCCGTATGCGGCGAGAAGCGATAGGCCGATGACAAGCGGCCAGATGGCGATGTTCGCGGATGATTTCGGGCCCATCGCGTACTCAGTGGAGTTCGGAGGGAGAACGCATTTGCCTTCCTGGCAATAGCCGGTGCAGCAGTCGCTCGAGCGTTCACAAGAATCGGTTTGGCAGTTGGTTTGGCAGGTATCGAGCACCTTGTTGTATGTGAGGCCATTCTCGCAGCCGCATATGCCTGTGAGCAAATCGCGAGCGCGGGGAAGAGGGCAGATTGCCACGCATGAATCAGTGGAAGCGACTTGTTCGGTTCCTGCCGGGCACTCGCATGCGCCAGTAGCTGCGTTTAGCACCTTGCCGTTAGCGCATTGCAATGGAGGCTTGGGCGGTTTCTGCGAACAATCAACTCCGGCAGGGCAGATGCAGCTGCATGATTTGGAATCGAAGGACAGCGGAGAGCTGCATGAAATCAGAGCACAGTCGCAACTGCACTTCGCGGGGTTGAGCACGAGCGGGGCATTGCAGGTGTTCGCGCATGCGCAGCTGCATGTGGAGGGGTTGAATGTTAACGGAGATGAGCACAAGTCGGCGCAGCGTCCGCCGCAGCAGGTTCCAACGCAGCAGTCGCTGTCTTTTGCGCATGAATAGCCAGTAGCGTTGCATCGCGCGCAGTCGGCAACAGTAACCGTACGCGAATCGATGTTGCAGCCAGAAGAAGTGGCAAAAATAGTGTACGGGCCTTCGCGCGATGGAGTGAAAGAGAATTCCGTGCCTGGAGTTAGCGACACCGAACCAGTCGGGCCCGATACGCTCACGGACGCGTCGCGTGAGGTCGTGAACGAAACCTCTTCTCCGGCGCATGCGCTGCTGACATATGAGATAGTCACTGAGCATGACTCAGGCGGCGCTACGATAGGTGGAGGCGGAGGAGGCGGGCACGCGCCGCAATCGATAGCGCAGGTAGAGCAGTTCTCCCCGATAGATGCATCGCAGAAAGCATCGCCGCAAATCGGTATGCAGCGGCCGTCATCGCAAACCGGAAGTTCAGGCGGGCAGTCGCCTGAGTTGGAGCATCTGCCACAGTTCGCCCATGGGCAGAGCACGCCGTTCTCAAGCGAATTGCTCGGGGAGGGGGATACTGTCCATGCCGAGCCTGAGCCTGCCTTGTAAGCGTATGCCTTTCCGTCAGTGTAGACTATAGCCGAGCCGCTTGAGAGCTGGATGAACGCCTCGCTGGGCGGGAAAACATGCGTGGGCGCCTGGAAGGAATCGGACTCGGGGTCGTAAGACTCTATCCATTCGGTATCGCCGCTGACTCCTGCTGCAAGAGCGAGAGCGACTTTAAGTGAGACAGCAGACTGCGAGAGGCCGAATGGGTAACTGTTGGTTGAGTGCATCCAGCCTGCGCTGTTGCTCGATTCGTAAACCCACATCGAAGTGTTTAGGTTCGTTGAATCTTCCTGAAGGGCGACTATCATGCGCGTGCATGCCGAGCCGCAGGTGATGCCGTTTGTAGTGATTGCTGGCGAGTAATGCCAAGAGTGGTCGGACAAATCGTATGCAGCCACGCGCTGTGATGAACCGGTCGGAGCCATATGTGAGTTGGCAGCAACGAGAAGATCGGTGACGCTGAATAGTTCGGAATGGTCGTATGTGCCTTCAACGAACGCGTTGTTCCAGGTTCCGCCGCTCGCGGTGGCGTCGTACACATACAACATCTTGACTTTATCCGATTGGTTGCCTTCAACGCCGACTAAATAGTAGGACATGTCTGCGACGCGAAGAGATGTGATTATGCCCTGCGCAGAAATCGTCTGCCAAGTCGGGTTGGTAGCGATATAGACTGTGACCGACTTGATTATTCCTCCCGAATCCATTCCTTCCACAGCAACAAGAAGTGGTGAGAGACCGAAGAGATGCAGTTTCGTTATCAAACCAGAGGCGTCATACGAATCCCAGTTGCTTCCGCTCGCTTTCGCCGAGTTGTAGACCGAGACGCGCACGACATCGCCAGCGGATGTGAGGCCTTCAGCAGCGACAAGATTCTTGGATGGCGAAGAGACGCGGAATTTAGCGATGTTGCCTCCTTTGAAAATCGAGTCCCAAACTCCGCGCTTTATATCATAGATTTGGATGCCGACTACATCCGAGCCGTCGATTTGCTCTACAGGTATCATCGATTCGGTGACTCCGAGCACATTATAGTGGTACGCGCCTGATGCGAGGGAGTCCCAAACTCCGCGGTGAGAATCGAAAATATAGACAACATCAACAATGCCGCCTGAGTCGATGTGCTCTGCAGCTATCAGGTTGTCCGAAACGCCACGGACGCGCAATTTGCCTGAGGGCGAACCTGGCACGAACGCCCCGTGCGCGAAGTCGTAGACTAGGATGCCATATACTGTGCCATCTAAGAAGTGATTCTCAACCACGAGGTAATTGTTCGATACCCCTCCGAGCGTGAATCCGCCCGAAGGGTTCCCAAAGCCAGGGTCCTGCCATGCGCCGGAAGCGGTGGAATATATTTGGATGCTTTTCGCGATGCCCGAGGAATCGAATTTGACTGCAGCTACGGCTGAATCCGAGATGCCGAGGATGCGGTAATCAGCTGAGCCTGCGGACCAGAAAGCTGGAGAAACTGCCGGGCGAGTCGCGTCATAAACATAGACGCCTGTTCCAGTGACTACCGCAACAAGGGAGTTGGATGTCTTTGCTTCGACTACTCCGTGCTCAAAATTTGATATCTGCGTCCAGTTATGGGTGGTAGCGTCGTATATCTGCGCTGTGTAGAGGTCGACGAGAACGCTGAGGTTGCCGGTGCTCTGGCTGCCAACGAAACCTTCGCTCCCTAGAGGCCCTACGGGGCTGTTCTCCCATGCGCTCCCGTTGAATAGGTATGCTTCGGTGGTGCTATAGACCATTCCGCTGCCGCTTCCAAGCGACGGTCCCGACGGGCAGGTTGGAATCATGAGTTCCACCGGCTTTGAGAAATAATACGGCACGCACTTTGTCCCGCGGAATAAACGGGTAGTTGTGCCTACCGTGACATTTCGGACTCCGCGGAGCAATTGCGGGGTGTAGTTGATGTCGTTGTTAGAATTGTCGAGGAAATCCTGGTACACTATGAATCTGCGAGTGGTTGCATCCGGAAGTGAGGTTACGAAAAGCGATATGTTCGTAGCCATATCGATGTAGTTGAACATTCCGAAATCGACCGTGTCGAAAGAAGCGTTCGCATCAGTAGCGACAGGAGCTATGCTGCCGTTGAAATTCCAGACGGTTACGTTCGCGCCTACGCTCTGGTTGAGCGGGTCGATCGTGTGTATCTGGGATATCCATCCCGTGAGCCTTTCTCCGCCTCCAGCCAAAGTCGCTGGAAGGTATGTGTTCGTACCGTTGTCAAGGCAGCCGACTGAAACTAAACCTGCCTGAAGGCCGCCGATTGTGTTGCCTGAGAAATCAGATAGGTAGCATGAATAGTTCCAGTTCCAATCACAGCGCTGGATGAGGCGGTGAAGCAAGCCTATCCCGCCGCTATCAGATTCGAGGTTGTTGCCTGTGAATGAGTGGCTCGCTCCCGATATGAGCCCGTCCTCCACAAGAACAGTTCCGAGTCCGCCGTTAGTCTTGACATCGTTTCCTGTGATATTCGCGTTGCCGAAGCCCCATGCGAAAAGCCCGTTCATCGCATTGCCAGAAAGCAGAGAACCTGAGAGTACGAGGTTGCTATAGAGAAGAGTTATCCCATCGCCGGCATTGTTGGTAATGTTCGTGCCAGTTACAGATATAGATGGAAGAGCGGTGGCGTTTATCGCAGTGCATGTTGCAGGCGCCTTATCGGATATTGCAAGGATTCCGGACCCGGAGTTGCTGTCTATCACGCAGCCGCTGATTGATACGTTCGAATTCATCGAGTATATTCCGCTGTAATTGAATGTGCCTGAATAGTTCGCATCGGAATATGATATGGTGGAGGCGTTGAGGTTCGCGAGGCGCACATTCGATATGGTTACCGCGTCCGAATCTCCGACCATTATGCCCGAGCCGCTGTATGTTATGGAATTCGGAGAGTCGCGCAGAGTTATGTTCGAAGAGGACGCAATGAATGCGGCTTCGGTGCCGTTCAGCCCTGCATCCTTGATGGAGAAATTCGAAAGGTCGGCATCCGACACGCCCAAAAGCGAGAAGGCGGAGAGGTTGATGAGCGAGAAATTGCATCTTGAAGCGGTTATTCCCTGCGATGACTGGAACTGGAAGCCTGTGCCTGCGTTTTGCACGCTCGAATTATCGATTGAGATGCCGGATGAATCGACCACATCAACCGCAATCTGGCTTGTTCGGTTGGCAAGAATTGAAGAGAGCGAAATGTTGTCGGATAACGTGATTGAGGCGCCGAGAGGGACATCATAGAATGACACGCCCGAGACGTTCGCGCGCGAAACAGTGTTGAATGTCAAGCCGCCCGCGCTAGATGAAGCGGTGATGTTCGAGAACATTAAGTCATTCGAGAAACCTGCACCTATCGCGGACTGGTTCGTGAAGTTCGATACTGCCAGGTCGGACGTGGATAGGCGGTTGGCATGGTCTATCCAGAGGCCTAGCGACAAGCCGCGGGTGAGGTTCATTCGCGAGAGGTTGATGTCATCCGAAGACGCGACCATTATGCCTGCGGCGAGCGGAGCCATCGCAGATCCGGAGTCGGTGATTGTGAAGTTCGAGAACGACATGCTATTCGATGAGAGAATTGCGAGGCCGTTTAGAGTGGCGTTCGATACCGTGTTGTCTGCCGCGCTGATTCCTGAGGAGTTGTCTACCCAAAGGCCTGCCCATACAATTGACAGATTGTTGCCTGTGACGTTTCCTGCCAGGCTGTTTATCATGCCGATGCACCAGGAATCGGAGATATTGAAAAACGTGTTGCCGATTAGTTCGACCGCAGCGCCTGCGGGAATGCTATCGAATGTAAGGCCGCCTGACCCGTTTATGAATGAGTTGTTTTCAAGCAGGAACATCGGCGGACGATATGCTTGGACGCTTATGTTGAAATTCGTGACGTTGTTGCCTGTTGCGTTGACGCTTGAGTCGCCGAACCACATCGCGACGTAGCTTGAATTGTCGATTTTGTTCTGAGTTATGGCGGAATTTGAGAAGTTGACCATCATGCCGAAAACTGAGTTGTTGATGGAATTCGCGCTTACATTGGCATCGCAGAAGGAGAGGGTGACTCCTGCGCCTGAAGAGTCGATTGTGTTGCCGGATAGTACGTCATACGAACCCGGAACGCAACCGGAGAAATACAAAGCGTAGTTGGTTCTTGTTATGCTGTTGTTTGCGAACGAGCCTCCGTTTCCGCCTTGCGATATCACGCCGGCAGCATTCTGCCACAAGGAGCCTATTGGGCTTGAGATATTGTTGCCTATCACGCTTATGTTCGGAGATGAGGATATTCCGATTCCGTACTGCGGGCTGCTGTCCGAGAGGCTTATCGAGTTGTTCTCGATTGAGACTGAAGAATCGCCATATGAGAAGATGCCGCCAACAGCTCCCGTTATGTTGTTGCCCGAGATGATGAAGCTTGAGCCCGAAGTGGAGGTGTTGGAGATTTGGATTGCATAGAGGATATTGGAGAAGTTGTTGCTTATGATCGAAGCGGAACCGCTGAAAGGGGCGTTGAACGGGGGTATGACCGAGAAAAAGAACCCTGAAGGCACGAAAGAGCCTGTTGGAGGAGCGGATGTAGTGAGTGTGTTGTTGAAGAGACGCACGGTCGAATTGCCTGAGAATACCCCGAAGAAAACGCTCGTTCCGCCATTCGACC
>Ga0182027_10015993_pt1 | contig 10274 bp, 7 predicted proteins | sample 712E1DmetaG_FD_121300 | JGI IMG/M metagenome (GOLD analysis project Ga0182027, IMG submission 121300) | Permafrost microbial communities from Stordalen Mire, Sweden - 712E1D metaG (Illumina Assembly) | ecosystem: Environmental > Terrestrial > Soil > Wetlands > Permafrost | place: Sweden... | reverse complement strand
TTGGGACAGTTGGTGATGGCGGCTGCTACGGGGGCAACAACAACGGGAGTGATAGTCTGCGTTCCAGTCTTGGTGGTGGCGAAGGAGTAATCTGATGAGATGGATTGGATAACCGTGGCGGAGCTGAAAGAGATCAGAGAGTAGTGATATGCGGTGTTGGGGATGAGATTGGATATGGTGAATGAATGAGAGGAAGAAGCGGTCGAGCTCTGGATCGTCTGCGAGCCATAGGCGGTGGTGAGACCGTACCTAACTTGAGCTAGGACGGGGGTAGAGGTCTTCCAGGAGATCAAGGCTGTAGTAGTTCCAGCCGTGACAGAGATGCTGGATACGGTGGATGCTGGGGGACTTCCTCCTCCACCACCTCCTCCTCCACCGCCTCCGCTTGATGAACTTCCACCAGTCGAACCGCTACTGCCTGATGTGCCTGACGCGGTGAATGTCGCGGAGACTGACTCATTTGAGGTGACGGAAAAACTGCAAGTTGTAGATGTGTCAGAACAAGCTCCGCCCCATGAGGTGAATGTGTAGCCTGAAGAGGGAGTCGCTGTGAGAGTGATGTTGGTTCCTGAAGTGATGCCTGATTGGCTGCAGGTTGAACCACAGGAGATCGAGCCGCCGCTTATGGTACCGCCAGTTGGTGAAGTGACAGTGAGAGTGTAGGTGGTGGGAGGAGTGTAAACTGGTGGAGTAAACACCGTGCCTTGGTTGCAGTTGCTCGTGCAGTACTGGTATGCGCCGATGTCCCAGGCTTGGTTGCTGGCGGCGGAAGGACGCGGATTGCCGGCGTAGTCAGAACACAGGCCGGGAGCTGTGGAACAATATGAGGAGAGGTTGACGCCGGCACCGATGGCGGGACTGCCGGATTGGAGGTGGTAGTCACCGCTGGTTGGATTGGAATTAACCAGTAGCGGAGAACTCGTTGCGCTACGCACATCCAAATTATATGCGGATTGCCAACCCTGAAGGTCTGTTCCTCCGTCGACATAGAATTGCGAACCACCAACGGGATAAAGGAGATTGTAATCTGACCTGAATATTGAATCCTCGGAAGTCCGGTAGAAAAACATCCCGATATTTTCGAAAAGATTATTGGCAAAATCGGCGGAAGATACCCCGGCGGCAAGCAAGATCCCAATGTCGCTGCCCGGACCTATAAATGTGTTGTTATAGGCTTCCGGACCGGTAACCGCGCCCTTAAAATAGATTAATCCGTCGGCCGGCCCGATTCCGGAGCCGCCTTGAACGAAAAGGATATTATTGTATACCTTAGGGGAAACAATGCTACCGACATTGGCTTCGACGAAAATCCAAGCCGTCGCATTTGAACCGACACCCGCGACCGGATCAGTCCACGTCGAGTTGCTCGGCCCGATAGAGTTATTGTATATCTTCAGATTGTTAACGACGGTAGACGCATGCGCCGCATACACATGTATGCCGTCTTGATGGTGATGATGGTCGCTAATAGCCGTAACATAACCGCCCCAATTGGTACCAAGGCTTAAATTATTGGAGAAAATATTAAGACCGTTAATCGTTGCGTTAGTATAACTGCTTCCTATAGAGATATCGACACAACTTGCAACGATCGTATTATTATAAATAGAAACATTGGATTGTCCCGAATCCGTATAACCATAAGCGATCCCTTCGAAAGCATTGTCGATCTTATTGTCATGCAAAGAAAGAGATGAACCTCCGGTGACCTCAATTCCGTACCCATTTTGCTTGGAATCATCAGCACCAAAATCTCGTACATAGAGGTTCTGGATCGTCAGATTTTTGACTTCGCAATTGTCGCACGATGACAGCGATATGGCATTTGAATCATCGTGATACAGTTTTGATGTCCCGTTATTAGTCGACTCGATGATACCATTCGTTCCACCATCGACGATTATGTGATTTTGGGACGTCACATCGATGGCTCCATTGACCCAACCATCGCCCTGTGAAAATTTGGCTCCTTCCTCAAAATATATGGTGATAGGATTCCCACTTGTACCGCTACCTTGAATGGTTAGTGGTGTTGTTATAGGCCCGCACAAATGGACGGTGTCCCCGGGACCAATTTTTCCAGTGGTTGGAGTGCTCGCCCAATTTGAAGACGTGTTAAACCAAGCCACGGACTCAGTATCCGAGCAACTAGTCCCGCCACCTGCACCGCTCTGGCTGATGTAAAAATCGTTAGGTTGTTGCGTCGGAGTGGGAGTGCTTCCACCGCTTGAGTACTGATACGCTCCGATGTCCCAGGCAGTAGAACCCGTGGGTCTAGTTGTTCCAGCCTTATCCGAATTCAATGCTGTTATGCCAAGAGAAGTCAGGTTAGCGCCAGCACCAATGACTGGCGACGCTGTTTGCGGTACGCCGGTGGCGCTCAAGTCAGCGTTTGAATAATAATGGCTATTCGCGTCCTGACCAGTCCATGTCTGCCAATCTGACAAACTATTGTCGGTTTGACCGTTATACCCAAAAATATAATTTCCACCGGGCGCTTGTTGAGCATAGACATTATTATTAAGACCGCCGGGCGCAAAGGTTCCGTTAAAACCGAACAACGAATTACAACCGAGAATGACGTTATTTTTAAAAATAACGTTTGACCCGGAAACTCCCACACATGATGAAAGTGTCACGCCCTGCCCCAGGAAAGTGTTGTCCAACACGGCGGCATTCGCTCCGCCTATACTCATATAGCCGTTAGCCATGTATACACCCGGATAACCTATAAAAACATTGTTATAGACAAGGAGATTTGGTGGATTGTTTTCAGTATAAATCTGTGCCGTAGTATTTGATCCCCAATTACCGTCAAAAAGGTTGTCATATATGTTTATAGATACGCTGTTTTCAGATGAATTATTGCTATAGATATGGATGCCATCATGGTGATAAGAATTTGAAGTCGTATCCCAATTCGCCGTGGAGCCGAAATGATTGTTATAAACATTGACTGTAAAATTCACATTGGGAACACCAGTGGCAAGACCGTGATCCATGTCATAGATATAATTATTATAAACATTTATAGTTGTCGCGGCTGTAAAACCCTCCAGTTCAATCGCCCATCCGACATCATGCATAACATTATCGTGAATGGAAATGTTTCCACTTTCGCCGTTAGAGTAATAACAGTTGGACATAGTTTGATCAATTGAAGTGTCGCTCGGCAACGAATGAACATACATGTTCTGGCAGGTGAGGTTTTTAACCTCGATATTGCTGGAACCGGTTCCAAAAATCGCCGTGTAAGCGAGTTGAGTGGTGCATGGTCCTCCGGGACATGTGCCTCCCGCGCTTCCATTTAATGTGTTCTCGACGATACCGTTGGTTCCTCCGTTAATGGTAATATAACTGTTACCCTGTAAACTTATAAGAGTACCGGCTGGCTGGCTTAATTTTGCATTGGGTTCAAAGAATAAAGTTATCAGATTCCCCGCGGTTCCGCTTCCTTGGAATGAAAGCTCCGACGTTATCGTTCCGCACAGATGCACGGTCGTTCCAGGACCAATCTGCCCTGTTCCCGTTCCCCAATTAGAAGATGTGTTGAAGAAGGCCGTGGAAGTAGCGTCTGAACAATTGGTGCCTCCGGCAGTGGAACTGGAGCCGTTTTGGCTTATATAGATATCAGACGAACCAGATCCGAATACTTGCGCGGTCTGCGATCGAGATGAAATAGTAGTGATGGGAGATGAGCGAGAGTTGAAGATAGAGTGGCCGAGAAATACCAAGACTCCCACTATGAATATCGAAGCAATAGCATAGACAATATTCGATACCTTCATTGCTTTGATTTTAACACTAAAATGAATTTTTTCTAAATGAGCCGCCTCCCAGGCTTGAACTGGGGACCTTCGCTTTACAAAAGCGTTGCTCTACCAACTGAGCTAAGGCGGCGTAACTCTATGAGCGCTTGCCTTCGGCGGCTATATTACGGAGAAAGAAGGATGCTCCGTGGTCGCTGACTTCGCCGCGGCCGCGCACGGCGTCGATGAGCTTCTTGCCGTGATCGGTGGAGATGAAGCGGTGCTTGATCTCGACATAGAGAGTGCGGAAGAACTTCAGGACATGGAAGGCCAGCCATTGGGACAAGGCGATGAGAGTGCGACGATTGACATACGACAGGCCGTGACGAACGGTCGAATAGACGGCCTGAAAGACATGGTCGGAACCTGCGCCGACTTTCGAGACGAGGCTCGGCACGCCGGTCCGCACTTCATGGCGCTTCAAAGCCACCATGGCGATCATGGCGAGGAGTGAAATGTAAAAGATTGAAATAAGGGCGTACATGTTGGAATTTAGAATCTTGAATATAGAATTTAGGAGTTTAGGACTTAGGATTTAGAACTTAGAATTTTCCCTTTGCCTATCTTTCGAGGATCTTGAAACGGACAAAGCGACCGACTGCCGTCTTCTCGCCGAATTTCTGGACGGCGGCGTCTATCAGGCCTTGAATGGTGACTTCAGGGTTCTTGATGAACGGCTGATCCATGAGGACCATCTCGGCAAAATAAGCGGTGAGCTTTCCTTCCAGTATCTTAGCACGAACAGCCTCCGGCTTGTCCTTGACCTCGGCCTCGAAGACCTCGCGGGCGGCCACAGTATCGGCTTCCGTGACGTCTTCCTTGCGGATGAATTTCGGGTTGGTGGCGGTCACATGCATGGCGATATCGCGGGCCAGAGCCTTGAAATCAGCGTTGTCCGAAACGAAATCGCTCTCGCAATCGAGCTCGACCATGGCGGCTATGTTGCCATTGGCATGGACATAGGACTGGATGGTACCAGCCTTGAATGTGCGCTCTGCTTTCTTGGCGGAAGCGCCGGATGAAGATTTGCGCAGGATGACTAAAGCCTTGGCGATATCGCCACCGGCCTCTTCGAGGGCCTTCTTGCACTGCATGATGGAAACGCCTGTCTGGTCGCGGAGCTCCTTGATGAGCTCGGTCGGGATGGCCGGTGAAGCTTTCGAAACTGACGGTTGATCGGCCTTCGCAACGGACGATTGATTAGTCTTTATTTTTGCCATGTGATTTATTTTATTAGAATGGATGGAACCGCTACCTCCGAAGCTTTCTGGTTCTTCTTTCCTTCCTGGTACGCTTTGACTATCTCCGTCACGAAGAATTGGATGCTGGCCTTGGAGCTGTCGTTGCCGGCGATAGGATAGGCGATGACGCGCATGTCGCAGTCGGAACCGGCCAGAGCCACGACGGGTATCTTGCCATGGGCGGCTTCGGCGATGGCGATGGATTCACGTCTTGGATCGATGACGAAGAGCGCGTCAGGAGCCTTCTTCAGGGAGACGATGCCCAGGAACATCTTTTCCAAGTCGGCGATCTCCTTATCGAAGAGCATGCGCTCGCGCTTGGTGTATTTGGCGAGCTCGCCATTCTCCTTATCGGAAGTCAGCTTCTCATAGCGCTCGATACGCTTCCTGATCTGGGGAAAATTCGTGATGGTCCCGCCGATCCAGCGGCCTTCGACATACGGCAGATTGGCCGACTGGGCGCCGGCCTTGATGGCGGCACTGGCTTCTTTCTTGCCGCCGACAAAGAGGACGGTCTTGCCGTTCTGGGCGAGCTCGGCCACGAAGGCTTTGGCGGCTTCGAGCATAGCCTCAGTCTTCTCGAGATCGAAGATGTCGGTCGAATTCTTGGTGCCGAAGATGTAAGGCTTGGCCGACGGGTGCCGGCGCGAGCGTCCCAGACCGAAGTGGGCTCCGGCGGAGAACATGGTTTCCATGGTCTTGGGGGTGTTGGACATGTCGGTACAACTTACCAAAAAGGCGCGGCGAAGTCAAACGCTTTATCCCGAGCTTCTCCCCTTTTTGCGGCTTCCCTTGACTTCCCCATTCTGTGCTAGACTGCGGCCATGAAATTCTTGATCGTCGAAGACGACCTGAACACGGCCACGATCGTCAAAGACAGTCTGATGGCGTATTCGCATACCGTCGAGATATCCGGTAACGGCACCGACGCTTTATTCTTGGCCAAGAGCTACGACTACGACGCCATCCTGCTCGACAATTCCCTGCCGGGAAAAGACGGCTTATCTATCTGCCGCGAGATCCGTTCGTCCGGCAAGACCACGCCGATACTCTTTATGTCGGTGGACGGCGAGACGGACACCAAGCTCCAAGCCTTCCGGAACGGAGCGGACGACTACATGACCAAGCCATTCGCCTTGGAAGAGATGCGCGCCAGGATCGACGCCGTGACCCGCCGCACCGCGGTCGTCAATCAATCAGCTCTGTCCATTCTGGACCTCTCCGTAGACCTGAACGATCACACGGTCGTCCGCGCGAGCCGGACCATCCATCTGACCCGCAAGGAATTCCACATGCTCGAGTACTTCATGCGCCACACTGGCAAGATACTCTCGCGCGCCCAGCTCATGGAGCATGTCTGGACGGCCGACGGCAATCCATTTTCGAACACGGTCGAGGCCCACATCTCCAACCTGCGGAACAAGCTCAATGCCGGCCGCAAGCCCAATTTGATCGCCAATGTGCCCGGACAAGGCTATGTCCTGGATACGCCTGAACGCCTAGCTAAAATAACGCGTGACCGCGCGCAATCGGCCTCTTATTAAGGAAATTTTAACTTTTCTTCACGGAAATTTTAACTTTTCTTCACGGAAATTTTAACTTTTCTTATAGGTTTCTTAATGTCACCAAGCGTAAACTGACGGCGGTTATCGTCGAAATAACCCTTAACACTTAATGTGATGATCACCGCGGATGTCTTCTTTGTCGCGTATCCTTGCGTGAAAGGGCGCTCGGCAGGGCGCGAAGGCCGCGTTCACTCCGACTGAAGGCGGCTTTTTGATAATCACTTCTGCACATCCCTGGCCGACTTGCGGTAATTGCAGTAATCACAAACCGGCGCGGGTTTCGGCGGCTTGTCGAGCAACAGGCACTTCCTGATATCGCCGAGCGCTTTCTCGATCCATGAATCGTCGCCTTTGTATGGGATGAGGTCGATGTCGAATTCGAGCTTGGCGTCGAAAGCCTTGCGGTCGGTCTTGCCGTTGCAGTAGACGAAGTAACCAGTCGAGGAGACCTTGAAACCATTCTGACGGAACAGCCACTGGTAGATCTCCATCTGACGCTTGTAGCCGATCTGCCACTCCTTGTCGAGCGAGACCTTCTCCTCTTTGCTGGTGGATTTGTAGTCGACGATGATCAATTCACCTTTTGAATCCACCCAGACATCATCGATCGCGCCTGTGACCAAGAGATTGGTCGGCTGATGAATGAAACGAATGCCCTTGAAGTTCTGTCGCCAAAGCCCCAGATCCTTGTGATCGTAAGGGATGACGTCTCTCAATCCGTACGCTTCCATCAATGGATGCGGTGCTTTGGCGGAGCGATGGATGTCGAATTCTTTCTTGAGGAGCGCGTCGACAGCGCTATTCAAGGCGAATGGAAATCCCGGCGGACGGCCGACGCCGAGCCTACAATCGAGGTAGAAGCACAGCGGGCAATTCAGGAACAAGTCGATCTTGGAGCGGCTGCATCGGAATGGCTCTGACGAAGCCGGGTCGAACAAGCCTTTCTCGCGGCGGGAGTTGTAGTAGTCGGACATGGGTTAAGCTATTTCGTCTCTGCGACCGTGACCGAAGTCATCGGGATCGGAGTGACTGGCATATTATGAGTCGAGCTGTCCACTGGCACTTTGGCGATGGCGTCCACGACATCCATTCCAGAGATGACTTTGCCGAAGATCGTGTAATTGTGCGGCAATGCGTTATCAGCCTGCATGATGAAGAATTGAGAGCCGTTGGTGTTGGGACCGCTATTGGCCATGGCCACCGTGCCACGGACGTAACCGGCCTGATATGAAGGAGTCGATGAATTGAGCTCGTCGGCGAACTGATAGCCTGGGCCGCCCGTGCCGGTGCCGGTCGGATCACCGCCCTGGATCATGAAGCCGGGAATGACGCGATGGAATATGGTGCCGTTATAGAAGCCCTTGTTCGCCAGAGTGGTAAAATTCTGGACGGTATTGGGCGCATCTGCGTCGTAAGTCTCGAAGACAATAGTGCCCTTGGAGGTCTTGATGGTGATGGTGTGCATGAGATTTTTTACTGATTGATTATTGGCAGCGGCGGACGAAGCCGGATTGGAGACATTCGAAGCCAGTGAATTTGCCGGGGTGACGGAAGCAGCAGAGCTTGGCACATTCGAAGCTGCTGACGATTGATCGGCGGCCGTCGCGGAAGTCGAAGTCGAGAAGAGATCAGGCGTCTGCACTTCTTGGGTGAAACGATGGTCCAAGAAGAACCAAGCGATGCCGATAATGACGATTGCCCCGATCACCGCGATCCATGAATTCCTTTGCGTCATGTGATTATTTAAAAATTAAAAATTGAAAAATTAATAATTATTCACAGATTGTACAGCTCTTTGGCTTTGGCGACAACTTGACGCTTGGCTTCATCGAGCGGCATGTTCAAAACAGCTCCAGCCGCAGCTTTGTGTCCCCCGCCGCCGAGAGCGGCCGAGAGCTTGGAGACGTCATATGCATTCTCATCGCGCGTTCTAAAACCAATCTTGATCTGTTGAGGAACAATTTCGACAAGAGCGACATCAATATCCCAACCTATGACAGTTCTAAGAATCGGCGATATCTGTATTCCCTCCATATCTCTTTCATTGATATTTTTTTCTTTAAAGAAAGAGTACGGCACGACTGCGATGGCCAGTCTTCCGTCTAGAAATGTCTCGATATGGCTCAGAGCGTAGCCTTCATATGCAAGCGATCCTGGAGTATTCGAATTATCTAAAGGCGAGATCATGTTATAAAAATCCGGGAACTCATTGACTAGCTCGGCCATGACTAAATATGAATGAGCTGTGGTATTTCGATATTTCAGACCTCCCGTATCCGTGTAAATGCCGATGTATAGATTGGCGGCTATTTCCGGAGTAAGGACGATTTTCCACTTCGAAAACAAGTCAAATAATATTTGTGCTGTAGCAGGATATGTTTCTTCAACAAGATTGATGGAACCAAACATCTGATTCAAGCGATGATGATCTATATTTATCACTTTAAATGGAGGATTGAAGTTTTTCGCGCAACCAGATGAGATTCTGTCTATAGTTGAACTATCTAACGAAATGAACAGATCAAAATCTTTCAAATCCACTTCGCCGAAATTCTTGGGCACGATCGAATTTGCTCCGGGAAAATGCATGAAGGCTTGCGGAATATCGCTGTCGCCTTTGATGACGGTTGCCTTCTTGCCGAGCGATTCCAGAGCGAACTTCATGGCCAGAGCCGAGCCGACGGAATCGGGATCCGGCGAAGGATGGCAATGTAAAAGAATGGACTTGGCCTTCTTTATCTCGGCCAGTATGAGCGGCGCCTTATCGCGGATGAGAGGTGAGATGTCTTTATCTTTCATTTGCCTACTATATCATACAGGAGTATATTAATGACAATATTATGGAGCGAACATACATAAAGGACTTGATGGGCAAGGTCGGACAGGAAGCTTCTATATCCGGCTGGGTGGACATCCGCCGCGACCAAGGTAAGATGATCTTCCTGGAATTCCGTGATATCTCCGGCAAGGTTCAGGGCGTGGTCTTGCCGAATAACAAGGAGGCGTTGGAAGCATGCAAGGAAGTGCGGCCCGAATGGGTGGTCAGGGTGATCGGCATGGTCAACAAAAGGCCTGACAAGAATATTCAGAAAGACAAGCAGAACGGCGACATCGAATTGGAAGTCAGAAAAGTCGAGATATTGAACGAAGCCGAAACTCCCCCGTTCGACGTCAGAGGAGACGGACATGAGGTCAATGAAGAGTTGCGATTGAAATACCGCTATCTCGACCTGCGCCGTCCGAGAATGCAAAAAAACCTCCGCAACCGCGACAAGATCATCTCATTCTTCCGCGACTACATGCACAAGAACGGCTTCGTGGAGATAGAGACGCCTATCCTGATGAAAGGCACGCCTGAAGGCTCGCGCGAATATGTGGTGCCATCTCGACTCGAGAATGGCAAATTCTATGTCCTGCCTCAATCGCCCCAACAATTCAAACAGCTCTCGATGGTGGCCGGCTTCGAGAAGTATTTCCAGATTGCCAGATGCTTCCGCGACGAGGACACTCGCGGCGACCGCCAGCCGGAATTCACCCAGCTTGATCTGGAAATGAGTTTCGTAACGCAAGAAGATGTCTTGAGGTTGAACGAGGAGCTTCTGATTGCCATTGTTAAAAAGCTCACGCCGGAAAAGAAAATCCAGGAGATCCCATTTCCA
>Ga0182027_10015992_pt1 | contig 10275 bp, 10 predicted proteins | sample 712E1DmetaG_FD_121300 | JGI IMG/M metagenome (GOLD analysis project Ga0182027, IMG submission 121300) | Permafrost microbial communities from Stordalen Mire, Sweden - 712E1D metaG (Illumina Assembly) | ecosystem: Environmental > Terrestrial > Soil > Wetlands > Permafrost | place: Sweden... | reverse complement strand
CGGATGCATACGAACAGGAGAAAAAGAATCGTCGCGGCAAACAACAACATCCAGGGCACGTTTCGGGTCAAGTCCCCCAAGTCCCTGGTGATGGAAGTTTTTTCCTTGGCGATGGGTTGAATGCGCTCATGGGTCGAAAAGAAGGTGATAAAAAATAAAACGACCGCCACCACGCCATAAAGGGTCATGGTTATCTGCCACCCTTTCGTGGCGCTATCCGGACTGAGATACTTTGTCAACGGCAGGGCTGTCGCCCCGACGATGGAGCAGGCCAGGAATGCGCCGATGAATTTGAAGGACGAGGCGCTCGTTCGTTCGGCAGGATCCCCGCTGATGACGCCCAGCAAAGCGTTATAGGGAATGTTGACAGCCGAATAAAGGAACATGAAAACGATGAATGTGACATAGGCATAAACAAGTTTTCCTGTGTCGCCAAAAGCCGGCGTGGTAAATGCAAGAACCGCAGCGACCGACAATGGAACCGCCCCAAACAAAATGTAGGGCCTGAATTTGCCCCAGCGGCTCCTGGTCCGATCCGCGCTCATGCCAATAACCACGTCAAAAAAAGCGTCTAATAACCTGGAGACGAAAATCATCATTCCGGCGGCGGCCGCTGTCAGGCCGAATACATCCGTATAAAAGAAGAGCAGATACAATACGGTCGTCTGCCAGAACAAGCAGGATGCCAAATCACCAAAGCCGTAAGTGATTCTTTCTCCCAATGGACACTTTTGAATTTCGTTGCTCATTAATTTCTTTCCTGTTTTTTGGATTTATTGGCTGGCATTGAATTTTTCAGTGGTGAGAATCTGCTTTCTGACGCTGCGCGATCAGGACGCCAGATGAATTTTCATCACTTTCACGGCGGTCATCCTAGCCGCACAACTGGCGTGGTCTAGCGAAAAATGGGCGCTCGAACCGGATTTAACCTTGTCGCGTTACAGTGACCTGTCACGTTGAAACTGAACAATGTCAGAGTGAAGACAAAACTCCAGCGGAAGCTCTAATTAAATCCGCTTCTCATCCGCGTCAATAAAATCCACGAAGCTCCTGATATCGTCGCGGCCGGCTATGCCAGCCTGTTCCTTGCGCATCTTCAACCGAGCGAGGGCCGCTTCGTCGCCCGGCAGCGGACGGCTTAAAATGTCTTTGGCGTGCGCGGACTTTTCCGCCGGCGATTTTTTTGCGTTGCGGCGCACCCAATCGCATACTTCGCCATCGGTGATGGAATTTTTCACCACTTCAATCATCTGCTCGTGCGTAACCCCGGCGTATTTGAGCCACATGCCATCGAAACCTTTGCCGAAATTTCCCGTGTAATCCGAATGCAGTTTCCCCGCGAGATGCAGGCGGATTTTGTCAGTGTAACGCGGCAGATACGTCCAGCCGTCCATCGTCTCGCGCGGGCTGCGCGGATAAATGATTTCGCTCATGACCCAATCATCCACAGCAAATTCAGCGCTGTCAATAAGCCGAAAAGGTGACAGGAAATCTTTTGGGTAGGTAGGGTCGCCTCGCCGAGGCGACCGAGGTGGGAGGCGGAACTTTCGCCGGACGCGCGGGCCGCACGTCCCTACCCAGCAAATTTCTTAAGCACTTCCTCCGGCGTGAATCCGTGGAGTTTGATGACTTTGTGCCGCGACTTGTGGCCGCGAACCAATTCGATCCGGCCACGAGCGCAATCCAGTTTCCCGGCCAGCAATTTGATTAATGCCTCGTTCGCCGCAGCATCCACGGGTGGCGCGGTGACTTTAATTCGCAATTCGCCACCAATCGGTTCACCTATCTCATTGATGGACGCACGCGGTTGCAGTTTCACGCATAACAATGTCCCGTCCGGCTGCGCGTGCAAAAAACCCGTTTGTAACGGCGGTTTCGATGCAGTCTTCATCGCGTCACAACCAGGTTACACCGTGTAAGTGCCGCTGGCGGTCGTGCCACCGCGGCCCGTCCAGTTGGTGTGGAAAAATTCGCCGCGAGGTTTGTCCACGCGCTCGTAGGTGTGCGCGCCGAAATAATCACGCTGCGCCTGCAACAGATTCGCCGGCAAAACGGCGCTGCGATACGAGTCATAGAACGCCAGCGCGGTGCCGAACGCGGGAACGGGAATGCCTTTCTTCGCGGCGGCGGCAACGACATTGCGCCAGCTTTTCTGGCAGCGCTTGATTTCGCCGCGGAAATAATCGTCGATAAGCAAATTCGTCAGCTTCGGATTTTTGTCGAAGGCTTCTTTGATTTTGCCGAGGAAACGCGAACGTATGATGCACCCACCGCGCCACATGAGCGCGATGCCGCCGTAGTTTAGGTTCCATTTATATTCCGCAGCCGCCGCGCGCATGAGCATGTAACCTTGCGCGTAGCTGACGATTTTTGAGGCGTAAAGCGCGTCGCGAATGTCGGCGATGAATTGTTTTTTCTTCACGTCGTTTTTGGCGACGCTCATCAACGGTCTGGGGCCTTTCAATTTTTTCGCCGCCTTCACGCGGTCGTCCTTCAACGCGGAAACGCAGCGGGAATAAACCGCTTCGGCAATGAGCGTGATGGGAATCCCCAAATCCGCGCTGCTCTGCACCGTCCATTTGCCCGTGCCCTTCTGACCGGCGGTGTCGAGAATCTTGTCCACGAGCGGCGCACCGTCGGCATCCTTGTAAGCCAGAATATCACGCGTGATTTCAATAAGGTAACTGTCCAGCTCGCCTGTGTTCCATTCCTTGAAAACGTCGTGCATTTCCTGCGCGCTCATGCCAAGACCGTTCTTCAAAATATTGTAAGCCTCGCAAATCAACTCCATATCGCCGTATTCGATGCCGTTGTGAACCATTTTGACGAAATGACCGGCGCCGTTTTCACCCACCCAATCGCAACACGGCGCCCCGTCCACTTTCGCGGCGATGGCCTGAAAAATCGGTTTGACGTGCGGCCACGCGGCGGGTGAACCGCCGGGCATGATGCTCGGTCCGCGGCGCGCGCCCTCTTCGCCGCCGCTCACACCGGTGCCGATGTAAAGCAGCCCTTTGCCCTCGACATATTTCGTCCGGCGATTCGTGTCCTCAAAAAGCGAATTGCCGCCGTCAATGATGATGTCGCCCGGCTCCAACACCGGCAGCAAATGCTCGATGAACTCGTCCACGGCGCTGCCGGCTTTGACCATAAGCATGACGCGGCGCGGTTTTTTCAGCAGCGCAACCATTTCCTCAATCGAATGCGCGCCGACAACTTTTGTCCCCTTGGCCTCGGTGTTGAGAAAATCGTCCACCTTGGAAACGGTGCGGTTGAAAGCCACGACGGTGAAGCCATGGTCGTTCATGTTCAAAATCAAATTCTGGCCCATGACAGCCAGACCGATGACGGCAATATCAGCTTGAGGTTCCATAAATCAAAAGTACTCGTGCAGAATACCGCCCACGCGCGGCGGCGCGAGAAATTTTTCAAATCAGCCGTTCAACCGCGGCTGAATTTACGCGCCGTATTTTTTGGAAGGCTTTTCGTGGAGCGCCAGCGAGGCAGTGGCGGATTCAAGTCCTTCCAACACCACTTCCCGCATAGTTGCCCGTCCACCAAAACGTTTCTGCGCGTCGAGGATTTCCAATCCGGCCAGCCGGCCTTCGCTATCGTAATCAGCAGCGATGCCTTCGGCCAGATGTTTGGTCGTGACTGTGGTTTCGCGGAACGTGATGCTCAAGGCATCCACTTCGGCATCATAGCTGATTTTCATACTCGCTTAAAAGTAATAGGTATACACCGTTATCACAACTATTTCCTCGGTTTCCTCAACAAACACCGGGCGAACCTGTTTGGTGGCATAAACTTTCTTATTCCATTCCCGCCCATAAGGTAAGTCTTTCCGGCAATCCAACCGGCCCAGCTCGGTCGCGCCCCACGCGCAAGTGCGAATGGCATCTTCCACTTCCGCCACGGTGAAACCGCGTGAAACGGCATAACCCAAAGCGTGTTTGGAAAGCCGGATCGGTTTCATTTTTCAGCTTGAGGTTCCATAAATCAAAAGTGTCCATGCAGAATACCGACCGTGCAGGGCAGAGCGAGAAATTTTTGCCGCTTCAAGCGTGCGCGCCCAATTGCAGACGCGCATCGGATTCCAAAATGGTTTTGAGATTCGCCCAATTCGCCCTGTTCATGTCGTTGAACGCGTTCAAATAAACGGCCACGACTTCCGGCGGATACTTTTTCAGCAACGTCTCGATGGCGGATTTCAATTTCGCGTCGTCCATCGCCGCAGGCAGATTGTCCACGACGCCTTCATTATTTTGAAGGCCGAGCGTATTGAGAAAATCCACGAGCATTGCTTTGTGCTTTTTTAAGAGCCACGCGCGGATGAGACCGCCAGCCACCGTGTCGAGCGCTGGCCGGGACAGGGTCGAAACCATTGCATCGTGACGCTGCGCGCGCGGCTGGCGTTCAAGAAAGACCGGACGCACATGACGCGCTTGGGCGATGGCGCCAAGAGTGGCCTTGTAAACGGGTTTATCCGACTCGTAGGCGTGATTGAGAATTTCATTCGCCAGACCAGGCGACATGAAACCGAAGAGTTCGTGCGACGTCAGCATAGTTAAAAGTCTAAAGTCCAAAGTCCAAAGTTAAAATAAGTTTAATGTCCATGATTCAAATAGCTGTGACGGAGATTTTATTTTCCCTCGTGATTTGTTCGCAAACTTCTTGTTCGAGTAAAAGTGTCCTGCCGGATTCGAGCGCGAGCACGGCCACGCCCGACGCGGCGCATGTTTCCAAGGTTTGTGCGCCGATGCAGGGAATGTCGAAGCGCATGTCGTGACTGGCCTTGGCGACCTTGACCGCAACCGCGCCGCCGTCCTTGCCGGCGAGTTCGCCGCCGCGCGCGAGGCATTTGTCCGTGCCTTCAAACCCTTCAACCGCCAGCACCGCGCCATTTTTAACGACAACGGTCTGGCCGATTTCCAGGCGCGAAATCTCCTTCGCAATGCGAAAACCGAATTCCACGTCCGCGCGCCGTTCATCCGACAATTTGGGTCCGAGATGAAAACCGGTTTGCGGCATCAGCGGCTTGAGCCATGGGGTCGCCTCTATCAGTTCAATGCCGTCTTTTTTTAATTCGTCCGCAATGGCCCCGAAAATCGTGTGCGCGTTTCTTTCCTTGAGCCGGAGCGCCAATGACATCGCGCGCAAATCGGGCCGGAGATCGAAAAGATTCTTCGGCGCGATTTGGCCGACCATGACGCATTGTTTGATGCCGCGGTCGGTGAAGGCGGAAATCATTTTTGACAATTGGCCGACCTTGAGCCAGACGATTTCATCCACAAGTCCGGCCAGCGCGGGATCGGTTTCGTTTTCAAAGGCGACGGCGACAAGGCGTTTGACGCCGGCGGCGCGCGCCTGCCGGGCAAATTCCAAGGGCAGCGAGCGGTTGCCGGCAATCAGACCGAGAGATGCGGGCGTGGTGTTCATCGCGTGATTCCGCCTTGATAATAATGAATCGTCTAAAAAACGCCAGTGTATGATTTGGTATTATCCCGTCTTGGGAAAAACGGCCTCGTCCGACATGCCAATACCAATTACCGGAGACATCCGGCACAAAGGCAGGGTCGCATCGCCGAGGCGACCGGCGGAAGTTCCGCTTCCCATCGGACGCGCGGGCCGCGCGTCCCTACCAACCCAAAGAATGCGCCGATTATCACTGGGAATTGGCGCAAGGTCACAGCGATTGGCTTTGACGTTTTGCGGCTCCTCGCATAGCGTTTCGCGCGTTATTTTCACAAACTGTCGCAAATCGTCATGATTGGGTTGATAAAAATGATCTTTGGGTCGAGGAACGACCGCCAGCTGAAAAAATTCTGGCCGGTCGTCAGCCGGATCAATGAAATCGAAGCCGGACTCCAAAAGCTTTCCGACGACGAATTGCGCCAGAAAACCGCCGCGTGGAAGGATGAGCTTTCCAAAATCACGGACAACGAGCAACTGGCGCAACGGCTCGATCAAATTTTGCCCGAGGCATTCGCCGCCGTGAAAAACACCTGCCGCCGGATGGTCGAGCGCAAAACGGAAGTCATTATTCGCGAGCATCCCACCATTTGGGAAATGATTCCGTTCGACGTGCAACTCATCGGCGGAATCGCGCAGCATTCGGGAAAAATCACCGAAATGGCCACCGGCGAAGGTAAAACGCTCGTCGCCACCATGCCTCTTTACCTCAATGCACTCACCGGACGCGGAGTTCACGTGGTAACGGTGAATGATTATCTGGCCGCGCGCGACTCGGAATGGATGGGCGCGATATACAAATTTCTCGGCCTCACCGTCGGATGCATTTTACACGACCAGTCGCCGCGCGTACGCCGTGAGCAATACAATTGCGACATCACCTACGGCACAAACGCCGAGTTCGGTTTTGATTATCTTCGCGACAACGGCATGGCCGCGCGCAAAGAGGAGCAGGTCCAGCGCGGGCATTATTACGCCATCGTGGACGAGGTGGACTCCATCCTGATTGATGAAGCCCGCACGCCGCTCATCATCAGCGGCCCGTCCCTGCACACGTTTGACGAGCAATACGCGCAGTGGAAGCCGGACGTCGAATCGCTCGTCCGCGCGCAGGAACGCCTGTGCGCCCGGTTTTTGTCCGAGGCCCAGGCGTTGATTAAAAAATTAAATCCCACCGACGGGTCGAACGTGGAAAATGGCGCCGCGCTCGAACACGAAATCGGCCTGCTGCTTTTTCGCGTCAAAACAGGCCAGCCGAAATCCGAGGGTTTGCTGAAACTGCTGGAGGATCCTGAGAATCTCCAAATGATGAACCATGCCGAACTGGAACTGCACAAGGACCAGAAGAAAGTTGACCTCTACCGCGAGAAAGAGGAGTTGCTTTTTGCGATTGATGAGAAAAGCCATGACGCCGATTTGACCGAGAAAGGCCGCAATTTCATCAGCCCCAAGGATCCGGACTCCTTCGTGTTGCCCGACCTGACGACGGAGTTGCATGAAATTGATGTCGGCCCGGAGACCGATGCGCACAAGCGCCTGGAAATGAAGACGAAATTGCAGGCGGACTTCGAGACCAAGGCACAGAAAATGCACGCCATCTCGCAATTGCTCAAGGCTTACAGCATCTATCAAAAGGATGTTGAATACGTTGTGCAGGAAAACAAGGTCGTCATCGTTGACGAGCACACCGGACGCCTCATGTCCGGTCGCCGCTGGAGCGATGGTTTACACCAGGCTGTCGAAGCGAAGGAAGGCGTCGAAATTGAGCGGGAGACTCAAACGCTCGCGACCATCACGATTCAAAATTATTTCCGCCTTTATAAAAAACTGGCGGGCATGACCGGCACGGCGGAAACCGAGGCAACCGAATTTCTGGACATTTACAAACTTGGTGTGATGACGATTCCGACCAACAAACCAAACATCCGCAAGGACGCGCATGACTCGGTCTATAAAACCAAACGCGAAAAATTCAACGCCGTCACCAAGGAAATCAAGGAGCTTCACGCGCGAGGCCGCCCAATCCTTGTCGGCACCGTCAGCGTCGAAACGAGCGAAATGCTTTCGCGGATGCTGAAGCGCGATGGATTGATTCATTCCGTCCTCAACGCGAAGTATCACCAGCAGGAGGCCGAAATCATCGCGCGCGCCGGCCAGCGCGGGGCCATCACCATTGCCACGAACATGGCCGGCCGCGGCACCGACATCAAACTCGGCCCCGGCGTGACAGAAGTTGGCGGTTTGCACGTGCTCGGCACGGAACGCCACGAGGCGCGCCGCATTGACCGGCAGTTGCGCGGTCGCTGCTCGCGGCAGGGCGATCCCGGCTCGTCGCACTTTTTCGTCTCGCTCGAAGACGATTTGATGCGGTTGTTCGGCTCTGATCGCATTGTCAAATACATGGAAAAAATGGGGCTCGAAGAAGGCCAGGAATTGTCCCATCCGCTTTTGAATCGTTCCATTCAGCAGGCGCAAAAGCGCGTCGAACAGCACAATTTCGAAATCCGCAAACGCACGCTCGAATACGACGACGTGATGAACAGACATCGCGAAGTCACCTACGGCTTCCGCAACGAAATCATCAACAGCGAAGATGTTCGCGACCGGCTCATGGACATCATGGAGGAAGTCGTCGTGGACGAAGTCGCGCAATTCACGAACACCGACACCGAATTCAACGACTGGAAAGTCCGGCCATTGGCGGATTGGGTGAACTTGAACTTTCCCATCGGCCTGCCCGAGGCCGAAATCATCAAAGCCGCCGAATCCGGCAAAGAGACGCCCGTGTCCGGCTCGTTTTTCGACGGCCTAAGCCCGGCGCAGTTCGCCGTCTGCAATTTCATTTCCGAAAGCGTCCGGAAGGCCTACGACATCAAAATCAGTTTTGAAAATCCCGAGGCGCTCAAGGAAGTCGAACGGTTCACCATTTTAAGCGCGATTGACAAGCTGTGGCAGGAGCATCTCTACGAAATGGACAGCCTCCGCTACAGCATCGGCCTGCGCGGTTACGGCCAGCGCGATCCCCTCGTCGAATACAAGGCCGAGGCGTTCAAAATTTTCGACGAGCTGATGGTCAACGTGAAGACGGAGATTTGCCACAACATTTTCCGCAGCGCGTCCAGCCTGATGGCGTTTGAAAATTTCCTTAAGAACGTCCCGCAACAAATGCTGCACCAGACTACAAGCGCATTTGGCGGCGGCACGAAATCCGCCAGTTCCGGCGGCGCGCAAGCCAAAGGCAGCGACGTCGTCAGCGAAGCGGCGGCATCCGTGGCGGAAAAGGCCAAGCCCGTCCGCACCGGCCCGAAAGTGGGGCGCAACGACCCCTGCCCTTGCGGCAGCGGCAAGAAATACAAGTACTGCTGCGGCAGGTAGTACACGTTCTTTGCCAACAGCTGTGGTAGGGTCGCCTCGCCGAGGCGACCGAGGTAAGTTCCCACTCTAAACGGACGCCCCGGCGGGGTGTCCCTACCCCAAAATAAAAACTTGCAGTCGTTCTGCCTTTTGTTATATTGCAAATGGTTCGCAATTAAAAATATGACTGCGACTCCTATTTTGTCCCAGATTTTCTCGGCGTTCGCCATTGCAATGGCTGGCGGCGCGTTCAGCGGTCTTCTGGCCCGAACGCACAGACAACTTTGCGCCTTCATCAGCCTCGGCGCCGGGACACTGCTGGGTGTCTCGCTCTGCGGCATCGCGCCGGAATGTTGGGAAGACCTGCGCTGGTGGTTGTTACCGGTGGCGGCTTCGGGCTATCTCCTTTTTGCGATCATCACCAAATACATTTTCCATATCTGTCCGGCCTGCGCAGCCAGCCATTTCGACGAGGCCACGACACACCGGCTGGCCGAATTCGCCACGGCGATGATGATTGCATTGGGGATTCATTGCACGGTGGACGGGCTGGCGCTGGCGGCGGGACTCGAAGAAAGCGAGCCGGCGTTGAAACTTTCCATCTTGTTCGCAATTTGCGTGCATAAATTTCCCGAAGGACTGGCGCTGGGCGCGTTGCTGCTCGGCGGCGGATACCCACGCAAAAGAATGCTGTGGTTCGTGGCATTGGTGGAATCCACGACCATCCTCGGCGGATTGCTGGGCTGGTTTGCTTTGCAAAATGTTCCGCAACACGCGCTGAAATTGACGCTGGCGCTGATGCTGGCGAATGCGGCCGGCGGATTTTTGTATCTGGCGATTCACGCGGTATTGGGCGAAATCTGGAAACATCACAGGGCGCTGGTGCTTTCCTATTTTGGCGCGGGCTTTGGTTTAATTGCCGCTTTGATACTTTATTTTCATATTTCCATTTGAAACGAATGCCGCACGCACCATTTCAATTCAATCGCCGCACGCGCGAACGAATTTTCTTCGCGGCGGGGGTTTTGTCGCTCGCGCTGTGGCTGTTCATGGCGACTGCGGAAATCTGCACGCCGCTTCACGCGTGGCTGCACGGTGGAACGATTCCCGACAATGACGACGATTGCGCCATTGTCGCCATCGCGCATGGACAGTTCGATTCGGTAATCTGCGACATTCCGGTCGTCACGCCGGTGGCTTGGATTGAAGTCACACCACCGCGCGTGGAATTTTCCGTTTACAGCCCAGTGATTGAAAATCTTCCCCCCGGTCGCGCCCCTCCGTCAGTTGCTTCTCCCCTCGTGTAGGTCGGTCGGCTTCGTCTGATCGAATTTCATTGGTTATTCCGTTTTGAACTGGCGCGCACGCCCGGTGCGTGGCGTCTGAGCAGGAGAAAAAATATGAAACTGAAAAAAATTTTAGGGTGGTCTTCTGCCCTTTGCTTGTGCG
>Ga0182027_10015991_pt1 | contig 10275 bp, 6 predicted proteins | sample 712E1DmetaG_FD_121300 | JGI IMG/M metagenome (GOLD analysis project Ga0182027, IMG submission 121300) | Permafrost microbial communities from Stordalen Mire, Sweden - 712E1D metaG (Illumina Assembly) | ecosystem: Environmental > Terrestrial > Soil > Wetlands > Permafrost | place: Sweden... | reverse complement strand
GCAGGCAGATCGCCCGAAAGGTCCGGGCTCGTGATATTCGGGTCGGTCCGGATGGCAAGATTCAAAGCTTGACTTTGCTCTGCCAATACCAGCTTTACCTGCGCGTTTGGTAAAAAGAAAAGTATCAAGGCCAATGCAGCACAAATTCCAACGGTAAAGGAGATGGCGCGCAGCACCCGGTTTTCAATTCTATCCAGATTTTTCCTCGGGATTCTTAAACGCATTTCCTCGATATCAACCACTTTTCGTTCTCGTCGCAGTGCGGTTCGTCGCTTGTTTCTAGGCCGCCGCCAGGGTCGTCTTTGAGCTTCTTCTGCCGTTCCAAAAACGGGAATGCCCTGGTTCGCAGCATTGAAAAGGACATCCGGGTCGGTTGTTACCAGAGCCAGCTGACCGCCTATTCTTAGTACAAAACGCTGTAAAAGGACCAGATCCAGTTTACGATTTAAGATGTTCCCCCGCTCTGGCCAAATCAATAAAATGCGCGCAGACTTACTTCCGGAGATTTTATCCCGGGTGGAGATAATATCATCGTGATGTTCCAATTGGATTACACTGGTTATCATTCTGGTTTGAAATGAATTATACAATTCTTCTGTGCAATACTGTTGCCAATTTCACTTAAAACCTATAAAATCCAATCGAGTATTTTATTATACCAAGTTGATTTTGGAGGATAAATTGAAGATTTTTGTCCCTGGCAGGGTTTGTCTATTGGGGGAACACTCAGATTGGGCAGGCGGTTACCGCCGTATGAACGCCGAAATTGAGAGGGGTTATGCAATCATATGCGGCACGAACCAGGGCATTTATGCTGATATAGAGCCCCATCCAACCGCTTTGATCCTTTCGTCAACGACCCCGGATGGTAAGAAATTCGGCCCTTACGAGATTCTCATGGAACCTCAAGCCTTGATAAAAGAAGCTCAACAAGGAGGTTTTTGGAGCTACATTGCCGGAGTCGCCTACCAGGCTTTGACCAATTATCATGTGCGCGGTTTAGTGATCGACAATTTCAAGACTGATCTGCCCATTCGGAAAGGGCTGTCCTCCAGTGCAGCCATTTGTGTATTGGCAGCCAGGGCATTCAATCGTATCTATGACCTAAAATTAACTGTGCGTGGCGAAATGGAAATGGCTTACCAGGGTGAAATCACTACGCCCTCGCGCTGTGGTCGCATGGATCAGGGCTGCGCGTTTGGCAATCGTCCAGTGCTCATGACTTTTGATGGAGACCGCCTGGATACCGCTGAGGTACAAGTTAGCAAAGAGTTATATTTTGTTCTGATCGACCTGCAAGCGCAGAAAAATACGCTTGAAATTCTCAATCGTCTGAACCGTTGTTATCCGGTCGCCGAAAATGAGATGGAAAAGAATGTCCAGCAACTGCTGGGGCCGATCAACAAAATGAATATCCAACAAGCCGCCGATGCCTTGCAACTAGGGGATGCAGAACGGCTCGGTAAATTGATGGTTGAAGCCCAGGATAATTTTGACAGTTATGCCACGCCTATCTGTCCCGAAGAGCTAACTGCGCCCGCCCTCCACAGCGTGCTGAACTATCCAGCTATTCAATCCCACATCTGGGGAGGAAAAGGGGTTGGCTCGCAAGGCGACGGGACAGCTCAATTTCTGGCGAAAAGCCCGGCAGACCAGGAGGCCGTAATCCAAATCCTCGAAAATGAATTAAAGCTGCCCTGCCTGAAGTTAACCTTATCAGCCGGTCCAAAAGTGCGAAAAGCGGTCATACCTGCTGCCGGTTTCGGCACTCGCCTTTTCCCGGCCACAAAAGCCACTAAAAAAGAGTTGTTCCCAATTATTGATCGGGATGGCATTGCCAAACCAGCCATTTTATTGATTGTCGAAGAAGCCATTCAAGCCGGAATCGAAGAAGTGATCATTATTGTCCAAGAAAACGACCTAAATGATTTTCGTAATTTCTTTAACACACAAATATCCATTGAGAACTTTAATAAGTTGCCGCTCCAATTTCAAGAATATTCTCGCCGGATTTTGGAGTATGGCCAGCACGTCAAATTTGTCACTCAGACCACCCAGCAAGGCTTTGGTCATGCAATTTACTGTGCTCGCGAAGCCGTTGGAAACGAGCCATTTTTACTGATGCTAGGCGACCACATATACCGGTCTGATTCAAACTTTTCATGCGCTCAACAGTTATTAGATGCCTATCAAAGGCACAGCACCAGCGTTGTTGGTCTGCGGTTGACGCCTCAAGAGCTAATTGCCAACTTTGGTACCGTTACAGGCGTATGGTTGGAAGAGAACCATTTGCTAAATATCACTGAATTCGCCGAAAAGCCAAATTTGGAATATGCCCAGACTAGCCTGCGTATTCCGGGGTTACCGGATGATCAATATTTGACCGTATTCGGGCAGTACATCCTCAAACCAGAAGTATTCGATATCCTCGAAATGAATATCAAGAACAACCTGCGTGAACGCGGTGAATTCCAGCTCACCGGTGCGCTTGACCGGGTGCGCCAAACGGACGGCTTTATGGGGCTGATCATCGAAGGTCAACGCTTTGATATCGGTCTGCCGGATTACTACCTGGAAACATTGGTAAAATTCAGGAAGGAATAAAATCAGCGAATTCGCTTCAATTGATTGGCTTCATCTGCGGATAACGGGCGCCATTGGCCCGGCTGCAAGCCTTCCAGAATGATTCCTCCAATCGCTATCCTGACAATACGAAGCGTTGGGAAACCGACTGCCGCGGTCATATGGCGGATTTGACGCTTCTTACCCTCCTGCAGCACAATTCTCAGCCAGCTGACAGGGGCATGAGGTGTGACCGGCTTACTGCGCAGCGGAAGTGCAGGCTCAGGGATGGACAATGCCTGGCAAGGCCGGGTGCGTTCGCCCTGCAGGATGACCCCTTGTTCCAATTTTGAAATCGCTTCAGTGGTGATCAGACCTTCCACTTCTACCAGATAAGTTTTGGGGAGGTGAAAGCGCGGATCGGTCATTTGATGGATCAAGGCGCCGTCATTCGTCAAAAGCAGCAAGCCTTCACTGTCATAATCTAAACGCCCGGCTGCATATACACCCGGCAAGTCCACATATTTTTTCAAGGTAGGACGTCCCTCGGGATCGGTAAAGCTCGACAGCACACCGTATGGTTTATACAAGGCCAGATAGCGGTAATGTTCCATAGATATGATTTTATCCGGGAAATTATTCCACTGCTAGAGAAGGCGCCAATAGATAAAATGGAATTGAACTATAATAATGTCTAAGTTATTCTATAACGGAGGGGAAACCTATGCGAAGATCCCTTTTATTTTCCCTGATTTTGTCTTTCTTTTTCACGTCGTGTAATTTGCCCCAGGCCCGGCGTACGCCTACACCGGATCTACTCGCGACCATTGTAGCCCAAACAATCACTGCCAGGCCATCCTCCACACCAAAGCCAACCGTGACCCCTATCCCACCGCTCCCGACCAATACTGCCACCGCCCGACCCAGCGCGACGAACACGGTTACAACGACACCTACGCTCCCCTCTACAGATCCAAGGAATACCCTCGGAACCCCCAGTTATAAGAGCACAAATTTCACAAAAGGGTGGTATCTCGAGGACGATGAACACACTCACATTGCTGTCAGCGATAAAGGCATACTGGTTTTGACCAGCCTGCAGCCGATCGGCTGGCATAGCTGGAGCATGTATTACCATAACCTCCAAAATTTTTATCTCGAAGCTACCCTGCGCACCCAAACCTGTTCAGGGGCTGATCGCTATGGACTGGTTTTCCGAGCGCCGGATGATAATCACGGGTATTTTTACGGCCTCTCGTGTGATGGTAAATACAATCTGAGCAGCTATGATGGCGCCAATTTCACCACTCTGATCGACTATACGAAATCTAGCGCGATTTTATCTGGATCAAACCAGACCAACCGCCTGGGGGTCATGGCCAGAGGCAGCGAGATCAATCTTTATATGAATGGGGTCCCGATCCAACAAATCAACGATTCCACTTACACAAGCGCGGGTGTTTTTGGCGTTTTTATCGCCTCCCAGGAAACAGCTAATTTTACCTACGAGATGGATGAGATCGATTACTGGATTCTTCCATAAAGACTGGGGTTTTAGATCGAGAGAAAGTCAAGCCCAACCATGTTTATAGCAGAGCCAAATTCCAATACCCGCCAACAAGCGATCCAAACCGCCCGGCAGGCAATCCTGCAAAAACCAGTTTACCTGGATACAGAAACTACCGGCCTTGATCGGAATGATGAGATCGTCGAAATTTCAATCATCGACGAAGATGGCCAGGTATTGTTGGAGTCTTTCGTCAAGCCAACCCAACCTATCCCGGCGGACGTCATCCAGGTACATGGGATCACGGATGAAATGGTCCGACAGGCGCCTTCCTGGCCCGTCTTATGGATGCGAGTGCGCAGTGTCTTGTTCGGACGTTTGCTGGCGATTTATAATGCAGATTTTGACCTGCGTATGATGCAGCAGACCCATGCCCGCCATCGCATCCCCTGGAAAGAAAATTTCAAATCGATCGATATCATGAAGCTGTATTCCGATTATCGCGGTGAATGGGACAGTGTTCGCCGTTCCATGCGCTATCATTCTCTCGCAAACGCCGGGCGGTATTGCAGGATATCCATACCCAACTCACACCGGGCGACGGATGACACTTTGCTAGCGCGAGCTGTGCTGCATTATATAGCCGATGCTAAAATTCCCGCAGACCACGCATAAGAGGCCTGGCTCAGTAAATATAATAATTTTCTAATCTAACGTATTAAACTATTAATTATCCATTTTGTGTATACTAATACTAAGGATTGCATTGCAGTGATAATTTCATGTATACTGTTAACGTTGAACGTTCCGTAAAACAGCTTGTTATTTATCTCTAGCATTGCAAATTAAGAATTAGAAATTCATAATTTCTTGGGTTTAGCATGTATTTTTGATATCGGGTCCTTTCAGAGGATCCTTGCATAATGAATTTTTAAACAGACATTCTATTGCACCATTTACACCACGCTCTTTTCGTTAGATGAAGTTCTGGAGGCCCTATGAACGTAAACGGTATCACTTGTCCCCAGTGCGGTGCATTAAATCCCGCCGGAAGCCAGGTTTGTGCGAGCTGTGGATCCAGGCTGATTTCAGTTTCACAATCCCCACAGCAACCTCCCATGGCCCAACCCCCTCAGCAACCCTACATACCCCCCCAGCCAATGCAGCAGCCTCCGCCGCCCCCTCCGCAGTATTACTCCCCGCAATCATCCTACATTCCACCTGGCGCGCCAGTTCCTCCCCCTGTGGCCCCAGTAGGCCAGTATCCAACCAGGATGCCGCCGACCGGTTACAATATGCCCCCGGCACAACCGCCCAAGAAATCAAACCGGACCTGGATTGCCTGCTGCGCCGTATTGCTGGTGGTGGCATTATGCGTTTTGGTCGTGGGTGGATATTATGCATATCGTAGAGGTACTAATTTCTTAAGTCATGGGGCCGGTAATTTTCTGACCGAGGTCGCGAATCCTAGCAGCGCTCCTGGTTTTATTAATACAGCTTTTCCACCTTCCTTTTTAACAACTGCCGAGGCTATAACCCCACAGAATTTTCTGAAAACGGTTATCCCGCCCTCGATGTTATCAACCATCGAAGCAATAACCCCCCAAAATTTAATTACAACCCCCACTCCCGGACCTGTTTCGCAGGTAACACCGAATTCCTCGACCAGCCAACCTCAAGGTACTGGAACTTGTTCCTATAATCCTCCCGCGATTACAGCTTCTGGGGTCATTACCAAGGTAACTATGGCGTTAGATACACAGGGCGCCACGAAAAACCCGGTCAACCCAACGACTGTATTCTCGCCCAGCGCAACGATCCATGCTGTGGTTGCCATTCAGAGCGCACCTACAAGTACCAGCGTCAAAGCGGTCTGGTATGCCACAAGCGCCGAATCCGTTGATTGCAATACCAAAATTGGCGATCCAACCGAAATAGTGACCGACGGCACCCGCAACATCGATTTCACGCTAGCTCCCGAATCAACCTGGCCTACCGGTTCCTATCGAGTTGAAATCTATATCAACAATAATTTGGACCAGGTGGTTGAATACACAGTTCAATAAATATCAAATAGACCAGCTATGGGCCTGGACGGTCTCCTGGACTAAAATAAGATGAACATTTACCCAGGGGCGGATCTGTTAGCATGGTCACATTGACAAGGCAGCAACAAGACCTGGTTGACCGTCCAAATCCAGGTCGGATTTTTCTCGAAGGCCCGCCCGGGACTGGAAAAACCACTACAGCGAGCGCTTATTTGGAACGTCTCTTACGCAGTGGTATTCCGGCCGAATATGTGCTGGTGCTTGTACCCCAACGGACTCTGGCGTCGCCTTATTACAGATTTATCCAACAACCCGATCTGCCACCCGGTGGAAGAGTGAGTGTGGCAACGCTGGGTGGGTTAGCTCAGCGTTCAATAGCCCTATTCTGGCCATTAGTTGCTGCTGAGGCCGGATTTGCCAGGCCCGACCACCCCCCCGCTTTTTTAACATTAGAGACCGCACAATATTATTTGGCCCGAATAGTTAAGCCATTTTTGGACAAAGGATTCTTTGAAACTGTTGCGATTGACCGCAACCGTTTATTGAGCCAAATCCTGGATAACCTCAATAAAGCTGCCGGGGTTGGTTTTCCGTATACCTCGATTGCCGAAAAACTCAAAGCAGCCTGGATTGGTAAACCAGACCAGTTGCATGTTTACGACGAAGCCCAGGAATGCGCCAACCAGTTCCGCCGTTACTGCCTGGATAATAATCTACTGGATTTTTCGCTCCAACTCGAGGTTTTTGCAAACTATCTTTGGCCGTCTTTGCTTTGCCGCCAATACCTGATGCACGACTACCATCACCTGGTCTATGACAACATTGAAGAAGACGTACCGGTTGTTCATGACATTTTGCGCCAATGGCTGCCCGGATTTGAAACAGCTTTGTTAATTTACGACAGTGATGGAGGCTACCGCTCATTTTTAGGAGCAGATCCAACCAGTGCATACTCGTTGCGGGAAAGCTGCGACGAATCGGTCTATTTTGGGCATTCCTGGATCACGAACCCAAATCTGGAAAATTTACAAATTTCCCTGAGCAACCGGATTTTACGACGCAATTCAACGGATACGCCTGTCAATATTCGCTCAACCATCGAGTTTTCTCACCATAGGTATTATCCGCAGATGGTGGTGGCTGTTTGCCAGCAAGTAACCGATCTGGTAGATAACCAGCAGGTACCTCCAGGCGAAATTGTTGTGCTGGCTCCCTTCCTATCCGATTCGTTAAGATTTTCATTGATGAACCGCTTGGGGAAAACCGCAATACCAGTCTGGTCGCACCGGCCTTCCCGCAGCCTGCGAGAGGAACCAGCCACCCAATCCTTGTTATCCCTGGCGCGCCTGGCTCACCCATCCTGGGGGTTGTCTTGCACACTTAGTGAACTGCGTTATGCAATCATGCAGAGTATCGCTGGGTTTGATCTGGTACGGGCAGATCTGTTGGCCAGGATCGTCTATAATCCCAAAAATCCGGACAAGGGATTGAGCTCTTTTGACCAGATCCGTTCAGAAATGCAAGAGCGTATTACCTATGCCCTTGGAGAGCGTTACGAAGCTCTCAGGCAGTGGTTAAACAATTATCAAACTGGCGATCCGCTCGAACTCGACATTTTTCTCAGCCGGCTGTTTGGTGAAGTTCTTTCACAGCCACAATATGGTTTTTATCAGGATTTTGATAAAGCTGCAGTCACCGCTCGTTTGATTGAATCGATCCAAAAGTTTCGGTGGGTTACCGTGGATCGGCTCGATCGGGAAAAACGCTCATTAGGAAAAGAGTACATCCAGATGGTAAATGAGGGCGTTATCGCCGCCCAATATCTCCTGGATTGGAACGAGCAGCCCGAGAATGCGGTGCTACTGGCGCCTGCCTATACCTACTTGATGACCAACCGGCCGGTAAGCCATCAATTCTGGCTGGATGCTGGCAGCCAGGGCTGGTCGGAGAGACTCCTCCAACCTCTCACCCATCCCTATGTTTTGAGCCGCAACTGGCCTCCACAGTCCACCTGGACGGATGTGCATGAGAACCATTTCAACCAGGTGAGCCTGGCGCGTCTGACCACAGGTTTGATCCGCCGCTGTAAGGAGCATATCTATATTTACACGGCCGGGATCAACGAACAGGGAGACGAACAACGCGGCCCGCTTCTGCAGGCACTGCAAAGCATGCTGCGAAGAATGCCGGTAGCCCCAGAATCTGGAGGACAGTAATGTTTAAGGCCCGTGCCTTGCAGGAAGAAGTCCTGCGATATACCCATGGGAAAATGGGGGTTGCCGCAGTGCCTGGCAGCGGTAAGACTCAAACATTGTCAAAACTGGCTGCCGACCTGATCACAGGCGGTTACATCCAGGATGATCAGGAAATATTAATTGTCACCCTGGTCAATTCGGCTGTAGATAACTTTTCCAGGCGCGTATCGGGTTTTATCCAGGTATCCGGCTTGCTTCCGGACATCGGCTACCGTGTGCGGACCTTACACGGTCTGGCGCACGATATTGTGCGAGAGCGTCCCGACCTGGTAGGTCTATCGGATCGTTTTCAGATTGTAGATGAGCGTGAGGCGAATGAAATCCTGCAGAACGCCGTCCAGGCCTGGCTGCGTTCCCACCCAGAAATGATCGAACAATATACGAGCCCGGACATAGACTTAAGTAGGGACCGAAGGGCGCTGCAGCAATGGCCCGACCTGGTAGCCGAGATTGCCGGCGCATTTATCCGCCAGGCTAAAGACCTACAAGTTACGCCGGCTCAAATCAAAGAGCAGATCGACAGCCTGGAACTTTCTGATCCTCTTTTGGGATTAGGTTACGATATCTACACGGATTACCAGCGCGCCCTTAATTATCGCAGCGCAGTGGATTTCGATGACCTGATCCGTCTGGCGCTCCAGGCGCTCCAACTCGACCCAGATTTTCTTGAACGGCTGCGTTTCCGTTGGCCTTATATCCTGGAAGATGAAGCCCAGGATAGCAGCCGCTTGCAGGAGGAAATCATCCGAACGCTGGTCGGCCGGGACGGCAATTGGGTGCGAGTTGGCGATACCAACCAGGCCATCTTTGAAACCTTTACCACCGCCAGCCCACGCTTTCTGCGGAATTTTTTGCAAGAACCGGATGTAGTTGCCTGCGATTTGCCCGATTCGGGCCGTTCTACCCCCAGCATTATTAATCTGGCGAATTATTTAATCCAATGGGTACAAAATGATCATCCCAACGAATCTTTACGCGGGGCGCTGACACCCCCTTTTATCCGACCCACTGAGCCGAACGACCCACAACCCAATCCTCCCGATAACCCCGACGGTGTGTATATTTCTGATATAAATTACACGCCCGAAAAAGAGATCCAGACCGTCGTAAGATCCTTGAAACGCTGGCTGCCAGAGCATCCCAAAGAGACGGTTGCGGTCCTGGCCCCACGCAATGAACGCGGCGCCCAATTGGTGGATGAGCTCAAGCGAAATGGCATCGAATACATCGAGCTGCTGCGCAGCAGCTTATCAACTCGCCAGACTGCCAGGATACTTGCAAACATCCTGCGTTACCTTTCCGATCCATCCTCAGCCCATAAAATTACCCTGGCATATCAAGAAATGCGTGAATTTGAAGTGGCTGAAGAAGACAAAAAAAGGATCCGCGATACTGCGACTCTCCTTAGAAAATGTAACCACCTGGAAGATTACTTGTGGCCCCGCCCAGATCGCGATTGGCTGGCCTCCCTGGATGAAGAGCAGGCACCGGCGGATATTCGACTGGAATTAGAAGATTTTCGCAGCCTGATCCACCGCTGGCAGAGCGCAACACTCCTACCGGTAGACCAACTGCTCCTGACCATCGCACAGGAACTGTTCGCTAATCCGGCTGACCTGGCATTGGCTCACAAACTGGCGTTGGTTTTGGAACGGGACGCACTAACCCATCCGGATTGGCAGCTTCCAGAATTCTCAGAAGAGTTGGACAGCGTAGCCCGGAACGAGCGAAAATTTCTCGGTTTTAGCGATGAGGATAGTGGTTTCGACCCCGACAAACACCAAGGAAAAGTTGTGGTTGCCACCATCCACAAAGCCAAAGGTCTGGAATGGGAGCGGGTTTACTTACTTTCCGTCAACAATTACGATTTTCCATCCGTTGAAAGCAGCGATTCCTTTATCTC
>Ga0182027_10015990_pt1 | contig 10275 bp, 8 predicted proteins | sample 712E1DmetaG_FD_121300 | JGI IMG/M metagenome (GOLD analysis project Ga0182027, IMG submission 121300) | Permafrost microbial communities from Stordalen Mire, Sweden - 712E1D metaG (Illumina Assembly) | ecosystem: Environmental > Terrestrial > Soil > Wetlands > Permafrost | place: Sweden... | reverse complement strand
GGGATTAAGGTGAGCGACGCGGAGTTGGCACGACTGCGGATTGGCCCGCACAAATTCCACGGCGAATGGAACTATACGATCAAGCCGATGCGTTAGTGTAATTCGAGCATTTATTTATGCGCATATCCTAAAGGACTCATTTGGGTTCACCGTTGTGAAGCCGCTGGCTTCATGGCCAACTCGTCATCGTCATCGATAATAATTCAATCATTCAAGGACGAGGACGAGAACGAGGACGATAGGGATAGAACTTTCAAGACTTCGCTCAGGCCAGCCGCCCATCTTCCAGCCGCAGCGTGCGGGCGGCGGCCTGCTCGATCGAGGGCGCATGCGTGACGATCAACGCCGCGCAGCGCTCCTCCGTCAGCCAGCCGAACAGGAGCGCTTCAATTTCCGCCCCGGTTTCTTCATCCAGGTCGGCGGTCGGTTCGTCGGCCAGCAGCAGGCGCGGCCGGCCGAGCATCGCTCTCGCCAGACCCAGCCGCCGGCGCTGGCCGCCCGAGAGCGCCACGGTCGAGGTGCGCGCCAGCGCCTCCAGTCCGACCCGCTCGAGCATCCCCATCGCCGCGCGGCGTGCCTGGCTCGGCGCCATCCCCTCGAGCAGCAGCGGAAAGGCCGCGTTTTCCCAGACCGGCAGGGCGCTCAGACTGAGGTTGTTTTGAAAGACCAGGCCGATCTGACGCCGGCTCAGCATGCTGCGCCGGCCGGGCGAGAGCTTCCCCAGATCCCGCCCGTCAAAGAGGATGCGCCCGCCGCTGGGGCGGCACAGACCCGCGGCCAGGTAGAGCAGCGTCGTTTTGCCGGCGCCCGAGCGGCCGACCAGAGCGACCACTTCCCGCACGCCGAGCGAAAAATCGACCCCGTTGAGCACGAGGCGTTCGGCGGCGCCGGCGGCGGGAAAGCGGCGGCTGACCTGTTCGAAGACCAGTAAACTCATCGTGGTTTATTATGCGGCGACGGTTGGGCAAAGGAAATAGAAAAACCGCACGCCCCCGGCGAACCGGGCGACGTGCGGTTCTTTAAGCAAGATCGGGATGGCCTGACGGATCCGAAAGCCGCTTTCATGAACGCCCGTGGCGGGAACAGATACGGGCTTCATGAGTGATTTGGCAAGGATCAGGCGGGCTCCATGGAGGTTTTGGGAAGGGAGCTGCCGACTCCCGTTTCCGCGCGACCATCCTTTCTTTGCTTCCTTCACCATGTCTGACGACCAGGTTGACCTTGGAGGGGCTCCACCCCTGAAGCGCCTCCAAAAAGCTCAGTTCAGCACGGTTTGGGAACGATCTTGCCGTTTGTTTCGCACTCTGTCAGTGTCAACATCTTGTATCACTGTGTGCAAAAACCTCAAAGATGATGACATATTCAACTTTTGGTACGAGGATGTCAAGATTTTATTTGCCTTTCTTGACAAATTTTCTCACCCTAGTGGGTGATCCCTCTGGCGCTCTCCGGGACGCCCTTTTTCGAATCCGATGGTGACGGCTGAAGTCGAAGCATGAAATCTCATATCTTCCTCATTTTGCTCTTGTTGTCGGCCTTTCGTCTGGCCGGCGGCGCCGGGGCGATCGCGCAACCGGGCGTTCCGCCAGCCGGAACCAACAAAGTTTCGGGGTCTGCGCCCGACTCGTTCAACCTCGAACTTCAGCGCATCGGCGGCGGGTTGATGGTGCGGATGCAGGATTTGTTTGAGGTCATTCATAAGCTCGACCCCGCCGCCGGCATGCGTTGGGATCCGGTCAGCAAGGCGATGCGGTTCGAAGCCGACGGCAAGCGGCTGGATATCCTAAGCCCGGCGCCGGCGCTGCTGATCAACGGCAAGCCGCGGAGGATGGCGCACCCGGTCCTGATCCGCCAGGACAAGGTTTACATTCCCGTCGAGACCGTGCAGGTCCTGTTAAGCGAGTTGGGGATCGAATTCGATCCGCTTGGCAATGGCGTCGCCGATCGGCCGCCGCCCACTACGGCCCAGGCGGCCGCGCCGACCACCGCGTCCGCGCCCACCGCGCCCGTCCCGGCCGAACCGGCGGTCCCGCTCAGCGTGCTGGCGCCGAGCGATGGCGAGACGACGGCGGCCACGAGCGCCGCGGCGCCGGCGCCGGTGCTGGAGCCTGACGCGGCGGCGCCCGCCGCCCCGGCGACGCCCACGCCCGCCGGACCGGTGGTCGTGCCGAAAATCAATGAAACGTCGGCCGTCGCGGATCAAAACAAGGTCCCGGCCGGCGATCAAATTCCGCTGGATCCCCCCTCCGCGCTGGCCGGCAAGATCGGCCTGAGCTGGGGTCAATTGGCGGACCTGTCCCATCATGCCCCGCCCCGGCGCGTCACGCTGGTTTACGACCGCCCCTTGGAAGGCGTGGCTCAAGAGGTCCGCCAGAGCTTGCAGAATTCCCTGTCGATCGAGGTCGTGCTCGTGCCCGCTCCCGCGGCCCGGCGGAGCGATGAGGATCTGGTCGCCCGCGTCCAGTCGACCTCACCGGAGCTGGTGGTGGACCTGCTGGCCGTGGGGGCGCCCGATCGCGGCGGCGAGGACCCGCCGTCGATGGTGGTCTGGGTGGCGCATGAAGCCCTTTGGCCGCAGGATCAAGAAGCCAAGCCGAACAGCGACGCCGAGATCCTGCGCTACCGGCGCCACCAGTTCCAGAGCCTGGCTCTGGGTTCGCTGCTGCGCACCGAACTGGGCCGGCAATTTCCCAACGCCGCGATCGATTATGAACTGGCGCCGTCGTACCTGTTGCGCCGGCTCGATGCCCCGTCGGCCGAAGTGCTGATTCCCGGCGCTGGCAAGGCCGACTCCGCGCGCGCGCCACTGCTGGCCACGGCCGTCTCGGCGGCGATCGAGGGCTATATCCGGGGGATGGGCAAAGTGCAGTTCTAGAGCGCTTGCGAGAAAGTTCTATTCCAATCGTTCTCGTCCTCGTTCTCGTTCTCGGAATGTTGAATTTTCATCGATTACGATGACGATGACGAGCACGAGCACGAAAAATCAGAAGGTGCCCAGCCGCGCGATATACACTCAGGAAATAGGGAGAGATTCATGCCATCATCCAAGGGTTTCACGCTGATCGAACTGCTGATCGTGGTCGCCATCATCGCCATTCTGGCCGCGATCGCCGTGCCCAATTTCCTCGAGGCGCAGACCCGTTCCAAAGTGTCGCGGGTCAAGGCCGACATGCACTCGCTGGCGACGTCGATCGAAAGTTTTTACGTCGATCACAACGCCGCGCCGCCATGCTATCGCTATTACGTCTCCGATGACAAGTTGACCATGCAGAAGTTGACCCAATCCCCGGCCATGTATTTCCTCCAGGTCGAGTGGACCACCAACCCCGGCGGCTCGCTGAGCGAGGGCTGCGGCGCCTGGCTGACCACCCCCATCGCCTATATCGGCGCCATGCCGCTCGACCCGTTCGTCTCGGCTTACCCCCACGGCAAGGAGATGGTCGGCTGGGGGAAGGGGATCCAGTCGGCGGGACCGTTTTACGGCATGCGCTACGGGAGTGGAGTCCTCAGCGCTTACCGCAGGGACTCGGGCGCCGTCACCTATCCGGACGTCGGTTATTTTCTGGTCAGCACCGGACCCGATTTGATCCTGGATTCGCTCTTCGACGCCACGATGCCCGCCCTCGGCGCGCCGGCCCGGTTCGGATACCTGAGCTACGATCCGACCAACGGCACCGTGAGTGAGGGCGACGTCGTCTGCCTGGGCAAGGGCGCCGGTTTCCCGGCCGGAAAATAATCGTGCATTGTTTTCCTTTACATGTGCGCGCCGACGCGATAAAGGATGTGTGTATGCATTTTAGGCGAACCCGCTCCCCTCGGGGGGACTCGGGTGCGAAAAGGAGAAGCCAAGACGTGGCGCGGCGTACTAACCCTGTCCAAGGAAGCTTACTGACCACCCTGGTCCTCGGCCTGCTGGTCCTGATCATGTTGACCTTGATTTCCATTCCCGGCATTCGGCGCATGCGGGCGAACGATGCGCGGCAGAGCTGCCTCGAAAACCTGGCGCTGATTACGGCCGCCAGGGAACGCTATGCGGTTGATTACGATCTCCGCGGGGGAGCGACCGTCCCTCTCGCGCTCCTGATCAAGGAGGGCAAACTGCTCAAGACCGAACCCGTCTGTCCCAGCGGCGGAAAATACTCGGTCAACCCCCTCGGCGTCGCGCCCACCTGCTCTTATAAGGATCACGTCCTGCCCATTGTCAAACCGGCCGCCAAGAGCGCGCAATAACAAGAAAGCAACACGACCATGAGCGCGACGGAGACCCGGCCTCCCCAGATCGGCATTGATGCCTCCTCGGTGGTCGGCCTGCGCACGGGGATCGGTCACGCCACGGCCGAACTGCTCAGCGCGCTGGGCGATTGCTGGCCGGGCGATTGGCCGCCGGCGCGCGTCTGGGTCAATTCGCCGCGCCATGAGCTTCCTTCCGAGGATTCCTGGCTGGCGTCGCCGGCCTTTCAGGTCCGGCGCACGCGTCTGCCCGGGCGCGCGCTGCTGCGCGGCTGGCAATACCTGCACTGGCCGCCGGCCGAGATGTTGCTGGGGCCGGTCGACTTGGTCCATGCCCCGGCCAGCTATATCATGCCGGTGCGCGCGGCGCGGCGGGTGGTCACCGTTCACGACATCTACTTCAAATACGCGCCGCAACACGTCGAGCCTTACGGCGGCGGCTATTTCGCCCAGACCTTTGAGCGCGGCCTGGAGCGCGTCGAACACGTGATCGCCGTTTCGGAGTTTACCCGCGAGGAATTGCTCAAGTTTTATCCGCTCGACCCGCATCGCATCAGCGTAGTGCCCAACGCGGTCGATCCGCGGCGCTTCAACCCCGAGCCGCTGGCGGAGGATCCCGCGATCATCAAAGGGCTCGGCGTGGCGCCCCCCTATTTGCTCTGCGTGGCAACGATCGAGCCGCGCAAAAACCTGATCACGCTGATCGAGGCGTATGCGCGCGCGCGCCAGATTCTGCGGGCCGGGGGCCAGCGTTTACCGCGCCTGGTCATCACCGGCCAGCCCGGCTGGGGAATCAAGGCCCTCACGGCGCGCGTGTCCGAGGCGCTCTTGCAGGACATGGTCACCGTGACCGGTTACCTGGAAGACCGGCTGCTGCCCGCGCTGTATCGCCAGGCGCTGGGGTTTGTGTTTCCGTCGATTTACGAGGGGTTTGGCATGCCGGTGCTCGAGGCGATGGCCTGCGGCTGTCCGGCGGCGGTCGCCAAGGCCGCTTCGCTGCCCGAGATTGCCGGCGACGCGGCGGCGTATTTCAATCCGCGCGATTCCGATTCGATGGCCCGCGCACTGACCCGGTTCGTGACCGACCCGCACTGGCGCGGCGACCTGCGCGAGGCCGGCCTGCGCCGCGCGCGCGAGTTTACCTGGGCGACCACCGCGCGCAAAACCCTGGAGGTCTACCGCCAGGTCATGCAGCAGCCCCCACGCTTCTAGAGTCCTTCTGAAAAATTTTGTCCGAATTTTTCGTGCTCGTGCTCGTGCTCGTCCTCGTAATCCTAATCGTAATCGCTTTTCGATACCATAAATTCAGTTACGCAAAGAACCACAAAGAACACGCAAAGGACCGCAAAGCATTCAATTCGAGGACGAGGACGATTAGGACAAGACTTTCAAGAACCCTTATAATCTTAATCTTGATCTTCCATCGATGACGAGCACGAGCACGAGCACAAAATAAATCAGGAAGAAAACTGACTGATTTCATTCCGCAATCCGCAATCCGCATTCCGCGCTCTTATTCGCTCTCGACGATCACCATCGCCGCGGCCAGTTCACGCGAGTGGGTCAGCGAGACGTGGGCCTGCGCGACGCCCATTCGCTCGGCGTGCTCCTTCGCCCGGCCGCTGAAGTGGATCGTGGGCCGCTCGCCGCGCTGGCGGCGCACTTCGATCTCCGTCCAGGCCACTCCGCGGGCCAGGCCCGTGCCCAGCGCCTTGGCCGCGGCCTCCTTGGCCGCATAGCGGGCGGCCAGGCTGGGGATGGGGTCCCGGCGCTCGAAACAGAAGCGCTGCTCCTCGGCCGTGAAACAGCGCTTGAGAAACCGCTCGCCAAAACGCGCCACGGCGTCGCGAATCCGCTCCAGTTCGGTCTGGTCGAATCCGGTCCCGACGATCCTCATGGTTTCGCCTCCGCGTCGTGAGCGGCCTGCGCCCCTTCGCCGCTCGCGTCGTAGAGTGGAAAAAAGATGCGGAACGACGTCCCCTGGCCGAGTTTGGATTCCACTTCGAAGCGCCCGTTGTGACTGGTCAAGATGCCATAGCTGATCGACAGGCCCAGGCCGGTCCCCCGGCCGACGGGTTTGGTCGTATAGAACGGCTCAAAGATCCGGCTGCGCGTTTCCTCATTCATCCCGATGCCGTTGTCGCGCACTTCCAGGCAGATTTCGCGGGCGCCCGCGCGGGCCAGGCTTACGAAGAGCGCCTTGTGATAATGGCCGGTGCCGGATTCCTTGCGTTCCACCTCGGCGCGTTCGTCCATCGCGTCGCGCGCGTTGGAGAAAAGGTTCAGCAGCACCTGTTCGATTTGCAGCGGTTCACCCATGATCGGCGGCAGATCCTCGGGCAGTTCTTTGTGCACTTCAATGGCATGAATGCGCAACTGTTCGCCGAGCAGCGAGAACGCGCCTTCGATCGACTGCGTCAGCTTGAACGGCGTGAAGCGCTGCTGATCCTGGCGCGCGAAGATTCGCATGTGCTGAATGATGTGCGTGATCCGGTCGACGAGCTGGATGATCTCGACCTGGTTCTGCGCGATCCGCTCGGAGTTGACCAGGTTGCGTTCGAGGGCCTTGGTGACCAGTTGCGCCCGCGTGCGGATGCCCGAGAGCGGCTGGTGCAGTTCGTGGGCGATGCCCGTGGCCATTTCGCCCAGCGTGGCCAGCTTGCTGGATTGGATGAGCTGGACGTGCTGGCGGTCTAGCTCGCGCGTCTTCTGTTCGATCACCTGCTGCAGGTTCTCGGTGTAGAGCTTGAGCAGGTCCTCGAGTTCCTTCTGCTCGGTGATGTCGCGCACGATGGCCACATACGTCAGATTGTTGGCCGCCCAGCCCTTGAGCCGGTTGATCGTCAGCAGGGTCGTCAGGTTGCGGCCGCTCGCCGTCCTCATCAACGTCTCCTGCACGATCACGCCCTGCTGGTCGACGGCCGCCATCAGTTCGGTCAGGCCGGGCCAGGGGGCGTGCTCGAAATCGATCAGGATTTCCAGCGAGCGGGCGCCGACCATCGGGGTGGCTTCGTAACCGAAGAGGAGCTGCGCGCCGCGGTTAAAGTGCAGGAACGTTCCCTCGGCATCCAGGCCGAGGATGGCGTATTCGGTGGAGCCCTCCAGAATGCCATTGAGGAAGTTCATCGTTTGGGTCAGTTCGGTCGTGCGCGCCTCGACCTTGCGCTCGAGGTTGTCGGCGTAATCGCGCAGGCGTTCCTCGAGTTCCTTGTCGTGGGTGATGTCGTAGAGCACGCTTTTTTCGCCGACGCTCAGGCCGCTGCGGTCGAAGAGCGGTTCGGCGATGATCGAGACGATCATCATCTCGCCGTCGGCCTTGATCAGGCGCAGTTCGTAGTTCTGGGCGCTGCCGCGCTCGATCAGCTCGCGGTGCTTCTGCTCAAACAGCGCGCGGTCGTCGGGGTGGATGATCTCGTGAAAGCCGTGGCCGATGAGCTCCTGAAGCTTGAAGCCGAGCGCCTGGGCGGCGGTGCGGTTGATCTCGAAGATGATGCCGCCGCTTAAAATGCTGATAAAGAAGGCGGGCGCGTGATCCCACAATTCGCGGTAACGCGTCTCGGCTTCCTGGGAATTCGCGTAATGGAAGCAGTTGGTGATCCCCATTTCGAGCGTTTTGCTGAGCCCCCCGAGCAATTCCTCGTCCAGGCTCTCAACGATTTCGTCGGTCATGGGCAGCAGCAGGATCGTGGTCGGCAGGGTGGGGTTGTCATGGCCCAGGGTCGCGCAGACGACCTGGCACTCGCCCAACCGGCCGATCCATTCCGCGATCACCGGGTGCAGCTCCCCGGCTTGGGAGGGCGGAATCTTATGGATGCCGGGGGTGATCGCCAGGCGCCCGATCAGATCGTGGCCGATCATCGGCGGGCCGAGCTGCTCCAGGCGCTGCTGGAGATCCGGGGGAAATTCGAGCGACGAGAGCAGGTTGAGCTCTTCATAGCGGCGGTTGAGCAGCAGCATCGCGCCGCGAGCCTCGCAGGTCTTGCGGATCAGGATCAGCGAACGCTCGACGACGTCCTCCAGCCGCAACGAGGAGGAGGTGATGCGCGCCATTTCATAGAGGGTCTTGTAGCGGTCTTCGCTCAGGCGCAGTTGCTGCTCCATGCGCTTGTGGGGCGAGATGTCCTTGATCACGCCCTGGAACTGCACCGGCCGGCCCGGCCCGTTCTGCCAGCGGATCAGATGGGTCAGGCCATAGATCGGGGGGCTTTGGGGGGGATGGAAATCGATCTCGAAATCCTCGATCGGCCCCTGGTGCGCCAGGGCGCGGTCGAGCAGGCGTTGGAAATCTTCCTTGTCCATGCCGAAGGTCTCGAAGATCGGCCGCATGAGCAGCTTTTCCTTGGGCTGCTGAAACAGGCGCACGGCGGTCTGGTTGACGTCGAGCAGGCAGCCCGAGCGGTCGCAGAGGAAGATCAGGTCGGGCACTTCATCAAACAGGTTGCGGTACTGGACCAGCGAACTCTGGAAGGCCTGCTGCAGGTGGCTCAGCTCCCAGTGGCGCTGGTGATTCTCGATCGCCCGCCGAATGCGGCGCATCAGCACGGCGGCGGTGATCGAATCGTGGTGCAGGATTTCCCAGCTCGGCGGCAGGTTGAGCACCTGTTCGTGCAACTGGTCCTCGTCCGCCTGGTGGATGATCAGCACGGTCGGCATGGAGGGCTCGTGCGCCTGCAAGGCGGCGAGGAGCCCGCCGTGACCTTCTCTGAGGGGGATCAGATTGAGAATGACCAGGTCGAAGACCGTCGTCTCGATCAGGTACTGGGCCCGCTTCAGGCTCGTGGCGTGGGTCACGAGCGACTCCGGGAAGCGCCCCTGGATGGCCTCCTCAATCATCTCGGCCTGGGTCGCGGAGGCATCCAGGATCAGAACGTGCAGGGCGATGCGTAACGTCGTGTTGGACATGAACCGATCCGCAGGCAATCAAATCGTGCGAACATTTCTATACTTGATAAGCGGCGTGGCAAAATCAATACGAATATCACCTTGGCCTCCCCGCGCGCCCGGCCCTGGCCCAGCAGCGCACGCCCCGCTGATCTTTTCGGTCTCTCCGCCCGAAGAACTGAGCGCGGCGCGCCCAAGATTTGGACAATAGGTGACCTTTGACATGACCGGACCCCGATCATAGCGAATCCGCTCCAAGAATTCAATTCCTCATCGACTTCGTTTCGCCATTATGTCAATTTGAGTCATCTTTGCCGGCGGGGTGGAGTCGATGCATTCGGACGAGCAATCCTTACCGGAAATTGTCGTGGATGACCGGGAACGGGCCGCCGGCCTGGCCCAGGTTTTGCGCCGGATGGCCGCAGGTCCGGTTGCGGTTCGGCGACTGGCGGTGGGCGATGTGCAGATCGGGGAGCGGCTGGTGCTGGAGCGCAAGGAAGCGGCGGATTTTGTCTCGTCGCTGCTGGACGGACGGCTGGAGGATCAATTAAGTCGGCTGGTCGCCTCGAAAAAGACGATCGCCTTGATCCTTGAAGGGGAATTTGACCCCCGCGTGTTGGCCGGAATGGCCCCGCGGACGGTGCGTCAGGCCATGCTGGCCATCCAGTTCGACCGCCAGATTCCGTTGATCCGTTCGCGCGATCTGTCCGACACCGCCCGCTGGATTGCCGCCCTGGCCGAGCGGGAGCGATTCGCGCTGCGCCCGCTGGCGCCAACTTTTGCATCCATCCCGTCCCCCTCGGGCGCTCATCCGGCCGGTCACCGCACGCGGCGCCCCTCGTCCGAAGCCCAGCCGTCAAGATTCCAGTCCGAGGCGCTGCGCCGGATTCCCGGAGTCGGCCTCGTGCGCGCGGCGGCGCTTCTGGGCCGCTTTGGGTCGATTAAGCGTATGCTGGCGGTGGGTGAGGCCGAACTGGCCGCGGTCGAGGGGATCGGCCCGGCCCTGGCCCGCGCCATCCGTATCGCGCTCAATCGCGGGCGGCGCTAGTGTAGTGCGTCTAACGCTTCTTTACATAAAAGGGCGTCGTATCTATTGGGCGTCTGAATTTGGCCCCAGCGGGGCCGGAGCGAGTAGCCCCCGGCGAAGCGCAGCGCCGCCGGGGG
>Ga0182027_10015989_pt1 | contig 10275 bp, 9 predicted proteins | sample 712E1DmetaG_FD_121300 | JGI IMG/M metagenome (GOLD analysis project Ga0182027, IMG submission 121300) | Permafrost microbial communities from Stordalen Mire, Sweden - 712E1D metaG (Illumina Assembly) | ecosystem: Environmental > Terrestrial > Soil > Wetlands > Permafrost | place: Sweden... | reverse complement strand
CCTCGCCTCGATGGCGCTCGCCGGGCTGCTCAGCTTCATGGTCACGTGGTGGGCGAGTCCGATCGACCGCGTAAACCTGAACCGGCTCTCGCCGGGCGTATTCGCCTCCCGTGACATCGTTCCTGTCGGCTACGCCGCCCTCGCGTTTGTGCTCGGGGTCGCAGCCGGATTGTTTGTGCGGCGAACGGTGCCGGCGATGGCGGTCGCGCTCGTCTCGTTCTTTGCGACCCGGCTTGGGATGACCTACCTGGTGCGACCGCACTTTGCCGCCCCGCTGAGCGTCTCCCGGAACTACTGGACGTCAAGACCGAAGAGCGGGCACATCGTGTTCTCCTATCCGATGAACCTCCCGACGCCACCTGGTGCGTGGGAAGTCTCGAACAAGACCATCAACAGTGCTGGCCAGGTGGTTAGCAACATCGGATGCGTCCCAAACGGCGTGACCATCCACGTTCCCAAGGGGGCGACGCCGCCGAGCCCTGCTGTGCTCCAGGCAGCCAACCAGGCGTACCTAAAGGCACTACACGTCTGTCTCGCCAGCTTCCGCCAGGTCGTCACGTACCAGCCCGCCAGCCGGTACTGGCCGTTCCAATGGTACGAAACGGCCATTTTCGTGGGCGCCGCGCTGCTACTCGGCGGCTTCTGCGTCTGGCGTGTCAGCCGCCGCCTCGCCTGACGGAGCCAAGGGCGGCATTCGGTTCGCCTCGATCGCGCGGGCGAAGCGGCGCTAGTCCCCCGCCGATCGAATCATCTGTACGCGGCGCAAGGTGCGTCGCCAGACGCGTCGCGAGCGCGTGACGGTTCGGCGCTCCGCCCGACAGACGCTCCATAACGACTCTGGCGCGACCGACGGGTCCCCGACAAGCTCCTCGCTGGAACGTTCGGTGCGCTCTGAAACCGGCGGCATCGATTAGAAACCCGAGCCCGCCGCTCCGGCCAGACATTTGGGGCCCCGGCCTTTCGTGCTGAGGGTTGGCAACCAACTGGTCACCGTGAGTCAGTGTCAGAACACCCTTGCAACTAGGTGCGTATAATGGCATGCTTTCGCTAATCACTTAGTGAAAGGGTATTGATGATCGAGTTCCAGCTCGACCCCGCATCGGGGGTGGCCACCTACCTACAGCTCGTCCAGCAGGTTCATCAAGGGCTTCGCCTCGGCGTGCTCGAGCCTGGCGAACAGCTGCCCACGGCTCAGCAGGTCGTGGGCAAGTTGGCGATCAATCCCAACACCGTGCTCAAGGCCTACCGGGACCTCGAACGCGAAGGACTCGTGCGGGCCCGCCCGGGAATGGGCACCTTTGTGGTCCAAACCCTTCCAGGGCGCGACGAGGTGGCCCTCGCCCGGTTCCTCTCCCAGATGACCAAGCTGCTCCATGCCGCGCGGGCGGCTGGGCTCGGGCACGACGACATCGAGGCGATCTATAGAACGGCCACCCGCAACGCCTTCGCTGAAGGTGTGGCGTGACCGTCGTTCTCGAGACGGGCGGGCTCGGCAAGCAATATGGACGGCGCTGGGCTCTCCACGACTGCACCCTGTCAATACCTGCTGAGAAGGTCGTCGGTCTCGTCGGCCCCAATGGTGCGGGCAAGACCACGTTGCTGCATCTGGCCGTCGGGTTGCTCTCGCCCACGACGGGCACCATCACCGTCCTCGGCGATGCGCCAGCGAGCGGTCGGACACAACTCGGAAAGATCGGCTTCGTGGCGCAGGACACGCCGACCTACGCCAGACTCTCCATCACCCAGCACCTCCATATGGGCGCCTGGCTCAACCCGAACTGGGACAGCGAGCTTGCCGCGCAACGCGTCGATCAGCTCGGCCTGGACCCAAAGCAGCGAGCCGGGTCGCTCTCGGGCGGCCAGCGGGCCCAGCTCGCCCTCACGTTGGCGATCGCCAAGCAGCCGGAACTCCTCCTGCTCGATGAGCCAGTGGCCAGCCTGGACCCACTGGCTCGGCGTGAGTTCCTACAGAGCCTCATGGAGGTCGTTGCCGAGCACGGGGTAAGCGTGGTGCTTTCCTCTCATCTCGTTTCCGACCTGGAGCGGGTCTGTGATTACCTCATCGTGCTCGACGCCTCCCATGTGCAGCTGGCGGGCGAGGTCAGCGAGCTGCTGGCGTCACACCACCGACTCTCGGGGCCTCGCCGGGATCCCGCCACGCTCCCTCCCACCCAGCATGTAATTGAGCAGAGTCATACCGACAAGCAGAGCACGCTTCTCGTTCGCACCGACGAGCCGATCCATGACCCTGCCTGGAACGTCACGCCCGTCACCTTGGAGGATCTCGTGCTTGCCTATATGAGCCAGTCGCGCGACAACCAGGCTGTTGGCAGGTCCACGTTGGGGCTGGTGCCGTGATCCGGTTTGCCGCGCTTCAGTTCCGCAACCAAGCCGCAGTCGCCTTCGGCGCGCTGGCGGTGGTCGCGATCGTCTTAGCAGTGACCGGGCCGCACCTCGTCAACCTCTATGACACCACCGTCCTCACTTGCGGTGTGCACCACGACTGCTCGGCTGCTACCACTGCGCTCACCGACACCGACGGACCGATACAGGTCTTTCTGGCTTTCCTCCTCCTTGCGGTCCCGGCCCTCATCGGGATGTTCTGGGGGGCGCCGCTCGTCGCGCACGAGTTCGAGGCCGGCACCTTCCGCCTGGCGTGGACTCAGGGTGTCACCCGCACGGGTTGGCTGGCCGTCAAGCTCGGCGTCGGTGCCTTGGCCAGCGTAGTGGTGACCGGCCTCCTTAGCCTCATGGTGACCTGGTGGTCGAGCCCGATCGACACCGTGAGTGCAAACCACTTCGATCCCTTGTTATTCGGTGCGCGCGATCTCACCCCGGTCGGCTACGCCGCCTTCGCCTTCGTGCTCGGGGCCTGCGCGGGGCTGGTCATACGTCGAACAGTGCCGGCGATGTTCACTGCACTCGCCGGCTTCGTCGCCGTCCGGTATGTCGTGAACTCTTGGGTACGACCCCACCTCATGGCCCCCCTCCACAGGTACTTGGTGATCAACGCATCATCCCCGCTGAACATGGGCGAGACGCCTGCAGGCTTTCAGGTGACGGCGACAACTCGGGGGGTCCTTCCTGGAGACTGGGTCTACTCGAACCAGATCGTGGACAAGGCCGGCCATGCCCCCACGACAGCGTTCCTCGACCGTGCCTGCCCCCTCGGCCATGCGAGCGCCCAGGTCAACGCCCAGACCTGCGCAACCAATCTCGCTGCCAAATTTCATCTACTGGTCACCTATCAACCCGCCAGCCGCTATTGGGACCTCCAGTGGTATGAGACCGCCGTCTTCTTTGGCGTTGCCGCAATTTTGGCTGGACTCTGTTTCCTGTGGATCCCCCGCCCTTCATAAGCATTGCAGCGAAGGGCCAGACGTGTCCTATCTCGCTCTCAGCAGCGAATAGTCCAAAACGCGCGCCGAACTTGCCGCGCACTCCCTACGGTGAGGGGCACACGCGAGTACAGAACGTGAGCGCCGAACATCGTGTCTCCCCGAGACGCGAAGACGCACATATCGACGATTCGCACACCTTTTGGCGCTCCCGTCGAGTCAAGGCTGGTGGCGGCAGGCGATGCCTGGCACCTCAGGGACGCCAGCGAACCCTGAAGGTGTAATGGCGGACGGAGACAAAACGATTGCTGAACCAAGTCCTCCCGCCGGGCCCAAAGGTGTTGAGCCACAGCTGAAACAGAAACTTGTGGCGGCGCCGCCCCCGTGGCGGAATATGCGGGAACTTGGATTGAGAGGACCAGCGCTCGCGGGTGTCGACGAGCCGGTAGTCCACCTGAGCCAGCCACCAGAATTCGACGGATTGACGCTCGACGTCAGACAGATGGAATCGGCCTGCAAGACGACGGACGTGATCCTCCTCGACGCTTCGCAGGGCGTAGTAATCGGCCCGTCTGTGAACCCTGTCGAAAGGTACTCGGTGAAAGCGGGCCTCCAAGTCGCGGACAAGCTCGTTCGGTAAGGCGCCGAAGTCGGGCGGCGGCGGTGAGACGAACACGAAGATCATCTTGTCGCAGGACGCCGCAATTCCTGGCGCGCACGGAGCCGGCGACTATCCCAACAGGCTCACTGCTGGGAAGTTGGGGCGGACAGAACAGCGCACCGAACATCGATCGATCCACGGCATGCTTGACGCACCGATCGACGGCAGTGTGCGCCTGAGCATCCGACGCCGGGCGACGCCGGCAGACGGGCGCGCGACCGCCGAATCGGTGCGCTACTGGTAACCGCCGCCAAGCCCGACGATGTGGCGATCTCTTGCGCCCGGGCCCAGCGAGGGCGGCGACGACTCGCCGCTTCATCAACTGAACAGCAGATCTACGAGACCAAGCTCAGCCGAACAGGTGCGCGTCCTGGATCAGGTCATTGGCAACGCGGTAGACGACAGCGGCGTGAATCTCTGTTGGCATGCCCGGCAGGAGGAACCCCGTGACGTATTCCTCATCGATCACGACGGAGCCGACCTCGATACGATTGCGGATCTCGGCTCGCAGGTCGGGACTGAGGTCAAACAGCTCTCCGTAACGTGCGCGGATCTCGTCATGTCCCGAAGCGAGCAAGCTCCCGTCAGGTTGCACGACCTTCGCGTCCAAGGCATAACAGGCGACAAACTTCTCAAGGTCGCGATAGTTGTACGCGGCAACCTGTCGATCGATTATCTCGCGTGGAACGGTCATCAGAGCCTCCCATTCACTCAGTTCTGTCGATCCCCCACCCCGACGGGTGCAGGACTCCATCGCCCTGCCGGCTTCCGTAGACCTCCGCGCTCGTCTGCCAGGGGACACCATGAGCGTCCTGTACTTGCACCGGGCGAGACGCCTTGGTCGCCGAGGATGTGCGACCGAAAGCTGGCCGCGGGAGAATCGTGCCACACGCAGATCGGACGGATACGCGTGTCGCCTCCCAGGTCAACTACGACGAGGACCGGCCATATCAATGAACCCTGGTGTTCGCGACGCTCCTCGTACTGCCGACTGGCTGCACTCGGCCCACCGAGGATCCACGTCTCCGTTGTGGCGCCACGCGCCAAGTGCACGGTTGACCGCGTAACGAATCGGCTCGGGGTGCGGAGGGCGCGGTTAGTGCTCGCTATCCGGCGTCAGTGCCGTTTGTTAGGTCGCTCGAGGCTGCCCACGCCAGGCCGTGGCGAGTGGTCCGCGAGTTGGTCAAGCGGCGGCGTAGCGGGCGATTGCTTCCACGCAGCGCCGAAACTGCGCCGGCCGAGCGGGGTTCTTCCAACCGAGCTGCTCGAGCGCCCAGTCGATTACGAACGCTGGCACCCAGCCGGCATCGGCCGAATCGGGATCGGCAACCCGCGCATACCCACGGCGCAGCAGGTCCGAGCGGTCGTGCAGGGGGTCGCCGGCGGACACCTCCCAGCGGGCGAGGTCGAACGCCGGCGGCGCAGGGCCGGCGAACTCCCAGTCGATGACGCCGACGATCGCCCCGTCGTCGATCAGGAGGTTCTTTGGCAGAAAGTCGCCCTGGGCGAGCGAGAGCATCGGCGACGGCCGGGTCATCACCTCCTCGCGGAGGAGGTCTGCACCACGCTCGACGACCGCGGCCGCCCCCGGACCGAGCGCCTCATCGACGATGCGCGCGACCCGGGCGACGACAAGCTCCTCGGGCGGTTGCAGCTCGTGCCGGATGCCGCGGTCCGGGACGACGCTGTGCACCCGTGCCAGGAGCTCGCCACCGTCCATGACGAACCGTTCGAGATCCGAGGCGGGCAGCTCGCCAACGAGCTCGTCGAGCGAACGACCTGGCAGGAGTCGCTGGATCGAGAACGACAGCAGCTCGCCGTCGTGATCCACCTGCTCGACGCCGAGCACTTCTGGCGTCGGCCCGCCAACGGCACGCGCCTGCGCCATGACGTGCTCCTCGTCGGTGAACCACGGCACAGGCTGGCGCGCGATCCGGGCGACCACGGCGACGTCGTTCGGAAGCTCGACGCGGTATGTCTCGTTCATCCCGCCGCCGGTGAGGGGAACGAGCCGATCGACCCCGCGGCCACAGACCGACCGCACCACAGAGTCGATGATCGGGCGAGGCGTTGTCACCATCACCCAAGCGTCGCGCTCAACGATCGACGAAGCCCCGGATATCGACGACGGCGCGGGCGAAGCACAGCCCACCGTCGATAACCAGTCATGACCGCACGTAAGGCACGCAGCGAGGACGGGGCACCGCTACATCGCGGCGCCCACTCCCAACGACCTGAGGCTTGAGGAAGCGCCCCAGATCGACGGTTACGCTAGCGCCTCGGTTAGGCCACTCATGCTTCTTTTGTACTCCGGCATTCACCTCACCAAGGTGAGGGTTGACGCACCTTTCCGCGGACTTGTGTGGTGCATGTGGTGCGAAAATCCGTGGAGCGCGCTCCACGAAAAACGCACCAGCCGGGGCCAGTAACGGTTCATTGCGGCCAACAGCCGTGAGTCAAAATCCCAGCAAAACATTGCTAAATGTGTGAAGTAGCTGGTGGCAGAGTTGTGCCAAATAACGTTTCTCCAAGGTGAGGGCGAGACTCCCGATCGCTATAGCTCGTGACGCTGGATCTGCCGAGCGCTATGCGGGGTCGGCGAAGCTCGAATCCCTCGCAACTTCGGCCTTCAGGCCGGTGTGGAGGGCTATTGACCGCACGTATACTCCAACAGTATTCTCTGAGGTATGAGTGTTCCTATGGCCCTACTCGGACTCCTCGACCGCGAACCAAGCCACGGCTACGACCTAAAGCGCGACTACGACGCCTACTTCGGCCGGGGCAGACCCCTTCCCTTCGGCCAGGTGTACGCGACGCTCGCCCGTCTGGCGCGAGACGGAAAGGCGATGGTCGGTGAGGCTGAGCCGGGAGCCGGTCCAGACCGCAAGCGCTACACCATCACCGAGGAAGGAAAGAGCGAGGTCGAGGTGTGGCTCGCTGAGCCGATCCCGGCCGAGCCCCATTTCCAGACCGACCTCTTTGTGAAGGTCGTGCTCTCCCTCATGCTCGGTCGCCCAGCGGAGGCATACCTCGACGTCCAGCGCGCCGCGCACCTCGCTCGGATGCGCGAGCTCACCGAGGTCAAGCAGAAAGGCGGGGTCGTCGACGCACTCCTCGCCGACCACGGCCTCTTCCACCTCGAAGCCGATCTGCGCTGGATCGACCTCACCGCCGCGCGGCTCGCCGTGCTTGCGGAAGAGGTGACGGCATGAACCCCGTGAACGGGTCTTCCGCGGTCCTTGTCCGAGACACGATCCTCGAGGCGCGCGACCTCGTGCTCTCCTTCGGGGAGACCCCGGCGCTGCGGGGCGCAAGCCTCTCGGTGAAAAAGGGGGAAGTCCTCGCGGTGATGGGCCCGAGTGGCTCGGGCAAGTCGACGTTGCTCCACTGTCTGGCAGGTATCCTTGCCCCCGACTCCGGCGAGGTCTATTTCGACGGCCAGCGTGTCGACGCGATGCGCGAAGGGGACCGCAGCCGGCTCCGGCGCGAGCGATTTGGATTCGTCTTCCAGTTCGGCCAGCTCGTCCCGGAGCTCACCGCAGAGGAGAACGTCGCGCTGCCGCTCCTTCTCGGCGGAACCCGCCGTGAGGAGGCCCTGCGCGGCGCACGGGCCTGGTTCGAACGGCTCGAACTCGATGGCTTGGAACGCCATCGCGCTGGCGAGATGTCCGGCGGACAGGCACAGCGCGTCGCGCTGGCGCGCGGTCTCGTCGCCCATCCGGACGTGCTGTTTGCGGACGAGCCGACCGGATCGCTTGACTCGCTCACCGGCGAACTCGTGATGGGCCTGTTGACGCGCACCGCGTGTGAGGACGGGACGACCGTCGTCCTCGTCACCCACGAACCTCGCGTCGCCGCCTACGCCGACCGCGAGGTCATCGTGCGCGACGGACGAGTGACCGTCACCGCGGCGGTGCCGGGATGATCCGGCTCGGCTTGCGCCTGACGCTTGGAAGCGGACGCGAAGCCGCGCTGCGCGTCCTCGTCACCGCCGCAGCCGTCGCCCTCGGCGTCGGCCTGCTGCTTGCCTCCCTGGCCGGAGTGAACGGGCTACACGCTCAGACCGACCGTGGTGCGTGGCTCGACACCTCGGCACAGGCGTCACGACCGACCTCGACATCCGACCGATTGTGGTGGCTGTCGAGCACCGACCAGTTCGGCAACGAGGCGATCGACCGGATCGACGTTGCCGCTGCCGGGCCGAACGCCCCGGTCCCGCCGGGGCTTTCCCATCTGCCGGGACCGGGTGACTACTACGCCTCGCCCGCCCTCACGATCCTTCTTCGGTCCGAACCGGCGAATGAGCTGCGTGACCGGTATCCGGGGCGACAGATCGGGACCATCGGCGCAGCGGCACTGCCGTCCCCGAACTCGCTGATCATCGTCATCGGCCACACCGCGCGCCAGCTCTCCCAGGCACCCGGTGCGGTCGAGGTCGGAGCCATCCAACGCACCCCGTCCAGCTGCTACGCCTGCCAGAGCACCGTCGGGAGCGGATCCGTTCTGCAGTTCATTCTGGCCGGCGGAGCCGTCGCGCTCTTGCTGCCGATACTGATCTTGATCGCGACCGCGAGCCGGCTGTCGGCTGCCCGGCGCGAGCAACGCTTCGCGGCGATGCGGCTCGTCGGCGCCACGCCGCGTCAGATTTCTGTGGTCTCCGCGGTGGAGGCGGTGGTCGCGGCGGTCGCGGGCGTCGCAGTCGGCCTCGCACTCTTCTTCGTCTTCCGACCGCTGCTCTACCACGTGCCGTTCACCGGAGCGCCCCTCGCTCAAGGTGACCTCTCGCTGCACTGGATCGACATCGTGCTCGCCGTGATCGGCGTCCCGGTCGCCGCTGTCGTGTCCGCGCGCCTAGCGCTTCGCAGGGTCCAGATATCGCCGCTCGGCGTGAATCGCCGCGCGTCGTCCCGCCCGCCGCGGATCGTACGGATCATCCCGCTACTCGCCGGCATCGCCGTGCTCGCGTACTTCGACGCGGTCGGCAAGCCAGGCAGCAATGGCAGCCAGATTCTCGAGGTGCTGGTGGGCTTCGTGCTCCTTATCGTGGGGCTGGTTCTCGCCGGACCGTGGTTTACAACCGCGGGTTCTCGGCTCATGGTGAAGCGTGCCAGTCGCCCCGCCACGCTCATCGCCGGCCGCCGGCTCCTCGACAATCCCAAGGCGGCCTTCCGCTTCATCAGTGGGCTCGTGATCGCCCTCTTCATTGCGAGCGCCGCGATCGGGGCGCTCAGCTCGGTCGCCGCAACCAACAGCTCCGGCGGAGGAAGCGTGGGGAAAGACACCCTCGCCGACCCGTTCTGCAGCTTCTCGACGACGAACTGTCCTGTTTCCGCCGAAGTTCCTTCCGTCCCAGGGCAGGTGGTTGCCGAGCTCAGCACGACGCCCGGGGTGCGAGCTGTAACGCTGGTCCACCAGAGCCCGTCCCAAGCCCCGGAGAGGAACTCGTTCGGGCTCGTCGCGTGCGACCAGCTGGCGAAGACGCCCGCGATCGGCAAGTGCGCGCCGGGAGCGACGGTGGCGAACATCGGCTACTTCCTTTCGAACCTCCTTGGGCACAACTCGCACGCATCATCGACGGTCTGGCCGTCTGCGCAGCTGTCGGCAGCGAGCGCCGCGCGGCTTCCCGTCGACGCGGTGGTCGTCGCCACGGACGGGTCGACCGGCTCACTCGAGCGGGCGCGGACCTCGCTCGAACAGGCCTTTCCCTTTCAGGGCGGTGGGGTCGCAGTCGATGCGCTCGATCCGTCGACCGCGCGCCTTCTCGCAATGATCCAGGACATGACCGACGTGATCATCGTGGCGAGCCTCATCATCGCCGCCTGCAGTCTCGCGGTGAACATCGCCGCCGGGTTGGGCGAGCGAAAGCGCCCGTTCAGCTTGCTCAGGCTCACCGGTGTCCCCATCGCCGTCCTACGCCGGGTCGTCGCACTCGAGAGTGCGCTGCCACTCCTCCTTGTCGCCGCAGTGTCGATCGTGGTCGGCCTCGTGTCAGCTGCCCTCTACCTCCACTCCCAGGTCGGAATCGCGTTCAGCATCCCGGGCGTCGCGTACTGGGCCACTGTCGTCGGCGGACTTGCGGCTTCGCTCGCGGTCATCGCCTCGACGTTCCCGCTCCTCAACCGGATGACGGGACCCGAGGTCGCCCGAAACGACTGATTGCACCGCACCGCGTACAAGTCAGCTCTGCGACCGTCAGTATTCGGCGGCTCGCGTGACGTAGTTGGGCCAGAAGGTGGCACCGAATCCGACCGCAGCAGGTCATACTTCGGTGGCCTT
>Ga0182027_10015988_pt1 | contig 10276 bp, 6 predicted proteins | sample 712E1DmetaG_FD_121300 | JGI IMG/M metagenome (GOLD analysis project Ga0182027, IMG submission 121300) | Permafrost microbial communities from Stordalen Mire, Sweden - 712E1D metaG (Illumina Assembly) | ecosystem: Environmental > Terrestrial > Soil > Wetlands > Permafrost | place: Sweden... | reverse complement strand
CTGGTTGTCGTGCACAATCACCGCGTTGACCATCAGGTTGGGCTGCGACTGCTGCGTGATCGGCACATCGAACGCAAAGCTCTCGCCCGTCGCATGAATCAGCCGCCGCGACTGCACCGTTTCGCCCTCGGCCGTCACCACCGCCCACGACTCCTTCAGTCCCGTCACCAGCAACAGGTGCGCCGTGTCGCCCACCTTGTAGCTCTTCTTGTCGGCCACAATCTGCGCCTGTGTATTCGCCTGGTACCACTCGCCCGCACCATTCCAGATCCACACCCAGGTGCGCCCTTCTACGGTGCGATTCTCCTTGGTCCGCGCGCTTGCCGTCACCTGAAAATCGCCGCTGCCACTCATCGGCAGCTCAACGACAGTCGTTCCGTCCGCGCCCGTCGCCGCATCTTTACTGGCCACCGGCGTCTCCGATTTCTCGTGCGTCACCGAATCCCACTTTTCGAGCGCAGCAGCCACATGCACAGGCGTCTGCATCTGCTTGCCGTCGTAATCCTGTGCTGTCACCTTCACGCGCACCGGCTGCCCGCTCTGGAACACATAGCTAGTCGGCTCCACGCTTACGCGAAACGATCCATACGTGCCCAGCACCGTCGTGTGCCCGCTCACCTCGCGATTGGCCGCATCCGTCACCCGCGCCTCGATGCGGTAATTCTGATCTTCGTGCTTTCCATCGATCGCCGTTGGCAGCGTAACCGTGAGCTTGCCATTCGCATCCAGCACGCCCTCATGCTCCTGCTGCTCCGTTTCGCCCCATGTATTATCGGAGTCGGATTCGTCGCCCCCAGCCTCTGCATCGTCGCCGCCCGAATCGTCTTCGTCTTCATCCCACCAAAAGTGCGTCGACGTATGCACCACGTACTTCACCTTGGCCCCCGCCACCGGCTCGCCGAAGAAATACCGCGCTTCAATGCTCGCCTGAATCGAGCTCCCCTGCAGCAGATGCGCCACCGGCACCTTCACCGTCACCTGGTATTCGGGCTTCTTGTACTCCTCCACATAAAAGCTGCCGTTGCCATCAACGCCTGAATCCTCAAGCTGAATGTTGTAGTACCCAAGCGCCGCATCGCCGGCCAGAGCCAGGTCCGTCGTCAGCGTCCCGTGCGCCGAGAGAGCAATGTCTTTGGAAAGAATCTTCTTGCCGTTGCTGTCCGTCACCTCAAGAGTCGGAGTCCAGCCCTGCGGCAACTGCAGCTTATCGTCCTTCTTCAGCCGCACCACCGCCTTGATGTGCACAGTATGCCCTGGCCGGTAGACGGGCCGGTCTGTATAGATATAGGCCCTCGCCTCGCGCTGATTCTGTTGCGTGAAGCCATAGCTCCACGGCGTCACCAATGCCGCATCGGCTCCATGCTGCGCCAGCATCCACACATTCTCCGGCTCCATGGTTCCACCCGGCGCATTCGATCCTGCCCCACGCGGAGTCATCGTCAGTTGTGCCATTCCATCGCCGTTGGTCGAGCCCGACGACTGCATCTTGCCATCGGCCCACAGCGCCACACCGGCCTTCTCCACCGGCGCGCCCGTCTTGCGGTCGGCCACGTAGAGATCGGCTGTTCCATTCACCGTCCGCTCCACAATCGCGATGCTCGTCACCAGCGCCACGGTGTAAGCCTTATACGTGCCGTCCGTCGCCTCGATCAGGTACACGCCCGAAGCCAATCCATCAATCGGCAACTGCTGGGTCTCGCTCACCAGCGCAGGGGGCGTCTCCAGCTTCCAGCGCGCCACCAGTTGGCTCGCATTCAAAATCGGCACCTGCGCAAACTGCGCCGCGCCCACCACCCGGCTCTTTTTTCCCAGCTTGCCCTGCTGCTCGCGGAAGCTGTCACGCGCATCGTCGGTAAACTGTCCGCGGAAGAAGTGCCGCACCATCCACCACAAATGCGCCTTGAAGTCGTGCAGCTTCTCAAGCAACGTCCGCTGGTCAATCTGCTCCGCGGGCGACTCGCTCTGCACGCCAAAGCTGTGCAGGTCCTTCAATCCCGCGAAGAACTTCTGCGCATCGTTCACGCGGTACACGCGAAACTCGAGCTCCGGCACATTGCGCGCGAAGAGCTGAATCTTTACGCTCTCGCCCGGCGCAAACGTGCGCGAAGTCGACAGCGAGAAAGACCGTGGCGCGTCAGCAGCATGAACGGCGGGTGCATTGGCGGCGGCGCAAAGTAGCAGGATCGAAACAGCAAGCAGCGATTTACGGAGACTCATGGAGTTCCTCGCAGAATATTCCAGCGATACACGCCGAGAAAGTTGGGATTTCCGGGAAGCGGCCGCCATTGCGGCTGCGGATGGTCAAGCAGTTCGGCCAGCGCCACGCGGCGTAACTCGCCGGCGTTGCTGTGATCTTGTCCAGTGTCGTAGACGACCGCAGCCTCAGCGCCCACCCGCGTAACAATCATCGAGTGCCACGGCGACGACTGCCCGAACTGCCGATAAAACAGCAAATCTCCAGGCAGCGCATGCCTTACATCGCGGCTCACGAAATACGCATTGCGCTCCACCAGAGTCTTCGCATCGGCAAACTGCGCAAAGGCGCCGTCGCTCACATCCGCGGCCTCGAATGCCCCCGGCCGCACCCGGAACAGTGCGGTCCCAAGCGGCGTACGCGGATAGCTCCACGCGCGCACTTCGCCCGGCGGCTCCGCTACTTCCATGCCGCTGGTCACAAACCAGTTTTCGTCGTGGCGCTTCAGAGCTTCGCGATACGCGTAGCGCAGCAGGCTGGCGCAGTCGATAATTTCCGCAGGCACATCGCCCTTTGGGCGGACAGCCTGGTACTCCGCAATCGTCGCGAACCAGCGCCGAAACGCCGCCTGGTCCGCCGGATCGCCCAGCCGCAGAAAATCCGGCGTGCCGTCGCCGAACCGGTCCGTCCACGCCGCCGCCGAGGGTCTTCCTGCAGAACTCCCCGCCATCGCCGACCCATGCGTAATCCGCCCCGCGCGCAGCAAGCGCCTTCCGCCAAACCCTGCCAGCAAAAGCGCCAAAGCAAGCCCCGCCACAGCCCCGAGCGCAAGCCAAGACCTCCGGCGGTGGATCGGCGCCGCCGGGGTCGCAACGAAAGGTCGGGCGTGAGCACTCACAGGAATGGGAGAAAGTGGGTCGCACTCATCCTAGCGCGAAATGCCCCCTGTGCAGAAAACTAAATCCCTATTGATCCCGCAACGCTCCGGGTGCCCCAGAGCCGGGGTCCCCACGGAAAGGTCTTCGTCCGTGGGGTGGAGTGCCCGCCCTGAGCGAAGTCGAATGGGTCTCGATTTTGAGACCTCGGAAACGACAACACTATTTCGTATCCAACCCGACCATGCGGTCAATAAGCCAGCGCCACGCCATCCGCACGCATCTCGCTGGCCGCGGAATAGAAGCGATCCACGCCGCTCATGCGGTATTCGATGCACTCATAGCGCCCGAACCCGCCGTCCGATTCTCCCATCGGCCAGCCAAGCTCAATCAACGCGCGCCGCGAAGCCTCCGGCACACCCGTCTCCAGGCGCAAAAGCCCAGTCGGCCCCATCCCCGGCGCATCCTCGCCCATGGTCTGCGACGACCCTTCGTGGTGCCACCGCGGACTATCTCCCGCCGCCTGGATATCCAACCCGTAATCCACGCGGTTGATGACGATCTGCGCCTGCCCTTGCGGCTGCATGTCTCCGCCCATCACGCCAAACGACATCCAGGGCTTCCCATCCCGCGTCGCAAATCCCGGAATGATGGTCTGGAATGGCCGCTTGCCCGGCGCGTAGATGTTCGGGTGCCCGTCTTGCAGAGAGAACAGCTCCCCGCGATCCTGGAACATGAAGCCCAGTCCATCCGCCACCAGCCCCGAGCCCAGCCCGCGAAAGTTCGACTGGATGATCGAAATCATCATGCCGTCGGAATCGGAGACGGTGAAGTAAGTCGTGTCCCCGTGACTCGGCGCCTGGCCTGGGTAGACCGGCGTCAAAATTCGATCCTGCCGAATCAGCTTCGCGCGCTCCGCAGCATATTGTTTCGAGTTCAGCCACTCGATCGGAATCTTCGCAAAGTGCGGATCCGCATAGTAGCGCGCGCGGTCCTCATACGCCAGCCGCTTGGCTTCCACCTGCGCGTGGATCGACGCCGCGGACTGAAAGCCCATCGCCCGCAGATCGAAGTTCTCAAGGATATTGAGGATTTGCAGCGTAGCCAGTCCCTGCGTATTCGCGGCCATTCCGTAAACATCCACGCCGCGATACTTGGTCACCAGCGGCTCGTTCCACTCCGCATGCTGCTCGCGCAGATCGCTTTCCGACAACCATCCGCCGATCCGCTTGAAGTAAGCATCGATGGTCTTGGCAATCGGCCCATCGTAGTACGCGTCGCGTCCGCCCTCGGCGATCATCCGGTAAGTGCGCGCCAGGTCCGGATTGCGAAACACGTCTCCCTCGCTCGGCGCTTTGCCTCCCGGCGCAAAGGTGTGCATCGCATTCGCTGTCTCTTCAACACCCGAGCGTGGCTTCACAAATGCAGCCAGGTTACGCCCGATATAGAACCCGATGATCTGCGGCACCGGCACTCCCGACTCGCAAAGGTGAATCGCCGGCTGCAAAATCTCTTCCCACTTCAGGCGTCCATAGCGCTGGTGCAGAGTCCACCATGCATCGAGCGCACCCGGCGTGGAAACCGCAACCGCGCCAAACTTGGGAATCACTCCATTGACCGCACGTTGCCGCACCGTGTCAAGGCTGAGCGATTTCGGCGAACGGCCCGACCCCGCCAGCCCCACCACCTTGGCCAGCTTCGGATCCCACACCATCGCGTAGCAGTCCCCGCCCAGGCCGCAACTGGTCGGCTCCAGAAATCCCAGACAGGCATTGGCGGCCACCGCCGCATCCACCGCCGAGCCGCCGCGCTTCAACATTTCGATAGCCGTCAACGTGGCCAGCGGATGCGCCGTTCCCGCCGCGCCCGAACAGCCCATCGCCGCCGACCTGCTTGCAAAGCTGGCTCCGGAAGGCCGGTCCCCGGCATGAACATCGGGGCGCTCAAATCGCTCGGCATCCGCAGGCTGAAACTTGGGCGGTGCGGTCTCCGCATCGGCATTAGGCGATCCTGCCCCTTGTTGTCCTTGAGCCTCGGCGCGAAACCCTCTAAGCGTGCCTGCCGCAGCCAGCGGAAGTGCGGCAACAAAAGATCGACGGCGCATGAATCCTCCTTGGGAAAATTACGGGGAAGTCTCGGCGCGGTTGGACCCGCGCACACCCATGTTAATGGAACGCGGGCATTTAGCCTCGCGTTGCTCCCATTTGCAGATAATTACGATCATCTCGCGCACAATTGATTTAGATAAGACGGCCGCCGAAACCAACCGCGCCTTCGGAATGCGAACCCATGAAAAAACTCACGTTAACCGTCACGGATGAGAACTACCGCTGCGCGCGTGTTTGGGCGACCCAGTGCAATTCCTCCGTCTCCGCTCTGGTAAGAAATTTCCTCGAAATCCTGCAGAATCTCCCCTGTCCCGGCGTCGACGCACCCAGCGCCAGCACAGGCGTTTCCGCACCTACCCCCTTGGATAATCCAGGAATTTGACTGTGAAGCTGTGAAAGAACCACTCAAATAGCCCATATAGAATAACTTGCTTCTAAAAAATCCAAGGAAGCGCAGACCCTGTGAAACCGTGAAGCCTCGCGCAATCCAAGCAAAATCATTGGGCTGCAGAGGACATTCAGATACTTCACGGATATTGTGAAACTGTGGGATCTTCTTGGGTCAGGCCTGAGACGCCCGCGCTGCTCCCTAGTTGAAAAGGTCCTTCATCTTCTCCATCAGCCCAGGCGAGGCCGGCTTGTTGTCCACCGTCAGAGTCTCCGACAGTTTGGCAACCAGCTCGCGTTGCCCGCGGTTCAGCTTCCTGGGAATCTGCACAACAACCTTCGCGATCAGATCGCCTTGGCCCTTCTCATTCAGATAAGGAACGCCGCGCCCCCGAACGCGCACTTCTCGGCCGCTCTGCGTCCCCTCGGGAATCTTAAGGTTCACCGGCCCATCTATGCCGGGCATCTCGAATTCCGCGCCCAGCGCTGCCTGCGGAAAGCTGATCGGAATCACGCAATGCAAGTCGTACCCATGGCGCTCGAAAAAGTCATGCGGACGCACGGCAAGCACAACGTAAAGATCGCCCTTGGGTCCGCCGCCTCGCCCCGCGTCGCCTTCGCCGGCGTAGCGAATGCGGGTCCCATCTTCCACGCCCGGCGGAACCTTCACATGCAGCTTGATTTCACTGGTCGCGCGCCCCTCTCCACGGCACGTCGTACAGGGATCGCCGATGACCGAGCCCGTGCCGCCGCAAGCGCCGCACGTACGCGCCACCGAGAAGAACCCCTGCTGATAACGTAGCTGCCCGCGGCCCTGGCACTGACTGCACACGCTCGGCCCACGCCCCGAGGCGCTGCCCCGGCCTTTGCAATTAGGGCATGTTTCAAGGCGGCGAATCTTTACCTCGGTCTCTGTACCGAAAAATGAATCTTCGAAGTCGATGGTCAGGTCGAAGCGCAGATCGTCGCCGCGCTGCTGCCGCGAGCCGCGTTGCGAATTGCCTCCCATTGAAAACATCTCTCCGAACAAATCGCCGAAGATGTCGCCAATGTCGACTCCGCCGCTAAACGGACCGCCAGCGCCAAAGCCCTGCCCACCCAGCCCCGCATGACCGTAGCGATCGTATGCCGCCCGCTTGTCCGCATCGCTCAGCACTTGGTAGGCCTCACTGGCCTGCTTGAATCTCTCCTCGGCCGCATGGTCACCCGGGTTGCGGTCAGGATGATACTTGAGCGCTTTCTTTCGATAAGCACTCTTCAACTCCTGGTCGCTCACGTCGCGGGTTACGCCGAGAACCTCGTAGTAATCTTCTTTGCTCACTCTAGTATTAGAACTCATTCGCTTGTCTGAGATTCAATCTCGCTTGTTCGCGCTGAGAACTCAATCGCCCACCGGGAATGGAGTTTCATTCGCTTTTCTGTTTGGGATTGTGGGCCACGCGCACCAGCGCGGGCCGCAGCAACCGCTCGCGCAGCTTGTAGCCGCGGCGAATCTCCTCGGCCACATGCTGGTCGGGCAGGTCATCGCGATCCACAGCGCCCAGCGCCTCGTGAATCCGCGGGTCGAATGCCTCGCCCAAAGCGGGAACAGGAGTCACCTGCATCTGCTTCAAAACTTCTTCCATCTGCTTCACGATCAGGGCCACGCCGGAGCGCAACTGGTGAGCATTGCTATCGGATTTGAGGGCCAGCTCAAAATTGTCGAGCACCGGCAGAAACTGCTCCACGACATTTCCGGTCGCGTAATCACGAAATTCCAGCCGTTCTCGCTCGGCGCGCTTGCGGGCATTTTCAAACTCCGCCTGCAGGCGCGCAATGCGGTCAACCAACTGGTCGCGCTCGGTCTTCAACTGATCGAATTCCGCGCGGGACACAGTCCCGGCGGTGTCATTGGCTATTTCGCCATCGGCAGCGGGCGCAGTTTCCAGTGCAGCTTCTTCCGCCAGCTCACCCGCTCCGGGCCCGGAAGTGATCTCAAGGGGTTCCAACTTCGTCAACTCTGTCTCCTGTTTTCGCGTATCTCTATTCATTGTCTCAAGAAATCGGCAGCGCCTGATTCCATTGCATTTTCTCGGCGTAGCGTCTTGTTTGGCGCGGGTATCGAGTGCAGATCGCGAATCTAGCCGCGAAGCGAACTCAGCACTTGGCCAGCTTCAATCCGAAACCGTCACATTCTGCCTAATCGGCGGGAATCTCAAGCAGGCGTTCGGAGAGCCGGGCGATGTAACTGACTGCCTGAATCATTTCCTGATATTGGATGCGCGTCGGCGCGATGACGGCGACCGTCCCCAGGTTTGCGCCGCCAAGCCGAGCCGGAGCGCCGATCAGCACCAGGTCCTGCATGGCGGGCGATGCTTCGTCCAGCCCCACCACCACGCGTACTTCCTGCTGGCGGCCATCCACATAAGCATTCAGCAGTTCCACCAACCGCTGCTTCGCTTCCAGGGCGACAAGCATCTGGCGCAGGCGCTCGCGGTCTAATTCCGTTGTAATCAGGTTGGCCATGCCGTCGATGAAAAGCATCGGGCCGGTTTCTCCGGCAGCCAGCGCTCCCTTGCGGCAAAGTTCCTCCACCGAGGCCAGCATCTGGTGGTAGGCTTCGCGCTCCACGTTCACGCGGCGGGCTATCTCGGCGCGGATGCGCTCGATGGGCCAGCCGCGAAAGTTATCGTTCAGATAGCGGGCAGCGGTTTCGAGCTCCAGGTGCGTCAGTTCGTGGTCAAGGACCAGCACGCGGTCCTGCACGGCGCCGGCTTGCGTAACCAGCACTGCCAGCACTTTGCCCGTAGAAAGGCGCGAGAAGTGAATATGTTCCAGCACCTGCCCCTCGGTCGAACTTGCCAGAGCAATCCCCAGCCCACTGGAGATCAGCGCCAGTACATGCGAAGTCCGTTCCAGATACTCGTGGCTGCTTGCGACCCCGGAAAAACTCTCCTCAATCTGTCCCCGTCGCGCGTCGCTGAGAGGGGAAGCGCCAGCCGGCAGGGAGCTGGCTGACTGCTGGCCTGCAGCCAGTTGGCCGGTGTGCATAATCTGCTCTACATAGTAGCGAAAAGCGGCCGGGGTAGGGATGCGTCCCGCGGATGTGTGTTGCTGATCGAGCAAACCAGCCTCGCCGAGCACAGCCATCACGTTGCGCAGCGTAGCTGAACTCAGCCCCTCGCGGTCGGCAAAGAAGCGCGCGAGAGCCTGCGAGGCCACGGGTTCGCCAGTGGCGATGTAGATCTCGATAATGGCGGTAAGCACCACCCGCTCACGCGGACTAAGGCGCAGATCAGGCATCTTCCCAGCTCTCGATCAAGGTTGGCAAGCCTGCGGAACAAAGGTTGCCGGCTGCGTCCCCAACCCTGACACTTGACTGCTAAGTGCATATTCCTTCAGCACTTATTGCAGAAAATGGATACAGCACTCCAATTTGATTGTAGGGAGTTTCGAAAGGCCCTGTCAAGGCTACCGCTGAACCGGTAACTGGTTGTAATAGCCCGTGTTGGTGCGGGCCGTAAGTTTCGGCTTGTCTATCTGAACCTTCAAATCATGATATTCGTCGGGCCTGTCGGCACGGGGAGGATCGAAGGAGATGGTGTAGAAGGCGCTCGCATCGCGGACGCACTTTTCGATCTGTGCTGTCATATTATTATCCGGGCCCAGGGCAAGTCCTCCGCTTTGGGTTGCCAGAACCTTCACGTCCAAGTCGCCGTTCTTCTCCTCCTGCGGTGATCGCACGCCTTTCAAAAAGCTCTGATAGAGGAAGCTATATGGGGTGAAATCGCCCGAAGAGATGCTGTAGAGGGCAGTGTGATTCTCCCGCAATTCGGTTGAGAGCGCAACGATCATATCAAAGTTCTGCCGCTGCTCTCTGGCCGACGCATCGCTGAATCCCAGGCCACTTAGCATGGGCCATCCGGGGCCAACCCAGATGAGGATCTTCCGGCCTGGCTTGGTGGTTTGCGTCTGCACGATCGAATAAATGGCGCGCAGAGAGAGCTCGAATCGTTCGATGGCGCCATAAACACCGGACGACCGGTTTATGGTACGCAGACGGGTTTCGATCTGGTTAAGTTCCTCGGCTTCCACATTGCCATCCGTGGACGACGCAGGCTGCAAACTCACTCCGTCTTCGGTCAAGAGGTAGATCGATACCGGCTGGGTTAGATGGCCGCCATTTTCCTGAAAGAACCTCATCATCTGCTGCCGTGAGTAAGAGACTTGATTGAAGCCTATGTTCACCATGTCGAGGACCAAGATGACCTGAACCGAAGGGTCGGGCTTTTTGGCGGCTGCGTCGTAGGCGTGGAAAGAGGCGATGGGCTCCGGATGCTTGTCGTCGAGAAGCGTAAAGTCCTGCTGGGTCAGTCCGGAAACCGGGTTTCCCTTTGCATCGGTGACGACGACATCAAGCTGGATGCGATTCCTGCCAGCGGCGGCCACTGCCGGATGAACTGCGGGGCGGTCCATCAGCACCGGGTTCTCAGGCTCGGTTGGAGGGGCGGTTTTAGAAGTTGGTGAAGCAGATTGCTGTGCACTCAACAGGACCGGCACGAAAAAAAGCAGCGCCGTGCAGATTTTGTGTGACCTGTTCATGGTTTAATGCTTCTCGAGGCTGCAACTAACTCCCCGCAAGGAATCCATTCTACGCCCAGTGAAGGCATGCTGAAACGGCAAAGCGTCTGAGCGTCGTTGCCCTTAAGCAGTGGATGGAGGAAGATGGTTGT
>Ga0182027_10015987_pt1 | contig 10276 bp, 8 predicted proteins | sample 712E1DmetaG_FD_121300 | JGI IMG/M metagenome (GOLD analysis project Ga0182027, IMG submission 121300) | Permafrost microbial communities from Stordalen Mire, Sweden - 712E1D metaG (Illumina Assembly) | ecosystem: Environmental > Terrestrial > Soil > Wetlands > Permafrost | place: Sweden... | reverse complement strand
CTCCGGCCGCCAGCCTTTTGGCGAAGGCACGCCCTATCCCTTCGCTGGCTCCGGTCACGAGGGCCTTTTTCTGATCGCTCATATCTCCTCCAAACCGCTCACATTTTCTTGAACTTCAACAGAGATCAAACACCATTTATGAGGTGAGTTCCAGCCTTGGAGCGGATTAAGTATGCTGTTTCCCATGAACGTCCTTTCTACGTCGGCATTCGGGCTTCGAGAAAATGCTGGAAACATCCCACTTTTCAAGGCTTACCCTCGCTTGCGCGAACAACTCCCCTATGTATCATTGGGCCAGTTCCCGACGCCGGTCGAGAAGCTGCAGCAAGTCGGAGATGAGATCGGATTGGCAAGCCTTTACATCAAGCGCGACGACCTGAGCGGCCGCACTTATGGCGGCAACAAAGTCCGAAAATTGGAGTTTCTGCTTGGTGACGCTCTTCGCGCCAACGCCAAGGAGGTCGTGACTTTCGGCTTTGCGGGGTCGAATCACTCCTTGGCCACTACGATATACGCCGGCCAACTGGGTCTGGGAACCACTGCTATGCTGCTGCCTCAGGCGAACGCTCATTATGTGAGACGCAACCTTCTCGCCAGCCGCTCCAACAATGCCGATCTTCGTCACTACGAAAACACATTCCTTCTGACCTGTGGTTTCTTTTGGAAATGCCTTGAAAGTTTGATGAAGCGAGGGGCGCTTCCTCGCATCATACCGGCCGGAGGCACATGTCCTCTGGGCGTCATCGGTTATCTCAATGCTCTGCTCGAGTTGAAAGAGCAAATCATCGCCGGAGAATTGCCGGAACCCGATCGAATCTACGTTCCGTTCGGATCGATGGGAACCACCGCAGGCCTGATGCTGGGACTCAAAGCGTCCGGTCTCAGGTGCCAGTTGGTTGCTGTCCGCGTGATTGAGGAGCCCATGTCGAACGCGCGGAAAATAGCGCGCCTTCTCCGCGACACTGTGGCGTTTCTGCGCAAGCGAGATCCCACTTTCCCGAACCTCGCTTTTTCCGAAAACGAGATGGTGATCCGAAATGACTGCCTGGGCGAAGGATACGCACGTTTCACTGAAAAAGCGGTGAAGGCGGCGGACCTGATGAAGAGGAAAGGCGGGATCATCCTTAACGGGACATACTCCGCCAAAGCGTTCTCCGCGCTGGTTGACGACGCGAACAGACGGGTTCTGAAAGGAAAAACGATCCTCTTTTGGAACACCTATAACTCGAGAAATCTCTCCGCAATCGCGTCTAGCGTGGATTATCATCAATTGCCTCTGGGCTTTCATTCTTATTTTGAGAAAGACGTTCAGCCGCTCGACCAAGCGGGGCCCGACCGATAAGGAACAATAGGATCATCTGCTTCGACCGTTGGATTCGGCGACGGCGAGCTCGCCCCCGACTCGCGAAATGCGGTATTGGTAGAACCGAAAGCCCAGGTAGGAGAGAAGCACCAAGGGTTTAACCCACAGGGGCTTCACAAAGAGTCGCCGGGATAAGGCACTCCATTCATAGACCCTTTTCCGAACCAGATCAGTTCCACGATCGAGTTCTTCCGCCGTCATGCGGGACGGTCGGAAAACAACGTTTTGACCGTTGTAGAGAGACCAATTGTGGGTCAAGATTCGTTCTTCTCTTTCCATTCTCTCGAAAACAGGCGTTCCCGGAAACGGCGTATAGATGCTGATCTGAGGAAGATCAAATCGGGAATGGGCGATGTAGTCCGCGGCCTCCTCAAAGACCGAAACGTCGTCTGTGTCAAACCCGAACACAAAGCAGGCCTGCACCAAGATGCCGTGGTTGTGGAGGGCATCGACAACGTTGGCATAGGTCTTTCCGAGGTTTCTAATTTTTCCCATCGACACCAGCGCTTCGTTCCGGACAGATTCGAAACCCATCAGCAAACCCCGGCACCCACTTTTCTCTGCAAGGGATAAGAGCTCCGGATCATCAACAATATCCAGCGAGGCGCACCCTACCCACCACTTCTTCAGCTTCGCCAGCTCGCGGAAAAACTCTTTGGCATGTTGGCGGTTTCCGATGAGGTTGGGGTCGAGGAAAAAGACAATCTTGCTCCGAAGGGCCTTGATTTCTTCGATCACGTCACCAATCGGCCTGCAGATGAAGCTCGGGTGGAAACGATGGCTGATGCAAAAATCGCACTTATTGGAGCAGCCTCTGCTCATTTCCACGGTCCCCCAGCCGATATAATCGCGGGGATGAATTCCTGAACGGTCGGGCGCGACGATCAGCTTTGGGTCGAACGGCTCAGAATCTTCATACACACGCTGAAGACGTCCCACGGAGAAGTCCCGAAGGAGCTTTGGCCATGGCCTCTCTGCATAACCGCGGACAACGGCGTCTGCATGGGCCAGGCTTTCTTCGGTGAGAAGCGTGGGATGTACTCCCCCAAGCACGACGGTGGCGCCTTTCGCCCTATAGTGGTCTGCAATGCGATAGGCCCGAGGCGCCGTCCCGGTAATCGCCGTAATACCAACCAAATCCGCCGGTGTATTGAAATCCAGGTCCTCGACCATTTCGTCTACGATCCGAACCTCCGCTTGAAGATCCGCAGGAACCAATGCCTTGAGGGTCGGCATCGTGAGTGGTGCGTAGCGAAGGCTCCGACCGTAGATGCCGGTGGAGTGCCGCTGAAGGTAGTTCTGGGGATGGACGAGAAGGATCTTCATGATGCAACCCCCTCTTGCGCATAAATACCTTCTTCAGCTCTGCGCCAGCGGCGAAAAGCACCCATGCGGTCACGACTGACTCCTGAATGGGAAGTCAGCAGATATTCGATTCCTTTAAGGCTGGCCAGCCTTTGGACAGACTCGATATTCGCCTGGTTGTCATGGTTGAAAACGCGGTGGAAAGGCAGCGCTTCTCCTTTTCTTAAACGCAGAGTATCGCCGACAAAGAGGAACCGATTTTCAACCAAGTAGGAGACGGAGTCGGGTGAATGGCCGGGAGTACCGATCACGCTCACTGTGATTCCTGCCGCCACGACGATCTCGCCATCCCCGACCTTCATCCAGGGGCGCTGAGAATTTCGGTGCGGACTGGCGTCCCGTGCCACATACACTTTCGCGTTGGGGTAGAGACCCACGGCGCGGGAATGGTCCCAGTGGGAATGAGTTAGAAAAATGGCAACAACATCTCGCCGATCAAGTCCCAGTGCTTGGAATCCTCGACCTACCCCGGTCGGTGACCAGCCCGCGTCGAAGCATACGAGGCCTGCGGGTGCCTGCATGACATAGAAGTTCATAAAAAGATCTCGGATCGTGAATAGCGGCCCGGTTACCTGTCCGGTATCGATCAGGCCAGGGAAAAATAAATGCCTTAACGGCTGACCCGAGCGATAAAATACTGCGAAGCCCGCTAAGCCCAGAATGGCGCCGGCCATGACATCCAGGAAAACATGCTGTTTCGTCAGAAGGGTCGAGGCAGAGATACCCATCACCCAAACCCATACAATCCATTGCAATACCGTTTTGCTTCTTCCTGTGCTGAAGATTGCCTGGCACCAGGCCGCGCTGAGTACGGCCAGCGCCACGTGGAGCGAGGGGAAGGCGTTCAATTCTCGATCTACTCGAATCAGGGCTCTATAGAAAGCATCGGTCTGCCCGATGTCACGGGGGCGCGCCACGAACGTCGGAAAAAAGAAGAAAATGCCGAACCCGAGCATGCTAACCAGGACCACGCTCCAACTGTAGGGAATCAAATCTTCTCTGGACGTCATGAACCACGGGGCAATCGGGAGGAGCGCCCAAAGGGATTCATACAGATAAACACAACCGGGAGCGAAAGGGAACCAGCGATCCACGCAAGTTATTTTCATCTCCGTAGCGGAAAACAACGGATTGCGTTGTAGAACCGCATAGAGGACGCAAAAACCCACCGTCAGCCCTAGAGTGAGCTCCGCTTTCAGTTTCCAATGGGACCTTATCCGGCCTTTCCATTCCTCTGCATTCATAAAGCTTCTTGAAGCGCACCGTCTGCTCGAATTCTTGATTGCGAGGGGCCTCTACCTAACAAAAAGCCCTGCTTTTCGAAGACCTCTCGACGAACCACGGCGTTCATGAATAACGAAACTCCTAACGTCCGAGCGTTGGCCTTCAAGAGCATCCGCCGAAAGATATTTGCGCGGCCGTAAAACGCTCGGCGGATCTGCCGACACCCTTCCGACAGCGCCGACTTGGAATAGTTCTTGGGGGCATAGACCACGTCCCCCCAGTGGGCCCCCGGGGATAACCACCACGCATCGCTTGATAATCGATTTTGAGATTGCAGGAGTTTATAGAAAGCGGTTCCGGGAAAAGGTGTCAGTTGGCAAAACAGCGCCAGGTAGAATTTCTTTTGCAAGGCGAACTCTACCGTCGAAGCAAAGGCATCGCCGGTGTCATGGTCGTATCCGAAGAGAAACGAGGCGCAGATCTTAATCCCGTGCTCGTGGAGCTTGTGGATTGCTCTATCGTAGTTATGCCGGTTATACGCCACCGACTTTCCCATTTGTCGTAAATTGCGATCGTCCAGCGATTCAAAGCCGACCAGCAGACCGTTGCAGCCGCTATCGGCCGCCAGCCGCAGCAAGTCGTCGTCATCGGCAATTTCAATACTGCACTGGCCCGTCCATCTCTTTTTCAATGGGATAATGGCCTCGAACAGCTCCCGGGCCCTCTCCGGATCGCCGATTACATTGTCGTCGATAAAGGTAATATTCTTGCGGGGCAGCCGCCGGATCTCGTCCACCACCTCCGAAACGGGCCGGCATCTCTTTTGTCGATGGAAAAAAGCGCTCACGGAGCAGAACGTACAAGCCGACGGACATCCGCGGCCAAATTCAACGAGGCTCGCCGGGATATACCGTTTGCCGTGAAAGATCTCGCGCCGATAGATGAGCCCCTTTAGGGAGGCTAGGCGCTCCGATCTGTAGACCCGTTGGAGGCGGCCCTGAGCGGCATCCGAGAGCACGCGCGGCCAGAGTTCCTCGGCCTCCCCCACCACGACGGCGTCCGCGTATTTCAATCCCTCTTCCGGCAAAAAGCTCACATGAATTCCGCCCAGCACGACCGGCACATGGCGGCGGCGAAACTCCGATGCAATTTCATAAGCCCTCTTGGCTGTAAAGGTTTGCACCGAAATCGCCACCAGATCCGTGGGCTCATCGTACGGAATCTCCTCGATGCGATCATCCCAAAAAGAAAGGGGGATCTCCGGCGGCGTGAGACCCGCCAAAATCGTCATGGTCAACGGTTCGGATTGAATCCCCCGCATTCTCTCGCCCATCGAAGGGTAAACCAGGGTGATTTTCACGGTCCGACCTCGCAACCAGCGAGACTGAACACCCGGCTCGATACAGGATTCTTGTCGAAAACAACGGGTTTGATCGCGCCCAACGTTTGCCCTCTGTTCTTCTGAAACTGCAGATACCGTTGGGAGGCAAAGGTACTCCCCTGTTCGATCCAGTGAATTTCCACCGGAGATAGCTGGCCTATTCTCCGGCAATAGTCATAGTGAAAGTTTTTGCACAGTTCGCTCTCCATCAGGGCACGCCACTGCGCGATCTTTTCGCTTGATGGACGCGCATCCCCCGCTATGTAAAGGGCATATCGCCCTTCTTCAGCATCAGGAGCTAACAGGGTGAAGGAGGGCCTTGGAGATTCCTCTTTGAATAGCTGCTCTAATACTTCCACCACATGAGCTTCATGAAGCTTTTCTCCATACAGATCGGACACATTCGCCGCTCGGCCCACAAATTTCAAGAGAGGGCACTGATTAAGGAAACCTGTCACTTCAACTCGGTCATTCAATTGGTAACGGTAGAGTCCTCCCCCGGTGGTCAGCATGACTGAATAACGGCACCCTGTCCTCAGGTTCCATGCCGTCACGGGACCTTCTCCGTCTTCCGGAAGGAATTCATAGAAATGAGAGCGGATTGCGAGAACGCCCGCGGATAAGCCTGTTTTGGGTATGCTCACAACGCCTTCGGTGGCCATCAGTCCTTTCGGAAGAATATCGGCCTCAGGAAAAAAATCCTTCAATTGCTCCGCGGGCATCTGCGCAGCCGCGTCGGCCCAACAGCTGATCACACGCAACCGTGGCCAGATTTTCCGAAATAAGCTCTTGCTGTTTCCCGCGCGTTCTCGATAGATCCGGTCCAATTCGCCGGCCCGCTTGGCATCCGGTCCTCCCAACCGTCGGGATAAGGCTTCAAACAGGCAGTCCGGCAGTCGCGTCGGAGGATGAAGGGTTCCTCGGCGGATATCGTCTGTTATGGCGAGGAACCAGCCCTCTAAAGGTTTGACGAGGAGCGTCAAAAAAGTCGGGTTCCATATGGATACGAATGAAAGGTTCCCGGCCTTCAGCAAGAATATCAGCGTGACATAGCGGAAAGAATCCATATCCTCAATCTGTGAAACCTCTGCCGGGACAGCCAGAGTCCGCCCCAACAACCTTCGAAAAATGGGGCTGAGATATTCGGAGTCATCCTCAAACCCAATTCGCAGGCCTCCTCGGGTCTGTCGGGAATGGTGGCCGGCCGGAGAAATCGACCAATAGGCTGAGCCGCTCAACAGTTGCGGGTATCGCCAAAACATATCGGCCACCCAAGGAGCGATGCCCGCCTGGTATTCGCGGCGCAGCGCGCGCGAATAAGGGATGAGCTTACTTCCCGCAGTGGACCCGCTGGTCGGCTGCAAGCAGTCGGGAAGGCCAGGAAACAGAACGTCTTTGTGGCCATCAGCGATCTCATCCGCGTAGGCTCTCAACGTCGTTTCATCCATCATCGGGACACGCGACTGGAATTCCTCGACGCTTCGGATGGACCCAAAATCGTATTTCCGGCCGAAGCGGGAGGAGCAATTTTTGCTCAAGAGATCCGTGAGCCTTCGACGCTGCGTCTCTTCAAGACGGCGGGTCGAATAACGGAATTTGGCGGACTCTGGAAGGCAGGATAACCACCACAATCCGTTGGCGATCAGCTCTTTCATCTACTATGCGCCCTGACTCTTTAGCACACGAAGGAACGCCGGACGCAGGTTTTGTTCCTTTAGTTCGACCAGACAGGCCAGTTCGGCGCCGCTTTTCCATCCTGGGTTCTTATTCGCAAAGTATGAGATATGCCGATTTTTCATTTTCCGGTCTGTGATATCGCCCACCCCAGGCCTCAGCCGGTAGTCCTGAGGACGGCGAATGACGCCTTCGCGGGCATCATAAGCGTTCCCGAATTTCTTGGTCGCCAAATGGTTCAGGATATCCTGTTCGAATGTCGCCGTGTATCCCGGGGAAGGCAAGTATCTCTTGAAATAAATTGGAAGGTATCGGAAGGTCCTGTACCCCTTGCATAGAAGGAACCAATACCATCTGGCTTGCGGTTCCAACGAAACGTGGGAGAATACAAAGGGAATCCATCGCCGCTCAAGGGAAAACGCTCTCCAGCAAGAACGGTGGATAATGGTATCACCCGAATAGAATGCGCGGACCGGAACGCCGGCGACCTCGTCTTTCATGATCATTAATGTCGAGAAACCGCGCACCCGGCCGCTGCCTGTCTCCAACAGCCTGACAACCCAGTCTTTTTCGGCCAGGTCGCTTTCGAACATATCGCGCCGGACCTCTTCAAAATAGCCCTGCATGAGTACAAACATTTCCTCTTTTTGCCGGGTCGTCAATTCCTCTGTCTTGACAATATCGACTTGCAAATCCGGCGCGATCATCAGAGACTCCCCAGCTCAAAATAGGGAATACGCCCGTCGAGGTCGCAGACCACTTCTTCGTCCCAGGCCACTGTATATATTTGGCTATTCACCGTTAGGTGGAGGAACGATTCGGCGACTTGTTGAAGAGGATCCGACTGGGCCACGCCGACCAAGAGAAAGTCCTTATTCTTCTTCTTGAGCTGATGGAGCGCCTGTACCAATAACTGACCGAATATATCAGAACGGTTCCCTTCAATGGCTACGCAAGCTGCCGTGCTAATCCGAACGGGAACGCCCGTGGCAGGTAAGGCGGCAACACCGAGAAGCCTGCATAGAGGTTTTAGCGCTCCCCGGACGAATTTCATCCACGGCGAATATCGAGCGACAATAATTTGCCGGAAAGCCGATTGATCCCAAAGCGCGAGTGTTCCGACGATACGTCCGTCCTCTTTGGCAACAAGGAAATCGTCCAGGCGTAAGCCCCGCAATAGACCGTTTGATTTGTCCAAATCTGACTCCGAATAAACCGGATAGAATTCCTTATTTCGCCCGACGTTGTTGACGAATTGCATGATGGCGCTAGAGCTGAATTCTTTGCCGGACACGACCTGTACTTTCGCAAAGGGCCTAGACCGCTTTTCACATCGTGCAGGTATAAGGGTCGTACAATAACGTGCTAGAGGCCGGTATATCGGTAGGCCTGCACGTCTGCTGGTTAAGAGGCCAACCGCTTCCGAATTGTCCTCCATGATGGAGGTGAAATAGAACGGCACTTTCATGAATTCGTCGTGACAGCGCCTGAGGAATTGGTAGCCGCGGGCCAAGGCAGGAGTGTTTCGGATTTCAGGAGCAAGCCTAAGCCGACTCAGGTAGCCCACTTCTCTGGCTCTCCCGTTCATGCAGACAAGCCGCTTACCGGCCACGCCAACGCCTAGGATGCGGTCTGCTTTTACCGCCACAATGGTTTGGCGGTCAAAACCCTCAACTTCGATCGCTCGAAAGAAGGACGGCTCGCAAGTCGGCGCCAGCGATATCGCCCCGGGCATGCGCGAACCTCTAAGCAAGGCTCGGAGCGGTTCGTCGTCTTCAGGCTGTGCTAGTCGAAAATTGATGTTTTCGCTCATCTTGTGGCCACCGCTAACCGGCTTTCCTCAGCAATGCCCAGAGGGATGCCCCTCTTTTCAGATACTTCCCTTCTCAACAGATAATTTAGGAAGAAGTAGTAGAACGTTCTCTGGGGGTTGGCGCAGTTCGCACGGAACTCCAGGGCCCTTTTGACGATGGAGCGTCCGCTATAGAACTTGCGCCGTGCGCGCAGGCATGAAAATTCAATGTCCGCCGCAGTCATTCCTGAAGGATTGAACGGAACTTGGCCAAAATAGAAGTCTTCGCTTAACCACCACTTCGGGTAGCGCATGCGGCCCTGCGCTTCGAGTTCCTTGTAAAGAGGCGTACCGGGGAATGGTACGAGATGGTTAAAGGCGGCGATGAACATCTTTTCTTCTTCCGCGAACTTCACACTCCGGTCGTAGATATCAGGCGTGTCGCTGGGATAACCGAAGATGAACGTTCCATAAACGAAGATTCCGGCCTCGCGGAGATTTTGAAGGACCGTCCGATATTCACTTACCCGGTTCACCGCTTTCCGCATGAGGGCAAGATTGTCGGGATTCATTGATTCAAACCCGATCAGGACCGCGATGCACCCGCTTTCGGCCATATCCCGAACGAATTGTTTGTCTTGAAGACCCACAAGGCTTATTTGAGTGATCCAACGAATACCTAAGGGCTTTACAGCGGCGAAGAGCTCGCGGGCGCTCTCAATATCCGCCGTCAAGTTATCATCGACGAAAAGAACGAAGCGGTTGTGTGTCTGCTTCAACTCGCTTACGATGTTGGGGATCGGACGCCTACGATATTTCGCATTATAAAACGCGCTGATGGAACAGAAATCACAACGGAACGGACATCCTCGCCCTGTTTCCACCAGCGTCAGCCGCATGTAGTTCTTACCGCGAAATATTTCTCGGTTCACTCGCGTTCTGCCGAGATCGCATGGCTCAGCCGACTGATATCGCTTCTTCAAGCGACCGGCACGGGCATCCTCCAGTATTTGTTCCCATACCATTTCGGCTTCGCCAACGCAGACAGCATCCCCATGTTCCAGCGCCTCCTCCGGACAGAAGGTGGCATGGTATCCGCCAAAAATGACCGGGATGCCGCGCTGACGATACTTGGCGGCGATTTGATATCCGCGCCTGGCGCTGTAGGCTTCAATCGATATGGCCACTAAGTCTGCTGAGGCTTCATAGTCGACGGGCTCCATGCGGTCGTCATAAAAAGTGACCTCCCAATTGCTCGGGGTCAACGCTGCCAGCACGCCCATGGCTAGGGGCTCCTGTTGCCAACTTCGGACAAACCTCCTGCCGGGGGCCCTGCCGATGCTGGCGTGAATGAGGATTAGGCGGGGCATATTTGCTCCGACTCGGTAGGGATTATGGGCTCAACACGAATTGTTGCTCGACGGTCCCCAGGGTCTGAATTCGCCTAAAGATGAACAGGCCTGGATGATTTTGAGTT
>Ga0182027_10015983_pt1 | contig 10277 bp, 14 predicted proteins | sample 712E1DmetaG_FD_121300 | JGI IMG/M metagenome (GOLD analysis project Ga0182027, IMG submission 121300) | Permafrost microbial communities from Stordalen Mire, Sweden - 712E1D metaG (Illumina Assembly) | ecosystem: Environmental > Terrestrial > Soil > Wetlands > Permafrost | place: Sweden... | reverse complement strand
AATGGATTATGTTCGGGTTTAGAAACATCAATGACAACAGATCCGAACTATGCGATTCATTGGGGATATGATGTTCTTGTAGTAAGTAGTTTGAAAAGATTGAGAAATTCTAAAACCATTTCTGCTATATATCAATCTGGACCGACAATCTATAAATTTAGAGGTAGCTTACCTGTTGAAGAAATTACTGCTCTTTTTTTGGATTCTCTACAATTATCATTTATGCCACAAGAATTTCTAAAAAAAGTAGAAGAACAGTTCCCTTGTGCGAAAGTATATCCTTATTCCCCAGACAATCATGAAAAAGATGGAAATTTACCCTATGATTTATTTCAAGTTTTATTCTGATTACTAATTCTGTTCTATAGTGATTGAATTTAACAAAACTTAAAGAATTAAATTAAAAAAATAGAAAATTAGAAGCTTCTACTTCTTCTCCATGTATCCGCATTTTCCACATGTCCATCTGTCTTTGTGGTTTGCCATGAATACTGAACATTTTGGGCAAGTCTTATTTTTTTTCTTAACACTATTTCCGGAAACTTCATAAATCTTGTAAACATTATATTGTTTGCCTCTCTTTACTGGTCCGCCTTTCTTTTCTCCGCCTTTTGCTGCTGGTTTTGCTGCCATTGTTATTCACCTTTGATTATAATTTATTTCTTTTTAGCGCCCTTAACTGGTGCTACTGCCTGTTTTGCTGCTTTTGCTTTTTCTTTTGCAGCCTTCTGTTCTGCTTTTGACAAATGCCTTAATTTAACAAACTGTCTTTCAAGTGTATCCATAGTCTTTTCATTATCATAAACATAACCGTTCATTAATGCTCTTTCAGATCCGTAATCTGTTGCTATTTTTCTAATTACAGTCATGTTCTCTTTTGAAGATAATTTTTGACAAAGATTCTTAATCATATCTGTCCTTGATGGTGTTTTACCTTCAAAAATTACTTTTGCTTCAAAATGTGTTCTATGCATTAGTGGTTCATTGCTTTTCTTTAAAACCTCAATATCCATTTTATTTACCTCATATATCTAAAAATTGTTATTAACTAATTATTTTACTTTAATAGCATATTCGCCCTTAAGATCTACATTTATTTTTTTAGCGATAGTTGAATTTGCAACATCCATAAAGTATATTCTGCCCTGCCAATTTGTACTGAATGTGTTTCTCTTACAGATAGGACATGTCTCTCCCTCAACAAATATTTTACATTTTTTGCATACCTTTTTTTTCATTTTATCTCCTCAAACACAATAAGCTGGATTATTTTATATATTTAATGCAAGTCAAATTACTTTGCTTTCTTCTCTTCCTTGACTTCCTTTACCGGTTCAGGAGCATTTATCCATTCTTCTTTTCCCAAACCATCTTGTCTCATTGTCAATCCTATCTTTGGATTTGTCAAATCTTTATACGATACAGCAATTATCTTTGCTTTACATATATCGCCGACTTTCAATGAGTGTTTAGTGTTCTTTCCTGACAATACACCATCTTTACCAAAACTTACAAAATCATTCATTGTCTGACTTATGTGAATCATTCCTTCAACTGGTCCTATGTTTATGAATGCTCCAAAATCTGCAACATTAGTTATTTTTCCTAAAACTATCTCTTGCATTTCGGGCTTGAACGTCAATAAGGTAAATTCTACATTATAATGTGCTGAACCGTCTCCAGGTAATATTATTCCCTGGCCAACTTCATCTACACCTGTTACATCTATTACAAATCCTAATTCTTGACTTATGAAACCAGTATATTTTTTCTTTATTTCTTGTGTCAATGATAACTCTATATCATCACCAAAGTTCACTGGCGGTAATCTGACGAAATCCTTAACACGTGTCTTGTAATACATTTTTGTTCCTCACTCGAAGCCGAGATATTTTTTTGACTTTAAAGTTATCAAGCGTATGCCCTTATGTTTAGCTCTAAGCAGGCGTTTTAAGGCTTGATCCTGTGTACAGACTACATCCTTATTCGTAACACCCTCTAAGATTAAGTTATCGGCATACTTTTCATTAATGGAATTTGGAAGGCTTTTTAAGTTTTTTTGTTTTATAAGCGCAAGAGCCAGTTTTGCACTAACACCAATCTTTCCATTGTTTTTAGCTAAATCCAATAACTCGTCGATAGAGCCTTGAAATAGGCATAATTCATATGGCTCAGTTAGTAATCTTTTGATTTCTGTAAACACATCGACTTTGAATTGCGCTGGTATCATCAAAAAATTCGTGTCAAGTATGACTCTGAGCATATTGTCGAAGAATCAATAATAGTTTATAAAGGTATTCAAATGAAAAATGTATAGTATAACGGCATAGAATGCCCAAAGTTCGTGTTAATAATATTTTTAATGCTTATTAACGTTATATTTATTAGTATATTTTTTATTTCTAAAAATATTACGTTTCTTTCCAAATTTAACAGTCATTAACGTTTGTAACGTTTTATCTAAATGTAATGCCTTCTGCTGTTCAAAGTATTCAACAAATATTCCTGCAATTAAACTATAAACCAAAACTAATAACATTGTGTTTATCAGTGTATTTTCAAAACTTCCATAAACACTTAAAACCAGAATTGTAGCACCAAGTATCATTCCTTTTGGCGCAAATGTTAAAAGTAGTTTATTCTCGATAGAATAGTGTTTATAATATAAATTTATTATTATCAATCGCAACAATAAGTATACACCAAATAATACTATTGCTCTCCACCATATCCCATTCTTGAAAGTTATTACAGTAACAAATCCTATCATTAAATATATCAACATTTCCAAAGTTTTAAAAATAAATGGTGAGAAACTATACATGCTCGTTGTTTTTCTTACATAACTATTCCCAAAAAATGTACCTAGTATCATAACTGCGAATAATCCAGAACCCATAAGTTGTTCAGTGAGTATATAAGTAACTACTGCCGCAGCCATAAGTCCTAACTCGTTGACCCAAGTAATATGCTTATTTTTCAAACATCTGAATACGATTATACCAACAAGTACACCCATTCCGAGACCTATCAAAATATATTTTAGAAAATAGGTTACATTGCTAAAAATGTCTCCCTCTAAACCATAGAAAACCATAATACTGAATGCGAAAAAGATTATTAATGGATTTGCAAAATCTCCCTCACTCTTAAGCTGGTCAACAAGGAAATATTCAATAGATGATAATATTATTGCAAATATTACTGCATGCATAAACTGTACATTCAATAAAAATGTAGCCATCACACCTAATACTAAAATATTTAATACGAGTATACTAAAAAACATCGTTATACTCCTAAAAGTCAACTTAATATTATCTTTATTAAGTCTTACACTTAATTCAAACAACAACACTACAAGCAGAAATACGCAGAGACTTTTAAGAAAATATTTATCAAATACAAATAGTGGAGTATTTCCTACTGTTGATATTCCTAAAAGCAGTCCTAACAGAATGAGCATCAACTTATAGCCAGTTCTAGAACCTTCTGCCTTTCGTCTTAAAGATAGAAAGATAAAACCTATAAGGATTATAATACCTACAAGTATGAACTGCTCCAGTAACATCTAACACCTCTTATTGACTAAACTCGAGCATACATATTTATTAAGTTTGCGTTAAACATCAATGCTAATCCATATAATTCTACTAAAAGTCCGGAAAATTTTAAAACAAGTGGATATAAAACATCAATAATGGATAATACATCAAAAATTAACAAGATACTTGAGACTGTAAAGAAAAAAATCCGGCCAGACATCAAAGTAGTTAGCGATGCCGATGTTGTGGTAAAAAAGATTAATGAATTATTAACAAAACAAAAAATTTCGGCTGAATGCGTAAAAGGAGGAAGTATCGCTAAAGAAACATTTCTGAAAAATGATTATGATATAGATTTATTTGTACGATTTAATCCATCGTATACGAATCAAGATATTTCTGAAATTTTAGAAAAACCTCTTAAAGAGTTATGTAATAAATTAAAAGTATCTCTAGAGAGAATCCATGGAAGTCGCGATTATTTTCAATTTCATATGCTTAAGAACAAAAAAGTAGTCATATTCGAGATAATACCAGTAATACTGATTCATGCACAGAATTACAATGATGCACAAAACATTACTGATTTAAGTCCAGAACACGTGACGTGGGTAAAGAAATATACCTCAAAAAATGCTAGTTTAGTTGACGAAATAAGACTAGCAAAACAGTTTTGCAAAGCTAACAAAGTTTATGGCGCAGAAAGTTATATCAACGGATTCAGCGGACATATACTGGATATATTAATAATTCATTATGGATCATTTGTGAGCCTATTAAAGGCATTCAGTAAATTCGACGAAGAAAGCCTGACTAAACCAATAATTATAGATACAGAAAAAAATCTTGCTAATCCATTGAAACAATTAAACAAGAGCAAAATAACGCCGTTAATTATAATAGATCCTATACAAAAAGAGAGAAATAGTGCAGCAGCATTGAACAAAGAAAGATTACTGATGTTTATAGATGCTGCTAAAAGTTTTCTGAAAAAACCAGACAAAAAATATTTCGAAATAAGAGACTTCGATATAGATGCAGAGATATCAAGATCATTGAAAGAATTAAAATTGAAGAAAAAAGAATTAAACATCATAAAGATAGATATAGATACATTAGAGGGAAGCAAAGATGTCGTCGGAACAAAGGTGCTGAAAGCATATGAAACAATCATTGAACAGCTGGAGTTAAATGATTTCAAGATTTTGAAAAGCGATTGGAATTTCATATTTAATGAAAAACGCGCTGTCGCTTATTTAATCGTAGACAGAAACATAAGCAAGGAATTGACACAAGAAGGCCCTCCTACTAATGCGACTGCCGATTATAAGAAATTTGTAGATAAGCACGTGGCCTCAGGGCATGAAATAATGTTTAAAGATGGAAGAGTATATGCTATGGTTCCAAGAAAATTTCTTGACCCGAAATCATTCATCGAGGACTTGATTAAGAAAGATTTTATTAATAGAAGATTCAAAGGATTATTTGTACGATGAAAAATAAAATTACGCTAATTAACAAGAAAAATATGATTCAAAGCATAGTAGCAATACTATGCGGTTGTCTAAGCTTTTTAATGGATAAAGTAGTAATAAATATAATCAGTGTAGTACAGCAACCGTTGTTATTCACATTTTTTTACACAATCACCATATTCGGAGAAATATACATTTTCATATTGATTGCATTAATTCTTATAGCCGCATTAATGATATATCATAAACCAATAGCAGCATTTATTCTAACACTAGTCACAACGCTAATAACTGAAACTGTTTTAAAAGTAGTCATCAATAGACCTAGACCATACGAAGCTATGCACATAACTAATTCAATAATTACAAATATGAGTTCATTTCCTTCAGGGCATACAATGATATTCTTCTCAATCATTCCTATAATGAGCAAAAATTTTCCAAAAATAAAAATATTATTCTGGATTATGGCTGCATTAGTCGGATTGAGTAGGATATATCTAGGAGTACACTATTTTAGCGACGTAGTATGCGGAGCAATTCTTGGATATGGTATCGGATGGATATGTATGAAAACAGGTGAAAAATATGCATGGAAATATTGATTGGCATGAGATAAGAAGAAAAACATTTCATATAATAGGAGGACTAGTAATAGGCACTCTCATATATTTTGAAATATTGAAGGCATGGATGGTTTTGATTATAGTTGGTGTTGGAATAATTACATCAGCTATCTATATGATATACGATATACCGTTGATAAATTATTTTTTGAACAGGTATGAACGCACATATTTACGCAAAAAATTTCCAGGCAAGGGAGTAATATACTTATTTTTAGCAGTACTATTTCTGATGCTTACATTCGAAAAGAATATTGTACTTGCAGGAATCATGATATGGACTTTCGGTGATAGCTTATCAGCCATAGTCGGAAAACATTATCCGAATGGAACAAAACATCCTCTAAATAATGCAAGGATAATAGAAGGAACGCTAGCAGGAATAATTGTTGGTGCTGTTGCTGCATCATTCTTTGTATATTGGATATATGCATTAATTGGCGCTGCGATATCAATGACTATAGAATCATTAGACTGGAAACTTTACAGGGAAACATTCGATGATAATCTATTCGTACCGCTGATAGGATCGTTTGCGATATATTTGCTGATGATAATATTCTGAAAAATGAAGCTTATAACGAAAATCGAGAATAGCACGCTCATACAGATTATTTGAATTATTGTTCGTCGAGCTATTTGCAATCGCTAAGCATATCGAAGACTCGCTTGGTGCAATCCTCGACAATCTAAACGGGCCTCCTGAAAAATACGTAAATTATCGTACAAACCTTTATAAATTATACCAGTATTAACGAGCCCAGGTGGTAAAATGGCAATGGCAAAAAATAATAATATTTTGATGAATGATGAAATACGCAAAAAGATTGTTGATGAACAATTCAAAGATATCTTAGGCCAAGAGCGAGTAAAGAGAGACTTAAAATCAGCATTATTGATGGATAGACACATAATACTTGTCGGAAATCCCGGAATTGGTAAGACGACACTTGCAAAAAATGTAGCTAGGATACTTCCGGACATAAAAGTTAATGATTGCGGATTTAATTGCACAGCAGATAGGCCGTTATGCCCTGAATGCATAACTAATGCTGGGAAGATTAAAGTAAAACAAATCACGGGTGAACACCGGTTTGTAAGAGTTCAGGGTTCTCCTGATTTGACTGCTGAAGATTTGCTTGGAGATATTGATCCTATTAAAGCCATGAAATTTGGTCCATTAAGCATTGAAGCGTTCACTCCTGGAAAAATATTCAGAGCAAACAATGGAATATTATTCTTCGATGAAATAAATAGATGCAGCGAGAAGCTGCAGAATGCTTTGCTTCAAGTTTTAGAGGAGAAAAGAGTAACCATTGGTAGTTACAGCATAGATTTTCCTGCAGAATTTATATTCATAGGAACTATGAATCCTGAGGATACCAGTACAGAGCCATTAAGCGACGTTTTCTTGGACAGGTTTGACATGATTTACATGACATATCCAGAAAACTTAGCTATAGAAAAAAATATCGTGCTATTGAATGGTAAAACTATTGCTGAAGTAAATTTCCCAGAAGAATTGCTTGATAGTACAATACAATTTATAAGAACATTACGTGAAGATGCAAACATCGAGAAGAAACCATCAGTCAGGGCAAGTCTTGGAATATACGAACGGTCGCAAGCTGTAGCATACCTTTCAAAAGATAAAACAGTTACGAGCGAACATATCAAGGAAGTGATGCTATCAGTATTATCTCATAGAATAAAATTAAAACCATCAATCAAATACCTTGAGACGCCTGAAAAATATCTCGAGGATGAATTCCAGAAATTTAAGGGCAGAAAGAGTGGTTATACCTAGCCTGGAAACGACCAAAGACGACGAGGATGTTGAAAGAATAATTCCAAAGCTTCAGGATGTTGAAGAACATTCTGGTAAAATGAAGAAACAGACTGATGAAGATAAGCTAATGCATTCAATTCTTGAAGACGATAAAGAAACAATCAGTGATGGAAGACTGATTTCTGAAAGTGTGACACAAGGCATAGGCAGCTTGACTCCTGACATGGTTTTTCAGAATCTAATCAAGGATTACAAACTTGCAAAAAAATTATATGGTGAAACAATAATCAGAGAACTTACTGGTTATAGTCCTAATTATATTGAGAAAAATATTAATATTCCTGAATTTAAAAGAGAATTACAAAAAAAAATCAGCGATAAGATAGATAGTCTGAAAGACGAGGGACTTATAAATAAGGAAGGCACAATTACAGACAAAGGATTAACTCTAAGCGCACTCGTCTTATACGTTGAAGAACTTGATCATTTAATCCCTAAAGGATTCGGCGAGCGTCAGAGTAAAAAGAAAACAGTCTATGGAGACAAAGAAGACTACAAAACATTCAAAGATAATAGATACAGAGATTTAGCAATCAAACAAACAATAAAGACTTCTTTAAGACGAGGACATACCGAAATTGAACGTTCAGATTTTATTGCATATGATCGCAAGAGTGAAGGAAAAATATCCATAATCTATGGAATTGATGCATCTGGAAGCATGAAGGGCGAGAAACTAAAGATTGCAAAGAAAGCAGGAATCGCACTCGCATTCAAAGCCATACAAGAAAAAAATCGTGTAGGAATTGTCGTCTTTGGTTCCGACATTAAAGATTATGTACCACCAACACTAGACTTTATGGAAATATTGCGAAAATTATCAGAGATAAAAGCGTCCATGGAAACGGATATCTCCAAAAGTATAACTAAAGCAGTAGAACTATTTGCAAAACATGATACTAAACATTTGATATTGTTGACGGATGCATTACCGACGAAAGGAATCATTCCTGAGAATGAAACGCTGCAAGCAGTCAGCAAAGCTCGCTCAGAAAAAGTCACAATATCATTAGTAGGAATAAACCTCGACAATAAAGGACTAGAATTAGCAAAAAAGATAACAGAACTCGGACAAGGAAAATTGTACAAAGTTACCGACCTAGATAAAGTCGACAAGATCATATTAGAAGATTATGCGAGTGTGAAGAACGGATAACAATCTATCAATGAAAATTGATTCCGAAATTAGATATATCACAATCATTCAAAGCTTCAGGTTCCTTCAGTAACGCATTGTATAATGGTATCAATGCAGAATTATTAGGAAACATCCACTTCTTTAAATTATAGTCCGCAACTATAAATCCTAATTTTGCGATTATTTCTTCGTCCTTATATTCAGAAAAAGGTTTCAATGATAGACCTTCTTCACAAAGTTTTGCTATGAATTGAGTTTCAATACCGAGATTTCTTATGGCATGCATTGATTCATGACCATAATTCAATTTATTAGTATACAATCCCAAATCTTTGATACATATAGTAGATACTTTCAATGTTCCATCAGTTCTATTGCAATGGTAACTTGTGCCTGTGGCCTTGGAATAATCTTTGTCGAATTTATTCTTATTTATAAAATAGGCATCTAAATAACGTACATGTTCCTCAATATTTTCCACTATACCATCATCTTTAAAAAATCGGTCTCTTGAAAGATAAAGCAACATGTCTATCCCTGGAAAATATGTTAGACCAGTCCTATAACCATTTTTTTTGAGACTATCCGTAAATTGTCTCTTATGATAATTGTGTATTATCGATTCTAGAAGGTCAGATTTAATAGGAATCATTTTATTTTAGATACGAAATGTTTTTGAAATAAAGTATATAAAATGCACAAAGAACAGAAATCAGATTTGCGTGTGGGTGAGGTGACTTAAAATTCTTTGTGCAATTTATAATGTGAAGTTATGTGAATTTTTTGTTATTGTTTTTCTTTGATGTTTTTGAATATAAGATGCACGAAGAACAAAATCAGAAAATTTTGGGTGAGGTGATTTTTGGCTGCTCTTCGTGCAAAAGGTGAGGTGTTTGATAATAATCTCTTATTTTTTCTTAGCATAATTATCTTTTAAATCATTGATGATCAAATCATTATTATCAATAGTATAACTTGTATTATTAATAAAATTTTGAGACGGAACATAAATTTGTTCTTTGGTATGCCTGTATGTTTCTTGAGGATTGATAATTCCTAAATTACATAGTGTACATGCTAAATTCAAAACCATTTTATCTCTCATCATTTTGAAATCCATTTTCATCTCCTCAATTCAAGCTGAATACTAATCTTACATCTTTTATGTAAGCTTTTAATCCATAATCGCCGGAGTAATCAATACCTTCTGATTCAATCAATTTCTCAATCTGGTTCAATGTCATGTTTGAGACGATTTTTTGGCGATATATTCTGTTAACGTTGCTTGGCATGTGAATCACTTCTTTTTATTATAATTTGACGTTAATGTTACAGTCCCCTCAAAATTATTGACGGTTCTAACTATAGGATCCCCTGTCGCATCGTCCACTCCTGAAGTTAAATCGACGTTATAAGCTCCTTTTAAACTATACTGGAAAGGCATATTTTGCGAAACTATCGTGTCATACTTTATTCCATCTAATTTTCTAACTATGATTATTTTTGCATCAGTTCCAAAATCTGTATTTACTATACTATCTCCTTTATGGAAATTTTCTGCAATTATTTGTTCTGGTGCACTGCGTGGTTGACATGCATATGCTGCTGTGCAAATTCCTGCAATTCCAAATATTTTTGTAATTT
>Ga0182027_10015982_pt1 | contig 10278 bp, 6 predicted proteins | sample 712E1DmetaG_FD_121300 | JGI IMG/M metagenome (GOLD analysis project Ga0182027, IMG submission 121300) | Permafrost microbial communities from Stordalen Mire, Sweden - 712E1D metaG (Illumina Assembly) | ecosystem: Environmental > Terrestrial > Soil > Wetlands > Permafrost | place: Sweden... | reverse complement strand
TACATGGTTCTGCCCGAACGCAACGCCTGGCCCTCCGAGGGCCTCTCGCCCGAGCTGGCCGCGATCCAGGAGCCGATGGGCAATGCCGTCTTCGCCACGTTCGTGGAGGAGATCACCACGGCATCGGTCGCGGTGCTGGGCTGCGGTCCGATCGGTTTGATGGCCGTCGCCATCTGTCGCTTCGCCGGGGCGTCGCGGGTCTTCGCCACGGACGTGATGCCCCACCGCCGCGAGATGGCCGCCCGCATGGGGGCCGACTGCGTGCTCGACGCCACGGGCGATGTGGTCGAGGAGATCCGGCGCGAGACCGGCGGCGTCGGGGTGGACGTGGTCCTGGAGATGAGCGGCGCCGAATCGGCGATCCACCAGGCCTTCGAGATGACGACCAACGGCGGCCGCGTGTCGCTGCTCGGATTGCCGTCGCGCCCGGTCACACTCGACCTCAACAGCGCGATCATCTTCCGCGGCGTTCGCGTCTACGGCATCACCGGCCGCGAGCTGTGGCGGACCTGGTACAAGACGGCGGCGTTGCTGCGCGAGGGCCTCGACGTCAGCCCGATCATCACCCACCGGCTGCCGCTGAGCCGCTACGAGCAGGCGTTCGACCTGCTCGCCCAGGGGATCGCCGGCAAGGTCGTGCTGCTGCCGCAGGAGGGCGGCGCCCGCGAGGCCCCACCGACTTCCGGCAGCGCGTCCTCTTCCGAGTCGATGGCCAACGAAGGAGGCGCGACATGACCGCTGCCGGTGTGGTGAAACGCGAACGTGTGCGCGCCGGTTCCGGATGGATTGGTTCTTCCAAACCAGTGACACCGAGGGTGAACTGTGACTAACGACACCCGCCCGGACCCGCTCGGGTTCCTGGCCGACGAACTCGCGGAACTCAAGAAGCAGAACCTGTACCGGCCGATGCGTGTCCTCAGTTCGCCGCAGGCGGCCGAAGTCGTGGTCGACGGCAAGCAGCTGATCAGCCTCTCCTCAAACAACTACCTCGGCCTGGCCACGCATCCACGGCTCGTTGAAGCGGCCCTCAACGCGACACGTGAGTTCGGCGCCGGGTCGGGCGCGGTCCGGACGATCGCCGGCAACATGTCTATCCACGAGCAGCTTGAGACCGAGCTGGCAGCGTTCAAACACACCGAAGCCGTCCTGACGTTCCAGTCGGGTTTCACCGCCAACACGGGCGTAATCCCGGTCGTGACCGGCGAGGCCGACCTCATCGTCAGCGACTCACTCAACCACGCCTCGATCATCGACGGCATGCGGCTGAGCAAGGCGCCGCGCGTCGTCTACCCGCACAAGGACACGGCCGCTCTGCGCGAACTGCTGCGCGAGGCGCGGGCAAAGGGCCGGACCGACGCGGCCGGCGCCGCCACCGGCGAGCCGCACCGTCTGATCCTGGTCGTGACCGACGGCGTCTTCAGCATGGACGGCGACATCGCGCCGTTGCCCGAGATCGTCGCAGCGGCCGAGGAGTTCGGCGCCGCGGTGATGGTCGACGACGCCCACGCGTCGGGCGTGCTTGGGGACAACGGCCGCGGCACGGTGGACCACTTCCACCTCCACGGCCGGGTCGCCATCCAGGTCGGGACGATGTCCAAGGCGATGGGCGTGCTGGGCGGCTACGTGGCCGGAAGCCAGGCCCTCCGCGACATGCTGATCCAGCGGGCTAGACCGTTCCTCTTCTCCACTTCCCACCCGCCGGCCGTGGCAGCCGCATGCCTGGAGGCCATCCACGTCCTGCTCGACGAGCCCGAACTGATCGACCGCCTCTGGTCCAACACGCTCTACTTCAAGGGCGAACTGCGGCGATTGGGCTTCGACACCGGCGTTTCGGAGACCCCGATCACGCCGGTCATGATGGGCGACTCGGCCCGAGCCCAGACGTTCAGCCGCCGCCTCTTCGAGGAGGGCGTCTTCGCCCAGCCGGTCGTCTTCCCGACGGTCGCGCTCGACAAGGCTCGAATTCGAACTATCGTCACGGCCGAACACTCGACCGCCCAGCTCGACCGCTGCCTCGCGGCGTTCGCGAAGGTGGGCAAGGAGCTGGGGCTGATCGCCGGCTAGGCTGAGCCGCCGTCGGACGGGTCGAGGCCGACGCCGCCCGAGACGGCCAGTCCGGGAATCTCCGTTTCCGGCGGCAAGTTGCGGACCTGCTCCTGTATCTGGCCGCAGAAAGATACCCAGACGGCGAGATCCATCAACTCCACGCTCTCAGGGTCGACCTTGCCGCCCAGGATCGGAGGCACGCTGAAGGCGTAGCACTGGCCGGCGTCGGGGACGATGCCCCGCTCGTGAAGGACCGCGATAAGGTCGGAGCGAAGCCACTCCTCTTGCTTCTCGCGAATGCGGATGAGTTGATAGAACTCGTCGCGCGAGCCGGCAACCTGGCGGAGCTGTCCGCGCTGCATGTCCAGCATCTCGACTGCCCCGCCCAGGCGCTCAACGAACCAATCGCCGAACTTGCTCCCTACCACCACTCGAAACGAACCGACCAGGAGCCATCGCCAGTCCTGGAGGAGCCGACTGAAGTCAAGGCTGGGGTCGTCGATCAGCAGGTCAATCCAGGCCGGCTTGAGAGAGCGGCCTCCGCTGATCTCAGTCATGGCCGAAAACCCCGACTGCCTGGAACTGGCGAGAGATCATCCGAACCAGCCTCCCCTTGCTGCCTCAGCAGTTCAAGCAAGGATATCGTCGGCGGCGGGCACATTACCGACCGATTCGGCAGCTCCGGCTCGATGAGGCCGCTTTCGTCCACCGGGCCCGCCGACGCAGCCGCGCAAAGTCCGGCAAGATGGGCGAGTGACAGACACGAACGAATCGCGCGAGGGGCGCCCCGTCGCCCAGGCTCGCGACTTCCCGATCGACACGCATATGCACACGGCGTTCTCGCACGACTCGAACGTGCTGCTGGAGCTGTACGCGGCGCAGGCCGCCGAGCTCGGGATCCGCGAGATCGCGATAACCGACCACGTCGATTTCATGCCCGGCTCAGGGGGCTACCGCTACTTCGACTTCAACGTCCGGCGCAAGGTCATCGGCGACGCCGCGGAACGTTGGGCGGGCAAGGTCGCCATCCGCCACGGCGTGGAGATCACCTACGAGAGCCGCTACGAAGAGGAGATCGGCGAGTACCTGCGCACGCATCCGTTCGACTACTCGATCGGTTCGGTGCATGCCGTCTCGGACTCGCCCTATGCCCGCGCCAGGATCGAAACGTTCGTGGCGGGCAAGACCGTGGCCGAGGCCGTGGCGCCGTACTTCGCCGAGGTCGAGGCCGCGATCCGGAGCGGCATGTTCGACACGGTCGGCCACCTCGACCAGTGCAAACGCTGGCTTCGGCCGTGGTTTCCGCCGGCCGTGTTCGCGACGATTCCTGCTTCGTACGAGCCGCTGCTGGCGGCGTTGGTTGATGGCGGCACGGCGCTGGAGGTCAACTCATCGGGGCTGCGCCACCCGGAGCACGAGACGTATCCGGCGGCGTGGGTCGTGGCCAGGTTCCACGAATTGGGTGGCCGGCGGGTCACGGTGGGGTCGGATGCGCACCTGCCGCAGTCGTTCGCATTCGGGCTGGAGGAAGCGGCCGAGATCGTGGCGGCGGCGGGCTTCGACCGATTGTCGCTGGAACGGGCGCTGGACCGCGGCGATCTATTGCTGCCGGAACGGTTTCGCCGGTAGCCGGCGACGGTCGCGTAGCCGACAGCGCCGTGGCCCGCCGGGCGCGTAACCTACGGCCATGGAATTGACCGTCATCGGTGCCGGCCCGGCCTACACCGACCGCCGCGGCGCCGCCTCGTCCTCATATCTGGTTCGGTCCGGCGACGCCGCCCTCCTGCTGGACCTGGGCCAGGGCGCCTTCGCGAACCTGGCAGCGACCCTGGAGCCGAGCGGGCTTACCGCGGTCATCGTCAGCCATCTGCATCCGGATCATTTCGTCGATCTGGTGCCGCTGCGCCACTACCTGACATGGGAGTTCAAGCCGGCGCGTCGTGTCCGGGTCGTGGGACCTCGCTGCCTGGGCGACCGGCTCGATGCCCTGAACGGTCAGCCGAACTTCGCCGCCGTCGCGCTGGATGTCGAGGCGCTGGTCGAGGGCAGGCAACGCGTCGGGCCTTTTGAGGTGGAGGCCCGCCTCGTAGCCCACACCAGCGAGAGTTACGCGTTTCGGGTCACTGGTTCGCCCGAGTTGACCAGGTCCCGCGCCACGAGCAACGGCCCGATGCCGGGTCTCGTCTACTCCGGCGACTGCGGCAAGGCCGAGGATCTCCTGCCGTTGATCCACCCCGGCGACACTCTGCTCTCCGAAGCGTCCTTTGGCGCCGGCCCCGTCGCGCCCGGCGCCCAGCACATAACCTCCGGCGAGGCTGCCAGGATCGCGACCACGGGCCACGCCGCGCGGCTCCTTCTCACCCACGTGCTGTCGGGCTACTCGCGCGATGCCGCTCTTGCCTCGGCGAGGGCCGGCTTCTCGGGTCCGGTTCAGCTGGTCACCGAGGGCGATCGCTTCGAGATCTGACGAGACCGAATCGCAGCGCCCGGCGCTTTGCGACGGCGCCTCGACCGGCGACGCCGCGAGTTGGAACTTTGCCATCTGCAAACCCGGGTAGCACGAGGTTACCTCGCGGACGGCTCAAGAGCCCACGCCGCACCGTCGGCACCCTATACGCCGACGTTCCACGCTTGAGCGACCGCCACAACGGTCGCGAATGAGGCTTGCTCTGCCAGGAGAAGGGCCGCAGAGCCAGCGGACATCGCCCCGTGCTACCCCGATTTGCAGATGGCCGGAATGCCGGCCAGGACCCCGGCCAGAGCGGCGGCCGGCCCCGCGCCGTCTCGACGTCGCACGCACGATCACCAGTCGCGTCGGCTCCAACCGGCCTCCGAGCAAAGGCACCTGACACGGGAGCCCGACTCGTTCAAGATTGACGACTGCGCACGAAGAACCGCTGGGATGACCACAGTCGACCTCTCGCCCGACCCAAGGAGAAATGCCATGGCTGACAGCGCGGTCAAGGGACCGCTCAGCGCCGAAGAGCTTCGCCTGATCGATGCCTACTGGCGCGCGGCGAACTACCTGAGCGTCGGGCAGATCTACCTGCTGGACAACCCGTTGCTCCGCCGGCCGCTCGAGGCGGGCGACGTCAAGCCGCGGCTGCTGGGCCACTGGGGAACCACTCCGGGCCTCAACCTGATCTACGCCCACATGAACCGCGAGATCAAGGCCCGCGACCTCAACACGATCTACATAATCGGGCCCGGACACGGCGGCCCCGGTCTGGTGGCCAACACGTATCTCGAGGGCAGCTACACCCAGTTCTACCCGAGCATCACCCAGGACGAGGACGGCATCCGCAAGCTGTTCCGCCAGTTCTCGTTCCCGGGCGGCATCCCCAGCCACGTCGCGCCCGAAACGCCCGGCTCCATCCACGAGGGCGGCGAACTCGGCTACTCGCTGTCGCACGCCTACGGCGCGGCCTTCGACAACCCCGACCTGCTGGTCTGCTGCATCGTCGGCGACGGCGAAGCCGAGACCGGACCGCTGGCGACCGGCTGGCATTCGAACAAGTTCCTCGATCCCAAGGGCGACGGCGCGGTGCTGCCGATCCTGCACCTCAACGGCTACAAGATCGCCAACCCCACGGTCCTGGCTCGCATCCCCGAAAACGAGCTGCGCGACCTGATGATCGGCTACGGCTACAAGCCGTACTTCGTCACCGGCGACGAGCCGGCCAAGGTTCACCAGGAACTCGCCGCGACCCTGGACACGGTTCTCGACGAGATCCGCGACATCCAGCTGAACGCCAGGTCGGGCAAGGCGAAGGCCCGCCCCGACGGCGGCGGCTTGCGCCCGGCCTGGCCAATGATCGTGCTCCGGACGCCCAAGGGCTGGACCGGTCCCAAGATCGTCGACGGCAAGCAGGTCGAGGGCACCTGGCGTTCGCATCAGGTTCCGCTCGCGGACACCCGGACCAACCAGACCCACCGCGACCAGCTCGAAGTCTGGATGCGCAGCTACAAGCCCGAGGAACTCTTCGACGGGAGCGGCGCCTTCCGACCCGAGCTCGCCGAGCTGGCGCCAAAGGGCGATCGGCGAATGGGCGCCAACCCTCACGCGAACGGAGGCCGCCTGCTGCGTGAGCTGATCATGCCGGACTTCCGCGAGTACGCCGTCGACGTCCCCAAGCCGGGCGGCTCGATGAGCGAGGCCACCTTCGTGGCCGGCACGTTCGTACGCGACATCATGGCCAAGAACGTCGACAACTTCCGGATGTTCGGGCCCGACGAGACGGCCTCGAACCGCTTCCAGGCGATCTTCGAAGTCACCGGCAAGGCCTGGGACGCCGAGGTCATCCCGGAGGACGCCAAGGACAACGTGCTCTCGACCGACGGACGAGTCATGGAAGTCCTGTCCGAGCATCAGTGCGAAGGCTGGCTCGAGGGCTACCTCCTGACCGGCCGGCACGGCATGTTCAACTGCTACGAAGCCTTCATCCACATCATCGACTCGATGTTCAACCAGCACGCCAAGTGGCTGAAGGTGACCCGCGACATTCCGTGGCGTCGCCCGATTGCGTCACTCAACTACGTGCTCAGCTCGCTAGTCTGGCGCCAGGACCACAACGGCTTCACCCATCAGGACCCCGGCTTCATCGACCACGTGGTCAACAAGAAGGCCGAGATCATCCGCGTCTATTTCCCGCCCGACGCCAACACCATGCTGTCGGTCACGGACCACTGCCTGCGCAGCCGCAACTACATCAACGTCATCGTGGCCGGCAAGCAGTCGGCCCCGAACTGGCTGACGATGGAGCAGGCGATCCTGCACTGCACCCGCGGCATCGGCATCTGGGATTGGGCCAGCAACGACCAGGGCGGCGAGCCCGACGTCGTCATCGCCGCCAGCGGCGACGTGCCCACCCTGGAGGCTCTGGCCGCAGTCGATCTCATCCGCCAGTACCTGCCCGAAGTGAAGGTCCGCTTCGTCAACGTCGTGGACCTGATGCGGCTCCAGCCCGACACGGAACATCCGCACGGCATGACCGACAAGGAATTCGACTCGCTCTTTACCACCGACAAGCCGATCATCTTTGCTTACCACGGTTATCCGTGGCTCATCCACCGCCTCACCTATCGCCGCAACGGCCACGACAACATCCACGTCCGCGGCTACAAGGAAGAGGGCACGACCACCACTCCGTTCGACATGGTCATGCTCAACGACCTGGACCGATTCCATCTCGTGATCGACGCCATCGACCGGATCCCCGGGCTTGGCCCGAAGGCCGGCCATATCCGCCAGCTGATGGAGGACAAGCGCACCGAAGCCCGGGCCTACACCCGAGCCGAGGGCGAGGACGTCCCCGAGATCGCCAACTGGGTCTGGCCTTACTAGGTCACGCCCGATTCTTCGCCACTCGCAGAGGGCGGGCGCCGCGCGGCGCTCGCCCCTTCTTCTTGGGTCGGGCTCGGCGCCGCGTGGCGTTGGCCTCTCTTCCGTGTGCCGGGCCCGATACTCTTCGCCAATGGAGAAGACGCTGGTCCGGGCCACGCCCGAGTCACTCGGCATTCCGTCGAACGCGGTTCTGGCCTGGCTGGACGAACTGGAGCGGATCGCCCCCAACTTCCACTCGCTGATGATCGTCCGCCACGGGGAGGTGGCGGCCGAGGGCTGGTGGGCGCCCAACGGCCCCGATCTGCCGCACACGCTCTACTCGGTCTCGAAGAGCTTCACGGCCACCGCCGTCGGGATGGCCATCTCCGAGGGCCGTTTCGGCCTCGACGACACCGTCCTCTCGTTCTTCCCGAACGAGGCGCCGGCCCAGGTCGGCTCGAACCTGGCCGCGATGAAGGTCCGCCACCTGCTGGCGATGTGCACCGGCCACGACGAGAAGACGGTCGACCAGGCGGAGCACGACAGCCAGGGCGACCTGATACGTCGTTTCCTCGCCTTGCCGGTGCCGGAAGCCCCCGGTTCCCGCTTTGTGTACAACACGCCCGCCAGCTGCATGCTCTCGGCGATCGTCCAGAAGCGGACCGGCCTCAACCTCGTCGACTACCTCGAACCCCGGCTGTTCGAACCGCTGGGCATCGATCGGCCGGCCTGGGAGTCCGACTCTCAGGGCGTCGCGATGGGCGGCTTTGGCCTCGAGCTTCGAACCGAGGAGATCGCCCGGTTCGGCCAGCTCTACCTGCAGAAGGGCGTCTGGGACGGGCGGCGGCTCATCGACGCCGAGTGGATCGAGGCCGCGACTTCCGTCCAGATTGAATCCCGGCCGAGCTTCAACCCCAACCCCGATTGGCGCCAGGGCTACGGCTACCAGTTCTGGCGCGGCCGCCACGACAGCTTCCGCGCGGACGGCGCGTTCGGCCAGTTCTGCATCGTCGTGCCCGACGCCGATCTCGTGGTGGCTATGACCGCCGGCATCGGGCCGATGCATCTGGTCACGGAAACGTTGTGGAACCTGGTTCTTCCACGGCTGGCCGCCGCGCCGCTGCCCGAGGATTCGGCCGCGCAGCAGGCGCTTGTGTCACGACTCGCGGCCCTGCGGCTGGCTCCCGAACCGGGCGCGTCCGCGTCGCCGCTCGAAGCGGATCTCGACGGAGTGGACTTCGCCGTCGACCCGAACCCATTCCAGATCGGCACTCTCCGCCTGGAGTTCGCGCCCGGCGGCGGGCGGCTGATAGTGCGCAGCGGCGCCGACGGGCGGCCGCGAATCGTGGAGTTCGGGCGTGGCGAGTGGCGGAAGGGCACGTCCGCGCTCGTGCCCCAGTGGCGCGGCTTGCCTCTGATTGCTAGTGGCGTCTGGCCGCGCCCGGATTGCCTGGAACTCGACGTCTGCCTCTACACCGACGCCCCTCGCTGCAAGTTCCGCTTCGACTTCTCCGGCCCGCGACTCCAGCTGGCGATCAGCGCCAGTGTCGCGTTCGGGCCGACGGATCTGGGCGTTTTCGGGGCCGATCGAGCGGCGGCCACCGTGGAGGCCACCCGCTGACGCGGCCCGGCCGTGGCGGGCGCCAGGTTCTTGCCCGATGTCGCCCCGGGTGACGCTACGTGGCGTCCTGGGCCGTGGCGGGCGTCCGGCGAGCCGGTCTTGAGCGTGGGCTGCCCGCTCAGAGCGGGTGAGAACGCCGGGTTTTCCGGTTAGGGTCACCCGGGGCGACATTGAGGGACAACTGCCGAACTGGCGCCACTCCCCGCCGGCCGCGCCACTCCCCGCCGATCCGCCGCGGCCAGTCGCACTCCGAGCCGCGCAACCGCGCCGGGCTCGCTACCATTCGCACATGACCTCCGAAGCTACGACCAGCCTGCGATCCCAGGTCCGCGAAGCCATCGCCGCCGCGTGGCAGCGCGCCCAGGCCGACCTGGCCCCGGCGGGCGCCGCCACTGAGCCCGCTGCGCCGGCCGCCGCGCCGCTCGCCATCATGATCGAGCGGCCGTCGGACCCGAGCTTCGGCGACTTCTCCAGCAACCTCGCCATGAAGCTGGCCAAGCCGTACCGCCGCGCGCCGATGGAGATCGCCAAAGCCATCGCCGCCCACGTCACCACCACGGCCACGGACCCCAATTCGCCGATCGCCTCGGTCGACGTCGCGCCGCCCGGCTTCCTCAACGTCCGGCTATCGGATCGGGCACTCGCCGCCGCGGTGGCCGGCGTCCTCGCCGACCCCACGAGCTGGGGCCGCGTCGTGGCCGAGCATCCCGAGCACATCAACGTCGAGTTCGTCTCGGCCAACCCCACGGGGCCGCTCCACATAGGCAACGCCCGCGGCGCCTTCACCGGCGACCTGCTCTGCCGCGTCCTCGCCGCCGCCGGCCACAAGGTCGAGCGCGAGTACTACTTCAACGACTTCGGCAGTCAGGTCAAGAACCTGGGCGCCTCGGTCGTGGCCATCCGCGACGGCCTCGAGATCCCCGAAGACGGCTACCACGGCGACTACGTCTACGACATGGCCCGCGAACTGCCGGCCGACATTGCGGCTACGGCGGCCACGTCGGGCGAGGCTCCTGCGGGCGAGCCGGTCGAATGGGCGATCGGCCGCTGGGCCTCCGAACAGGTGCGAGTCGGCATCGAAGCCAGCCTCGAACACCTGGGTTGCCATTTCGACGTCTGGCGCTCGGAGAGCACGCTCCACAACGACGGCTGGGTCAAGCAAGCGGTCGATCGATTGCGCGCCGCCGGCGACGTCTACGAGGAGGACGGCGCGGTCGTCTTCCGTTCGACCAAGTACGGCGACGACAAGGATCGAGTCATCCTGCGCTCGACCGAGGACAGCGCCCCG
>Ga0182027_10015981_pt1 | contig 10278 bp, 12 predicted proteins | sample 712E1DmetaG_FD_121300 | JGI IMG/M metagenome (GOLD analysis project Ga0182027, IMG submission 121300) | Permafrost microbial communities from Stordalen Mire, Sweden - 712E1D metaG (Illumina Assembly) | ecosystem: Environmental > Terrestrial > Soil > Wetlands > Permafrost | place: Sweden... | reverse complement strand
AGCGTCGTAATATTTCTGGTATTTACGTAGATTCTAAGGATGAGGCTAGGGATAAAATTAAGCAACTTATCTTAAAGAGTGCAAGTGTAGGTATTTCAGGCTCTAAAACATTGGATGAATTAGGTGTTGTAGCGCTTTTAGAAGCTTCTAATTATGAGGTATTTAATCAGTATAAGTCTGGGATAAGCCGTGAGCAAAGTTTAGAGATGCGTAATCTGGGAACTCGTGCAGATTATTTTCTTACTAGCTGTAATGCTGTTTCCGAAGAAGGCGAGTTGGTATTTCTAAGCGCATACGGCCACCGCATAAGCGGTATTGCCAATGCTGATAATGTAATTGTGGCCTGCGGTGTAAACAAGATTGTTCCAAACTTAGAGCAGGCACTTAAACGTAGCAGGGGGTATGCTGCTGTACTTAACTGTAAACGGCTAGATTGGAAGTCAGCTTGTCTAGAGGGGGGTGTTTGCCGTCAAGATTTATGTTTTGTTCCGGATTATAAAAGGATGTGTTGTCAGGTTTTAATTGTCGAGTCTGAAATTAATCCTGAAAGGCTTAAGGTACTTATCGTCGGAGAGAATTTGGGTTTTTAATAGGAGATAATAATATGTTTGATAAAATGAAACAGGTTTTTGAAATGCAGAAGTCGATGCAGGAGTTAAAGCGTAAGCTCGAAGAAGCGAATTTTGATATTTCAAGTAGCAATGGAATAGTAAAGATAAATATGAACGCTGCTCAGAAGATGAATAATGTTAATATTAATGGTAATCTTGCTGAGCTTGATAAAGCGGTTCTTGAGAAGTCTATTTGTGATGCTTATGATAGGGCGTTAAAACATGCCCAGGAAATAGCAGCTAGCAAATTGAAGGATATATCAGGATTAAATTTACCTAAACTATAATGAGCAAATTCTTTGATTTAGTTGAAGAGATCTGTAGCCGAGATAATAGGTATAAGCCTGATGCTTATGAGTTTGTATTGCAGGGGTTAAATTTTACGCAAGACAAACTTAAGAAGAAAGCGCATGTTTCCGGAAGGGAGCTTGCTTTTGGCCTGCGAGATTATGCGATTGAGCAGTATGGCGCCTTGGCACAAACAGTATTAATGCATTGGGGAATAAATTGTACTCAGGATTTCGGTGAGATTGTCTATAGTATGATTGAGAAGAAGCTTTTATCTAAGAGCGATGAGGATTTTTTGGCTGATTTTAACTTGGTTTATGATTTTAACTTGGCATTCGCCAATATTTTGGCTGATACCGTAGATTTTAATATTCCCAATAAGCCATGATTAATAAACCTTTAAAGGAACTTATAGAGTCTAGGGAATTTATGAGCTTAGCTTCTTGTGATTTAGAATCCAGGCCTAATGCTGCACCTAAATTCCTGTTAAAGGTAGAAGGGGATTGTCTTTATTTAGTGGATTATGTTATTGGTAGGACCTTTGCTAATCTTCAGATAAACCCACGTGCCTCACTTTCTTTTATTGATAGTAATACGCTTATAGGTTATCAGATTAATGGCCAAGTGGAGATTATTGATTCAGGTCCGGAGTACAAGCAGATGATCAAAGAATTGCAGCATAAACAGATTGATCTGTCTATAGCTAGAGTTATTGAAGGGGTAACTAAGGGAAAGGCGCATAAGTCTTTTGAGGTAGCAAGTCCTGATCAATTCGTAATCTTTAAAGTAAAGATGGAAGAGGTGGTTGAGATGCGGCCTAGCGGTACGCTTAAGAGGGAGAAGGTATAATGAATGTGAAGGGTTTGGCAACTGGTATTGGTAGCTTGCCTTTTGTCGATACGCAAAGAGCTATAGATTTGATTTTACGCTGTGTTCCTCATGCACCTTTTTGGCCACAGCTTCCCAAATGTGATATGCGCGAGGGGATGATTGCACAGTTCAGCGAGAATTTGCCTGGTCTTAAAATTGATCAGAGTGGGTTGCATTTTGCTCCTATTGATATAGAAAAGGAATTGGAGATATTTTATGAGAAGTTTATCTCTCAGGACTTGTCGTATTTTAAGCTAACTCCTGAGTTTGCCAGGGGTTTGTATGCTTTTTACCAACGCCTTAAGGATACGGATTTATCCAAAGTAGAATTTATTAAATGTCAGGTTACCGGTCCGTTTACTTTTTGTTCTGGGATAAATGACCCAAATGGCAATTCTATTCTACATGATAAAGTGTTGATGCAGGCTATGGTTAAAGGTTTGAGTATGAAAGCGCTTTGGCAGCTGGAGCATTTTAAGCAGTTTGGGAAGAAAATGATTATGTTTTTTGATGAGCCATATCTGACTTGTGTAGGTTCTGCTTATACGCCGGTTAACCGCAATGACGTGATTGATGTTTTTTCTGAGTTAACTGATAGTTTGGATTCTCAGGATTGCCTGGTTGGCATACATTGTTGTGGTAATACTGATTGGAGCATGCTCATGGATTCCGGCAGTATTGATATTATTAATTTTGATGCTTTTGAGTTTCAGGAAAGGTTTGTGCTTTACGCGGATAATCTTAAGAGTTTCCTAAAAAGGGGGGGAGTGATCTGTTGGGGGATTGTTCCTACCCAAGGTTATAATGTTAACCAAACTCCGGAAGAGTTATTGCAAAAGATAAAATCCGGCCTGGATATTTTGGTTAAGAAGGGTATTGATCGTGATCTATTGTTGGAAAGGCTTATGATTAGTCCAGCATGCGGTTTAGGTACTTTGGAAGCACAGAAGGCAGAAGGGATTTTGAGCTTGCTTAGTCAAACCTCCACTTTTATCCGTAAAACCCTCTAAAATAAAACTATTTGACAAATTCAGTTTAAGCTATATAATCAAGAAAATCGTTTTTTACGTTTTTTGCAAGAAACTTTAGATGTTTTAGGAGTATAATGAAAGAGATTAGAATTCATGCCCGCGCAGGTCAGGGCGCAATCACTACTGCAGCTTTATTAGGATTCAGCTATTTTAACGAAGGCAAGTATCCCTATGCCTTTCCCAACTTTGGGGCAGCTAGGATGGGTGCGCCTATGAATGCCTATGTGCGCGTAGACACTGATCCTGTACGCTTGCGTAGCCAGATTTATGAGCCCAATTACGTGATTATTGTTGATCCTACGCTTTTGCGTGGATATAACTGTTTCTCCGGGTTAAAGGAGGATGGGGTAGCGATTATTAACGGTAAAGAAGATCTGGAGCTACCTAAATTAAAGGCCAAGCAGAGTGTTTTTGTGGTTCCGGCTAACGAAATTGCCTTAAGAAATATTGGCCGGCCACTGGGAAATACTGCTTTAATTGGTGCTTTTGCTGCTGCTACTGGAGAATTAAAGCTAGATAATCTTATCGAAGTAGTTAAAAAACGTTTTAGCGGAAAAGCTCAAGAGGGTAATATTCAAGCAGTTAAAGAAGGTTATGAGTTTGTTAAGAAGGGTATAAAATAATAAATGTTTGGGCCATTAACCGTAAAACCGATAAATAGTAAAGGCGACAAGACCGGTAGTTGGAGAACTCAACTGCGGCCGCATTATTTACATAAAGATTGCATTGCTTGTAAAATGTGTTTGATGATCTGTCCCGAAGGTTGCGTGAGCGGAAAAGAAAAGAATGCCTTTTCGGTAGATTACAGTTTTTGTAAGGGCTGTGGAGTATGTGCGGATATCTGTCCCAAAAAAGATATCGACATGGTTAGCGAAGAATCAAAGAGCGAGGATAAATGAAAGAATTTGTAGAGGGGTCGCATGCGATAGCGGAAGTGATAAAATCCTGCCAACCAGGAGTAATCTCCGCTTATCCTATAACACCTCAGACGCATATAGTTGAAGATTTGGCGCAGATTGTTGCAAATGGTGAGCTTAAATCGCAGTTTGTGAACGTGGAAAGCGAGCATTCTGCTGCCTCAGTAGTTTTAGGCGCTTCGGCAACCGGTGTGCGTGTTTATACCGCCACTAGTTCACAAGGACTGTTCTATATGCAGGAGGTAGTATTCAATATTGCCGGCATGCGTCTGCCTGTAGTTATGACCTGTGCAAACCGTGCAATAAGTGCCCCTATAAATATCTGGAATGACCAGCAGGATTCTATATCTTTACGTGATTCAGGATGGTTTCAAATTTATGCAGAGGATAATCAGGAGGCAGTGGATTTTCATCTTATTGCATATCGTTTGGCTGAGGATAAACGGGTAATGCTACCAGTAATGGTCTGTATGGATGGTTTTATCTTAACCCATGGTATGGAAACAGTAGACATCCCGGAGCAGGATAAAGTTAATAAATTTCTACCGAATTATAAGCCTTTATATAAATTAGATCCGGCTAATCCCATGAGTATGGGTCTTTTGGCGGATCCAGATTATTATATGGAAACACGTTTTGCCATTCAGGAAACAATGAGGGAGTCTATTGGGTATTTATCTGAGATAAGTAAAGAGTTTAATAATGTTTTTGGCCGCAATTACAATGATTTATTGGTTGAAGAATATCAGCTTAAAGATGCGGAAAAGGTAATCGTGGCGATGGGTTCAGTTTGTGGTACGATTAAGGAAGTGGTAGATGAACAGCGCGCAAAAGGCAAGAAGGTAGGTCTTTTGCGGATTATCTCATACCGACCATTTCCATATGCTCGTATTTATGAAGCGTTAAAAGACGTACCTAGGGTTGCAGTTTTAGACAAGTCGGTTTCTTTAGGTGCTTATGCTCCGATTGCGGTTGAGATAAAGTCAGCATTTTACGGTAAAAAGAAAGGCCCAAAGGTAATCAGCAGCTTTGTCGGTGGTTTAGGAGGAAGAGATATAACGCTAGAGACTATTCATGAGGTATTTAGAAGATTGACTGCTAAAGAAGTTAATTTTGACTTTGTAGATCTGAAACCAGAGTTACTTAAGGAAGAATATGGAGAATAGCCCTTTATTTAAATCCGGACATACTGCTTGTGCAGGTTGTGGTCAAGCAATTGCCGCACGTTTAGTTGTTGAGGCATCAGGAGCAAATACGATTATTGCCAATAATACCGGGTGTCTTGAAGTTTTCTCTACTAAGTATCCGGAAACTGCCTGGGGTGTTCCTTGGATTCACTCTTTGTTTGAGAATTCAGCAGCTGTTGCTTCAGGTATTGAGGCAGCGCTGAAATATTTAGGCAAGAAAGATACGATTAATGTTATTGCACAAGGCGGTGATGGCTCAACTGGAGATATTGGTTTGCAGGCTTTAAGTGGGATGCTTGAGCGTGGACATGACATCTTGTATGTCTGTTATGATAATGAAGCTTATATGAATACTGGTGTACAGAGAAGTGGTCTTACTCCGTTTGATACGAATACTACTACTAGCCCTTCAGGCGGGCAGTCTTCAGGAAACTTACGTCCAAAAAAGCCTGTGCCGGAGATTTGTTCAGCGCATGGCATTCCTTATGTGGCTACTGCCTCTGCGGGATTCCCACAAGATCTAACGCGCAAAGTCAAGAAAGCCATATCTATTAAAGGGCCTAAATATATTCAGATACATGTGCCTTGTCCTTTGGGCTGGCGTCATGAAACCAATCAGATGTTGCCTGTAGCAAAAATGGCAGTCGAGACTGGGCTATATCCTTTGTTTGAGTATGAAAATGGAGTATTGGCGGCACGTAAGCAGATTGCTCCTAAACCGGTAGAGGAATATTTAAAGATGCAGGGAAGGTTTAAACACCTCCTCAATAATCCTGAAGAAATTAAGAAAGTCCAGGAGATTGCGGATAATAATATAAAGAAGTATAATTTGAGGTTAGAGGCTTAAAGGGTAAGGAGGATCAATATGGGAAAGCAAGCAAGGGCAATTGTAGATTTAAGTTTAAAGGACTTAGTCAAGGATTTGAATAAGGCCTATTGCGATGAATGGTTGGCATTTTATCTTTATTGGTATATGGCGCAGACGGTTTCTGGTAGAGCCTATGAAGATATGAAGGAGATGCTTGAGAAATTAGCTAAAGATGAGCTAGAGCATGCAGGTGAAATAGCGGATTTAATTACAAAGTTAGGTGATGTGCCAGTAGCTAATCCTATGGATTTGGAAAAAGGCGCTAATGCTGCTTATCTTATGCCTCCTAGGAATACCGCTGATATTAATCGGATTATCCGTATTGTTGCTGAGGCAGAAGCAGGTGCAATCGAGGTGTATAATAAGATTGCCAAAAAGACCCTTGGCAAAGACAATGTTACATATCAGTTAGTTTCGCATATATTGAGCGAAGAAGTAACTCATGAAGAGATGTTTGAAAACCTTTTGGAGAGATAATAACAGGAGAGAAATATGTCAAAAGTTACAATTGATGCTTCTACATGTGTAGGTTGTGGTTTGTGTGAACAGTCATGCCCAGAAGTTTTTGAGGTGCAGGGTGATGGTATTGCCCATGTAAAGACGCAAGTCTGTGCATCTTGCAATTTGCAGGAAGTAGCAGATTCTTGTCCGGTAAACTCAATCAAAGTAAGCGCTTAAGAGAAGTAAACAATAAAAATAAATAGGGCCAGATTTAAATCTGGCCCTATTTATTGAGCCTTTTTCTTTATTTCCTCAACGAATTTACCAAAGAATTGGGTTTTTTCACGGGATAATAAATTATCACTGAGTTCTTTTTTATCCTTGATATACTTATTCTCATCTATAGGCTTAATAGCCTTAAGTTTAATGATGTAGAAACCATTAGGATTAGAGAATATATCGCTTATTTGATTTTCCTTTAGTTTTTTTGCTGTATCCCAGAAGATCTGTGCAGCCCCAAGGTTATCTAGTTGATCAGTAGATTTGAAGAATTTAGTTTGGCCGGTTTTAAAGCCATAGGCACCACTAGCACTTGCTACTTGATTAAACGGTTTAGTTTTTAGTTTCTCAGCGCATTCTTTAATCTTACCCTGCGCGATCTTTCCAGATTCTTCACCTGTTAACATTTCCTTAAGGTTATCTTTTATTTCTTTCAACTCTGGTATGCGGCCGGCTTTCTTTTCCTTTAAGGCATAGACATAATATGTTTTATCTACCTTTACCATAGGAGTAGGGATGCCTTCTTTTAGACCTAAGACCAAGTTTAATGTTTCTTGTGGTATTTTTAAGGCAGCTGGAGGAGCATATTGTTTAAATAACCCGGTTTCTTTTTTGGTTAGTTTAAGTTCTTTGGATATTTTATCCAGGTCATATTTTTTGTTTATTAAATCCGGTATTTTCTTTGAATCTGTACTGGATTCGGTAAGAATGTATTCTAAATTTAAACTTGTAGGTTCCTGAAAAGACTCTTTGTTTTTATCATAATAGGCGCTGATTGTTTTATCGTCTGGCTTGATCTTTTTGCTAAATTCAGCAAATAAACTGGCAATGTAATAAATACTTAGTTCTTCGTTGGTCTTTAGCCATTCCTGACGGATTTGACTATCTTCTATCTTTACTTTATCAGTGATTTGATTATAGAGTTTAGCTAAAAGCAAGTTTTGGCGCATTTGTTCTTCAAAGGTGCGAGGTTGTAAACGGAAGGCATAGCGTAGTACCTCTGTGTAGGTTCTATCGTCAAACACGTAATTTTTTTGAAAATAAGGCATTTTTTGGATGGTGTCAATAAGCTCTTGATCGCTTACATTTAATCTACGTTTTTTTGCTTCTTGCAAAAGTATTAATCTTTCCCATGTTTGCGACTCTAGATTTAAATATTTCTCAACTTTAGGATAGTTATCTCCGAATTGCATAAGGGCAGCGGTCTTTGCGGCAGCCAGGGCCTTTTTAAACTCTAGGGTGGAGACGTTTTTACCAAATATCCTGCCAGCAGGCATATTTTCCTCGCGACTGCGTGCAGAACTGCCAAATCCCCACATGGTAAAAGCAGGGATGATGATGATGGCTAGAACAATCCAAACTTTTTTTGCTGTTTTCTTATTGCGTAAGATTCTTAACATGCTTGCTCCTTTTTAGTTATGAATTATTATATTGCAAAATATGGTAATTGCAACAAAGTATTTATTTGCTAAATGGCATTTTTTTGGTATAATTATACTCTCAAACACAGGAGGAAACCTCGCAATGATTGATCGTTACAGCCTACCGCAAATGAAGAGTATCTGGCAGGAGGAGTTTAAGTTTAAGACTATGCTGCTCATAGAGATACTCGCTTTAGAAGCCTACGCTAAAGAAAGAATCGTTCCCCTACAGGCAGTAAATCGCATAAAACAAAAAGCTCACTTTAATATCCAACAGATTAATAAAATCGAAGAGAAGACACAACATGATGTTGTAGCATTTGTTTCTAACGTGGCCCAATATATAGGAAAAGATGCCCAATATTTACATATGGGACTGACCTCTTCTGATATCTTAGATACTACATTAGGAGTGCAATTAAAATCAGCTTCCGAGATATTGGTTGCTGATTTAGAGAAATTATTACAGGTTTTGGCTAAGAAGGCCAGGGTTTATAAGGATATGGCTTGTATTGGTCGCACTCATGGGGTGCACGCTGAGCCGACTACTTTTGGTTTAAAGCTTGCACTTTGGTTTGATGAAATGCGCAGGAATCTGGCCCGCCTAAAACAAGCTCAAAATGAAGTTTGCGTAGGCAAACTTTCCGGAGCCGTAGGTACTTATTCAAATATTGAACTTTTTGTAGAGAGCTATGTTTGCAAGAAACTTGGGCTTAAGCCAGTGAATATCGCAACTCAGGTAATACAAAGGGATGTATATGCACAATATATGGCAACTTTGGCGGTAATCGCTGCATCTTTAGAAAAGTTTGCTACTGAAATCAGACATTTACAGAAGACTGAGGTTTTAGAAGTAGAAGAGCCTTTTGGCAAAGGGCAGAAGGGTTCAAGCGCCATGCCACATAAACGTAATCCAGTAATCTGCGAACGTATCTGTGGTTTAGCACGTCTTTTACGTGCAAACGCACAGGTGGCTTTGGAGAATGTAGCGCTTTGGCATGAACGAGATATCAGTCATTCTTCAGTTGAGAGAATAATTTTTCCGGATTCTACTTTAGCCTTGGACTACATGCTTAATAAATTTATTGAAGTAGTTGGTGGTTTAAAGGTGTACCCGGATAATATGCTTTCTAATTTAGCCAAGACGCGTGGATTAATTTTCTCGCAGCGAGTTTTAATTGCTTTAATGAATAAAGGTTTGGCTCGTACTAAGGCATATGATTTGGTACAGAAGGCAGCCATGCAAACTTGGAAGGGTACAGGTAATTTTAAAGATAATCTATTATCTATTCCCGGGGCAGCCCGGTATTTAAGCGCAAAAGAGCTGGATAAAATATTTGATCTGGATTTTTATCTGCGCAACGTAAGTAAAATCTTTAAGAAGGTCGGTTTATAGTTTTTTAATCCTGCCTTTTAAAACCTCTTTAATAGATATGCAGTATAAAATCGAAGTAGTAGATAAACCCGGTATTTTTGACGCCATTGGCCAGGGTGTAAAGAAGGATATTCTTGACCTGGGAATCGGTAGTGTTAAAGAAGTTAAGTTTATCCAGGTTTATATCCTCGAAGGCGACCTCAGCGAAAACCAGATTATTGAAATTTGCCAAGAGCTTTTAACGGATCAAATTGCACAGGATTATAAGATTTTATCGGACCACCCGGGCTTATCGGATCGGCCGGTGCGCGCTTCTGCGCAGCAGGTCGTAGAGGTTGCTTATAATCCGGGAGTGATGGATCCTGTTGAGGCATCGGTTTTAAAAGGCATCCAGGATTTAGGAATTCTAGGTACTGAGTCAGTCAAAACTGCCAAGAAATATATCCTAAGTGGTGCGCTTTCTGCGCATCAGTTAAAAACTATTTCGGAAAAACTTCTCTATAATAAACTTATCCAACATGTAGTTGATTTGCGTGCTCCTCAAAGCGATATCCAACATCAACCTGGTTACCGTTTTAACCTTGTTACTGTAGATCTACTCAATGCAACAGAGGCAGGTCTAATGGAGATAAGCAAAAAGGGTCAACTTTTCTTGAATTTAGATGAGATGCGCCAAATTCGGAGTTATTTCCGTAAACAAAAACGCAATCCCGTTGATTGTGAATTAGAGACTATTGCCCAGACCTGGTCTGAACATTGCTATCATAAGACTTTTCGCGGTAACATTGCCTATAAAGAAAGTAAGGCCACTCCTGTTTTAGGTAATAAGTCTATTAAGGGCCTGCTTAAATCTACAATCATGAAGGTAACTAAGGAGTTGAATAAGAGCTGGTGTGTTTCTGTGTTTAAAGATAATGCCGGGGTGATTAAATTTGATGAAAAAAATAATATCTGTTTTAAAGTCGAAACACATAATCACCCTTCAGCCTT
>Ga0182027_10015980_pt1 | contig 10279 bp, 6 predicted proteins | sample 712E1DmetaG_FD_121300 | JGI IMG/M metagenome (GOLD analysis project Ga0182027, IMG submission 121300) | Permafrost microbial communities from Stordalen Mire, Sweden - 712E1D metaG (Illumina Assembly) | ecosystem: Environmental > Terrestrial > Soil > Wetlands > Permafrost | place: Sweden... | reverse complement strand
CTCCTGGTGGAAGTTATGCTGCGGTGGGTTCAGACTCTGCAAGTTTCAGTTTTGTTACTTCAGGTGCCACGGCTACTGGTAGGTGGAGTTTCATCCTTCAGGTAACGGATAATGCGGGTGCAGCGGTGAACTCTGCTGCTGTTTCAGTTACGGTGAATCCTACTATTTCTGCTTCTGCTGGTGCTGGGGGTTCTATCAGTCCAACTGGAAATGTAGGCGTCAACTATGGCGATAGCCAAACTTTCACTATAACAGCGAATACTGGTTATTACATAGTTGATGTTAAGGTGAATGGAAGTTCAGTTGGCGCTGTTAGCTCCTACACCTTCACCAATGTTCAGACTGCATACACCATCTCGGCAACGTTTGCACAAACACCGACGCCATCACCATCACCAACTGCCACTCCGACCCCAACGTCTTCGCCTGCATCAACTCCGACACCTTTACCTACAGCTACTCCTACTCCAACAACATCACCATCACCTACCCCAACTCCCACGACCTCACCAAACCACACTCAGTCTCAAAGTTTACCTATAGAAGCAATCTATGGAATAATGGCTGCCGTAGTCATCGTTGTAATCGCTGCGATTGTGCTTGTCTTAATGAGAAGCAGGAAAGGCAAAAGTTGAAAGAAACATCAGCGACTTAGCAAAGGATAAATCAACCCTGCTAAACAGGGTTTCCGACGCTCGTATTTTTTAATTTTTTTCTCCAATAAGAGGTTCGAGATCGAAAAATTTTGGAATTTGCACCCTATTAACCTGCTGAATTACTGTTTTAAAAGTGACCTTTTAAGCTTGAGGCATAACAAATTTCTCTCCTTTTGACGCGTAATGACGCTCAATGACGCATAGTGACGCGTAGCGACTTTTATTGACTCAACCTGCAAACAATTTAAGCTTTGCAGCAAAAAAGCAACCCAAAACAGCCTCTTCAAAAATGGCAAAATAACTGTTGTTGTTCTACTAAAGACACTGCCAACAAAATATCGAAGCTAAATGCTCACAAAAATTGAATTACATACGCGCAAGCGGACCACTTATAGCAACACGAATGCTTAGGTTGGAATTCCAGTTCTATCTTGCAGTTGTGGCAGATGTATTCTACACTTAGCGCAGAAGAACGCCTCGGGTACGCCGAAATCTAAGAGATGAAAAAAATCTAGTTTGATTTATGGACATTATGAAGATTGCCACAGGAATTGACAAATTAGCAAAGTGCGCTTCTCAACAAACCTTATTTCAAGTTGTACTGTAATCGGTTGCTATGCAAAAACGAAACAGAGTAGCCTCATTCTTCGTGTTGCCTTTTGCTGTTTTCATATGGGTGATTGGATGGACCATGTGTTTAGCAGGCGAAAAAAAGGTAACTCGACAAAACAAAAACCTAAAAATCAAGTGAGCTAACTCTAGTTTGCAGTTGCGCCTATTGAATGTGTTGAACAGTCAAAGGAATAAGTGCCGTTTTATGTACTGATTTTTATTAGTGAAAGTTGGCTTAGCATTTGACCGATGTTGCTAGAAGTGATTACGTTCTCTGAGCGTTTCTTGTTTTCTTTCTGTGTTTGGCAACATGAGTTTTGATGGCGCGATTCATAGCCTGTAAATCTGGCAACAGCAGTATTTCGGCTCCGCATTCGCAATTAATGAGTGGCAAACGTTCCTTCAAATGCTTATCCGCATCAGCGTTTTTGCCTTCTAACATTTTCGCAATTCCTACTGCCTCAGTTGGCAACAATTTCTTAACTATAGTCAGATTCATCTAAAACACGAAATCTCCGTTCACTTTCCTGATTGATAACTTCGCTGACTTCTCCATCTTTTTTCATGTTTTTTGCCACTTGAAGGGCTGAATCGGGTTTATTAGCGCAGGAGCTTTTGCTATTTTGCTAGCCATTCCTTTTGTTGACCGATTATTTAGAAGACGTTTTTTCTTTGCGTCGTCTTTGGGAAGAACCATACCACTTGAAGATCTCATGGCTAGCTTTCTGAGAATATCCTTGCTTTTTTAGCAAAATGTTAATAGTGGAATTATTTTCTTCTTCAAAATTCAAATGAAGTTCTCCTTAACATTGTATAGCGTATTATGTCTTATTATACATAAGTTGTTGTCATTACGCAGTCACAAGTGCTAGACTTTTCTTCACCGGACTCATAGTAGGTACAACAAAAATGGTTCAGAAACAGAACCCAAAATTCTATTTAGGAGCGGATCGTCGCCCTTATCAAACTTCACGTAACTGGGCGTTGTCATTGGAAGCCCCTTTGCTTGAGGTTGCAGCGAGGCTCTCCTTAACAAGAATTACCGTAATAGTTGCAGGCACAATATCGACTCCACTGAGAACTTCCCGAAGAGCCAGCAAAACGCCCACAGTTTTCATTACTCTCCATGGCGATGAAATTGCCCAAACCAAATTTGTTTTGGTTTGTTTACAAATAATCTAACCTCTCCCGGGCCTTCATTTGAGCTTCAAACTCCCAATTCTAAGTTTCAATGTAAAGAGGCGAAGAAACGAGTACAATGGTGTGAAGCCATGAATTCTCTCGGTTTAGCCGTTATTTTTTTTGACTTTTTTCTTAAACAGTAAGGCTGCGGCAACGACAACTATTGCGATTATGGCTGCTGTTATAATTGGGGCTTCTAAGGGCGTGGGGGTTGGAGAAGGTACAGAACCCTTTGTTGCCCAATTAGCCCATGCTGCAAAATCCTTCGATTTTCCGCCTGAATTATCCCAATAATCGTAGGCCCAGATTGCAAACCCTGCCAAATTAGAATGTGGACTGCTTGCCATTGCCTGATCTATCCAACTCAACTGTTTCGACAAAGGAAAATTATTCATCTCGTTTTGGTTAACATCAAGTCCCATAATTACTGGTACAGGAGAATTAGACAGAATCCTGTTCCAATAGCTTAGTGCATTTGAGTCTTCTATTGTCCAATAAAACATCGGCATGACGTAATTAAAATTAGTAAGATACGGATAAACATCCTCAATAGTATAAGTCCAATCTACTCCAAGGTCAACCGTGGCTATTTCACCCATACCTTTTACCATACTTGCTTCTGCTTGCCAATAATCAATCAAATTCTGGTTTGTTCCATTAAATGTTTCTAAGTCATCGTTTATGCCATCAAAAGGTGCAGAAGTAAGAAGTTGTTGCACAGCATTGAGCATCATTGTCCTATTAGTAGAATCGCTGATATCGATACCGTCACCATTGACAAGGGCAAGAACCACAAAGTTAGGATTTACCGCTTTAACAGTGTTTATAAACTGTGTCCATGTAGTCGGCGAATCGGCGTAATTAATGGTGTGATCTGGGTTCCACCATCCTGCCCAAACAATAATACAATTTATGTTTACGCTCTCCAATCTGGTCACGGTTGCCCGCCAAACTGAAGGGCTCGTGTCCATTAATTGTAAGCCTTCATCACTGGGGAGCAACCAAGCACAATTCTGAAGCCTTGATGAACTTGTTAAACTCACGGATTGAACCTTTATTGCAGAAGTAGGTACCGATAAATAACGCTACTGTGACTATAACGATGACTAATTTAAATACGGACTTCAAGATCCATCACTCACTAATAATTGAATAAACTCGCGCGTGGTTGTTCCAAAGTTGTTTTGAAATGTAATAAAGTGAGTCTTATATCACTTCCTTGTGGGTATGATTGAAGAGATATGATAAATCAAGCATGACTAATCATGAAGGATAAAATGCTTAAAGGGCAAATATTGAAACGACTTTCAAATGCAGTAGAGGGATTTGTTGAAGTGAACGCTGGGAAGGCGTTTATTGTTGATTGGTTGAGACAAACATAACTCTTATATCTTACTATGAGAGATGTCTCTCCAAAAGACAGCTTTCAGCTGTTAGCTGTCCAAACTCCATAACGCCATAACATAGGCAGAAGTGATAAAATGAATAATCAATCTGAGTGTAGCACGGAAAAGCTGAATGGAAGCATCATTCAAATAGCCAAGTCGCTAAATGACGTTCCAATAGAAGTGAGAAAAAAAGCAGCCAGAGAGAAAATTTACGTCACTCATTTGTAGCAACTGCGCCCTTCGTCCAAACTCAAACCTGAAAGAAACATCTCTAATACTCACCCTCTTCGAGAGCAAATAATGATTTCTTCTAGTCAAGCCAGATGAGTCACTCACCAAATACCATTTAGCCAAAAAGCGTATCGCTCTTTTCCATGCACACACAAGTTCTAACTCAAACTAAAGAAACTAAACATCGCGGATCGAACAAAAGTCACCAACTATCATGGCCTCATACAATACAGGCTCCAAGTTAAAACAAAGCAGTATTTTTGTTTTCCAGAGACCAAAAAATTTTCAATTACATCGAGTTAGAAAATCGAAACTGACTGGAAAAAGTTTTCCTAAAATATTTAGCAAACTTTCACAAATTGACTGTTTGACGCGCCACTTCCAGAGTTCAACAAAGGTTTTCTTATCCAATATTTACTTGGCTATTTCCACGCGCATGCCGACTTTCCAAAAGATGAACACCAGTTGCTGCCAGTTGCTGCCTTCACGAAGGCGAGAAAGCTGATCTCATAAAAAGAACGATTAACAACATAAAAACGAGCCTGGTGTTCAACAGAAAAGTCAAGTGGCGCAAGAAAGCTTGCTTTCAGATGATCAAGATTCTGAACCTACAATATTCGAATTCCTAAGAACCATTCATCTTTTTAGAATAAGATATTAATTGAAGTGCAAACAAAGGTTAACCGATGCTTCAAACAAAGAAAACGAGAGTCAACCAAGATATAGCTACAGTGCTCATGATAGGCGCAGTTCTCATGACTGGTGTAGTCATGATAGTGCTCTCGGCACTGAATAATTCATCATTTCTAGCTATTCTGGGCGTTTCTGTAGCCTTCTGGAGTGTGCTCCTTCTCTTCTTTACTCCAACGAAACATGCATTTCTCGACTTGTTGAAGGCTTCCGCAAGCGCAAGCGGAAGCAACATTGAACGCGCCCTCATAGAATTCAATTCGGCTGAAAAAGGCGTATACTTGCCGCCCCAAAACCTTCAGAACTTCGAATCTAGCCTCGTATTCGTACCTAAAACGCCTCAGACAGCACTGCCTGCATCTAATGAAACAAACGATAAATTGTTCACTGAGAAAAAAAACGGGTTGCTCCTCACTCCTCCAGGACTTGCTCTTTCCATGATGTTTGAACAAGAACTCGGCCTGTCTTTCAGAAAAATTAATCTTCCTCAAATGGAGAAAATGATCACGAAAATAATCCACAACCTGAAATTTGCGGAAGATGCTCAAGTTCGAATCCAAGATAAGACCATAACCTTAGAAGTAACTGGTAGCATATTCAACACGCTTTGCCAAGAGACCCGAAATAGTCAACCCCGAACGCACGCGCAAGTCGGATGCATTTTGGCGAGCGCTTTCGCATGCGCATTTGCCAAAGCCTCGGATAAGCCGATAACGATCCAAAACGATACGTTGAACCCCGAAACCAAAACCCTAATCGTAGAGTACCATATGGAAGAAGTGTAAATATGCTACTTCCCCCCTTAACGCTCCAAGATATAAGCTTGCTCCTAGCTGTGAGCGCCATTCTTCTCCTTGTTACGGCTGAACTTGTACCTTATGTCTCTGGGGAAAAGACGTTAATCTCAGATGTGAAGAAACTTCGGAACTTGGCGTTTGTGCTGGGTGTATTGTTCTTGGTAACTATTACCATAACGATATTGAACCTAATCTTAAACCTTTAGCCGATGCAAGATTTATAGGAAAAAATTATCACCTCGCGGTTCACAAGAAACAAAGCAGTAGCACTTTAGCCAAAAAAACATAGACCACAAAATAATTGAATCAACACTGCAGTATATACTGCAAACTCAAACAAGGTAGTACACCATCACCCGACGCCGCCCTCCTCATCGCCGCGATGTTTCCACAATTGATCCACCTTTCGTGCATAACTGCCCGAAGTATTTCAGCGAAGAATTCTATGCTTAGCCACATTTTTGTTTTAGGAATATTAAAAATGTAATCGAAACTTTGTTAAGTGCTTTATCGACTTGATTCATATATACGGTACATTCAAGTGCAATCTTGCTTAATTATCAAGGTCTTTTCATCTTTATCTTTTTGTGCACGCACAAATCTGAAAGTATAAAAGAGTAGAAAAGATTTAAAGAAACTGGGAACAAGTGTATTTTAATGAGCAATTAGCCCAAATCTAAGACAACAAGAAACATCAGAATGAAAAAACATGAAGAAACTACAAATCCTAATAATCGTATTTCTAATTTCCTTATCAATTTGCGCACTCGCGAGTATGCAAGCCAAAGCTCAAACAGCTACCATCTGGACTGACAAAGCCGACTATCACGCAGGAGAAACCGTAACCATATACGGAACAGGCTTCCTGCCCAACGCCAACGTAACCATAAACGTTACCAAGCAAGCAGACGGAACCGTTAGCAACTTCAACATAATCTCAGATTCGAACGGGAACTTTACAACTACTTACCAAATAGACAACGTGGGCGCACTCCTCTACAACGTAACAGCTGCAGACGGAACAAACACAGCAACAACAACATTTACAGATGATCCACAATACGTGATGACTGTCAGCTACAGTGTCATCGGCGGAGGATCACCCACTGCGCCCACTCTGAATTACTTTGATACGGACGGTAATCCCCAAACGTATACAATCACCACTACCTCGACTCCAATCACTATGGGAAACAGCGAAGCGTGGTCGGTGACACCTAACCCGCTTACAGGATCAACTTCTTCTGAGCAGTGGTATTCAACTGACACATTATCCGGCACTACTCCTTCAAGCAGCGGAACTGGAACTTTCGTCTTTACGTATTATCATCAGTATCAGGTGACGTTTAGTCAGAGTGGTGTTGATAGTTCTGCTGGGTCTAATACGGTTCTGACGGTTGGTTCGACGCCTTATGCTTACAATGGTTTGCCCAGTAGCGTTTACGTTGATAGTGGAACCACGTTCAGTTGGGCGTCTTCTGTTTCAGGCGGTGCGGGTAAGCAGTTTGTTTTGACTGGTAGTTCAGGTGCCTCGCCCATAACGGCTGCGGCGACTTACTCGGCAACTTACAAGACTCAGTATTATTTGACGGTGTCTTCTGCTTATGGCTCGGTTACTGGTGCTGGTTGGTATGATAGTGGCTCGACTGCTTATGCTGGTCTTAACGCTGGTACGGTTTCTGGCGGTGCTGGTGTTCAGTACGTCTTCACTAGTTGGGGTACTGATGCTTCTGGAACTAATTACGTTCAGAGCAACGCTATAACAATGAATGCTGCTAAGACGGCTACGGCTAACTGGAAGACTCAGTATCAGGTGACTTTTGTTGTTAGTCCTTCTGGGAGTGGATCAACATCTCCTGCTGGTTCTAATGTTTGGGAGGATGCTGGTTCTCTTGGCATATCTGCCACAGCAAACAGTGGTTACTCTTTCTCAACTTGGTCAAGCAATACCGGGTCAATCACATTTAACAGCGCAAACTCTGCATCTACTACTGCGACGATAAGTGGATCTGGGATAATTACAAGTAACTTTTTATTTGCTCTGAATCACTTTGTCTTTAACACCGTGGCTTCTCAGACTGCGGGTACGTCGTTTAGCATAACGGTTACTGCTAAGGACGCTTCTGGCAACACGATTACAAGCTACAGTGGCACTCCAACTTTGACATATTCTGCCGGGTCGATAAGTCCTACTGTCATGAGCGCGTTTGTTGGTGGTGTTGGGTCGACTTCGGTTACGGTGACTACTACTGGTTCAGGCGTTACTATTACGGCTACTGATGGCACTCATACTGGGACAAGTAACTCGTTTACGGTGAATGTTGCTTCTGGTATTCACTTTGTGGTTTCTGGCTTCCCAAGTCCTACTACTGCCGGTGCCGCTTACATTGTTACGGTGACTGCTAAAGACGCGTATGGCAATACGGCGACGGGTTATGCGGGTACGGTTGCGATTACTTCAAGTGACGGCCAAGCGGTTTTACCGGCGAATGCTGACCTCCCGAGTGGTGTTGGCTCTTTCATTGTTACTTTAGAGACTGCTGGTTCTCAGTCGATTACTGCCACGGACACGGCGAATAGCTCGATTACTGGTTCTCAGGCTGGCATAACGGTGAATGTTGCTTCTGGTATTCACTTTGTGGTTTCTGGCTTCCCAAGTCCTACTACTGCCGGTGCCGCTTACATTGTCACGGTTACGGCTAAAGACGCGTATGGCAATACGGCGACGGGTTATGCGGGTACGGTTGCGATTACTTCAAGTGATAACGCAGCGGTTTTGCCTTTGAATGCTGGCCTCACTGGTGGTGTTGGCTCTTTCATTGTTACGTTGGTGACGGCTGGTTCTCAGTCGGTTACGGCTACTGATACGGTGACTAGTTCGATTACTGGTTCTCAGACTGGCATAACGATCAATCATGCTGCAGCGGTCGCTAATGTTGCGGTTTCTCCTGCTGGTTCATTGGTCACGGCTGGGTTGCCTGAGACTTATTCGGCTACGGCTTCTGATGCGTATGGTAACACTTGGGATGTGACTTCTTCAACGACTTGGAGCATAAGCTCTGGCGCAGGTGGTTCATGGAGCAGTAACGTTTACACTTCTGCGACTGCTGGTTCCTGGACAATCACTGGAACCTACGCCTCAACGGCTTACACTACTGGTTTGACGGTTAATCCTGCTGGTCTGGATCACTTTGTTTTTAATACTGTTGGGGATCAGACGGCTGGTTCTGCTTTCAGCATAACGGTTACGGCTGTTGACGCGTATGGCAACACGGTTACAGGCTATACTGGTACTCCATCTTTGACGTATTCTGCCGGGTCAATTAGTCCTAGTACTATGAACACTTTCATTAGCGGGGTGGGGTCGACTTCGGTTACGATGACTACTGCTGGTTCAGGTGTTAATATTACGGCAACCGAGGGCAGTTACACTGGGACTAGTAACTCGTTTACGGTCACGATTGCACCAACACCCACTCCAACGGCAACTCCCCCTCCAACGTCAACGTCAACACCAACCCCAACACCTAAACCTACAACCACTCCTACTCCAACACCATCACCTACTCCAACTCCGTCAGCAACAAATGTGACGGCGACGACAGGTAGTGGCGCAACAGTTGACCTTGCAATAAGCGGAAACGTAACCAGTTCACAGATATCCAACGCCACAATCACATCAAACCAAGCCAACAAAACAGCCATAGTGTCCTTCACAATAACAGTGCCAAACGGAACAGTAGGCTTTGGCAACATGACTATTCCAAAAACAGCAATATCCTACGGGACAAGTCCAGTCGTATACATAGACGGCCAGCAGGCTCCAAACCAGGGCTACACTCAAGACGCCAATAACTTCTACGTATGGTTCACAACAAGCTTCAGCACACATCAAGTGTCGATACAATTCGTAGTACCTTCAACGTCTCTAGCGTCATCATTAGGACCTGTACTCGCCGTCGGTATAGCCGTCGCCGAAATCATTTCAATCTTCACAGTTATAGCCTTCAGACGTTTAAGACGAAAACCTGACAACGCGTAACCAAACCGCAAAAATTAACGCTCACTCAGCAAAGGCCGTTTTTGAGTTCATTTTCTTATTATTTGAACTTTGAAGCTCAGCCTGCCACTACTATAAGAAAACAACCATGCTCATGAAGACAACCCTGTGTCTTATTCAAGATTGTAGTTCCGTTTGAGTAGTTCCAAATTGCATGTTAAAAGAGGCAAACGACTCATTGAAAGTGGGGACACAGTTAATTAGCGCATTTTACTTCTTGCTTTTCCACTTTGTTAATTAGCCATATCCAGCGTTAGACAGTTCATATGTTTTTAATTAATTCCTTCTGTTCCTCGCAGTCGATTGAGGCATACACCTATTCGCCCACACTAAAGAGGCAATATGACTACGCATCCAGGCTTCCTCAATCAGTCTCTCGTCCACCAACTGGGACAGTGTGAAAAACGAGGAAAGTTCAGTCCTGATCATAATACGGGCGCTTATTCTTCAACACCAAATAACAACACAACAAAAGCTTACGAGCAGCCGCTACCGTAGCAGCCCTTTTGCCTCTTCTTTCTGCTATTCCCTGATACGCCTCGTAATGGAAGTATCATACTTATGCACGTGCGTCTGAGCAGCCTCAACCATCACCCAACGCAACCAACGGCTACCCTCCTTAGTGATACCGCCATGCCCAACCACGCCACCAGAAGCATGCGT
>Ga0182027_10015979_pt1 | contig 10279 bp, 8 predicted proteins | sample 712E1DmetaG_FD_121300 | JGI IMG/M metagenome (GOLD analysis project Ga0182027, IMG submission 121300) | Permafrost microbial communities from Stordalen Mire, Sweden - 712E1D metaG (Illumina Assembly) | ecosystem: Environmental > Terrestrial > Soil > Wetlands > Permafrost | place: Sweden... | reverse complement strand
CAGTATGTGTAGTAAGAAGTATATAAAAGTGACTAAAAGTAAAAACCCTTTAGGCATTAGTGCTTGTGCTCAGCATGCTCGTGAGTGTGGGCGTGCTCTTTGCCATCCTGCTTCTTTTCGGAGTGTTCATGCTTGCAGTTTTCGTCATGAACATGGCCTTCTTCTCCGTGCTCATGCTTGCAATTTTCATCGTGCACATGGCCGCCCGCTTTCTCGACCGCTCCTTTGATTGCTTCTGCTTCAGCCTTTTTCCTCTTGGCGGTTATGTAGACGAACTCCGCGAATAATTCCTTCTCCTTGTATCTCCACCCGGGCTTTGTTCGCTCGGCTAGGAATTTCGAGTACTCTTCGCGGTACTCGTCGGGCTTCTCATCAAGGTCCTTGAACACCGCGTCCATATCCTCTTTGGTAGGCTCGTCCGCGTGCTCGTGGCTGTGCGATTGCGCATGCGCGTTCGAAAGTATCTCGTACAATTTTGTCTCGAACTCCATCCGCTCCATCGAGCCTAGGTTCTTGTCGGTAGCGAGCTTCGCGAAATCTTCTCCTGCCTCATCTATGCCATAAACAGTCTTGAGCATCTCAAGCTCTTTCTTCCTGGCATCGCCAACTTTGGCGATTACGAATTCTTTTAGCGCGCCATCTTTTGGGAAAAGTTCTGCTGCCGCGTCCTGTGCTTCGCCTATCACTGCAAGGAACATCCCTGGGTCGCTGATGCTCTCTTCGAGTATCTTCTTCGCTTCCTCCTCTTTCTTCTGCTTTAGTAGAAGCAATCCCTCAAAAAGCTTCAGCATCTTCGCTCCGCGTTCGCCTGCATCCGCTTTCTCGAAAAATTTCTTCAGCTCGGCTCCCATATCCCCGCGCACAAGCTCGAGGCAGTAGTCATAGATGGCCTGCTCGGACTCCGGGAAGATGCTCATTCTTTTCTCCGCGGCGAACACCGCTTCGTCGTTTCGCTCGAGTTTTCCTAGCGCGATGGCCTTCAATCTCCATGCCTCCTCGTTTTTTACTGAGTGAACTAGCGCATCTTCACAAAGGTCCAATGCCTTTTCATATTCGGCATTCTCGAACAGGTCCTTCGCGTCGTCCAGCACTTTTAGTGACTTTCGTTTATTTTTCTTCATGATAATCACGATCCGTATAAATTGTGTAGAATCTTATGGATTCCCCTGCTTTGATGCTTTACCTTTCTCCAACACATTTTTTAAACCGACGTGCGTTCACCAAAATCAGAAACAGTCTTTCCTTCTGTTCCGGCCCATCTGCCACTTTTTTTGGCGCAATCAGAGACTGGCAATTTCACATTCTGCATCTAAACCGGTTCCTCGTTGGCAATGTAGAATTCGTTCCAATCGTTCGAAAAAGATTTTTTGTGTATCTCGAAACTATTCTCACTGACTCTTCTCTCTATCAGGTACTTTAGATAACTGCCGTCAGGGCTCCCTTCACCCGTTATAATCAACCCGCCAACCACTACCGCACGCCTCAGCTTTTCATGAACTTGTTCGGCGACTTCCATCGAGAACTGATAAAAGGCATTGGCTGCCCGCACCACCAAAAACCTCTCATCGTCAAGCTCGTCGTTAACTATGTCATGAATCAGATACAAAACACCGCTGTCTTCAGGAGGCTTGAATTTTCTCGGGAAAATGATATCTGTCGCTATCACTAGCACATTGCCATTGCGTTTCAGCGCACGCGCGGTTTCCTCCGAGGTCGGCGCCCCATCATTCTCCGGGCATACGCCAACGTCGAGGTATTCGAACTCGGGCTTGTTTCTAAATTCCTCAGCAACAATCCTGTCAAGTGCCTCCAGCCGCCCACTCATAGTTACGTCCGCGCCTGCCATCAGAAAAATGCGCTCAAAAACCGCTTTCGCCTGTGGGTTTCTCAATACAGGTTCAAGCCCTGCTTCAAGTCCTATCCTGTTCCATTCCTTACTATTCCAAAGCCTCTCAAGGAAAATGCGATCCTTCTCGTCCATCTCCTCCGAAGCCCTGTTCATCGCCTGGTCGACTGCGTGTTTGAACACCTTTGTGTAGCCGGGGCTTCCCTCAAGCTTATGCTCTTTGAACCTCCTATCGTCCAATTCCCTCATGAATTGGTGGGCTTCGCTTTTGCCCTTTCCAAGTTCTTTGTAACAAATTATCCCGAAATTGCGAAAGCACCCCTTAGGCATCTCCTGCGCCAAGTCCGAGCGCGCGGGTTCCCTCGAGCACATCTCTAGTTTTCCCATACACTGTTTTTGTAGTCGAGAGTATATAAGCATGTGAACTCCGAGCCGCTAATCTCTTTATACTTTCCGTCCACAATCCGATTATGAACATCCCTAAATCGAATTTCTCGGAATGGTACAACGAAATCACGAAAGAAGCCAAACTATGCGACCTCCGCTACAATGTGAAGGGCTTCGTGGTATTCATGCCATGGTCTGTAAAGACGATGAAAATCATGTACGCTGATTTTGAAAAAGAGCTCGAATCAACGGGCCATAAGCCCGCGCTTTTTCCGGCACTGATACCTGAATCGAATTTCAAAAAAGAAGGCGAACACGTCGAAGGATTTGTCCCGGAAGTGTTCTGGGTGACGCACGCGGGAAATGACGAACTGGAAGAGAAACTGGCTATGAGGCCGACTTCCGAAACAGCGATGTACCAGATGTACTCTCTCTGGATTCAGGGGCTCAAAGACCTTCCACTAAAGATATACCAGTCCTGCCAAGTTTGGAGGCACGAAACAAAAGCCACAAAGCCTTTCATCCGCTCGAGGGAATTCTACTGGATAGAGGCGCACGATGTCTTCGCGACAGAGCAAGGGGCAAGAGACCAAGTGGCAGAAGATATGCGAACAACCGAGAAAGTGATGCACCAGAAATTCGGCATCCCGTTTTTCTTTTTCAGAAGGCCGCAGTGGGACAAGTTCCCCGGGGCGCTCGATACATTCGCAGCGGATACTCTAATGCCGGACGGCAGGGCTTTGCAGTTGCCCTCAACACACTTGCTGGGTCAGAACTTCGCAAAGCCATTCGATGTGAAATATACTGACGAGAAGGGCAACTCCGAGTATTGTTGGCAAACCTGTTACGGTCCGGCAGTCTCTAGAATATACGCAGGGCTCATTTCCACTCATGGGGATGACAAAGGCCTCGTGCTTCCGTTTGACCTCGCGCCAGTTCAAGTTGTAGTTGTACCTATCCCAAGAAAAGGGAACGAAGCTCCTCTCTATGCGAAAGCAAAAGAGCTTGCATCGACACTCGTTGCAGCGGGCTTCCGCGCGGAAGCCGACCTCTCCGAGAACACGCCCGGCTTCAAGTTCAACGAGTGGGAAATGAAAGGAGTTCCGATTCGAATCGAACTCGGAGGCAGAGAGCTCGAGAACAAAGAACTAACCCTCTGCAGAAGGGACACGCTCGCGAAAGAAAAGATACCTGAAGCTCAACTTCTTTCCCGCGTGCCTGTTATCGGAGCCGAACTATCCGCAAACCTTCTAGTGAAGGCTGACGAGCATTTCAAGAACAACACGCGAAAGGCGAACACTATTGAAGAACTCGAATCCGAGCTCAAGAAAGGAGGCTTTATTGCAGTTCCTTTCTGCTCGCTCGAGAAATCTTCAAAGCCATGCGCCGACAAGGTGAAAGCAGTCAACGCAGGCGATGTCCGCGGCACTCTTTTCGGAAATGATGAGAAGCCGAAAGCAGGCGAGAAGTGCATCGCGTGCGGAAAATCGGCGCATGAGATAGTCTACGTCGCAAGGCAGTACTAACTGCTTTTTGGCATTTTTCGGGCTTTTCCGTAAACCGACACATTTATATACTTCCTATAACATAATAATGACGAGGTTGATTACTATGAATACGACTCAAACTGCAACCACTCCACGAGCTGACTATAACGCTATTGCAAAAAAGCTCGCCCAAACAACCGGCAGCATCATCTCCAAGATAGCTGATAAGTTCAACGGCGGAGACATCCGGCTTACTGCGATAAGCAATCCAAATAAACAGAAGGAAATCCTTGACGCTATCACTGCGCTTGGCGTAGATAACCACAAGGCCACTTATGAGACTGATGAAGCGAAACTCGAGGCAAAATACGAATCGCGGGCTCTTCTCGAACTCTACGATGAGCTTCGTGGCGCGTATGGCTTCCAAGCAATGCTTCCGCAGGGGACTTTCAGGGTCTTTGGCGAAAATGAAGTGCCCAACAATCTCTTAGGCCTCGCGCTCGCGGAGTATGCGTACGGTTCCGGCAAGCCGAATCCCGAAACCATTATCTAGAAAATCAAAAGGAACGCGTACACAATCATCAAATTAAGCAGCGTCAGCACTGCCCCTATTTTCGCGAACTCCAAAAACGATATCCGCTCGCCTCTCTTCTCCGCTCCGGTGACGATTATGAGGTTGCTCGCAGCCCCTAAAAGAGTCAAATTCCCGGCTAGCGTAGTGCCTGCAGCAAGCGCGAGATACTCTTTCGTTCCCGCTCCGGCTGCTGTTAGAAGCGGAAGGTAAAGCGCGGTGAAAGGCACGTTGCTCACGAACTGGCTGACAATTGTAGACACTATAAGTATCGCTGGAATGCTCTTCACATCTATCGAAAGCGATGAAATGAGTGACTGGAAAACCCCTTCATTCCAGACAGCTTGCATAAGGATGAACATAGACGCGAAAAGAACCAACGTTCCCCAGTCAAGGCTCTTCGCAATATCCACTCGCCTTTCCGAGAAGAGGAAAAGCGGGAGCGCGGCTATGAGAGATAACGCAGGGAGCGGCAACAACGCCTCAAATCCAAGCAGGCCAGCGAGAACCCTCAGAAGTATGAGCAAAGCGAATATCCCGGTGCACAACTTCGCTATCCGCGCGAGCTTCGCGTCCCTCACCATGCTCACGTTTTCCGATAGCTTCAGCTCTTTCGTCTCCTTCGTTTCAGGGTAAAAGAACCGTATCAGCATGAACGCGATGGCGAGGTTGATTATCGTAGGCAAGAGCAGGTGGACTGCGAAAAGCACGAATGGCGTTGGCATTCCGCTCTTCGTCGCTATAAGCAGATTCTGCGGATTCCCGATAGGAGAAAATACGCTCCCTATAGTCACTGCGAACGCGAGGGCTAGGAGGAACGGCTTTGCCGATAATCCGAGTTTTCTTGCCATCAGTATGACTATCGGAGTCCCAACGACTGCGAAGATATCGTTCATTAGGAGCGCGGAAAGAAAACCTGTCCCGAATATGATTATCAGGAGCAAATCCCGGTAGTTCTTCGCCTTCCCTACTGCCTGGTACGTGTATTGTTCAAGAAGCCCGCTCGCTTCAAGCGCCCTTGCTATCGCGAAAGCTCCGAAGAGAAAAGCGATGACTCCGAAGTCTATTGCGTTCCATGCTGCGATAGGCGTTATCGCCCCGGTAAGAAGGACTAGCACTGCGCCAATCGCCATGGATACCCAAATCGGCACCTCGTACTTCCCTACTCTTCGAAATATGATTAGTGCTATGACCAATGCTAAAGCAAGAAGCGCGAGCATGCTTGCCGTTTATATTTAAAGCTTTTTAAGTTATCAATGCAGAATCATATTGCCAGCCCCGTCGTCTAGCGGCCAAGGACTCCAGGCTTTGAACCTGGATACACCAGTTCGAATCTGGTCGGGGCTATTTTGCTTTTTCTGCCTTGATGGCGGGAAGCGTGAGATGATATGAAGGCGGCAATCTTTACTGCACTTCTGCTTGCGCTTATCCTTGCGGGATGCGCAGCTGCGCCAGCACTCGCCAAATCGAATGCAAACAACAACGGCTCTCAGAATGCTTCAGCTGAGCCGAAAAGAACTGCTGAAGCGCAAAGTCCTATTCAAAACATCTCCATAATTTCTGCAACCCCTGCTTCTCTTCCTTCTAATCTCTCTTCGAACATTTCGGGGCAGAAACCGCTTGCGAACAACGCATCCTCCGCCCCGCGTTTCGATTTCTCTAACATCACTGACGAGAATGGCTCTCTTATCATCTATTACTTCTTCTCAGCCAATTGCGAGGGAAGCAAAGGCCTCCGCCCTACTATAGACGACCTCAAGCTGCGCTATCCAGGTGTGGTGTTCAAGGAGTACAATATCTCAGAAACAGGCGGGTGGGAAGCATACGCCGATTTCGTCAGGCAGTACAACATCCCAAAAGAGCAGCAATATGTACCGCATATCCTTGTCAATGGCACTACAATGTTTGACCGCTTCACTATAGAAAAGAGGCTAGAACCCATCCTCCGTTCTTTCCGCTCTCATTAATTAACCTATTTAAAGAGTGCCGCAGAATCGTTTCCCATGTATTCGAACGTCATCGAATCGGCACTCGCGGCAGCAAAAGCGTCTGTCGGAGACAGGGTGAAAATCACTTCGAAAAGTGCTACTTACGAAGGCCTGCTTCTTCCTAAGATAGGCTTGGGCGACCCGAATGCGATAGTTCTCAAGCTAGATTCAGGCTACAACATCGGAATCGAATTCGCGAAGGGCGCATCCCTCTCGCTTATCGAGAAAGGGAAGCCACTCGTGTTCAAGCCATCTTCGGAAAGCGGAGATGGAGAGATATCGATACTTGGCTGCGGAGGGACAATCGCTTCGCGCGTGGAGTACAAGACAGGCGGCGTTTTCCCCGCGTTTTCGCCAAGTGATCTTCTCACGACTTTCCCGGAGATAAAGAGCATCGCGACAATCCGCGGAAGGAAATTGTTCGACCTTCTCTCAGAGGATATGAATTCCGCCCATTGGAAAATCATCGCAGACGAAGTCGCAGCAGAAGTGAAGCACGGCGCGAAAGGAGTAGTGCTCATGCACGGGACAGACACGATGGGTTACTCTGCGGCAGCTCTCTCATTCATGCTCGGCCCGCTTCCAGTTCCGGTTGTTTTCGTCGATGCGCAGCGCTCAAGCGACCGGGGCAGCAGCGACAACCAGATGAATTTGGTTTGCGCGATACTCGCCGCGAAAAGCGAAATAGCTGAAGTTGGCTTGTGCATGCACGCTGGAGCAGGAGATGACTACTGTTTTCTCCACCCGGGAACCAAGGTGCGCAAATTGCACACCTCACGCCGAGATGCTTTCCAGACGGTCAACGCTTCTCCGCTAGCTAAAATGAACTACTTGACAAAATCATTCGAGCCTCTTCGCGAGAAATTTCACAAAAGAGGGACAACGAAATCGCTTTCGCTCTCAGCGAAGATGAACGATAATGTCGCTCTACTCTACACTTACCCTGGAATAAAACCAGAACTAATCGAGAAGTACTCCGATTACGATGGTTTGGTTCTCGCTTCTACTGGCTTAGGCAATGTACCAGCGAATCCATTCAACGACAAGCACGCGAAAAGCATCATCCCTGCTCTCAAATCGCTCATCGATCGCGGAATCGTCATCGTGAATTCTCCTCAGACAATTTACGGACGGCTCAACATGGATGTCTACACTGCAGGAAGGATGCTTGATGAAATAGGTGTGATTGGCAATTACTGCGACTGGCTTCCTGAGACTGCGTATGTCAAATTGATGTGGGTCCTTGCCCAGACAAAAGACCAGAAGAAAGCGAAGGAGCTCATGCTCACGAATGTCGCGGGCGAGATAAGCGAGCGGTCAATACTCATCTAATCACAACTGTCTGATGCGTTCTAGCTCACCCAAAGTAGGTTTTCTAATGAAATGCGGAATCGAAATCCACCAGCGCCTATCTGGCACAAAACTGTTCTGCGGCTGCTCTGCGGATATCGACGAGAACGCGAAGCCTGTGCGCGAAGTAATCCGAAAACAACACGCAGTAGTTAGCGAACTAGGCGAGGTGGATGCGGCTGCGCAATTCGAATATCTCCGCGACAGGACTTTTGTATACCAAATCTTCCCGAACAACTGTGAAGTTGAATTGGATGACGAGCCGCCTCACCCTGTTTCAAAAGAGACTCTTGCAGCTGCCATTGAAATCTGCCTTCTTCTGAAAGCGCAGCCGGTTGACGAAGTGCAGGTTATGCGGAAAGCAGTGATAGACGGAAGCAACACATCCGGCTTTCAGCGCACTTCGATTATCGGCCTCAACGGTGTAATAGAGACCAGCAAAGGTCCTGTCGGCATCCCTGCAATCTGCCTTGAAGAGGAGAGCGCGGGAATAATCGGCGAAGAGGCAGGTACAGGAAAAATAACTTACCGGCTTGATAGGCTCGGAATTCCTCTTGTAGAGATAGCCACTTCACCGGACATAAAAGACGGCGAGCACTGCCGCGAGGTTGCCGAGAAAATCGGAACGCTCCTGCGCATGACTGGAAAAGTCCAGCGTGGAATCGGAACAATTCGGCAGGATGTGAACGTCAGCACCGAAGCAGGCGCAAGGGTGGAGATAAAGGGAGCCCAAGACCTTGCGATGTTATCTACTATGGTAGATATCGAAGTGAAGCGCCAGCAGAAATTGCTCGAGATACGCGCCCAGATTCACGCGAGGCTAGGTGGAAAGAAACTAGAGGTATCTGATTCGCCTTCCGACTGCACTTCGATTTTCAAAAGCACATCTTGCAAGCTCATCAAGAAAGCGCTGGATGACAAAGGCGTAGTTTTCGGCTTGAAGTTGCCTTATCACGCAGGCCTGGTAGGCACCGAAATCGCTCCTGACCGACGATACGGAAGCGAATTATCTGATTACGCGAAAGCAGCAGGCGTCAAAGGCATAATTCACTCCGATGAGGATATGGCGAAGTACACAATTTCCGAGCGCGAAGCCGCTGACGTAAGAAAGCTTCTTGGGTGCAAAGAGGATGACGCATTTGTGCTTGTCGCTTCCGACTCTTCACGCGCGAAAAACGCGCTTTTGAACTTGCGAACTCGTGCGCTCATGACCAAATTGCCCGAAGAGACAAGAAGAGCGCTTCCTTCAGGCGCATCCGCTTACATGAGGCCTCTTCCAGGGAAAGCGCGTCTTTATCCAGAGACAGACATTCCGCCGATACGCGTGACATCTGCGATGTTGACTGAGCGCGCAGCCAATCTTTCTGAGACGCCTGAGGAGAAACTCGCGAACCTATCCAAAGTCCTCACGCCCGACCTCGCGAAAAAGCTTCTCAAATCAAAGCACCTTCCGCTTTTCGAGAAACTTTCCTCTTCGTATCCATCAGCTGAGCCAACGCTGATAGCAACTACTCTAGAAGAGACTCTAACAGCACTTCGCCGTGAAGGAACTGACGTGAAAGATGTCAGCTCGGCGATGGAAAGCCTTTTGACAGCCTATTCAAGCGGCGGATTCGTCAAATCCGCAATCCCGGATATTCTCCGCGAGATGGCCAAATCATCAATCAGCGCAGAGGAAGCTGTCGCGAAGCTCGGCATATCTAAAATCACGGGCGCAGAGCTCTCAAAAATAGTCGAAGAGAACAAAGGCGACATGAAATCAATCATGGCGAAGTACAGAACAAGAGTCGATGCAGCCGAAGTCTCAAAGCTTCTTTCCGCTTCCCGAAGCCGCGGGCATTAGGTACTTCTGGTTATCTTCAAACTTCTCTTTTCCGTACCAGAGAATCTCCAATTTGTCCTTGCTCACTTTCAAGTAGTCCTGGTCTTTCGCGTGTACTTCGATTGTGATCGTCTTGTCGTAGAATTTCTTTAGCTCCTTTACTGTTTGCTCCCAGTTGATGTAACCGACGCCTAGTGGCAGGTGGTTGTCCTCTTTTCCGAAATTGTCGTGCACATGCACGTGCTCGATTCTCTTCTCGAACATCTTCAAATATTCTCGAATGCCATCTCCGTTCTTGCCAACCATGTTCGCATGGCCGATATCGAGCGTCATGCCAACCTTGGTTTCTTTCATTAGCCTTTCGAAATCAGAAACAGTGAACGACTGGTCATTGAAATTCTCAACAAGCAGCTTGATCCCCATCCCATCACATTCATCCGAAATGCTGCCCAGCGTGCCGATAGTCTGGTCTATGAATTTCTTTCTGTCCTTGTGCACCGCGAACAAAAATTCAGTATGTATCGTCATCTTATCTATTCCGAGCTCCTTCGCGCACTCAAAAATTTTCGTCGACTCTTCTCGGATGGCTTTCTGTATTGTTGGGTACGGGTGAGCGACGCTGAAATACCACGGCATGTGCCCTAACAAGCCGAAATTGTAAGACTTAACCAGTTCGTCCATCTCCTTGCGCTGGCCTCTCACTTTCTCCGGCGTCGCCTCAGGTGCCTCTAATGTGAGCTCAAAGATGTCGAAACTCATCTCCCCTATCTTCTCTATCTCTGACGATAGCGGTTTATGCGGGTTATTCATCGCTCCAATAAGCATGTG
>Ga0182027_10015977_pt1 | contig 10280 bp, 5 predicted proteins | sample 712E1DmetaG_FD_121300 | JGI IMG/M metagenome (GOLD analysis project Ga0182027, IMG submission 121300) | Permafrost microbial communities from Stordalen Mire, Sweden - 712E1D metaG (Illumina Assembly) | ecosystem: Environmental > Terrestrial > Soil > Wetlands > Permafrost | place: Sweden... | reverse complement strand
CTCAGGTACTCGCCATTTTCATTAAAGGAAACCAATCCGAATTTTTCGGCGCCGATAATTAACAGTGCACTTAATTCGGGGTGTAGCAATTTTGCAGCAGTTATATAGGCAACTCTCGAATCAGTTACCTGAGCATAGTTCAAAATTTTAGGAGTAGAAGAAGTTGTTCCTATAGATTTAATTTGCGACCAATCGATTTCAGCCAATACATTGGATAAACATTTAACTGTTTGCCCTTTATGAAAAGTGTAATTACTTTGAACAATCTGGTTATTTTCATCAATTATTGCCGTAGCAATTGAAACCGAACCAATATCTATACCCAGTAAATTCTTTCTCCTGTTCATTGATAACCCTCCTTTTAAAGAAAATTCTCAACAGTTGATCAAAGCAATTATATTTAAAATAACCACGCAAAAGCATTAAACATTCAAGGTTTGATGATGTAAATGTAGGTTATAAAAATTGCGATAGAGGAAATTTTAACAAAAATTGATTAAAGATTCAAAATTCAGCTTATATGAAACTTCCATGCATTATAATTCACAACAAGGATATGAACCCCGAAGGGTTCTGAGAAGCAAATATATCATGGGTGTTCAATGAGAATCAACTGTAAGATTATTAAATGTTTAACTTAAATATATTCTCATAAAATACAACAAAATTAAACCACTGGACTTGCAATCCCAAGTTTTTGTAATCGGGATTTTTATCTATGTTTCGGCAGGCTCAATAACCATATTTAAAAGTTTTTGAACCCTGGCATATCGAAAGGTGATTATAAAAAACAAGTTTCTCGAGATACTTAAGATAAAGGCATAAGTTACATTTTGATTCATTTCTAATGCTTAATGACAACTTTTACTGTTTTGAATGAGTCCTCTGACTTTAAAACAAAAATATAAACCCCATTTCCAATATCGTCAAGAGAAATCACGTTTTTCTCATCATTCAGAACTTCTGTTTTCATTTTAAGCCCGAGAATATTGTATACTTCAAGTTTTGAAGGAGTATTGGATTTCTGCTTTTGTATAATAATTTTTGAACCTGCAGGATTAGGATAAACTAAAAAATCGTTTGCTAAATTCTGGTTAGTAATTGCTGATTTTGAAGTATCATGAATAATAACAAACCTGTCGATATAAAATGTGTACGACGTTCCAAGCAGAATATGGAATGTAAGGATTTGGTTTCCTGAATCTAAAGGTACCTTAAGAGTAGAACTTGCCGCTAAAGTCATAGAATCGCCGGTTTTAGGCACAGAAACGCTACTTGTAGATATATTGCCAATAGTAAAATTATATTTTCCTCCTCCATTTGGTGAGGCAGTGTAGTTAATAATCTGATATAATCCAGACTGATTAACGTGAATAGAATATTGTGTCCATTCACCATCTGCAACATAACATATCTGATATCCACTATCGATACGTGCTTCAATATCAACTCCCTCTGTCAGTCTATATGCACCGCCTTTATTTTTGGCATCAATATCATGATAAGTTTGGCCTTCACCACCAATATCGTAATTTTCAGCTTGAATTGTTCCCGGTACTTCAGCTGGGTAGCCTAAAAATGGTTTTCGCACTCCAATAATGGTTGCAGCTATTGGATAGGAATACAAACCGACTGAATCTGGCAGCCTTTTTGTACGGAGCCTGTAATAATAAACAGTATGCATTTTTAAAGCTGAATCATGGAATTGAGAAGCTGTTGGGCTTAATTTAGCTATGGATGTGAAAACAGTAGTAGCTGTTCTCCTATCCAGGTATATACTATCGTTTAACGAAGCCCTGTTCAGCCATGACAAAGATACTGTTGTGTCTGTAACAAGAGCTTTAAGTTGAGTAGGAGACTCTTTATATGTATGAATAATTACATCTTTTGAATCATCCCATTTCCGGGCACTTCGTAAATAAGTTGCAAAAGAGCCATTATCATCCCAAACGTTAAATGATTGTCCATTGGAAATAGCTTGTTCAACCATGGTTGCATAATAAATCATCCTGGAATTGTAATCGCAGGCATTTTCGGCGCCCATTTCATTAGCTGTAACAGGTATATTATTTGTTTTCGACCAGCTTTCAATTTGATTAAACGCGGCTATTGTAGTATTTATGTCGCTAGTGCTACCATAGGTGCCAACTGCATTTAAAACGAAATTTGACGGATCGTATGGATGATAATATCCGATTAAATATTTATCGTTTTTATTAGGTATTTTTGCAGCCTCAAGTTGAGCAGCCCTTGACCATTGATTTCCGGAATAAAGAACAATACGGGTAGGGTTTGTTTTCCTGATAATTCTCAAAACGCTTGAGTTAAAACTATCAACCATTGCTTCTGACATTGGGTCCGGCTCATTTAATATCTCAAATAATAAATGATCCGATTTGTCTTTGAAATGAGTTGCTATCTGGCTCCAAATGCTATCGTATTTTACAAAAGTATCGGCCTTGGCTGTCAGGTTCTTCATAGTATCAATTCCTTTTAAACCAACTTCGTGATGTGCATTGATGATTATATAAAGCCCTTTATTTAAGCCCCAGGTTACAACAGTATCAATTCTGGCTAACCATTTTTGATTAATGGTATATGGAGAATTTTTCTGAACATGAAATTTCCATGTTATAGGTATTCTAATACATGTAAACCCGGCACTTGCATAATCATCATAAAAATACTTTTGAAAAAAGTTGCCCCATGAACCCTCAGTTGGTGTTGCTTCCATAGTGTTACCAACGTTAATTCCACGTCCCATTTGTAATATGGCTTCATTTGGGGTAAGTTGGGCATTTATCCCAAAAGAATTTAAAACCAAAACCGTAAAAATAAACCATCCAATTTTTCTTTTCATACCATAATTATTAAGATACAATTTTTGTAAAATTAATGACAAATTTAAACCAAAACCTTCTTTCTCATTAAAACTATTGGTAATGACAAAATCAGCTACATAGGTCTTTTTTATATTTATTCCAGGTATTCAATAATTAAATCCAGACTTTTTTCAAGTCCTATTTTACCAGTATCAATTGAAAGGTCATAATTCCTAATATCTGTCCATTCCTTTCCGGTATTTGTCCGGTAATAAACAGCCCTGTCCTTGTCACTTTTGGCAATCATTTTCTCAGCTGCTTCTTCTGATAAATTATAAATTTCCTGAACCCGGGTTTTTCGAAACGACAAATTACTATGCAAAAATATACTGATATGGTTGGTATGATAGCGAAGAATATGAGAGGCACATCGGCCAATAATAACTGCTGAACGTTCTTTTGCAATACGTTCTATAATTTCTGATTCTACTTTAAATAAAATGTGGTCCGTAGGGGAAATAATTTGTGGCGGTATGTATGAATCCGGAGCTCCTATAGCGTATGATGTTAATAATGATTGCCAAAATGAAATTATTTTTTCATCACGTGATTCCAAATCTTCTTCTAAAACCGAAAGCTGTTTTGCAGCCTGAGAGATGATTTCACGGTCTGCATAAAAAATATTCAGATTTTTTGCCAACTTCTGGCCTACATATGCCCCGCCACTCCCTAACTGTCGGCTAATTGTAATTATAAATGGCGTTATTTTTTTCATTTTTTTGCCTCCAATAATTTTTTTATTAACCGTTTTCCTAATTATTCAAATTAAATTAGTTTATAACAGAAAGCCACGCTAGCCAATATTTTGAAATAAGCAGTAAACAAAATAGTTGAAAATCGAAATATTATAAAGTTAATTTTGAATATAAGTATCTGGTGACGAGTTATGTTTTGCCTGGAGGTCGGCAAGTTTTTTCTTGCCATAGGTGAAGCGAATAATTATTATAAATAAAACCGGTATGATGAAAACGCCAAAAGCAGTAGCTGCCAGCATGCCTCCCAGAACCGACCATCCGATGGTCTGTCGTGCAACAGCACCTGCACCAGTGGCAAATACCAATGGGGATACACCAAAAATGAAAGCAAACGATGTCATCAAAATAGGACGTAACCGCAAGCGAACGGCTTCAATAGTAGCCGTGACAATTTCAATACCACGGTCAACACGCTCTTTGGCAAATTCAACAATAAGAATCGAGTTTTTGGCAGCAAGCCCTATAAGTGTAATAAGTCCTATTTGTGCATAAACATTGTTTGACAGGCTTGGAATAAATGTTAGCGCTAATATGGCGCCAAAAGCGGCGAGAGGAACCCCAAGTAAAATGGTAAAAGGTACCGTCCAACTTTCGTATAAAGCAGAAAGGAACAAAAAGACAAATAATATTGACAGAATGAAAATGTACGTAGAAGTATTTCCAGCTTTCATTTCTTCACGGCTTAATCCTGAAAATTCAAAGCCATATCCTTTTGGGAGCACCTGTTGAGCAGTTTGCTGCAATGCCTTAAGTGCCTGACCTGAACTGTATCCCGCTTTTGCATCGCCCACAAATTCAGCCATGCGGTAAAGATTATAGTGCGAAAGCATAGAAGCGCTTTCGTTTACTTTATAAGTCATCACGGAGCTTAATGGCAGCATAGTGCCCTGAGAGTTACGTACATAATATTTATCTAAATCAACAATGTCATTCCGGTAAAGCGTATCTGCCTGGGCAATTACGCGGAAGTTCCTGTTGTATATTGTAAAGTCATTTATATAGCTGCTCCCGAGATAGATTTGAATTGTATTAAATACTTCAGCCAGGCTGACGCCCATCTTTTTGCATTTATCACGGTCAACCGTAAGCTGATAGTTGGGTGTGCGCGCATTGAAAAAAGTTATAGCGCGTGCAATTTCTGGACGTTTGTTGGCTGCTGTCATGAAGGCGTAAACATTTCGTTCAAAAGTTTTTACATCGTCATTACTTTCGCGTTGTTGCAGTTCAAATGTAAACCCGCCTGTAGCGCCAAGACCAGGAATAGCCGGAGGAGGTATCACAATAATTTTAGCCTCCTTTATGGCTGCGAATTTTGCCTGCATCTGGGCCATTAATGCAAATAGCTGTTCCGACTTGCTTGTGCGCTCATCCCAGGGTTTTAACTGGCAGAAAAGAGTACCACTGTTTGATTTGGTAGCGCCGGAAACTACATTTAACCCAACTACGGCAGAATAATGTCCGACACCCTTAATCTCACTTAGTATATCCATCATTTTCTTTATTGCATCCACAGTGCGCGAAGTTGAAGATGATTCGGGCAATTCGAATGTTATATACAACCGTCCTTCATCTTCTAAGGGAATAAAACCTGTGGGTTTTTCAACCATCATAACATAAGCTCCAAATACAATCAGAACCAACAGAATTACTATATAACGTGAATTCTTTATAGCTATCCTTACATTGTTTGTATATCCCTCAGTTCTCCTGTTAAACCATTTATTAAAATGGAAGAAAAAGAAGTTAAGCCCTTTTGAAGATTTAGTTATATGATGGGGTTTCAGAAACAAAGAACATAAAGCTGGCGTGAGGGATAAGGCAACAAATGCCGATATGAGCACGGAGATGGCTATTGTGATTGCAAATTGCTGATATAACCTGCCGACAATGCCTGGTAGAAAGCCTGCAGGAACAAAAACAGCAGCTAAAACAAGTGCTATGGCTACAACAGGGCCTGATATATCTGCCATAGCTTTGAAAGCGGCTTCTTTCGATGGGAGGTGATGCTCTTCCATATAACGCTGCACTGCTTCAACCACAATTATCGCATCATCCACAACTATGCCTATTGCAAGTACAAATCCAAAAAGTGTAAGTTTATTAATTGTAAAACCAAGTGGGATGAAAAAAATAAAAGTGCTTATTATAGCTACAGGAATTGCAAGTACCGGAATAATAGTAGAACGCCAGTCCTGCAAAAAAATAAATACTACCAAAACCACAAGCGCCAAGGCTTCAAGCAGCGTTTTGATTACTTCGCTTATAGAAACCTTTACAACTGATACGGACTCAAAGGGCACACTGTAAGCAACATCGCTTGGAAAAGATTTGCTAAGCTGATCCAATGCCTTGTAAATGCCATTGGCAACATCCAGTGCATTGCTGCCGGGGGTTTGATATATCATCATATATGAAGCAGGACGCTTGTCAACAAATGCCATACCTGAATAGTTGAATTTACCTAATTCAACGCGGGCAACATCCTTTAAATAAACTATTGAATGGTCAATAGGATTTGACCTTACAACAATTTTATTGAAATCATCCACACTGCTGAGCCTTCCATTTACAATAACCGTATATTCAAAAGGCTGATGCGAAGGTTGTGGTGGAGTTCCAATTGAGCCTGCAGCCACCTGTACATTCTGTTCCTGAACAACGTTAAGAATATCGTTAGCAGTCAGCCCGAGGCTCGCCATCTTATCTGGTTTAAGCCAAATACGCATACTAAAATCATCCGTTCTGGTGTATATATCCCCAACGCCTTTTACCCTCAAAAGAGCATCCCTGACAAAAATATTCGTGTAATTATCAAGAAACCGAATGTTATGTGTGCCTTTTGGTGAGAAGATAGCTACATTCAAAAGCCCGCTAGGGTTACGCTTGCGGACCGTTATACCTAACCTTTTCACTTCATCAGGTAGAATGGGGGTTGCAATATTTACCCTGTTCTGTACATCAGTAGTGGCAGCATCAACATTGGTACCAATATCAAAATAAACATTGATAGATGAACTACCATCATTGGTGCTTGTGCTTTGGATATAATTCATACCAGGTACCCCATTAACCTGTATTTCTATTGGTGTAGTTACAGTCTGTTCAACAGTTGTAGCATCGGCCCCCACGTACTGGCTTGATATCCTTACAACAGGCGGGGTAATATCAGGATACTGGCTGACAGGCAGGTTAAGTATCGCCAATAATCCGATAATGACAAGAACCATTGAAATTACAATGGCTGTTATTGGGCGTTTTATGAAGGTATCGGCTATCATGAATTAATTTTCAATTTTTTCTTTCATTATTTATTTTGTTTTTTTAGGTGGGGCAATTATAACTACTGAACCATCATGAAGTTTCTGTATGCCATCAACAATTATAGTTTCACTGCCAGATAGACCTTTTAATACAATAACATTTGAATTGACCCGGGGGCCTATTGATACTTTTGTCTGGCTAACTGTGCTGTCATTTTTTATAAAAACAAAATATTCACCCAATTGCTCCATTACTGCTTTAAATGGAATGAGTATCTGCTGGCCTGCATTTGCATTTAACACAAGAACCTTACAGCTCATGCCCGATTTAAGCATTTTTTCATGGTTTGGAACGGTTATCCTTACTCTTATTGAACCTGTCTGCGGGTCAACAGCCCTGTCAATTACACTTATTTTCCCGACATAGGGATAGATTGAATTATCAGGAAGTGTAACCCTGAATGATGAATCATTTTTTGAAATTTCCGCATTCTCCAGGTTCTGGAAACGATGAAGCTCTGTTTCGCTTATTTCGAAATCAACGCCCATTGGGTCGTCTGAGGATACTGTATTTAAAAGGGTTTGCCCAGGTGTTATAAGAGCGCCTAACCTAACACTCGAAAAACCTATTGTTCCATCAAATGGAGCACAGATTAAAGAATAATCAAAATCGGTTTTGGCTTTAATTAGTTCTGAATTAGCAGCATTCAATTGCTGTTTGGCATTTTTAAGATCGGTCATTGCATTGTCAAAAAGTTGTTGTGCCACGGCCTCCTGCTTAGCAAGATCAGTATAACGATCGGCATCACGCTGTACTTTTTCCAGATTATCTTCAGCAATCTTAACATTCGATTGTGCTTCTTCGTAAGCAGCCTGATATTTCCGACGATCAATTTCATAAAGTTTTTCTCCTGAATGGACTACTTTCCCTTCAATAAAATATATTCCCGTTATATATCCGCTCACTTGTCCGCGCAGTTCAACCTCTTTTAATGCCACTATATTTGCCGGATATGAATTATAAAAGATGGCTTTTGCTAAATTGACATTCGTAACAGTAACTGGTATAGCTGGCTCATCTGACTTTTTATTTTCTTTATTTCCATTACAGGAAAATAAACACAGAACAAAAGCAAAATATATTATTATACGAGATTTTTTATACATAGCATCACAAATTTAATGTTGTCTATCATTCCATGTTAATTAATTTGTATAATTCCCAAAGCTTTTTCCAAATCCATCTTACTGGTAAGGACCTGGAAAAGTACATTTAAATAATTAAGTTCTGCTGAACGCAAATCGGTTTCAGAAACGATAACTTCAAGATAAGCCTTAATCCCTTTCTCATACTGAAACTTCACCGTATTAAAAATATTTTTTGCAAGAATGATATTGTTTTTTGCTATCCTCAGTTGGTTCAGATTACTTATATAATTAGAAAGTGCCAAAGTATATTCACTGTTGATCTGGCTTTTCAGATAGTCCATTCCAAACTGGAGCCTTTGGTATTGGAGCTTTGCCTTGCTCAGGTTTTCCAGCCTGTTCATTCCCTGAAACAAGGGAAGTGTGAATTTCAAACCAAACAGGGAGCTTGGATTGCTATTTTTATATAAATCAGAAAATTGATTATTCTGGTACAGCGGGTCAAAGTCATAAAAAGCAGATAATGTTGGGAGAAACGACCACCTGTAATAGCTTATTTGAGTGCCCTGAATATTTAATGCTGACTGTAATAGCTTATATTCAATACGGTTGTTGTAATCCAAGTTTTTTGCAGTATCCATCAATATATCATTTTCATATTTCGACGAATCATATAAAACTGTCAGTTGCTTTTCGGGAACCACTCCCATAAGTTGTTTTAATATTGAATATTTGGCTTTTATTGCTTCTTCAGCAGATTTTCTTTGTGCCTGGGCATTACTGAGCGATATTTCAGCACGTTGATAGTCTATATTGTCTGTTAGCCCATCCTTGTAAAGATTATAAGCATCTTTATAATTTCGTTGCAGGCGAAGTATATCTTCATCCAATACATGAAGCTGCTCCTCTGTCAATAATACATCGAAAAAAGCTTTTGTCACATCAACATAAGTATTAATCTTTGAATTTTCTGTGTTTTCTGAAGCCTGATTGCGAAGTTCTTTGGAGGTTTTGGCAGCAAAAAATAAATTACTGCTGTATAGTGTCTGATTTGCAGAAAATACACCTGATGAAACATAATTTGTTGTAGTGGGAAAGGAAATATATTTTAATGGATTCATCGGATTATTATAATCGGCAAGCGGATATTCGGCTTGAGGAATTTGCAAAAAATGTTGCATACTGGCATCAACTTCTAATTGCGGATACCAGCCCGAAAGGGATATTCTTATGTTTCTTTTTGTAATATCTTCGTCAATCAGTGATTGCTTAACCAATGATTGGTTTGCCAATGCATAGCTTAAACATTGTGATAACGTTACTTTTGAAGGAAGCGAATCCTGGTGGGATGTTTGACCCAATATTAATTGGGGAATAATAAGAGAAAATAAACTTATTAGTAAATTCCTGTATTTTATAAATATTTGCTTTATTTCCGACCTATTCTGAAAGAAATATCTCATTTTTGTATAAACCCCAACATTAATTTATTTTTAAAAAAGTAAAAATAAGTAAAATAATATCTGCCTAATAAAACAAATTGTTAAAATATTAGGTTGATTGGAATACCTTGATTCGTTAAGTTCATTACTAAATGCCTGTATCACTGCTGTTTATTTTTAATCTGCAAAGTTATAAAAATGCTCTAAACGCCAAAGATTGACCTTTATGTCGGTGTGAAGTTATTGAAGTACTATAAAAGGTTTGGTTTGACTATCAGAACCTGTAGTTATCCTTAAAAAATAAGTGCCATTCTTCAACATACCCGATTTTAATGCAACATTATACGTCCCGGAGAAATGATACTTATTAAATAATACGTAGATTTGTTTTCCCATAACATCGAGAATTTCTAATTTAACCATTCCGGAATTGTTTATGTTGTATTCGATTTTGGAAGAATTGTTTACAGGAACCGAGAATAATTTTAAATTAAATTCATTATTATTTTTTACTGCATGAATTCTGGTAACGTTTCCTGTTCCGGTTAGAATAAATGCTGAAACCGAAAGCGAAGGTAATGTAACATTAAAACTATTTTTAAATACAGCAATACTACTATCATGTAATGCATTGTTCGTACTAGAAACAAATGTTTCTGCCGATGGCAGGTCGCTCAGTTTTAACATTGAATATTTTCCATCTTTAACATTGAAATTTGATATATTGACTTCAACATTTTCCAAACCTGTTGTGTCGCGGTTTACAATAATAATTGTAACGGAATCATTAGTTTT
>Ga0182027_10015976_pt1 | contig 10280 bp, 8 predicted proteins | sample 712E1DmetaG_FD_121300 | JGI IMG/M metagenome (GOLD analysis project Ga0182027, IMG submission 121300) | Permafrost microbial communities from Stordalen Mire, Sweden - 712E1D metaG (Illumina Assembly) | ecosystem: Environmental > Terrestrial > Soil > Wetlands > Permafrost | place: Sweden... | reverse complement strand
GGGTTGACTTGGATTCGACCAATTCGGCCCGCGCCTGGGCGGGTTCAGATTTCAAAAAATTGGGGTGGTTCACCGAATGCGATCCGATTGTGAGCAGATTCGTCCCATTCAAACCCTTGAGTTCCTCCGCCGACAGCACGGTTTCCTTGCGGCTCGGCGAACTCGGATCAGTAATCCAGAGCGGGCTCCTGCCCAGCGAACCGGTTGGCACAAATATCGTGGCCGGAATACTACGATCTTGAAGTTCGGGCAAAGCGTTTTGGATAACGGAGACGAATCCGTCGTCAAACGTTACCGCAGCGTAACGTTGTCCTGGCGCCAAGGGCGTTTGATGGTCGGCGGAAATGGGCTTTGCCAGGCGCAGGAGGATATCCATTTGCCTCGCGAATTCCCCTCGTTGCTGATCGGCGACGGCATGATAATATAATACAACACAAGAGGCTGGCGACTCGCGCCCACTCAGTTTGCGGAACAATCCCCCGCCAAGATCCCATCCGTGCAACAAAAGGCTGATCAGTAATTTGAGTAATCGTTTCACAGCCATCCCACACGTTTGCTGGTGGGGGACTCAAAAGGAGTTGGCATGCCGTGGCAACGTTGGTCAAACCATAGTTTCAACGTAAAGAGCTGCAAAAAGAGGTAAATGCGCCTGCCCGAATAGGCGGCGATCTCCGGCTTGAATCCATCCTTGCCCAGCACGAGCCGGAAAACCTCCAGCGCATCGGAATTGGGAGAAGACCACAGCGCCTGAACAACGCGGCTTTGCCGCGCGTAATGGCTCCAGTTGATCCAGGATCCGGCGGTGGCGTTCGTTGGCGTGATTTTCCGGCAAAGCGCTTCGATTTTCCCCAAGTGGCTGTGCAGCGCCTCCAGTAGCGGCGGGGAGTTTACCGGGGACCCGGTGTTGGCATCCGGGATGCGTGAAATCCGTGGGCCGCATACTTTCTCCACCATCCTCGCGAACAGCCTCCGGTTCAATTTCATCGGGCAAGACATCTTCATGATGATCTCCATCAGGTCGTTGTCGGCGATCGGCACATACCAGCCCATCACGCGTTGCGGGATGGTTCTTTCAGCATTGTCCTCCTCGTAACAAAGCGGGAAAATGCGCCGCTGCTCGACGCCGAGGACAGCTGGCTGGCTGTCATAGCGGCGAAGCTCCTGGGGAAAGCCATCTTCCAGACGCCTGCGAACCGCGGCAGCCAACTCCGTACCGGCCGTGAAATGTCCACAGTAGTAGGCGAAGTCGAAATCGGCCAGACTTTCGCGGGTGGTCCATCGGTTGACGCGCCGGTTGAGGGCAAGCCCTTTGAACAGGTAGTCGCAATAACAGCCGGTTAGAAGATTGTCGAATTGCAACTCCCGGAATTTCTCTCGAAAGCCAAGGAAGTGGTTGCTGGCGATGCAACCCATCCCGGCCGAAATTTTGACTCCCAGAGCGGCGCTGCTGCCATAGTAATCAAACCCGCGTCGCAGCGGGATCAACTCGACATTCGCCGCTTGGGCAATGGATCTCGCGATGCGGAACTCGCGGTTCTCTTCGTCATAGCACGTGAAGGCAACGACATTCTCCCGTCCGGGTGCCGAGCAGAGTACCGTCCGGGAATCCAGTCCGCCACTCAGAGCCACTGCTGAACGCCCCAACAACGGCGACGTCCGCTTTGCCACGGCGCTTCTGAATGCAACCGCAAACTCTTCGGCCAATGGCTCCAGTTTCTCCTCCGGTTGCGGTTGAGACACGAACTTAAAGTAACAGCGGGTGTCCTCTGAAAACTCGCGGCCGCTCCTGAAGACCACGGTCGTCGCACCGGCCACCGGCAGAGCCCTGATGTTGCGATAGTAAGTGAACGGAGCTGAAAGCCTGCCCGCAAGAATAAACTCGGCGAACGACGTGAGGTCCCAATTTCGATTCTCCCCGACCGCCGCCGCAAGGGCATCCGGGTGCGACGAATAGGCCGGACGCCCCCCGCCGGCATGGAATCTGAAGGCGGGAACCAGACCCCAGCGATCGGTCACTATCAACAACTTTCCTGCGGATCGATCGAAAAGGAGAATCACAAAATTGCCGCTGAGGTTTTCAATCCCGTTTGCTCCCTGCTCAACGTAGCTCTGGCAGATGAATTTGCAGGCCAGTCCGCCGGGACCACAGGTTTTTGTCGCTTGTTCCCATTGCCTTGGCTCCAAGGCAATCCGCCCACAGAGAGCAACGAGCATTGCCCCGTCTGGCGAGATATACGGACTCCAGATTTCAGGATTGTCCGCACTGCTCAATACGAGGCCGAACTCGGGATACTCAAACCTGGTCGTCCGCATATCCGGGAAAAACTTGAGGAAGTTTTCTGCCTGATCGAGATCGCGCTCCCCGCCTTCACGGAGATCTAGTAGGAAATCACCCATTCGTTGAGGTTAGCTCCCCTGCCGGGACTGTTTATGAACAGACTGGCTTGCCGTCCTCCGTCGCCGCTTCCGGAGCCAGCCTGTCCCAGAGGTTCTCACGGAAGAGCAGTCGGTTCATCTGTTGCCGGCGCACATAGCCAATCAGCGCCCTGTCCTCAATTTGAGGGAGGTCGTTCAGATACCCGCTCGCAAATCCGCTCATAAGACCCAAGCCGGCCACCCCGTAAGGTTTCGTGAACATCCGTTGCATGCACTTGAGCATCATGAACACTGGATGGTATCCACTGATGTAATTGGCCCGCCCATTCTTGAACCAGTTCTTCCATGCCCCGTCCGCCTCACCGGCGATGCGGTGGTGCAGAAGCTTCAACTCGCTAAAACTGTATGTTTTCCAACCCAGCATGTTGGCCTTGAATTCGTCCAGCGTATCCCAGCCGGGCGCTCTCAGGAGGCCCCCAATCGCCTCCCAGCAAGCGCGCCGGTAGATCTTCGTCGCGCCGCGGACGTGAAAGGGAGGATCGGCCCTGGCCTCCACCACCCAGACGCCTCCGGCGTCATTGCAAATCGTGCCGCCACCAAGTCCAAGGCTCGGATCCCTCTCAAAACGCTGAACACAACTCCTGAAGTAGGAAGGTTTGAAGGAGAGGTCTCCGTCCAGCTTCACCAGGAAGTTCCAGTGAATGTTCTCGGTCATCTTGTATCCGTCATAGAAAGCCTCGATCACGCCTCCGCCCGCCTTGCGAAATCCCCGGTCAGGCCGATGCACCACGCGGATCCATGAATATTTTGCGGCAGCCGCATCGGCGACCGCCCCCGTGTTGTCAGAAGAACCATCGTTTACCACCACCCACATGGCCGGCCGGATGGTCTGGCTGGCCATGGATTCAATGGTGTGAGGCAGATGCTCCCCTTCATCCCGGACGGGTGTAATGACCACATAGTTGGGCATGTTGCTGATAATCGGGAAGCGGAAAGAAAATCAAATTTCAGTATTTGAAAGCGGATGGCAGTAAGCGAAAGCGCGAAATATACGAGCTAAACGAAAGCTCTCTTTCGATCGACACAGATTGCGCGAATTACCGCGAATTCAACCAGCGATGGCTGGTTGCAATCATGCACGAATTCTACCGGCATACATCCCGCAACTCAAAAGCGCGGACATCCCGCTTTTCGGGCCACGAGATTCTATCTGGCGTGCTACGGCCACGGCGAAGTGTCTTGCTCAATGATTGAAAGCGTCCGAGCCAGTCGTAAGCGCCGGCGAGTTTCGCTGCAAACAACGGCAGGTCGTCGTTCTGGTTGACCGGCAGCCGTTTGATTTGCATGAGATCGTCGCCGGGCCGCAAGCGGCCAATCTGCGTCGTCACGTTCGATTCATAGCCGCAGGACGACAGCAGGCCCTTGAACCGGCCCACAAAATCCCGGTTGGCTTCCGGAAAGGCGTAAGGATAGGCGAATGTCCTGACCAACACACCGAGTCGTTGCTCGATCTCAGATTTTGAATCCTGAATTTCAGACTGTATCTCCGGCCAAGCCAGGTGAACCAGTTTGAGATGGTGAACCGTATGCGAACCGAATTCAATGCCGCCGCAGTGAAGCTCTTTGGCCTCCGCCCACGTCAGGCGTTCGCGTCCCGCAATGGAGTGTCGGGCGGCACGTGGCAAGATCGGGGACAAAATCGAAGGACCGGCCGCCGCACCCTGCTTCGCAGAGGGAGAAGACGGCACAGCGTCGATGCAGGCGGTTGGCAGATACATGGTGGCCGAAAATCCATGCGGTTGCAGGATCGGGAAGGCATGAGTGCAAAAATCGCGGAAGCCGTCGTCGAAAGTAATGGCCACGAACTTGGTTGAGGGTTGAGAGGCGGGTGGCCGGTGGCCAGCGACAGGAGGAGAATTTAACCACGCCAAGCCGGCGCTCAACGTGACCCCGCGATAATTGTTGTCCTTCAGCCATTGCATCTGCTCCCGAAATCGCCAAGGGCTGGTGCAAACCCGATAATACGGGCGCACGCCGGGCTCCGGGTCGTCGGAAATGCTGTGATACATCAGGATGGGCAAAATCCGACCGGAGTCCGGGGGGCGAGGGGCGAGAGCCCGCCGGCAGCGTTGGACCAGGATCAGCGTGATGAAACGATCGGGGCGCATAGCTCACTTAAATCGTGAAAGTGGAAATTGAAACCACAAAATATACAAATACACGAAAACTTTCCTGTAACAGAGAAGGAAAATTTCATTTGACGGCAAGGTGTTCAGTTTCGGCTTCGGTTTCAGCGGCCTGGCCTTCCCGGTTGCTGTTGGTATCAGGCGCTGTACCGGTTTGGCTGCCGCCCAACTGCACGGGACGGTTTTCAATCAAGGCATCCACGAGTTCCAGGTAATCGCCCTTGCGGCGCTGCCAACTGTTTTGTTCGGCGTATACGAGGGCATTGGCAATCATTCGCCGACGGAGCTCATCGTTCTGCAGGACTTCGACGATGGCTTCGGCCAGCGCGGCCGGGTTTCCCGATTCAAAGAAGCGCACGACGGAGTCGTTGAAATAAAAACGGTCAATCTTCGTGCTGGACACCACCATCGGCACGCCGAGCGACAAGAATTCCATGATTTTGGTGCTGTAAGCCTCGTTGCCGAAGGAATCCGCGCGTTTGGGCACAACGCCCAGGTCAGCCTGCGACATTACCTCGGCAATTTCGGACACGGGCCGGGGATCAAAGAAGCGCACGGTTTCCGTCAGGCCCAGTTCGCGCGCCAACGCCACCAACTCGTCCTTCATGTTGCCATCACCGTAGATGTGGAACTCGGCCCCCGGGATGCGTTTCAACACCGCGGGCATGGCGCGGATGGCAATGTCCAGTCCCTGATGCCATTGGAGTCCGCCCGGGAACATGATGATGCGCCTGTCCGGCCGGCGTAAGGGCTCCCGGCGGTAAAATATATCCTGGTTCACATGGTTGATGAACACGGAACATTTATGCTCCGGCGCGGAGCGGGAGGTGAATGGTTTAAGCCAAAGATGATTGGAGATGATGACGTGATTGGAGAACCCAGCCGACCATCGTTCGACCCGTTTCAGATTGGATACCATGGTCGAATTTCCCGGTGCGCCGAACTTGCTGGCGAAGAATTCCGGAACAATGTCGTGAATGTCGAGAATGACTTTTGCCCCGGCCAGCTTGGGCAGCCACGCTGCGAAAACCAGAAAGTCGGGCAAGTTATGAACATGCACCAGATCATAGCGGTGTTTGAGATACCTCCAACTCAAACGCACTGAAGACACCGCCCAGAATCTCAGAATCGGTTGAAGATAGGCAACCTTGGACTGCTGGTTTTTCGGAGGCCGCTTAAAGATCCGGAAGACGCGCACCCCACGAATTGTTTCGGTGTTGGCCTGGTCACGGTTTCCCTTGACCGCCAGCACATCCACCTGGTCGCCGCGTCGGACCAGAGCTTCCGCGTATCGCATGACGCGATTGTCAGTGTCATAGTTGGAATAGGAGATCATGCAGATGCGCCTTTGGGGTCTGCCCAGATCCCGGGAGCAGGTTTCTGCTTCGTTCCCCCCAAAACCTGCATTGAAAATGTTTCCCTCCGGCGTATTCATTATTATCTGAAGCTTCTCTCCCCGGACAGCCCCACGAAATGAAGACGTCCTTGAACGCAATGTTGGGCGTAAAAACCAGATCTGCAAAGGCGATGCTCCCCTTCTCCAATTTCTACGGCAACTTTGTTATAGCGTGTTCGAAGGGCAGATCGTAAATGCTGCTGAACAATTCCGGCATCGGGTCGTGCAGGTCAACAAAAGGGTGCTCATCGGTCATTGGGTGGCAATTCACGGTTGGGGATTGATGGCTAATGGAGTTGGAGACGACGCAGGAGACGCGCGGGATTGCCCGCATAAATGCCGGGTTCGGTAATGTCCCTAGTCACCACTGCACCGGCCCCAATGACCACATGGTCGCAGATCGTCACCGGGAGGATGGTCGCATTGGTGCCCACACTGACGTGACAGCCAATTTTTGTGGACCGCCAAAGCTCCCGTTTCCCCTTGCCCGGACCGCCAATCGCGAAGAGATCGTTGATGAACATCGCGCCGTGCGAAATGAAGCAATCGTCGCCAATCGTCACCATATCGCAAATGAAGGCGTGGGATTGAATCCGACAGCGTTTTCCCACCACAGCTCCGCGCTGGATCTCAACAAAAGGGCCGATGAAGCTTTCGTCGCCAATGACGCAACCATAGAGATTGACGGGCTGCACGATGGTGACCTCTTCGCCGAACGTGACATCCACCACCCCGGCATGCTTGACTTTTGGTTCTCTCATAAACTCTTAATCCAGCCGATCCGGCTTCACCGGAAGCCGGCGCGCGTTCCAGTATCGAAACCACGTTCCGGGCGTGCTTGACGCCGCCCCGGGGAACGCACTGGTCACGAATGCAATCCAAGTAGTGTTCCGCCCTGGTCCGAAGCGGTTCGATAAACTTGATCTGCGGCAGAAGTATACCCCCGCTGCGGTGGTTTAATTCCGGGTGCCGTGGCTTGTCAAAATCCACGTTCTCACCCAAGCTTCTTCACATAGCGAACCGCGGCATTATAGACGATGGTGTGGTCCGCCATCACCACTAGATTACGATCCTTTGCGAGCCACTCCAGTTCATCCACTTCGACAACTTTGGTTACCAGAGCTTTCTCCACTAAAACGCGCTTGCCTGCCAGCAGCGCCTGCCAGGCCAGTTCAAAGCGAGTGCCGGCTGGCGTGGCGATGATTACCGCCTCAACCTCGGGGTCGACGAGGACGAGGTCCTAGGACTCGACGACAAATGCATGTGTTGTCGCTCCACTAGGATGCGGCTGTGGGGGCCCAATCTCCTCTCCTTCGGAATTTTTCTTCCCTGAAGAATTGCCAAGTGAAATACGTCGTGGACTCGAACCCTGAACTTGCCACCCCGCCGACGCTTGAGCGGGAAACGTAAGATGCTGACCCCATTGAAAGTTTCACAGCGCGGCTCATGTTGCTTTGCCCGATTGAAATGACTTCGACCTCCATGCCAAACTGAAAGAGAATTTCAGCCTCGCGACGGGCCCGGGGGTCACATGGGTAGTAGGAAAAAACAACCCCCGCCGCGCAAATGCCCTAGCCCCAATTTCTCCAAAGCAGCCGGTTTTAAGTGGATTGGGGAAATCGTCTCCAAATGCGGCACCTGAAGTGAAACCGGCCGGCTCGGCCAATTGTTCTGCGGTTTGCGCAACCGGCTTGGGCTCTCAGATGTCGTTAAGAAATTCCTGATGCAGCCTGGCCGGAACGTAGGAGTGCGCCTTATTAAGTACCGTGGTCACCCTGGCAGCTGATTCAGTGAGCAAAGAAACCACCTTCCGGGCAACATCCTGATTGGTCTTTTCTGATTCGATCACGAGCAACACCATATCCATGACTCTCGCCAGACGCGGTGTCAGGCTGGTCTGTGTCACGGCCGGCATGTCAAAGATGATGTAGTCGTAATCGCTGGCCCTCAGTTTGGGGATCAACCCAATAAAGTGCTTGGGCAGGATGCTGGGAAGCTGCTCGTTGCCGTGCATGGGTTCCGCGGCTACGTATAGATTTTCCTGGATTTGTGCGCCCTTTCTGGCTTCAACTTCCAAGGCCGCATCCAAGCCACAACCCATCCTGCCCTTGTAGAATTGTTGTGCAGCCCCACCTTCGACGTTCATGTCCACCAAAAGCACCTTGCCATCGCCCGTCTCCGAGAGCGAGGCCGCCATGCCGGCGGCGACACTGCTGACGCCGGCGCCCCTGCCACAACTGGTCACCGCGACTAGTTTGGGTTTGTGGGTCACATTCTTGATTTCAAAGTGAACAATCAACCGGTCTCTCAGACCATCGCAGAACGGACGCAATCGACTCTGCCGGCTCCATGGAGTCAGAGCCAGGGCCAGGTTTCCCCCCGCGCCCGGTCTGGCGGTTTCTGTCAGGAGCAATAGATCCTTGCCTGCCATTTTTTTTGCACGCAATTGACCATTCCGGTTGAAATCTGGAATCGAGATGAACACTGGCAATCCCAATTTGGTTTCGATTTCCATGGGACGCCTTAGAGAACGGTCCAATAACATTTCTATCAAAAATGCCAGCGCCAGTCCGGCGCCTACGCCACCTACAGCACAAATGGCCGCCATTTGTTTGAGTTTTTTGGACCATTTTTTTGTCGGCGGTGACGGCGATTGGAGGGGACTGATGCCGGGAACCTTCCCGTCGCCGATGAGCTCGTTGATGCGGGTCTGTTCCAAATTGCGTTGAAAATATTCAAGCTCCGCTTCTTGACGCTGCTCTCGTCGTCCCAAGTCAGCAATGATTGCCTTTGATTCATCAATCTTTGCCGCTTCATTTTGAAGCTGGCTCAACTGGGTATTCAGAATATTGATTCTGGTTTCAAGAAGCGCGATCTGGGCCGCGTTGTCTGACAAACTGATGCCGGGCTGGGCGGTTTGCGCCACGGCAACGGCAAGGCGGGTCAGGTCAGGCTCCTCACTTTCAAGTTGCTGCAGGCGCCGCTTATCGATCGCGATCTGGGCGCGTAAATCCTTGATGGGCACGCTCTGGTCGGTATATTGGAGCAAAAGTTCCTGCTCCTTCTTTTGGAGCAGATCCAGGCGGGTGCAAAGATTCCTGTAATCGTCAACTTTGTCCGGCAAAATAACGGTTTCAGCATTGGTTGATGGTGTTGGGGAAGACGGGGCGGCAGACATTCCGTTCCAGGCCTTCTTGCGCTCAGCCAGTTCGGTCTGGGCGGAAAAAAGTCTGGTGCGAATTTGAGAGATCTGCTGCTCATAACCTGAATCCGTGTCATCGGCGGAAAAGATGCCTGCGCTGATTTTTGCAGTTCTCAGTTCTTTCTTGGTTTGCGCCAATTCCTTGAAGAGCCGGTTGGTTTCCTGGATGGAAAAAGCGTTGAGCATGATGCCGCCCTGATAGACCTGGTTATGTTTCCGGAAGTAACTGGCAATGATTTCACTGAGAATGGGCTGCACCATTTCAGGATCAGAATGTTGCAGGGTAACTTGAATCACACTGCTGTCCGGGGATGATTCGATGGTTAAATTCTTTGCCAACAGGCCGGCGGCGGCGTTCGTGTTGTTGCCCCCACCCGTTTTGGCCAGAATTTTCTCCGCGCCAATCGTCTGCACGGCATCCATCACCACATCCAGACTCTGCAAAATTTCCATTTCCGTATGAATGATACCGCTGCCCCGGTCAGTCGTTGACACGGCGTTGGCAGCCCCGCCGGCAGGGTTGAGTGATCTGTCTTGCACCACATACAGTATATCCAGTTTGGTTTTCGATTCATACAATGGCGGGTTTTGAAGAAGAAGCAATCCCGCCGCAAAGAAGCCAGAGACGGAAAAGAACAGGATTTTCCACTTGTGCCGAAACAGTGTGAAGTAAATGTCCCCCAAGGACATTCCACTTGACTGCGCGGCTGGCTGTTTAGAACTCATATGGATGAGGTTTTACACCATACCCGGTTCAAGCGCTCAACGGAAATGGTTTCACAATCATGCAGGTTGACAAATCCATGGAGCCGAACGTTTCTACCCAACTTGACACCCGGAGCAATGCGTTGTAACGGCTGCCGGGAAGAATTCATAGGGTCGAATTTGAAACAGCTCGTCGCGTGCGAACCTGAACCCTCAACCGCAGCTTTCTGCCGGACGGACGGGAAGTTTTCTTCTTTCCAATTCCCAAGGTTGATATGCGTATGGCGGATTCGGGGATCGACGGCATCCAACCGTTGCCATTTTCCAGGCCCGAAAGATTCACTGTGGCTCCGCCCCGCTTCAGCGATTGGGAAGACGCTTCCAAAATGCGGACCAATTCGAGACCTCGCCGGCC
>Ga0182027_10015975_pt1 | contig 10280 bp, 7 predicted proteins | sample 712E1DmetaG_FD_121300 | JGI IMG/M metagenome (GOLD analysis project Ga0182027, IMG submission 121300) | Permafrost microbial communities from Stordalen Mire, Sweden - 712E1D metaG (Illumina Assembly) | ecosystem: Environmental > Terrestrial > Soil > Wetlands > Permafrost | place: Sweden... | reverse complement strand
GTCCCGCCGAGGGCGTCGGCGAGGTCCTCGAGCAGCCGGAGGGCAGTTCGATCCCGAAGCCCGCGCCCGCCGGCTACGATCACCTCCGCCGACTGAAGCCCGCCGCCGAGATCTGGATCGTCGCGACGCTCGGTGACGCGGAGCCCTCGCGCGCATTGACCCAGGTCCGGCTCGAATACGAAGATCCGCCCGGTCACAGGCTTCGCCACGGGCATGCACGCGCCACGCCGGAACACGGCGAGCTGAAGCGGGCCCCGCCATGTGCATTCGACCGCGACGGTGTCGTCGAGCCCGAACGCGACTCCGCTGAGTCCATCCTCTGAGAGCGACACCGACTCGAGGTCCCAGTTGACGCCGGCATCGAGCCTGGCCGCCAGACCGCCGGCCACGTGTGCCGCGAGCGTTGAATTCTCGAACAGTATCGTCGTGAGCGAATGCTCCAGGACGAGCCAGGCGACCGCCGCGACGAACGGCTGGCCGAACGCCGGATCGAGCGCAGGATCCTCGCAATACCAGGTTGTCTCCGAGCCGTACTCTCGGAGGAGCGCCGCCGCTCTTGCAGCTCCTGAGCCGCAGACCACGGCAGCCACCGACGGCGCCAGCTGGGAAGCGACGGCCAGGAGGCCAAGAGACCCTGGCGATGGCTCTCCGTCCACGAGCTCGACGAATACGAGCGGCGAGGCACTCATGCGAGCCCCCGATTCACCAAGTATTCGTACAGCGACAGGGCGGCGCGGTCGCCGCTGAAGATCGCCGCCCCTCCCGGCCTGCGCGGACGATACAAGAGGCCGACCACGCAAGTTCGCGAGCCCGCATCTCCGCATTCCTCGGGTCGCAGGCCGATGTCGGCGACGCTGAGCAGCTCAATCACCTTGCGCTTTGCTGCGAGGACGTCGCGGAACGACGGGTAGCGCGGCTCGTGCGCCGACCCGAGCACGGACACGATGCAAGGAAGTGGTGCGGCGACGAATGTCGCTCCATTCGCCGTCCTCTGGCTCGCGAGGATCTCGCCGTCTCGGAGCGTCACGGAGTTGACGCCTGCGACGGCAGGCATCCCAAGTCGCTCGGCGACAGCGGCCCAGAGCATTCCGCCTCGGCCTTCCGCGGACTCTCCGCCAAACAAGATCAGATCCGGCGTCTCGCGCTGGAGGGCACGTGCGAGCACCTTGCTGGTGGCGACCAGATCCGAGCCCTCGAGCAGGGGATCGACGATCGCGACCGCTCGCCCGATGCCCATCGAGAGCCCGAGGCGGAGCGCTTCCGTACACCCCTCCGACACCATGCTGATCATGGCCGTCTCGACGCCATCCGTCCCTGCGGCAATCTGCAGCGCCTCCTCGACGGCGTAGAGATCGGCGGGGTTCATCTCGCCGGGCGTGGATCGGTCGAGTCGTTTGCACGTCTCCAGAAGGCGGTAGTCGCCGCCGCTCGGGACGACCTTGACGCACACTGCGACCTTCACCGCGAGCCTCCTACCCAGATCTTCCGATCCCGCGGGGGCCTGACGAGGACAGCGCGACAGAAAGAAGTAAGGTCGGACAGCTCGAAGACCCCAACGGGCTGGGGCGGTACGGCCAGGACGGAGAGCAGACGCAACGATCGGTCGGGTCTCACGACCCCACCACCCGCCTCGGCGCCCTGCAGTCCTCCCGGCCTGTCACAGCGACCGTCGCAAACTGACTACTGGGAGACACAATTCCGTTCGGCGTCGGCGCTGCTCATGCTCTGACGCCTCCGCTCGGCAAACTTGATGAGCCTACGGCACCCCTCGAGCAGTAGATCCTCCGACGTCGCGAGGGAGAGCCGAAGCATTCCTTCGGTCAAGGAGCCAAAGGTCGAACCGGGAGCCGTCGCGACGCCCTCCTCGTCCAGCAACGCGAGCGCGAGCTCCTGGCTGGGCGTCCGGAGGTCGGACAGGTCGGCCATGACGTAAAACGCGCCCGGAGGCCTGAAGGACAGCAACGAATGGGGCGCGAGCATGTCACAAACGAGGTTGCGCCTTCTCTCGTATGCGTTGCGCATTTCTACGACCGCTGACTGCGGTCCGCGGAGCGCGGCCTCGGCGGCCCGTTGGGAGATGGAGGAGGCGCAGGCGGTAAGTGACTCCTGGAGCGTGGCCATGAATGAGACGAGCGACGGGTCGGCAACAGCCCAACCGAGCCGCCAGCCGGTCATGGCGTATGTCTTGGAGCAGCCACTGATGACGACGGCGCGACGGTCCTCGTCAAACCGGCCGGCGGAGACATGCTCGAGTCCGTCGAACACGAGTTCCTCATAGACCTCGTCGGAAACCACATACGCGTCGAACTGGCGTGCCAGCTGCATGATCAGCTGCATCGAAGCCGCGGTCAGCATTGCCCCAGTTGGGTTGGCCGGAGAGTTGACCAGGATCGCCTTCGTGCGGGGTGAGAAGGCTGCAGCTAGCGCATCGGCGTCGGGCTGGTACCCAAGCTCGCGGCGCAACGGGAAGGTAACGAGGCGGCCGCCGGCAAGCTGGACGATGCTACGGTAGTTCGGCCAACCCGGATCTGGCACGAGGACCTCGTCGCCTTCCTCCACGATCGCGAGCACGGTCGCGGCAAGTGCGCCGGTTGCTCCGGACGCGACGAACACCTCATCGGCGGAGACGGCCCTATCGAACCGCGCGCTCTGGCGCTCGGCGATGGCCTCACGAAGCGAGCGAACGCCGGCGTTGTTCGTGTACTTCGTGAACCCGGCACGGGCTCCCGCAAACGCCGCATCGATGATGTGCTCCGGCGTCTTGAAGCTCGGCTCCCCGGCCTCCAGCCTTATTACCCCCTCACGGGATTCCGCTAGTGCCATCATCTGGCGAATACCGGATCGAGGCAATGCCGTAACACGGTGCGAAAGCGGTTTCGTGGCGGGCCTCCTCTAGGTCTGCGGGCGAGCCTTTAACGGCCCGCTGCCCGACGGATTGGTTGACGTGGTGCGTTCGCCTGGCGCGCGGGATTGCAGCCAAGGTGTCATGTCGCAGGGGGCCAAGGCGATTCGGAGGACGAGTCGTGCACCAGGCGCCGGAGGAACGCCTGGGTCCGCGGCTGCTGTGGCCTGGACAGGACGACGTGCGGGTCGCCCTGCTCGACGATCACGCCGCTGTCCATGAAGATCACGCGGCTGGCGGCGTCCCGCGCAAAGGTCATCTCGTGGGTGACGACGAGCATGGTCATGCCGTCTCTCGCGAGACGCTCCATAACCGTCAGCACCTCGCCGACGAGCTCCGGGTCGAGAGCGGAGGTTGGTTCGTCGAACAGCATCAACTTCGGCTGCATGGCCAGGGCACGCGCGATCGCGACACGCTGCTGCTGCCCGCCCGACAGCCTGGCCGGGTACGAGTCTGCCTTTTCCACGAGCCCGACCTGCCGGAGCAGATCCATCGCCCGCGCGGTTGCCGCTTCCTTCGACAGGCCGCGGACGGCCATCGGCGCCTCGATCACGTTCTGGAGGGCCGTGAAGTGAGGGAAAAGCGCAAAGTTCTGGAACACCATTCCGATCTCAGATCGGTAGGTGCGAAGGTTCCGGCCGGATGGCGGGCCGACTCGCCCATCAGCCTTCCTGGTGCCGATGAGCACGCCGTCTAGCCAGACCTCTCCCGCGTCCGGGACGACGAGCTGGTTGACGCACCGGAGAAGCGTAGTCTTACCCGATCCGCTCGGACCGATGAGAGCCACGACCTCGCCGGGCCGAACCTGGAGGTCGATGCCGTTCAAGACCAGCGTCGAGCCGAACGACTTCTTGATGCCACGCAGATCGAGCATGAACTCGTGCGCCGTGCTTGACGGCGCAGCCTGAGAAACCACTTCGCCGGCCTCCTTCGAACCTAGTTTCAACATCAGATCGGCCCCTGCTTGTCGAACCGCGCTACGTCGAACGGCGCGAGGTCGATGTGAGACGTCGTACCGGTCACGACGAGTTCGGCGACGGCCTCGCCCACGGCCAGGCCGTGCATGAACCCATGCCCGTTGAAACCGGCGGCATATGCAAAGCCCGTCGTACCTGCCTGCCCGATGCACGGCAGCCTGTCCGGCGTCACCTCATACGATCCTACCCAAGCCCGCGCGAGCCCGGCGTCCGACAACCTCGGCCAGCGGCGCTCGAGCTTTTCGGCGAGCGCCTCAGCAAGGCTCCAGTTCACGTCCCGCTTGCGCGACCAAGCTTCCTCCGCGTCGTCCACGCCAAGGAGGAGCCCGGCGCCGTGCGGCCGCATGTAAAGGTCCTGAGTCGAATCCTGCACGCACGGAACCTGAGACGGAAGCCAGTCGAGCCGGTCCGTCAGGAACTGATGCTGGCGGTACGGCGAGATCGGAAGATCCAGCCCGACGAACGAGCCGAGGAGCGGGGCGTCCAGGCCGGCAGCGTCAATGACGACGTCGCACGCGACGTCACCGCCCGTCGTCTGCACGCCGACTACCCTCCCGTGCGTCGTCTCGATCCCCGTGACCGTCGCGATTGTAAGCTGCGCTCCCGACCGCCTCGCCGCGTCCAGGATGGCGCAGGTCGCGTCGGCAGGGTCCGCGAAGCCGTCGTCCGGCGAGAAGGCGGCCAGCCGGATGTCGTCCACCACGACGCCGGGCAGCCGCCGGCTCACCTCCGCCGGCGAGAGGAAGCGGACGTCGGCCCCGAGCCGCTCTTGGAATGTGCATCTCATTTCGATCTCGGCGGCCCGGTCTTCGCCTGCAAGGATCAGGTATCCGTTCCTCGTGTACCCGAGATCCGCCCCATTGTCGGACTCGAACGAGCGCCACAGCTCGTCGCTGCGCAACGACAGCTGCGTCTCCTCGACCGTTGGGAACTGGCGCCGCATGCCCCCTGATGCAAGCCCGGTGCAGCCCTGTGCGACGCCGAGCGACTCGACCACGGTGACGTGTCGTTCGCCGAGCCTCGTGAGGTAGTAGGCGATCGCGCTGCCGGCGATGCCGGCGCCGGCGATGACGATACGCCGCCCCGTTCCATCGCTGCCGCGGGCCACGCGGCCTCGCGTTTCCACGGACGTGGTCCTGCCGGAGCCAGCCGGTTCCATCCGCAACTCGTCCATCTCGCCGGCTCGATCAGGATACGGTCGGATAGTTCCACCGGGGTCCGACTCCGACCAGGTAGCCGTTCCTCGACGGACCGCGAACAAGCTGGGAGATGACCCGTTCGCTCGTCCCGTAAGCATCTTCTTCGGAGACCCGCATCGTCGTCTCCACGTCACCTGCCGCGACGGCTTCGACGAGCCGCCGGTGCGTTGCCGCCATCTCCGCAGCGGTGAGCTCGGAGATCCCCAAGTGAAAAACCCGCTGCGAATCCTGGAGGACCGCCCGGAGCATCCCTACGAGCCGACGGTTGCCCGTCAGTTCGGCTACGGCGAGGTGAAAACGCTCGTTTCGCTGGATCCGCTCGACGGGAGCCAGGTCCTCGCCGACCTCGCCGGCCAGCAAGCGAAGCGTGTCGAGCGATTCAGGCGTCGCGTAGCGCATTGCGAGCCGAGCAATCCCGGTCTCCAGCACGAGCCGCAACTCGGTGAGTTCTGCGACATCAGAGACTGACAGGCTGGCGACGGAATAGCCGCGGCCCGGACCAACGACGACGAGGCCCTCCTGGCACAGCCTTCCGAGGGCGTCCCGAGCGGGCGTCCCGCTCATCCCGAACTCGCGAGCGACCCAAGCCTCGGACAGCGGGCTTCCCGGAGGAAGCCCGAGGGTGAGGATGCGCCGGCGCGTCTCCGTATACGCCGCCTGCCACCTCTTGGGCTTCGGCTCCGCCCGCATCCTCGCCGCGATCGATTCCCCGGTTCGAGCGTTCGTGGTCACCGGGAGAGCGTATATCCATGACTACAGTAAATGCAATGGTATATCGATCGGGCCTTCCGGAGCCTCGTCGTCGCGTGGGGTCAATCGGCGCCCAATCCCATCCGGGGCGTCTGAGCTGATCGCCAGCTGTGGCCAACCGGCTCATCTCAACGAGATCCTGCCGATGACGCATGGGCGCGCTGAGCGCCGCGGGACCGGATGGGTAGGTCAGAGCGGCGAAGGCGACACAATCGCCCGACACGACCCGAGTCCCGTCCCGCTACCGAACCGAGTTCGTGATCCGACGTTCAGACCGCGGCCCTCACCGCTGGGTCGTTGCTTTGCTAACTGACTTGGTGTCACTACCCCGAGTGACCCCGAGATGCCGCCCCTCTGCCCCGCCGTTTCGGATCAACTGAGTGACCACGCGTTCGCTGGCCCCGTATGCCTCCTGCTCGGAGATCGCGAGCGCAGCATCCATGTCTCGACGCTCGAGCGCGTCCAGAAGCTCGACGTGGGCACCGGACACGCCCTCCGCCGCGACACCAGCGATGCCCAGCTGGAATATTCGCCGCGAGGCCTCGAGGACTTTTTGCAGGGCATCCACGAGCCGTCGGTTGCCGGTCAACTCGGCGATCGCCAGATTGAATTCCTGGCTCCGTTCGATCAGGTCGTTGGCCGTCAGCCCCGGCTCGTTGAGCCGCTTTGCGAGCGCGCGAGCATTTGTGAGATCAAGCGGCGAAGTCGACCGTATGAGCAGTCGTACGATGCCCGACTGCAGTACGTAACGCGCCTCGGCGAGCTCCGACACGTCCGACAGCGACAGTCCGGCAACGGAATAGCCGCGCCGCGGGCCTACCACAACCAGCCCTTCCTGGCACAGCCGCCCGAGCGCGTCGCGCGCCGGCGTCGGGCTGATCCCGAACTCGTTCGCGATGCCGGCCTCGGTCAGCGGCGCCCCAGGCGGCAGCTGCAAGGTCAGGATGCGAACCCGTGTCTCCTCGTACACCTCTTCCCAGCGGTGCCTGCGTCGCCCGTCTCGCTGACCCTTGGTTTGCCTGTTGACATGCATGAGCGAATGATAGTACCGTCCGGGATATAGCGGTGCGGATTGCGTGTACAGTAGTGATTACTGTGGTGACGTCAATACCAGGCCACCATCGCTGCGCGCAAGCCGATCGAAGCGTTGGCCTAACCACCATACACACCAAGGGACCGCAAATGACAGGTGCCGTTGACCGCCGATCGCCTGTCGCCCTCGACCTGAGGCCGTTACTGGCTCCAAGATCCGTCGCCGTCGTGGGCGCATCCGAGCGCCCGCCCGGCACGATCGTGCTGGAGAACCTCAAACGGCTTGGCTTCGACGGACCGGTCTACCCCGTGAATCCGAAGCATTCCGAACTGCAGGGCCTCCCCTGCTACCCGTCGATGCGCGACGTGGGTGAGGTCGATTGCGTCGCCATTCTGCTGCCCGCCCACCGCGTCCTGGGCGCGCTCCGGGAGGCCGCGGACGCCGGCGCCCGCTCGGCATGGGTTCTGGCGGCCGGATTTGCGGAGGCCGACGACGAGGGCCGGCACCTCCAGGCGGAGCTGGCCGTATTCGCCAGAGAGCGCAGCATGCCAATCTGCGGTCCGAACTGCGTCGGCATCGTCAATGCCCACGCCGGTGTCGCGACGTACAGCGTCGCGCTGCCGAAGTCGGTCGTGCCCGGACCGATCGGCGCCGTCGTGCAGAGCGGCGCGGTCTGTCTCGGGCTCGCAAATGCGAACCGCGGCATTGGCTTCAGTACGCTCATCTCGAGCGGCAACGAGGCAGTGGCCGACAACGCCGACTACATCGCCTACCTCGCCGATGACCCCGATACCCGGGTCATCATCGCCTTCGTCGAGGGCTTCAGACGTCCAGAGCGGTTCGTCTGGGCTGCCGATCGCGCCCGAGCGTGCGGCAAGCCACTTCTGGTCGTGAAAGTAGGCAGGTCGGCGGTCGCGCGGCGAGCGGTCGTCGCACATACCGGGAGTCTTGCCGGCGCCGACGCCGTACACGACGCGGTGATGCGAAAGCACGGAGTGGTGCGCCTCGACAGCCTGGACGAGTTGCTCGAGGCGGCTGAGCTGTTCAGCAAGGCGCCCCTTCCGCGCGGGCGCGGCATCGCGATCCTCACGTTGTCGGGCGGGCAGATCGGGATGGTCGGAGACATCGCAGCTGATATGGCGCTCCGACTCCCAGAGCTCGGCGAGGCGACGGTCGACGCGCTCCGCGGCATCCTGCCACCGTACAGCTCGATCGCAAACCCGCTGGACGCGTGGGGTGGCGGCGACTTCGAGAGCACCTACCCGAAGTGCATGGGGATCCTGGCGCGCGATCCCGCGGTCGAGCTGATCGCTGTGTCTCGCGACAACCCGCCCGGCATGGCGGCCCGGGAGGTCCACCAGTCGGCGGTGATCGTCGAAGAGGCAGCGCGGGTTGCAGATGGCACCGGCAAGCCCGTCGTCGTCTTCGGCAATATCTCCACCGGCATCGAACCCGAGGTCCAGCGCCTCGCGAGCGACCTCGGGCTCCCGGTGCTCCAGGGAACCAGGGAGTCGCTTCGCGCGATCGAGGCGTTCGTGGATTACGCGACGCGCGATGCCGCCAATTCATCCGAGACAGTATCGGAGCCAGGGATAAGCTCCGGCCGCTCGCCTGAGGCCGAGGCACTTCTGAAAGCAAGCGGCCCGGTCCTTGACGAGACCACGAGCCGGCAGTTGCTCGCGGCATGCGGCATTCGTGGTCCCGCAGAGGCCCTCGCGACGTCGGCCGGTGAGTGCGTCGCCGCGGCCGAGCGCCTCGGATACCCCGTCGTCCTGAAGGTCAGCTCGCGTGATGTTCCGCACAAGACCGAAGCAGGAGGAGTCCTCGTCGGCCTGGCGAACGCCGAGCAGGTCAGCGTTGGCTACGACGCGATCGTCCGGCGGGTGTCGGCCGCCGTTCCTAACGCTCATATCGACGGCGTGCTCGTCCAGCAGATGATCGGGCAGGACGCCGTGGAGGTGATCCTCGGAACGTTCGACGACCCAGAGTTCGGCCCAATGGTCGTCTTTGGGCTCGGCGGCGTGCTCGTAGAGCTGATCAAGGACTCGACGTTGCGCCCGGCCCCCGTCTCTCGCGCGGACGCCCTGGAAATGGTCGAAGGGATCCGTGGGGCGGCGTTGCTCCACGGATTCCGAGGGCGCCCAGAGGCGGACGTGGACGCCCTCGCCGACGCGATCGTCTCGCTGTCCCACTTCGCCGCGGGCTTCCGGGGGGAGATCTCCGCCGTCGACGTGAATCCGCTGATGGTGTTGCCGCGTGGGCGAGGCGTGGTCGCGGTGGACGCCCTTGTCGTCAAGCAATCCTTCGTGGGAAAAGAACTAGAACGGGAGCTCATGAGATGAGACTGATGCTGACCGGCAACGAAGCCATTGCACGTGGCGCGTGGGAGGCCGGCATCGAGGTCGCCATGGGGTATCCGGGGACGCCGAGCTCGGAGATTCTCGAGAACCTCTCTCGCTACAAGGAGGTCTATAGCGAGTGGTCGGTGAACGAGAAGGTGGCGATGGACGGTGTGATGGGCGCCGCCTACGCCGGCCGGCGGGCGATGTTCACGACCAAGCAGGTCGGTATGAACGTCGCCTCGGACTCGTTCCTTTACGGCGCCTACACGGGTGCCAACGCGGGCGTCGTGGTCGTAACTGCCGATGACGCGGGGATGTTCAGCTCGCAGAACGAGCAGGACAACCGCCACTACGCCCGCCTGGCCAAGATGCCGCTTATCGAGCCGTCTGACAGCCAGGAGGCGAAGGACTTCATCCGCCTGGCAGTTGAGATGAGCGAGCAGTTCGACGAGCCCGTGATCTTTCGCACGGGCATGCGTATCTCGCACTCGGCGTCGCCCGTGGAGCTCGGCGAGCGGCAAACGCTCCCCGCGCCCGGACCGATGCACCGCGACCCGCACAAGTTCGTGGCCACCGCTGCCTGGGCACGCGCCCGACGGCCTCTGATAGAGGACCGCATCAGGTTGCTCGCCGAGTATGCCGAGACGCTGCCGTACAACACCATCGAGTGGGGCGACCGGCGCCTGGGGATCATCACCAGCGGGATTGTGTACCGATACGCACGAGAAGTCTTCCCAGAAGCATCGTTCCTCAAGCTTGGGATGGTCTACCCGATCCCGCCGCGCATGGTCCGGGAGTTTGCGGCCGGAGTGCAGCAGGTGATCGTAGTAGAGGAGCTGGACCCGTTCATCGAGGACCAGGTGCGGCTACTGGGCGTTCAGGCCGAGGGCAAGTCCATCTTCCCCTCCTACGGGGAGCTGCTCCCGGCCACGATCGAGCGGCACGCGGCCGCGGCGGGCCTGCTCGTTGCGCCACCAGCACGGGTTGCGCCTCCCAAACAGTTCGAGCTGCCGGCCAGGACGCCGATCCTCTGCCCCGGCTGTCCCCATCGGAGCACTTTCTACGCACTCAGCAAGC
>Ga0182027_10015974_pt1 | contig 10281 bp, 13 predicted proteins | sample 712E1DmetaG_FD_121300 | JGI IMG/M metagenome (GOLD analysis project Ga0182027, IMG submission 121300) | Permafrost microbial communities from Stordalen Mire, Sweden - 712E1D metaG (Illumina Assembly) | ecosystem: Environmental > Terrestrial > Soil > Wetlands > Permafrost | place: Sweden... | reverse complement strand
CTGAATTTGTGTTTGTTTTCATAGTGTTTTTTTTACTGCGCGTGCGTTCTCGGACTGTCGCCCTTCACGAAAAAGCCTGCGGCACAGGGCGGCCAGTGGAAGTAGTCTTCAGAAGGCGCCACGCCCGGCCCCCTGTGCGCAAGCAGGCTGGTGAGGGCGATAGGCTGGGAATGCACGGCGAAACACTTGAAAACAACCGGAATGAGGCGGGCAGACGGGCCATTGCCTCGCACTATCGTGGAGCGGCGCGGCTGGCGGGCTTCATGCCGGGTTCGCGGGCGGGCAAGAAACATGACAGACGCGCATTATGGGCGTAGGGAAAGGAGGAATAGAAAGCGGGCACGCGGGGTCGCGCCGACTGACTTCTGACGGCAGGGTGAGAAGCGGGCCGTCGCCTGGGGGCTGGCGGGCAGGCGTAAGGCCTGCGGCTTGCCCGGATGGCAGAGGTCAGGCTGATTTTGGGGGCGTTGTGAGTGCGGAAGTTTCGGCAAGGCCCAGATGCGCGGCCTGCCGGCTGACGGGACTTGGCGAAAGCTCACGCGATCACAACGCCGGGGCAGCCTGTCTTCGACGATTTGAGACGGTGAAACGGCGCGGAATGGAGGCGCGGGCCGGTGGCGCTGGTCACTGGCGGCGCTGGAATGGAGCGGAGTGGAACCGGCTTGAATTGGCGAAGTCAGGCCCGTCCGCAGCCAATGTGTCGTTGGAAGCTGCTTCCGGCGACTCATCGGCGGTCCTGGGTTCAACGGGCGCACCGCTCTGGATGCCCGACTATTTCCTGGATGCCAATTACCGGCAGATCGTCGCTGAAGAAGCCGGTGACGATTGGAAAGGTGACGGGTGAGTCGTTTTGAACCTATTTTGAACTCTTCAAAAGCGAGAGAACGCCTTTGTTGACGGGCGTTTTTTGCGTTTCCACCCAGAGGTTTTTGAACTCACCCGCATTTGTGGAGGCCAATCGCATGACGCGACAAGCCGAAGAAGAAGACGAATGCCGTCAGCGGGAAACCGCCGAGGGCACCAAACGCATTTGGCAAAATCAGAATTCGACATGAAAACAAACGGTCAACAGCCGGAATCGCCGCCATCGGCGCAACCAGCAGCACAGATTTATCAACACCACCCATTGGAAAGAGTGGATCAATCCGTTGGAATGAATCCTGGGCCGGGGCGGGGCGGCCCGTCAGGGCCGCCCTCCCCGGCCCTTATTCATCAATTAAGTAACAGTGGCATTGAGATTCCTTCCACCGGGGGGAAAACGGGAGGGAAATCCCGCGTTGCCGCTGCCAAGATGACGCAACAAATGCCCGGGGGCATGACCGACTGGACAAAAAACGCCAGTGGCGAGCGGGCCTTCATGGACGAAAAGGAACTGCTGACGAAACTGCCGATCAGCCGCCGGACTTTGGGCACTTGGAAGACAACCGGAGTTCTCCCGTATATCAAGATCGGCAGACGTTGCCTGTACGACTGGGCCAGCGTGCAAGGCGCTCTGTTGCGCCGACAGAGAGGTGGGCAGTGAACGGGGCCGCTCAATTCCCAAATGGAAAGGCAGCCATTTTACTGGCTGCCTTCGCATAAAAAACGACTCTGGCGGATGACCTCAACACATCCAATGTTTTTTGGATTGTTCCTCGCTTTGCCGGCGCGCTTCGCGGAGATCTTCCAATTCAGGAGTGATCTTCTCGGTGTAGCTGCGACGGAATTCTTGATAATCGCGCTCTGAATCGAACAGCGGCAGTGGCATTTCCTTCTGCCCAGGAATCACTTCAAGCAACTCTTTCATAATTGGATGTCCGTTAAATTACTGCGATACAATGGATAAGTTTTCGAGTTTTGCAAAGGATATTTTTTCAGTTTTTGACGCTGGTTCAATGCCGATCCCACGTCCGCAACAAGTACTTCGGGATAATGGAGTGCGATCCAACCATCAGGTTCTGAAGCATTGCGGGTCGCATCCCACAGAATTTCGCCGTGAACGAGGTGCGTCAGATAATCCGCCATGTGGGAAATCTCGCACACCCATACGAAATGCGGAAGGGGGAGATTCCGATACACCTGCTCCACAATGGCATTGCCCATGCCGCGCTCGGTCAACTGTTTTTTGAATGACCTTGCCGTTGTCAGGAATAATCGCAGCACCAATGGCCCGGCGGAAAGCGTAGCCGACAGGGCTTTGTATCCAACATCACCGCGATCAAGAATGGTCGTCACCACTTTTTGAAAACTCTCCGCTGGGAGGAAAATCTTCTCGGCCAGTGGAGCGACGAAAGACTCGATTTCCCCAAACTCGAATCTCGACTCCTCGTTCGCGCCCTGTTTTTTATCACGGAGCACTTGGTACGGAATCCGGTTGTCGTCGTTCACCACGAGCGCATGGTTGAACTGCGACGAGAAGGAGATGTCGTTTGGCAGCGGATTGGGCTGGACGTAATCTGACTTGTGACCGAAGGCAACGACAACGTGACGTTTCGTCGCCGCAAGAACTGGAATCCCCGATTCAATGTAGGTGTAAAGGAGGTGGTCGAAGTCATTCGGGAAGTTGTCTCGCGTATATGTGACAGGACTGAACCCAAGCCGCCTCAGCGCCTCGGTCATCTGCCAAACGTAAAGTCCAGAAGACGGATACACGCGACCCAATGAATAATCTTCGGTGAGTTTTGCCAATTGGTAGGGAAAGATCTCACGGTAGAGGGGGTAGCGATTGCTGTAATAGCGCATCAACATCCAGAGTGCTGACTGGGCGCAAACGGTCACATCCGCGTCCTGACTGATGAATGGGAATCCGCGAACCCTTAATTCCACGCCTTGCAGGGTAATGGTTTCGTCGCAGAGACGCATTGAACCACAAACCGCGCGCCGTGATTCCGGCTTTAGCAACGTGCGACCAAGGCAGTTGGGCCGGGTCGGGCGAATGATCGCGTAGCCGAGGTAATCCGCCTGAATGTTCTCAGCGTGTCTAATCTCCTCACGAGTAGCGGCCTTGCTGAAAAAATGAAGGCGCAAACAGCGCGAGTCGGGCGTGCTGAACCGTTTGGAGTGGAAATTGGAAAACGTGTCCCGATAATCTTTGTCAATGTAGTGGCGTTCGAGCACCACGGTCTTGGTCTTTTGACTCAATGCCTGCATTAAGCGCCCCACGCCACCACTATCCAATTCCGGTTGCGCCAACTGTAGAAGCTCATCCCAGCCGCAGGTTGCGTCAAATGTGAAGATGGGAAGAAGGCTGTTTGGGCCGTCAATCATAGTTGATGATTCCTTATACGTGAACCCTGACGATTTGCAATATCAAATTTCACTTCTTCAATCACGGTCAGTTATTGTAGTGTTTTCCCGCCCAGACAAAATTCCCATCCGCCGTTTGCCGGAAGCGTTCGCGGGGGACGTTGAGTTTGCCGCGGACGGATTGGGCTTTTTTCAGTTGGGCGGGGGTCCATTTTTTCTTGGCGGCGAGATCATCCCACGGGATGGCGGGCGGGATGCCGGCGGGAACGGATTCGTCGGCGACGGTTGCTTTGAGGAATCTGGCGAAGGGTTCGTAGCCGGGGTCGAGTGCGAGCAGTTCCTTGCCCTCGTTTTCGCTGGCGTCAAATTTGAACTGCCCGACCTGATGGGTCGCATCGGCCACAACCGGCCAGGCGGCTTGGATGCGCGGGTCTTTCCACAGGGCGACTGTCCAAGCGCCAAGTTCAATCGGGCCGCCGTTGGCTTTGTGTTCCAGGTGCCACTCGGCCTTTTCGGCGAGCCACCAGCGGAAAGCCTCGATCAATTCGGCGGCGTATGCCACCGGCCCTGCCATCCAGCGATTGCTCACCTTCCATTGCTCGTCCCAACGGCGCTTGTACATCTTGCCCCACCGCCCGGCGACCCGGCGGCCGCTGAAATGTGGACTGCCTTTGAAAGCGTTTGTCGTGGCGAGCCGTGCAAACCAGAAGTGGACGTTGAAACCGGGGAAGTCGTTGCTGAGGCCGATGGCTCAAAAGTGAACCCGTGGGACGAAGGACAGACCGCTCTTGATCCTCTCGCACAGATGCTCCAACAGGTCTATGCCTGTGGGTCGTTGGTTACGGTGGATGAAACCACGCGTATCCCACCTTTGGCCATTCCCGTCAGGGCAACACTGTTGGGGCAGCAGGCGAAGCGCACCATCGGTGCGCTTACGCAAAACCAGTCCTTTAGCCTGCAAGTGCTGGATGAAATGGTGGCCAAAGAAGTCGAGAAGTGCCGTTGCATCAACGACATCGTGGGCCTGCTCACTTATCTGTTGAGCATGGGGACTCATTGGATGCCGGAGACTGCAAAGGTTCTGTTTGAGAAGGAACTTGAGGCCCGCAACACAAAGGGGCAGGCAAGCCTCAAAGCTGCGCTGGGGGGGGACAATGTGTCTCAGTTTGTCGCGAAGCGTAGAAAGAATATCCAGGATGACCTCGACACCATGTATAATCAATTGGGCCAGGGCAAATCGGTTCCCGCCGATAAATTGGCTATCGTTCTTGCCCAGGTGGAGTACCGCCTCACTGCCGCGCTTAGTGACCGCGTCACACCACGCGCTGTTTTCAACAAGATCGCGCCGCCCAACCTCACGGCCAAAACGCACGCCGAAAGCTGGACGCAACCACTCTCGCTCTTGCTACGCTCCGCACGACTCATGCGGGACTCCCTGAGGGACTCATACTTTCCACGACGATTCAGCGGTCTCGCCTTCACCCAAAAGGAGTTTCAAGCTGCCATGAATGTCTTTGGAGATTCGATCCTGCAAAATCCCGACCCGAAACGAGCGGAAGCAGAGTTGGTGTTGCTCAATGAAATCGAATCCTGTTCGGAAATGCCGAAAGATAAATGCGCCGCAGTCTGGCATATTATCACGGGAGAAGGCAAGCCCTGATGCCAGGCGCTTTTGACTTTTTCCCGCCCTTTTGACAAAGCAACCAAACAGGGCCAAGTTACCGCAAATGAACGATTTGCCCGGAACCGGGGTGTTGCAGCCACCTCCTGAAACCTGCCTGCCCAAGCGCAAACGAGGAAAGCGCGGGCCGAAGCCGGGACACGGCGGACGGCCAAAGTGCCGATTGCAGCCCGCTCTAATTGCGGAAAGGCTTGTTGCCGAGGGCTTTACGATGTCCAAGATTGCCTATCTTATGGGCATCTCCGAGAGGACCTTGAGAACCTGGAAGGTGCAAGATAAGAAACTATCTGCCGGGGTAAAAAGGGGCCGCGCCGAAATGATTGACCGCGTGGAAGACTCCCTGGTCCAGCGGGCACTTGGGATGACGATTCCCGAAACAAAAGTCTCGGTTATCAATGGCGAGATTGTGCTGACCACAATAAAGAAACACCTTCCTCCTGACACCCTGGCGTGCATCTTCTACCTCAAGAATCGTGCCCCCGAAAGGTGGGGCGACCACCAAAGCATACGGGTTCAGCAGACCATTGCTGGCGTGCCGGAGGGCATCTTAGATCGGTGGCGGGCGGCAGCCCGTGCCAAGAACTTCAGCCCGGCGGTGCCGGCCCAAGTCGTGGACGTGGAGACGCGCCCGGCACTTCCCCCCGCCCGGCAGTAGCCTCTTGGTTGGCAGGTTTCCTTTGGCCAAACTAAGTGAACCGGGCATTTTGTGCCTAGTTGGTTACATGACAACGAAAGCAGCAAATAGCGGCTTATTTTACGCCGTCAAGCGGGATGCTCAACGCCGTTCAGCGGTAGCTTGGCTGCCGTTAAGCGGTAGCTCAACGCCCGCATATAGCCGTTCTTATGGGGGAAAAGGCGGCAAAACACTTGTTCGCATCGCGCGCGCGCGAGCCAAGTACCTGTCAGTTTGTCGCCACGCGGTTCCATAGAATTCCCGGAAAACCCGGTGGATTTCCGTTTTCTTGAACCCAAGGAAAAGAAGCAGGGCGGCGCTTTCAATGCGATGTTTAATTTGCGCCCGCGACGCCTTGGTGTAGGGCTTCCGCTGGCCGGGGCGGATGATCGGTTGTTTCGTCGGGTCACGCATGGTTTTTGTTGCTGAACGATAGTTTCCGCCAACCGCCAACCCCTCTAAGGGGTGTGGCGGAATGGCGGTAACTCAACCGCCAGCCTTGGCGGAAGCTGGCGGAAAGTGGCGGAAGAATGGCGGAAGTCATTTGCAAGTATCTGTGTTTAAGAGTCTTTCGGCTTTGCGCCCCGTGGTATAACGGCCTCGCGCTATCTGTTTTATCCCTTCGTACTCGACCGCTTTTGAAATCAGGCGCTCCACTGAGCGTTTGGAGCACTGGTAGGCTTCCCTGATGTGCTCGACCAACCCCTTCGTGGTGGTGTGTCCATCCTGCACCGCCTCCACAACGTCCCGCAGCGTGCAAAGGGAATAGCCAGACCGAGCTTTCCCCTCTACGTCGGCCTTCCACGCTTCGACATCGAATTCAGTGTCCAATCTGTAGGCGAACGTTGCGGGGTCGAAAACTATGCCGCGTGTCTCGAATCGCTTGCAGTTGTTGGATTTGGCGCAAGACAACACAAGGCGGGTGTCATCTTCTGCGCTTCCTGGCATTAGGTTCATCTGACATCGTGCCGTGGCGAACAGTGCTTTCCCCCCACTCCCGAAATTACCAGCGTCGTAGCCGTGGCCTTGGATGATGTTCTGGCGTCCTGTGCGCGCGTGGTGCAGCGCGAGCCTGGCTGCCCTGGGCGCTGCTCTGCCGATTGTGGCGGTCAACATTCGGACTACCGCCTTCATCTCGTCTGGTTTGGAAATTCCGGCGGGGGCAAAATTCGCCAGCGGGTCAATGACGACTCCGCCGGGGGCTTCCCGTTCCACGGTCTGGCGGATTCGGGCGTTGGCTTCGAGGTCAGCAAGGTTCAGGTCCGTATCTTCAATGTCGAGAATTGCCTGAATGCGCAGACACTCCTCTATCTTTTCGCGTTCCCCAATGGTGAAATTGGGCAGCATGTGGGAAAGGTCGTCCTTGATCCGCCCAATGGAGTTTTCATCCCCCAGAATCAACCATTTTTGCGGCTCTCCGCCTGTTTCAATTCCACACCATTGATGGCCTGTTATTTGGCAAATTGGATACCATAGGCCAAACAATCTGGATTTGCCGACGCCAGCCTGTCCGATGAAGGCTGTCAATTCGCCCTTTGTGACATAGGCGGGGAGCAAAAGCTGGTTTCCAGGTGGCTCATTCCATTCCAGGAATTTCGACGGTGGCCAGATATTGAGCGGTTTTTGCGGCGGTATCGAGCTGGGCGCTTGTTCGGGCGGGTGTCCGTCCGCGCCGATCTCTGCTCCGTCGTTTAGGTACTTTTCAAACTTGGTCATCTGTACGCCTCCATGCTCTGGTTCCATCGGGGACACTCTTGGCGCCAGCGTTTCAAAGTTTCGGCGCGCGATTGCAATGGGGGTAGCTCGATCAAGGGCGAGTCGGGCGGGTTCGAGTTCAAATAAAGCAGCTTTTGGATGTTCTTCTTTTCCGGTCGCCTGCATCCGGGCAGCCGGGTAAGGCGAACGGCAGATAAGCACGCGGGGTCTCCGCCTAAAACCTTCAACGGTCGTTTCCATCGTCCTGCTGTCGCGTCCCACTCGGCCTTCGACCCTGCATCAATTTGAACAAGCGTGTGGATAGAGCGCGAGCCACTCGTGTAGATGGCCGCAATACGGGCGGGAATTTGAACCACAAAGGCGAGCCACGAATCAGCGGGTGCAACATCGGATTCGAGCACGACAAAGCGATACGCGGTCAAGGATTCTTCGCTGCGGCAAGACGGTTCACCATTCTGCCGTGGATTCGGGTGCCAGAGTCCATCAACGGGATTGCAAAGGAACCAAACGCCGGATTGAAATCTACCGCCTTCACGCATTTCTGCCGGCACCCGGCAGTCCATTGGGTTGCTGATCGTGAAAGTCCAGCGGGGATGCTTGCCTTCGATTCCGTCAAATTTGTCGAAGGCATGAATCGTTTCGCCGGGGCGATAGAGCCGGGACAAGAACGAAATGGCGTTATGTGTCTCCGGGCGCATTGGGGACCGCTCCCAAAGCCAGTGACGCCAGCTTGCCGGGGCTTTGACCTTCGCGGCTACGGCGCGGAGCTTGGCCTCGTCATATTTGATTTCAGACAGCGGCACTGGCATTAGTGGTGTGTGCGCAAAAAGGCACGGCCCGCTACGGAACCCGGTAGTTTGGTAGGCTTTGGAGACGGCGGTTTCGATTTCGCTGGGTGGACTCGGCGGGCGCGTGATTCGGGCCGCGATAAATTGAACTGCCTCGGCCTCGGCCATTCCACAGCGGCGACAGTAATGCGCGGCTGACATGATCCACGAATGGACGCCAGCGCCAGCGGCAGGACAAGCGGGCAAGTCGCGCAAGAAGGGTTGAGGCTCGCGGGTCATGGCCGCGCCTCCAATATCGGTGATGGCCCGGCGATGGTTTTCTCTTTAACAAGCCCTATGCAGCCACGGCAGATGGCACCGACGGCAAAACAAGGATGAAATGACGCGCCGCGGGCAGACAGCGTTAAATCCGTGGCGAGGGATTCGACCTCCTTGAGCTTCGCCAGCAGTTCCTTGGCTAATGCCTGAGATAATTCGGTGCGGGACTCCAACTCCTCGTTCGCCTCTGACATTGCCTTTAGGGCTTCCATGATATTTTCGTTAAACGCATAGGGTTCCGCCTTGCTGGCCGGCGGCGGTGCCAAAAGACGGTATGCGTCGGTCAAATCGGCAACAGATGCCGATTTCAGGCGGTTACGCTCGGCATGGCAGCGCATGTAGTTTCTCGCCGTGCGCTCGGCAAATGGAAGATTGGCCTTCACCCAGGGCAACCACTCGCCATGCGGAAGTCCGGCCTTGATGCTGGCCAACAGTTCACCGGCGCGAATTGCCTTGTCCAATGACGTGAGCGCGGCGGCCATTATCGAATTGTGCAGGTCAACGATCTCGCGGGCGGTGCAATCAACCGTGCTCGACACAGCCAAAAGATGAGGTAAAGTTTTCATGCAAATTGAAGTTATCGCGGCGTTTGCTTCCCGGCGGCGCCGCGATTTTTTTCATTTTGCCGCCCCCTTCTGATATGGCCGATGCGCCCACAATGGACAGGCGAACACTCGGCAGTCAGTGATTTCCTCGCGTTGCCAGCATGAACAGTCCAAGCACTTGGCTTTTACCGCCTCGGTCAAACCAGTCTGGCCCGCGTACACCCTGAAAAACAGGGGGTACAGCTTTGGGGTGTGCTTCTGTATGTCTGCCAGTCGCTTTTTGATTGCCTCCCGAAATCCGCCTGATGGCGGCACAAGCCGGGGCGTTTTATCGCTGTTGACCAGCGCAAGCCTTCCCGCGCGTCTCGGGGTGATTTTCTGCCCTAAACTGACAACAGGCTGATCGGCGGAATTGGATTTGGCGCTCGCCGTGGGAGGTTGGGGCGCTGTTTCTTCTTGCTTCATGGCGTAGCCTCCTTTTCCGCCCGCGCACTGCTGCTCGCTCCCGCCGCGCCCGAAGGCGCTTTGGCGAACTCGCCCGCCGCCGCCCGCCGGTCGAACTCCGCCAGCGATTGAAGATCAACGTATTTTTTGCCGGAGATGTTGGCGGTTTTTATCCATCCGCGCCGGTCCCATCGCCACAAGGTTACGTCGCTGATGCCCCGGTCGCGAGCCACGGCCTTTGCTGCCCGAAAACCCGCAGTTGTAGTTGGCTGGCCGTCGCCGCCTGAAACGTCACGTAATGCAATGCTCATATAAATGGGCAAAGCGAGAAAGGCGGGGGCTTAATTTTGAAAATTAAGTCGGAGCAGGCTCTTCGGTTGGCGGCCAGAGAGATTCGATACGCTTCCGTGCCGCATTGAACCATTCTCGGCGCGTGTCGGCCCTGAGACTTTCCAAAGATGGCGGGAGCGCCGGCTTGGGGATCGAAAAATGCACACGCCATGCTTGCAAGATGTCCTGAGTGGCTTCGCTCGACTCGGAGGGCGGACACACGACATCCGCTTTCGCCCCATCCAGTGCCACATAAACCGCCTGGTAGTCGAAATCAGTCGTTGGCACACCTTGCCCCTGCGCCTCGAAAAACCGTTGCTCACCAACATTGCGTTTGGTTTCTTCCGAAAGCCCCGGTGATAAGGCTTCACTGTAGGAAGCCCGATCCAGCGCGCGAAAAACCTTCTCTGCATGTTTAAATATCCCTTTTGGCTTGAGACTGGAGAGTGGAACGTTCATGCGGCTTCTGCTAGTCCGAGGCTGTCCGCGTAGCCGCAGCGGCCAAGGTGGATTTTAGAGGCCAGGAATTTCTTGAGGGTATTGCTTTCGGGGGAAGCAACG
>Ga0182027_10015973_pt1 | contig 10281 bp, 6 predicted proteins | sample 712E1DmetaG_FD_121300 | JGI IMG/M metagenome (GOLD analysis project Ga0182027, IMG submission 121300) | Permafrost microbial communities from Stordalen Mire, Sweden - 712E1D metaG (Illumina Assembly) | ecosystem: Environmental > Terrestrial > Soil > Wetlands > Permafrost | place: Sweden... | reverse complement strand
GTCTGGGAAATTCACCTGACCGCCGACAAATTGGCTCATGGTGATCTGTTTCGACTCCGTATTCATTGGGCAGGGGGCGAAGGTGATCGCATTCCAGCTTATGCTCGACGGGTTGTTCAAGATCCCAAAACTTTGATTTTCAACGCCCAAGTATGGTTACCACCGGAGTCGTATCGCTGGAAAATCGATTTCAAACAACCTGAAGAGGCTCCATTAATCTATGAAGCGCATATCGGTATGGCACAGGAAGAAGAAAAAATCGGTTCCTTCCGTGAATTTACTCTCGGAGTGCTTCCGCGAATCGCCAATGCCGGTTACAACACGTTACAGTTAATGGCCATTCAAGAACATCCCTACTACGGATCATTTGGATATCAGGTATCAAGCTTTTTCGCCCCTTCATCGCGATATGGAACGCCCGAGGATTTGAAACTCCTGATTGATACGGCTCACGCCCAAGGGCTCACCGTTTTCATGGATCTGATCCATTCCCACTCCGTGTCCAACGAGGTGGAGGGATTGAGCCGCTTCGACGGGACACTATTTCAGTATTTTCATGACGGCCCACGCGGAAAACACAAGGCATGGGATTCACGCTGCTTCGATTACGACAAACCTCAGGTTTTGCATTTTTTACTTTCCAATTGCCGATACTGGCTGGACGAATTCCACTTTGACGGCTTTCGGTTCGACGGCGTCACCAGCATGCTTTACCTGGAACACGGTCTTAGAAGAGTATTCGCTTCATACAACGATTACTTCGATGGCAGCCTGGATGAAGATGCCTTGACCTATTTGGCTCTGGCCAACCGAGTGATTCATGATATCCGACCTGGCGCCGTCACCATAGCCGAAGATGTCAGCGGCATGCCAGGTTTGGCCGTTTCCCAGTCAGAGGGCGGGTTCGGTTTTGACTATCGCTTTGCAATGGGAGTGCCTGATTACTGGATTAGCCTAATAAAAGATTTCAAAGATGAGGACTGGCCCATCGGTCATCTTTGGTTTGAACTTACCAACCGCAGGACAGATGAGAAAACCATTAGTTACGTCGAATCTCACGACCAGGCGTTAGTGGGAGATCAGACACTTATTTTCCGACTGATCGGTGAAGACATGTACCATCACATGTGGATCGATGATGACAACTCAAAGGTCGCCCGTGGAATAGCGTTGCACAAGATGATCCGTTTGATAACTCTGTGCACGGCCAGCCACGGTTATCTAAACTTTATGGGCAATGAATTCGGCCACCCGGACTGGATAGATTTTCCTCGCGAGGGAAACAACTGGTCATTCAAGCATGCTCGTCGACAATGGCATCTTGCAGACGACGTTCACCTGAAGTATCATTTGCTAGCCCGATTCGACCGCGACATGATTGCACTGGCCAAGACACAGCACCTTCTTGAAGCATCCATCCCGCAACTACTGCATGAAGATTCCACGAAAAAAGTAATCATCTTCAAAAGGGCTGATCTGATTTTTGCCTTCAATTTTAATCCCTATCAATCCTTTACTGATTATCGATTTGAAGCTCCCCCTGGAAAATACATGATGATCCTAGACTGTGATGCACCAAAGTACGGCGGACACGGCCGGCTGTTACCGCAGCAGACCCACTTCACTATGGTGGACAATACTGGAGCAAAAAGTCAAGATGTGCTCAGCCTCTATCTGCCAGCTCGCTCCGCTTTTGTCCTATGCCCGACCATAGAAGACCCCCAACCATGAACATTTCCCAAACAGAGAAAAAGAGAAGAGCAAAAATCTGGGATTACCTGCAACACCGCAGATTCACTGAGCATGTTAGTAGTAGCATGTAAGAGAGGCTTTATCAGTTAGCAACTTTACTATTAGCTGAAATATCATCCTCATAGGAAACCGAAAAAGTGGTTGAGCCAGAAGTATACTTGTCGAGAGAGAAAATTGCCTACTTCTCAATGGAAATTGGGCTGTCGAACAACATTCACACATACAACGGAGGTTTAGGGATTCTCGCAGGAGACATGATAAAATCAAGCGCAGATCTGAAAGTTCCTCTGGTGGGAATAACGCTGGTTAGCAAGAAAGGGCACTTCAAACAAGAGATAACCAGCAATGGAAAACAAATAGAACATCCCGACCCGTGGGAACCCTCAGAACATATGCAGCTGCTTTCCACAGAGGTGAAAGTGCAAATTCAGAAAAGAGATGTAACAATCAAGCCCTGGCTTTACACAGTGAAGAGTCAAACAGGCGGGGTTGTTTCTGTCTACTTTCTCGACACTGATATAGAAACAAACAATCCTGAGGACAGAGAGATTACTTCCTTTTTGTACGGCGGGGATGAACGATACCGCCTTAAGCAAGAGATTGTTCTTGGAATCGGCGGCGTGAAAATAATAGATGCCTTGGGTTTAGACGTTCGCAAATACCACATGAACGAGGGCCATTCCAGTCTCCTCGCCCTCGAGTTGCTGCAAAAGAATGGTATGAACATCGAGAAAGTCAGAAAATTATGCGTTTTCACCACGCACACTCCTATCGACGCAGGGCATGACAAATTCTCCTACGATATAGTTCGAGAAGTGCTGGGCGAACCCATACCCTTCGATGTCCTGAAAAAACTCGGCGGGCAAGAAAGGTTAAACATGACCTTGTTAGCCCTCAACCTAAGCAATTATCATAATGGTGTAGCAAAGAGACACCAAGACTCTTCCAAAGCGATGTTCCCAGGCTATGAAATTCGCGCCATCACAAATGGCGTCCATTCGTACACTTGGACCTGTGAGAGCTTCAGGAACCTTTACAACAAGTATTTACCAGGATGGGCAAATGAACCTGATTTGCTTGTAAGAGTAGACGGGATCCCCGATGAAGATGTTTGGCGAGCCCACGAGGAAGGAAAGAAGGTCCTTATTGACTACGTCAACAAGGTAACAAATGCAGATATGAATTACGACGCCTTGACGCTGGGATTTGCGCGAAGAGCAACCGGCTATAAAAGGACTGACTTATTGTTTTCAGACATAGAAAAACTGAAAAAGGCAAATAACAAAGGTAGAATCCAGTTGATCTTTTCTGGAAAATCCCATCCCAGAGATGATTCTGGCAGAAAACTGATCGAACAGATATTTGGCTACGCCCAAGATCTGAAAGGCGAGATGGAGATTGTTTATCTAGCAAACTACGACATGGCACTTGCTGCCAAATTAGTCTCAGGAGTTGATGTCTGGCTAAATACACCCCTGCGGCCCCTAGAGGCCTCGGGCACAAGTGGAATGAAAGCAGCCCACAACGGGATCATAAACTTCGGCGTCTTAGACGGCTGGTGGATCGAAGGTTGGATCGAGGGCATTACAGGTTGGGCAATAGGACCACAATCGAACGAAAATGTTTCAGTGGAAGAAGACCGCAGAAGAGAACTAGATGATCTCTACAATAAGCTAGAAAACATAATTGTTCCCATGTTCTACAGCAGGAGAGGCGACTGGATAAAAATGATGAAGAATTCAATCGGGAAAATCGCTTACTACTTCAACACCCATAGAGTGGGTACAAAGATACGCAACAGAAGCTTACCTATGATTAAAATTGAGGCTAAATCAAAACCTTAGCAAACAATCAGTTAGTTTATATTTTATAAATTATCATACGACAAGGTATAAACAACTTGCCTAAGTCTCGTTTTAGGGCTTCTTTTGGGTCCCTAACCTATGAGGCAAAGAACTTGCCTAGCCGAAGAATGTTGCTGCTATTTCGTAGAGCTTAGAATCAACCGTTTTCCGTTTACCGATAACGTCCTTCAAGGGCACGGAGACCATGACGTTTCCTTGGATGGCAACCATCTCGCCGAATCTGCCCTCGTGCACTAAGTTAATCGCAGTGATTCCAAATCGGGTAGCTAAAACTCTGTCAAACGCGATCGGAGAGCCGCCGCGTTGAAGATGACCCAGAACCACCGCCCTAGTTTCAATGTTTTCGAACCTCTTCTCTATTTCCTTTCCTATGTAGTAACCCACGCCGCCAAACCTTACGTGCCCAAACTCGTCTACCCCGCTACTATAAACTATCTCTTCGCCCCCTTTTGGTTTAGCGCCTTCCGCGGCGACTATTATGCTGAAGTTTCGACCGCGTTTTTGCCTCTTTTTGATGCATTCGCAGACTTCTTCAATGTCGAAGGGCTTCTCAGGAATCAGGATGACGTCTGCCCCTCCAGCAATCCCTGCCTCCAAGGCGATCCAACCGGTGTATCTACCCATAACTTCAAGGATTAATACCCTGTGATGCGATTCTGCCGTTGTATGAAGCCTGTCAAGTGCTTCACAAGCAATCGCAACCGCCGTTTGAAAACCAAAGGTATAATCCGTGCCAACCAGGTCGTTGTCGATCGTTTTGGGAACTCCGACGACGGGCAGCCCCATTTCATATAGTTTGTAGGCTACGCCAAGCGTATCCTCTCCGCCTATTGCGATAACCGCTTCAATGCCGTGCTCGGAAACGTTTCTCAAAATACACTCTGCCCCATCTCCGCTCTTGAACGGATTAGTCCTCGACGTGCCTAGTATTGATCCTCCCTTGGGAAGTATGCCAACGAGGGTCTTCAAGTCTAACGGGATGAATTCGCATTCGATTAATCCTCTCCAGCCGTCTTTAATGCCTACGGTTTCATATGAGTAGTCTTGAATTGCCTTTCTAACGATGGCTCTCAGGACGGCGTTGATCCCAGGTGCGTCTCCCCCGCCGCTCAATATACCAACCTTTATCTTGTCTTCTCCCCTTTTGCTGCTAGCATTTCTGCCTCTTTAACAAAGTGTAGCTTGCCACTATTATAGATAAGAGCTCGCTGGACATTAATTCAACGAGTTATGAGTACGAAAATTGGATTTGAACATTTTTTGGATAATGGGTTCCCGTCAGACCCACCGTAGGCATCTTGCTACTACGAGTAAGCATTTGGCCTCAAAAAAAGACGGAAGTCGCGGGAGAAATAAGCTGAAGTTGGAATTTAATCCTTTCTTTCGAGGAAGATTCCCGAGTATTTCACAAGGTTGAAACGGTTATTGATAGCTTTTATGCCTGTCACTTGTTTCTTTGGTCACCCTGATTTTTCCTAAACCACCGTTGTGTGCGCTCAACACAAATTGCAGCGTACTTTCCTTGAAAAATTCTCTAAATTGATTTCCACATTTAGTACACTTATACATCTTAACTCGGAATCGCCCAAAGTTCCATTCCTTATCAGGTTCTTTCACATGGGTTGTACAATTTGGACATTTCGGCATAACTTTCAACCTATCAGGCTAAAGGGCAAAATGACTGTATATACCCATTTTTAGAAACGCTAATTCTAAAGGCCCAATTTTCTTCTTAGCGGAAGGTAATTCGAATCTGAGTGGCGAATTTAGAGTACAAGCCGTCTTATCCTCTGTTAGGGGCAAGTTTGAATTGTCGTCTTTGTTTTTTTCCGCGAGACCTGCGTGGCCCTGTTTCCGTTTCGTTGAGCTTCGCAGTTACTTTTTTGTTCTTCTCACCCGTGTATCGTTTCACTTCTTTTAAGGGAGGTGTTTGTGGCTTTGTTTCTTGCTCCATAGTCTTCACATTTTCTTTTTCACTCATGTTCTTTCACCTCAGCTATTCGGGTTTTCTATTTTTGGAACAAAATAGTTAGTGAAAATAATGCGCTATTTTAGACTGGACCGTTAAGGCTTTGGTTCTCTGTCTTCACTATAGTCTCTGTCCTCATGGACTTCCTCTTCAGCTTCGTCTTCGTTTTCTTCTTCAGCCTCGTTTGCTTCTTCGCCTTCAGCATTTGCTCTATCTTCAGCTTCACCTTTTGGCGGATAAGCCTTATCCAACCAAACTTCAAACTGTATCTTGCTGTCAGAGCTAGAAAAAGCCCATTCACACAATCCACCAATGACCTTGCTAACGTCAATTTCATGGTCGTCAGCTAAACGTTTCAAAAACTCTTCCCAATTTGCAGGTAAAGACACTGAAAAACTACCCATGTAAAAACGATCTCCACTAACATGTTACTGCCAAGTTATATTTAAGCTTCAAATGCACTTGAGAATTCTACGCTTAGGAATTTTACTTAGTCCCTTTTTAGTCAGTGATACCTAAAAGTCTCTAAAAAGAGTCAAAATAAAACTGCTCGAAAAGTCAGCGATGACCTAATTCAATTTACCTTTATTGTCAATTAACGAAGAGCCACCAGAAATGTTTCTACCTTTGGTCTTTTAACAATTGCAGTCGTTTGGCGACTTCTTTAGAAATTTTTTCTAAACCTACCGCTAATTCTTCACGTTCGACTTCGTCTAAAGGGTACCATTTCCCTTCCTTATCGATGAACACAAGTTCCAATTTTCTATTAACCATTATTTCCACCCTATTAATCAAATGCTTATTTGTTCACGAATCGCTTCTACTTTTCTTGCCCATTGCCATCAACCTGCTTGAGATTGCCATTCTAAAAAGGGGCTTTCAGCTAGATTGCCCATGATGACGCCCGCGCGGTTGGGTGTATTTGAGGCTAACTGGCTTCCCTGCGCCTTTTAGCTAGGCATTCTTATAATATAGTTATTAGGCTTGAAGAGGCGGCGGCTTCATTCTTTATTCTTTTTTGTCGAGCCATGTTTTACTGCTTCTTGAAGAGCTCGGGATAAGTCGCCTTTTTTGCCCCCGAATCTTTCTACTGTTTTCAATCTTAGTTGTTTTTCTAGCTCATCTGAGATGTCAACATTGATACGGCCCATTTCAGTCACTTGCTTTTATTGCACGATTTGCGTGTCATATATTTTTAAAATAAGCGAATCGCCAATTTCCAAATTTCGCGTTTATTTTAGTCATTTTTTCCGCCTTGATTCACTTATTCACTTAGCATACTATGTGCATACACGCTTATAAGTGTATGTGTTTAAGTAGTCAAGAATTTAGGTGGATAAGTGCGGTAGTGTGCTTTTCCCATGTTAAATGGTTGTCAGCCTAAGCGGTTATAATGTGCCTTTCCTTTACATGGATTGAGGCTTTCAGATTGCTAGTGTTTATGTGTATCGTGCGCGGTCATAGAGTAAGGAGTGAGTTTGAGGTTTCTTGCACCGGTGACGTCAAGCGTGGAGAAGGCTCCTTGGCGCTGCGGTAAGCCCATGATTGAAATAATCGACAACTAGACAATAGGTAGAGAATTTCGGTATCCTATATGATTTCATATCGTTTAGCTGTTATTTTGGGCTATCCGATACAATTTTATATCGTTTGTAAGTAGGGCGTTCACTCTATTGTTTTTGAATTTTGTTGGTTTTGGTGTGCACTCACATACCTTTATTTTGCTTCATGCTTTAGGCTAACGTGAGGAATTCTTTTGGTCCAACAAACCCGCCAAACATATGACGAGCATCAACCTATCGAAGCCAAAGCTCCAAAAAAGTACGTTTACCTTTTCCAAGAAGGTAACGGGAAAGACAGGAAGTTGCTGGGGGGAAAAGGAGCTGGACTTTGCGAGATGACTCAGATAGGTTTGCCTGTCCCACCTGGATTTGTGATAACTACGCAAACATGCCTTGAATATTTTGACAACGGCTTCAAATTTCCACAAGGGCTCCCCAATCAAGTAAGGCAGGCAATGGCTGAAATTGAAAGAGCCATGAGCTTGGGTTTTGGAAACCCAGAGAAACCGCTTCTGGTTTCAGTGCGCAGTGGAGCAGCAATTTCTATGCCTGGAATGATGGATACCGTACTGAACCTTGGCATAAACGACAGCACCGTTCAAGGGCTAATAAGCCGAAGTGGAAATGAACGGTTCGGCTGGGATTCTTACAGGCGATTCATCTCGCTTTTCGGCAACATAGTCCTCAACATAAGTGACGAACAATTCCACTTGGCAATGGAGAGGCTTAAGGAAGAACGAAAAGTAACTCAAGACACAGAGTTGACATCGCAGAACATGCAAGAACTTGTTAACATTTTCAAGCAGATAATTATAGATAAGACTGGCAAACCAATCCCGCAAGATCCATACGAGCAGCTTTTTATGGCGATAGAAGCGGTGTTCGCATCTTGGAACGGCAAAAGAGCCCAAGATTACCGACGAGAATTCAAAATCTCTTCTAAAATAGCCAACGGCACAGCAGCTAACGTGCAAACCATGGTTTTCGGCAACATGGGAGCAAACTCTGCCACTGGTGTCGCCTTCACAAGAGACCCAAGCACAGGCGAGAACATTCTTTTTGGCGACTACCTTGATAATGCGCAAGGCGAAGATATCGTTGCAGGAATCAGAACTCCAAAGCCAATTTCGGAGATGAGGCAAACTATGCCGGACATGTACAGGGAACTTTTGAAGGTGCGCGAAACTTTGGAGCATCATTTCAAGGAAGCGCAAGACATGGAGTTTACCATTGAAGAAGGCAAGCTCTGCATGCTTCAAACGCGCAACGCGAAAATGAACGCTGCAGCAAACATGAAAACTTCAGTTGACATGGTAAACGAAGAATTAATCACAAAGGAAGAAGCGTTGCTTAGGCTAGATGCGTCACAGCTAACGCAGTTAATGTATTGTCAAATTGACCCAAATAACACCGTTGTACCTGTAGCCGTTGGTTTAGGCGCTTCTCCCGGTGCGGCTTCGGGCGAAGTAGTTTTCGACGCAGACGAAGCGGAGCGGCAAGCCAAAGCAGGAAAAAAGGTCATCTTGCTTCGGGAACAAACAAAGCCCGAAGACATTCACGGCTTCTTTGCTGCCCAGGGCATTTTAACTTCGGTCGGCGGCAAAACCAGCCATGCTGCCGTTGTGGCTAGAGGTATGGGTAAACCGTGCGTTTCTGGAGCTGGCGACATCAAAATTAGCCATGTTGAAAACGTCGCTTATGTTGGCGGCAACAGAATTGTGCAGGGTACAGTCGTCACTATCGACGGCACTTCTGGCAAGGTTTGGCTTGGCGAAATTCCCATGGTTGAACCAGAAATCTCTGAGAATATGAATAAGATATTGAAGTGGGCGGACGAGTTTCGCAAGCTTGGAGTACGAACGAACGCTGATACACCTTTGGATGCTGAGAAAGCATTAATGTTTGGCGCCGAAGGCGTCGGTCTGTGCCGTACCGAGCGTATGTTTAATGCTGCTGACCGCATCGGACTGTTCCAGGACATGATTTTGGCAGATAACCCTGAGGAACGGCTTGCTGCTTTGCGTCGTCTTTTGCCATTGCAGAAGGATGATTTTAAAGAGATTTTGCGGGTTATGCAAGGTTTTCCAGTTACGATTCGTTTGCTTGATCCGCCCCTGCATGAGTTTTTGCCTTCTGAGGAAGCTGTTGAAAGACAAATTGAAACTTTGCAGAAATACCAGGAAGCGCTATCGAACGTTAGCAAGCTGCCCCAAGTACTCCGTGATATTGATCCTTCGCTTCAGTCTGTTTTAGTTGAGGATGATAATATGCTTTCGAATCTTGCTGAGGTGCAGTCGTCTGAGTTAAAGAAGAAAATGGATACTTTGCAGAAAATCCGTACCTTAAGGGAAGTTAACCCGATGCTTGGTCACCGCGGTGTACGATTGGGGATTACTTATCCCGAGATTTATGAGATGCAGGTTGAAGCGATTTTGCTTGCAGCTGGCGAACTGATTAAGGAAACTGTTCCTGTGAAGGTGGAGATTATGATTCCGCAGGTTTGCACAAGCCAGGAGCTTAAACGTGTGTACGGCTTAATCCGCAGGGTTGAACGAAGAGTAAAAGATAGGCTGGGCATAACTATCCCATACACGGTCGGAACCATGATTGAAGTGGTCCGCGCTTGCATGCGCGCTGGAAGGTTAGCTGAGCTGGCTGAGTTTTTCAGTTTTGGCACTAACGATTTGACTCAGGCAACGTTTAGTTTTTCAAGAGAAGACGCTGAAAACAAGTTTTTGCCCTTCTATAATGAGCATAAGATTTTGCAGGATAACCCGTTTGAAATTTTGGATGTGAAAGGGGTTGGCAGGTTGATGGCTATCACTGTTGAGTGGGGACGCAAAACAAGGCCTGACCTCAAAATTGGAATATGCGGTGAACATGGAGGAGAACCATCATCAATCGAGTTTTGCCATAGGATAAACTTGGATTATGTCAGTTGCTCGCCTTACAGGGTTCCAGTGGCAAGATTGGCGGCTGCACAAGCCAGCATCAAAGAGAAAAAGGGCATGATAAAACCATTCCAATGAGCATAAATGAATCCGGTAGCTACCCTACCCTCTTTTTGCTGTCTAATTTTACGAGCTAAAAGCCTACCCCTTTACAGCCTGTTATATTGTGTAGTTGTCGCCTG
>Ga0182027_10015970_pt1 | contig 10281 bp, 10 predicted proteins | sample 712E1DmetaG_FD_121300 | JGI IMG/M metagenome (GOLD analysis project Ga0182027, IMG submission 121300) | Permafrost microbial communities from Stordalen Mire, Sweden - 712E1D metaG (Illumina Assembly) | ecosystem: Environmental > Terrestrial > Soil > Wetlands > Permafrost | place: Sweden... | reverse complement strand
GCAACCACGGGTGGACCCTGCCCCGCCGCTTGGCGGGCTCACCGGTCGGTTTCTGCGCTTTTTGAAAGAGGGTTGGACGTGCCAGTCCTGCGGGGCACCCAGCAATCCGGGCGATCGGTTTTGCGCGGCGTGCGGCGGCGAAATCACGCCCGTCCTCGTGGCAGCTCGAGCAGTCGAGAAGCCGAGCTGTCCGTCCTGCGGTGTGCAGGTTCGCGCGGAAGATCGCTTCTGCGCCGCCTGTGGTGCGCCACTTGTCAGGAGTTGATCGCCTCCGTGCAAGAAAGAGGTCGCAAAGCTATATTGCGAGCCATCCGCGCGATCGCGAAATGAGGCCGGTGAGTCGATGCCAACTTGTCCTAATGGGCACGCGAACAGAGCGACGGCAAGGTTTTGCGAGACCTGCGGCATTCGCATCGATGCCGAAGTAACACCGCTCGTCACCACACCTATACAGCCGACACCAACCCGACCGGATCCACATGAAGTAGCGCCTCCGCCGGTTGCAGTCCCGTCGCCTCCGCCTGCGGTCCCGCCTCTCGCGAGTGAAGTAGCGCCTCCGCCTGCGGTCCCGCCTCTCGCGAGTGAAGTAGCGCCTCCGCCTGCGGTCCCGCCTCTCGCGAGTGAGGTAGCGCCTCCGCCTGCGGTCCCGCCTCTCGCGAGTGAAGTAGCGCCTCCGCCTGCGGTCCCGCCTCTCGCGGGTGAAGTAGCGCCTCCGCCTGCGGTCCCGCCTGATCTGGTGTTTACCCATACAGTCCTACCGATTGATGCCGGCGCCGAACTGAAGGACGCAACCGGGGGTGTTGGCGACGTATCGCCTGTCACTGTCTCTGCCGGGTCAAAGGAACCGCCTAAGCGTCGCAGGACGAAACTCATCGCTGTTCTGGGCGGGGTCATCGTGCTCGCCATCGCCGGTGGTGCAGCCGGATTTCTCGCGTCGCGGCACTCTCCAAAGCACTTGGCCACGAGAAACACGACCACGTCTACGACCTCCAGGCCCACAACGACCTCGACCACGACCAGCACGACGACCTCGACTTCAACCACGACCAGCACCACGACCACGACCGTCCCGTCCGTCCCCACTGGATCGGGTAACTGGACCTATCCACAACCGATCGATCAAACAGCCTTTCAGAACAATTCCAACATTGACGACACGTCATGTCCTCACGGGTTCGCCTGCTACGCCGTCGACACCGCGGGCAACGTCCTCTCCTCCGGTGGTAGGCGAAGCCCATGGTCGATCGTCGAAAGCGACTCTCAGGGCCTCGCGGCGATTTCGTGTCCAACGGTGTCGTTCTGCGTCGCAGTTGATAGCCGCGGCAACGCCATCATTGACACCAACGGAAGTTGGAGCGACCCGATATCGGTCGACAGCAGTAATAGCTTCGTCGCGATCTCATGTCCGAGCACGACGTTTTGTATGGCAACCGACTCAAGTGGTGATGTCGCCGAATTCACTGGTAATGACGTAAAATGGGCCGTGAGTCAGGTGGACGCAAACAATCAACCGACGGACATCTCATGTCCCACAACGAGTTTCTGCGTATTGACCGACAACAACGGAGACGTCGTGACTTGGAACGGACAGGCCTGGTCCTCTCCTGATCAGATCACGAACGCCAATTCTGACGACTATCTGTCGGCGGTCTCGTGTGCGAACACCAGGTTTTGTGTCGCGGTGGATGGCACTGAGAGCTCTGGAAACGGAGGGGGCTACGCTTACGATTTCAATGGGTCAACATGGACGAGCACATTGGTATCGAGCAGTGCCCCTCTCGACGCGATAGCTTGCCCGGCGACAGGAACTTGTATCGCAACTGACAACACGGGTGGTGTGCGAGTGGATGAAGGAGGCGTCTGGAGCCAGGTATCCCAGATCGATGGTAACAACTCATTTAACGATATTGCGTGTTCTTCAGCAAGTTCGTGTGCCGCGATAGACAATCAAAACAACGTTCTTTACTACTCTGTTTCACGTTCCTAGTCGGTATCTCGATTCCAGAGAGGAGTGTCTCATGTTCTGTACATCGTGTGGTACCGAAGCATCCTCTGTCGCTGCATTTTGTCCGAACTGCGGAGAGGCGATGCCGACCAAGACTTCGACCACACCGGAGAGTGCTCGCCCAGCAACTTCAGCTCCGGCGTCGTCTCCTGCGGCCTCTGTGTCTCCTGCGATTCGCTTCCACCTCGACTTGGGTCGGTGGAGCCAGACAGACCGTATCTCCGGTGGCGCCACTCTCGTGCTCTTCATCTCGTTTTTCCTTCCTTGGTTCGGTGTCAACCTGTACGGCGCGACCTACAGCGAAAACGGTCTCGACGCGCACGGGTACCTCTACATCCCACTACTGGTTTCGCTCGCGACGGTCCTGTATCTGATCGCGCGTGCCGGATGGCAGGAACTTCCCGGCAAGATGCCGTTCGCCCACAGTCCCATGTTGTTCGTGGCCACAACTGTGGACGTTGTCCTGGTCTTTATTGCATTCTTACTGAAGCCATCGGGACTTGGTTGGGAGGTCGGCGCATTTCTGGCACTCATCGCCGGAGTGGTGGCCGTGCTTCCGTTCGCAGTTCCGATCTACCGGGCACGTAGCCATAGCTAGGTTAGATCTTCCTGGTCCGCGGAACTCGTGACTTTGTGACAATTTTCCCTGGATAGCAGCCCTGGCAAGGTGGAGCATGGTTGCGGACGCGTATCTCGTTCCACCGGCCTGCACCGGTCACCAAGATGATCCCTATTCTCCCTTCGCTCAGCGACATTGCTCGCCACGACGTGCTCGGTGGGCTCATCCACGAGTACCGCGCCGCGGCCGGCGTGAACGCCGACCGGGTTGCCCACTTTCTGACCACCCTGGTTGCAGTCACCTGGTGTCGGTCGTCTTGAGCGGACCGACGGCCGACCACGCACCGGTCGCCGCTGCATCCTGCGCCGGGCTCCAAGACCGACGGACCCGGGTCACCGAGCCAAACGCCCGTCTATAGGGTTCCGAGCGGCGCGGTCGAGTTTCTGGTGTCCTACACCTGACCTGCCCCTGGTTGACCTCCACAAGTCGTGACCGCCGCGACCGGCAGTACCCCTAAGATCTCGGGACGAACAGGGCGGTCCGTCAGGTTGGTTACCAATCAGCCGGCGGGAGCCAGGAGGGCTGTGATCTCGGACTGTGGGATCCCCAGTTGCGCTAGCGCCTGAGCTGCGTTAGCAACCGACTCGGAGATCGTCCCAATCTGGTCCACGCCGCCTTGGAGGCTGAAAACGTAGACAGTCCCGGCCGAACCAGCTATGCAGTAGTTCGGGTCACAGCTCATCCAGTCCGGGATTACGAAATCTGAGCCGAGCCATTCAGAGACCACGATGTTGACGTCGTCACGGCCGGTGGGCCACTGGTTCGGGATCGAGGTCGTCGTCACACCAGGAGTAGTGGTAGTAGTCGGCCCCGACGGCGCCAGCAGCGGGGCACAGGCAAGGACCACCCCGACGAGCGGCCCCGAGGCTTCCGTGAGGGCTGTTTCGAGCTTGTCTTTCCAAGTCTTAGGCGGGTCGGCTGCCAACGAGAAGGCGTCGGGGAGATTGCTGCCAGTGCCGGCCGTGACTATCGCGAAGGCACATGCCCCCAGCTTCTTACTGAGTGCCGTGTTGCAAGGAGTCAGGACGATGCCTTCACTGCCCCCGTGGTTGCAAATGTCACGGGTTGCCGGGTGGCGAAGCGTGAACGAGCTGGCCAAAGGGAAGTGCCCAGCAAAGTTGCCGGCAAGGTCGCCGTCTTTGTCCTGGCATGACAAAGACCAGTGCACCGTTACGGACTTCTTGCCTTGCGGGATGGCCGTCGTGAACCTGTACAGCTCATACATGGGGCTCCCGAATATCCCTTTCTTGCCCGGGATCGCCATGCTGTTTGGGTACTCGAGCGTCTCGCTGGCCGATCCCGAGGAGAGCTGCAGCTCAAGCGGGGATCCGGCGTAACCGGCCGCGCTCAAGACGTCGGAACAGTCGACAGTCCCCTGTACCCTGGCCTGCGCCCGAGCGGCGCGATGAGCATCTTTGCCTGCTGGAGCTGTATGGGCCGCGGCCAAAGGTGCCGTAACCAGGGAGCACAGGCCTAAAGCCAGCGCAAGGCCCAGGGTACTTATGACAACGCGCAGGGACCGTGTGGCGGACGGGACAGGACTTCCTTGCATGGCCGGATGATAGTCCTGTCGACCTCCCCTAGCTCTGGTAAGCCGCAATACGTCTTCGTGGAACGTCGCTTCGACCCAACCCGTGTATGCCGTCACGACCAACCAAGAGGGCACGAGGACACTCGACCCTCTGCGCTGGGGTCTAATCCCCCTGCTGGGCCGATTGTGCGGACACATCCTCAACGGCGGTTCTCCCAGCCGAAACGGACGATGAGCTCGACGAGCTCATCGTCGAGCGGGAGAAGCCCAGGGCCTCGCAGGGCTCGCCAAGGCTTCCACTTGCGACGCGAGAGCTCCCGATGCCAGCGGAGCAGGGTCTCGGACGTGACGAGAAAACAATGCGAGCGCCACCTTGGACCTACTCGGCTGAGCGCAGCGAGCATCGCTCCGTCTGCGGGTCGGTAGCGAACGCGACCATGGAGCTGCCGCTTGAGCACGCGGACCTCGTGGCGCAGCACCATCAGCTCGATGTCCTCGTCTAACGCTGTCCATCGGTGAGATCCCAGCAGACCGAAGATCCGGCATGTGACGAAGTAGCACAGGCGGAGGGCCATAACTTATGATGGTTGACGGCGTTGAAGAAGGGCAGTACAGGGGCCCGATCGACGTTTTGGCGACCTTCACCTGGCTGCGGTCTACCTCGTCCTCTCACTCTTCGCGGGCACGGCGAACCGGGTGTCATCGTGCCGGTTGCATTGGCCCTGTGCCTTCCGTGCTTGCTCTGGCTGCCTAATTCGTCGCGCGAGTACTTCACCGGCCTCGATCGGCCGACCGCGCCACTGATTCTCGCAGTTGAACACACGCTCAATTCCGTTCTCGAGCAGCCTCGTCGGGCCGTTCCTGCTGACGGCCAACCGACTACGAAACCATGACGCCACTCGGTACCAGCCGGCCTGAATCTCTGGTGCCACATGAGCGCGCCTACTCTCGGGACGTGGATGACACATCGCTTCACCTCGAACTGCACGCCAGCACTGTCGACCTGCTCCGCGTGCCACTCACTGCGCTCGAAGAGATGAGCAATGGCACAACGCCTACACTGACGGCTGACCTGCGGAGCTACCTGTCCCAGGCGATGGATATCGCTGCCGACCTCAACATCGTCTTCGGAGAGTTGGCTGATGTGTTTGTGAACGCCACCGATCCGCACGCAGCTACGCGCGAAGCTTGACGAGTTCCGGTCGCGAAGGTAGCGTCCCGCGGCACAACCAACCCAGCACGCTTTGAAGGCCCTAGAACTTTGACTTGTACAACATCGGGCTCTTTGTGGTCGGACACTCGTGCCGTCCCGGAACCGAGACGCTAACGAGGGAGCAGGACAGTGCTACACCGGACGTGGCGGAGAGGCCTTGCCGTGAGTCTGGTAACTGGGCTGCTAGTCGCTTTCACATCCCCAGGTTCGACAGCAGCGTCAAGAACCGCGGTCAAGGCGGTGGGCGTGCCATGGAGCTCGACAACAGCTCGGCCGTCGGCTTTCACGCCAGGTGACAATTATCCCTGGGCAAATGAGAACGGCCCAGGAACCAACCCCGCCACCTACACCTGGACCGACGCCGCTGGAGACGCGATGTCTCCTCTGGACTTTGCCTACCGCAACTGCACCGACTACGCCGCCTGGGAGATCAACGAGGAGTTGGATGTCACCAAGGCTCCGTACAGGTTTACCTGGAGCAACATCGAGTCCGACGGACACGGCGACGCGGCGGACTGGGAGCAGGGCGCCATCCAGAACTACGGCGCCAACTCCGTCGACGAGATACCGACGGCGGGTTCGATCGCTTGGTGGGGCAAGGAAGCAGCCCACGGCTTGGGACATGTCGCCATCGTCGCTTCGGTATCCAATGACGGCAGCATCATCGTCATCGACGAGTACAACGCGCTTGTTCGGGGTGGCTACGACTCCCAGTCGCTCACCTATAACCCCAATGGCCGCAAGGCCAGTGCCAACGGCACCACTTGGCCAGACGCCTTTATTCACATCCTCACGAACGCCACAGCGGCCAATCACGTTCTGCGAGTATCCGCGACCGGGACGGCCTACTTAGCGGACTCCAACGGTGTGCCGCACTGGATCCCCGACGCGTTGACGTACTTGTGCGACGTTGCAAAGTACCCGCTCTGGAATGGCCTCGTGCAATCACAGGTCGATGCATTAGGCAACGGAAAGCCGTGGGCCACCAGATGCCAGCGGCCCCAGGACGCTGCCAATCACGTTCTGCGAGTATCCGCGACCGGGACGGCCTACTTAGCGGACTCCAACGGTGTGCCGCACTGGATCCCCGACGCGCTGACGTACTTGTGCTACCTAGCTCGGTACCCGCTCTTTGGTGCTCTGGCGCAATCACAGGTCGATGCGCTAGGCAACGGAAAGCCGTGGGCAACCAGATGCCAGCGACCCCAGGATGCTGCAAACCACATTCTTATCGTCAGCGCAACGAACACCTCATACTACGCGGACTCCAACGGTGTGCCGCACTGGATCCCGAACATCTTCACGCTCGATTGCTTGGTTGCCAAAGAGATTCCTGTCTACCGAGGGATCGCGCAATCACAGATCGATGCACTCGGGAACGGGAAGCCGTGGGCGACGTGTGACCCAGGTGCGAGCGCAGCCAGTCAAATCGAGACCCATTCGATACAAGGTCCTATCAGCAGAGCAAGTCATGCAAGAGTCACCCGTCGAGCGCTCGCATCTGACATCGGGCTGTTACTGCCCCTGTCGGCCACAGGGTGTCCTCGTCTGAAGATGATTAGCTCAGCGGTACTGGCGAGCCAATATGGTGCCAGCGACTCTGGTATTCAACCATACTGAAGGACTGCTCATGTATCGCTTCGTGGCAATTCGCACTCATGATGATGAGGATGGCTTCCTCTACCCGGTGTTCTCCGGTCCCGAGCACGGCCTCATTTTCGAGCTCGAAGCCGACGACTACACCGACATCGTGCGCGTCCCCATCGTGGGTCTGTATATCCGAGAGGGTGCTGCTACCAACAGGCCCGTGATTAGGGCCACCGACATCAAGGCGGTCCTGTACATCACCGATGCGCGGGCAGTCTTCTGCTGTGAGAAGTACGACAAAGGAGGAATGTGGACGGGCGTTGGTTACGGTGCAGTCATCGCTATCGGAGCCACGATCGTCAGCAAAACACGGGCCGCGTATCGACGCAAAGGGAAGATGCTGGCTGGGCACATGCGCTACTCTTGGCTCTCGCACGTGGGCGGGTACACGCAGTCCGGTTATTCACACAAGGAGCGGCTGCGGATGGTAGCTAGGGATGGGTTGCGTCCTAGTCGACCACTGGTAATCGTCGACTTCGTTTTGCCCAAGACTTCTGACTCTATCGAAATCGCCCAAGAAATCGTGCGTCGTGCGGCCCAATATCGGCTGGAGCATGACCGGACTCTCTCGGACGAGCATCGTTCCGCCTTCGAACACCTGACCTTTGCTCCGCGAAAGGAGTCGAGTAGGAACGGCTTCGGGATGCATTCGATGCCGCGCTTCTGGCCAGTCGGGGAAGGTCTTCCAGACGCCCGCGAGACCAGTCCAGATAACGGGGTGGAGGCACTGCCGGTCGACGAGGCGTTTGGGAACAACGACCAGTCAGGCGTTGCAGACCGATCGACGGTACTGCGGGGGGCCGAAGTGATGTCGGTCGATACGGAGTACCTCGACAAACTTCTCGCCGAGGATGGTTACTCAGTTGACGTTCAGGATCTCTTTGTGGCTACGGCCTCGAACGATCTGCCAAAGCCGACCCGCCGCCTTCTCAAGGTTCCTCTCGAGACCCTTCATGTCCACCTCGGCCCCAAAGAGATCCTCCAAGGTTTGGCCGACGCGTCGAGCGGCAAATTACGAGGACTGCTTGCCACTACTAACGAACGGCTTCTGTTCCTCGACCGGGTCACTGGACTCGTCGAGGTCGAGATCCCACTTCACGAACTCACCGCCACGATTGGATCAGACAACTCGCTCCTAGTCCAGACATCCGACTTCGTGGTCCGATTTGTCCACCTGTCCCCGACGTCACTCTCCGAACATGATGAGGCCGACGCCCCCACAGGCAACGGCCACGACACATCGCCAGTCCCCCCGCTGCGCATCTGCGCGGATTGCGGGGCAGAGTTCACCCCACTTCTTCTCAGCAAGTCGTGTCCGGACTGCGGAGGGGATCTTGTTTCCGCCCCGTAGGGAGACCGACGGTCGGCCTGAGCGTGGAGGGGGCAAATGAAGTAAGCGAAGAGGCTGAGGGTGCAAGCGCGCGATTGGGCTGCTGACCAGCACTATCATGCACAGTCGCCGTCTTCGTGAACAGGTATGCCCGGCCAGCACCCTCAGGCGCGGTACACAGCCTCACCGACAGCGGTCGAGCCCGAGACGGCCCCCGACTCGCCTCGGGACAACCTCTTACTTCGGTCCTGGACTGGGGATCTCTCCTGTGGAGCCGCCCACCAGGACTCGCCGATGCGCGCGAGCCCGCCAGCCGCAACCGAATGGGAGTGCTTCGTTCAGGCAGATGTCGAGCGACGGCATCAGCGCGAGCTCGATCGCTCAAGTGTGACGGGCGCTAGACAGGTTTAGGAGCGGCGGTTTGCTCGTACCGGGGATTCCCCGTGTCAGCGCGCCTCGGTATTACCAGAATGCGAAATCCGTTCCCGACGCGCACACGACTCGTTCTCGTTGCACATGAACTGCGTTGCCGACCACACAGGGAAGTCCCGTGCGGCGTTCTCGTGCGCTAAGCCGCACGATCCCACCAAACTGAAAGTGTCTCAGAGTCGGAATACGTAGACAATCGGAGAAGTAAAGATTGCCGCATACTGGCCGTCAGAGGCAACTTCAGCATCGTTGCCTTCAACAGAGAACTGAGCGCTTGTCGTCACGAGTTTGCCAAGTGGGGCGAATGATTCTGGGGATAGCGCATGGACCACGGGATTGTCATTAGAATACGACCACAGTATTCCGCCAGATATCGACTGAGTTCCTTCAACTTGCGAGACGGCGGGACCTTGAATGACCTTCCCTTGTGTTCCAAGAAAGACATAATGTTGCGCCGCGTTCTCCAGCACTATGCCCTGGGTCGTGGCGCCGACAGAGTGTGCACCAGATGTCTTGACTTTCTCGCCTACCGGCCTCCCCGTGCTCAAGCTGGCCACAGAGAGGCCAGCTGAGGTGACCGTGAACAACGTGTTGGTTGGTGCCGTGCAGAAATACGAGCCGTCGTTGTGCCAGAGGACCCGAAGGCGACCGTTGTTGAACTGCTCCAGTGAGGTCGACGAAGGGCTCGTTACGAGGAAGTCACCTTTGACCATCTGAATCGTGTCCTCCGATGGGAAGGAAAGACGCGTCACACCGTTCGAACCATAGAGCAGTACGTTGTCAACTGAAACGTAGAGCGTTCCGACAAAGATCTCCGCGAAGACGCGACCTCGCGCACGCGGAAGGAGCGTGGAGCTATGCAGAGCCTCGCTTCCAACGCCTGGTATCTCAATCGGGTCAGAGGTCCACGTGCGCACGCCAGTAGCAGGATCGTATCGACTGAGCTCGAGCAGACCCCAGTTGTCGACAAAGAGGGAGCCGTTAACCCACTCTGGGAGTTCCGTCTCGCCTAAGGATAGTGACCAGGCAACCGTGCCCGTTGATTCCCTGTAGGCGGTCAAGACAGGACCGGTACCGGTCGCCCCCTGCGTTTGGACGACAAGCAGACCGTGGGAGAAGGTGGCTTCCCAGACCCCCCCATTCGATGGCGATAGCTGCCACAGCGAGTATGAGACGAAGGGTTTCGCTTCGTGACCGCTTTGTGCCAAACTCGCTGGACTCAGGAGCAACGCGGCAAGCGCAAGCGAAAGCGAAAGGCTGCAGAGAAGAATTGGGACTCGTAGGTGCCTCTGAGGCGGCACCGGGGAGAACTTCGAAAGTGACATTTGCTCTGCTCCCTATCGGAGGTTCAGACGGTCCGACGTTACTGGTTTTCGGTCTACACCGCAAACATTCAGGTGCTCGCGCCCCACTCAGGGAGGCGACGGAGCGCTCGCGCTGGGTACGCGGTGAGAACGAGGATGCTCGGCGCACTCAGCTGAGCGAGGGAGGCATCCAGACGTCGCCG
>Ga0182027_10015969_pt1 | contig 10281 bp, 6 predicted proteins | sample 712E1DmetaG_FD_121300 | JGI IMG/M metagenome (GOLD analysis project Ga0182027, IMG submission 121300) | Permafrost microbial communities from Stordalen Mire, Sweden - 712E1D metaG (Illumina Assembly) | ecosystem: Environmental > Terrestrial > Soil > Wetlands > Permafrost | place: Sweden... | reverse complement strand
TGATCAACGTGTTCTATCGAACGGGCAATGCATATGATGATGGATTCTTGAGTGATCCTTTAGCGAGCGATAAAACTATTCAACAATATGGCAATGGTTTTGCACAAATGTATAATGTCATCAACTTACAAAATAGCCAAAACCAGGTTCGGACGAATGGCTTTAATAATTTCGGATCACCTCGTCAATTACGCGTAGGAGCGAAACTTGAATTCTGATAATAGAACAAAGATTTCTAAAGTACAGGAGATTGCCGCTATGAAGTCTCATAAAAAAGTAATGATCTTGATTGTTGCGTTCCTTTTCATTGCATCTATCGTTTCTTTTGCGAAGGAGAAACCCGGTGCTGCAGGGAGAATCGGACTCGCAAAGGTTGCCGCAGGACAGCCATATATTCTTATGAATGCTAATAATGTCACTTCTTGGGTACACCCGGATGGATTCTTTAATTGGTTAGTAAGCCAATCCTGGAACGGTGAATTCCCGAGAGGATCCGGTGTTGGTACTATCTTTGCCGAGGGTGTTGTCTTTGGCGGATTAGTCAATGATGGGAAGTATGTGCAAACACTGAGAGTAACTGGCGACACATATTTTGTTGGGATGCAGCAGGGAGCTATGCATGCGGATGGAACGACGGATGATATTAATGCCGCAAGTTCCAGAGCATTCGGTGTTCGACCGGACATGCCTCCTTCAATTCAAAATAATTCAAAACTTTGGCCCGATTTAACAGCCGACGCTGCGACTTTTTTCCAGAAACCTCAGGCAAGTGTCACGGACGGTGATAGAGCACAGGTCGCCGCGCAATATTTTCAGGACTGGACTGAATGGCCCGCCTCGAAGGGGGCACCATGGTCGGATGATCGAGATGGCGTGATACGGCATGATAATGCATTCGACCCGACGAATCCGCATCATATTCCAGGAATCGCCGGTGCAACGAAGACAATCTGGTTTGTTTGCAATGATTTCAACACAACAGTGAGTCAAACATTTGCCGGCTCCCCTCCAATGGGAATGGAAGAACAGATGACGATCTGGGCGTATGCGTCTTCAACGCCTCTGAACAATATTATTTTTAAACAAGTAAAATTAATTTATAAAGGAAACCAGGGAATACCAAGTAATTCAAGTATCGATAGTATGTATGTCGTCCAATGGGCTGATCCGGATGTTGGTGATGGCGGTAACGATTTCGCCGGCTCAGATTCATCTTTGAATTTGAATTATGCCTATACTTCGGGGAATTCGGATGCAAAATATAATGCTATAGGGCTGGCATCTGCGGCTTCAGGGTATGTTTTCTTAAATGGTGTAGCACATAAAACAGGAAATTTTGCTGATTCTGCGGTTATAGATTTTCAATGGAGACATGGTTACGCTTACTGGCATACAAAACCGGATCCTGCAAATCCCGGAGGAACAATACCGACTCCTTTAACAGCTGCAGAATACTTTGCTTCAGGAACTTCTATTTCTGATCCTGATAACGCTGTGTATGATGGAACAAAGCAATGGTACAATTTAATGCGTGGTGATTTACCGCGTCCGGCGTATCCGGAGGGATCTCCGTTTTACTCTTCCTCACCATATGCAACTACTAATAATATTGTGACGCCGTTTGTTCTCAGCGGCGATCCGGTAAAAGGTACTGGCTGGATTGATGGAAGTGATCTCACGGCAGGCGATAGAAGGCTTGTGACAGTTCATGGGCCGTTTAAGATGAACCTCAACGATACCGCAGAAGCGGTCATAGCGCTTGTAGACGGACTTGGAACAAGTAATCTTTCTAGTGTTACTGCTCTCAAATTTAACACAACGTTTGCGGCACGTGCATTTAGAAATCTTTTCAAGTTGCCTGCACCCCCGCCGTCTCCCCAGATAAGTGTCTCTGAATTAGATAAAGAGGTCATTTTAAATTGGGGCGGTAGTGTTACAAGTAATGCAACAGAAACAACGATTAGTAGTGGATATGAGTTTCAAGGATATAATGTCTATCAATTTCCATCACAAAGCTCGACGTTGAAAGAAGCTATAAAAATTGCGACGTACGATGTAGCCGTGCGTGCTGACGGATCAATCGATACGCTCAAAACTATTCTTGCCCCGGCGATAGATCCGGTAAGTGGAGCGGAAATAACGGTCGTTGTCCAAACCGGCACTAATTCTGGAATCCAGCGTCTTCAGGATATTAAAAAAGACTTTATCCGGAACCGTCCGCTTATTAACGGACAAACGTATTACTTTGGAGTAACAGCTTATTCGTTTAATCCGACATATAATGATACTACAAATAATAACCCGAATTATCAGCCATCAACACCGTCGCTGGAGACTTCGCCGGTTATTTTAGCGGTAACACCGCACGTAACAAATCCTGGTACTCGATTCAGTGCAACACCGGGAGATACACTTGTTACTCAACATACTCTGGTTGATCCTACAAAACCTTCCAGTGACGGAAGTGTCATACCTCGTGTCCTTCAACCGGATAAGTTGACAGGCCATACATATCATGTTACTTTCAACACTGCCGGAACAGAGTGGTCAATAGTTGATGTCAATCTCGGTGTAACAGTTGCATCTGGTACTAATCAGTCCGGTGATGCAAATTATCCGACGTTCGATGGGATGCAGGCAATTATACAAGGCCCGCAGCCGGGTATGAAAGAATGGACGATTCCAAGTGGGACGCGAAGGTTTTCTCCGGTAGGGTGGGGCTGGGCAGCATCTGGTGGGCTTGGTCTTGAAGGATTTAGTACTGCTGCTGATCCTTTAGCGTATGATCAAGCGAATGGTACGATTGGTATGGCTGGCCATTTTGCGTTTGGTGGAATTGGAACAACTCTTACTGATGCAACAAAATATCATACGGTGCTTCTAAAACTCGCAGCTGTAGATCACACAGCTCTATGGGATCCAAAAGCTACTCCATCGGATGCAAATTTTTCTCTCGCGTATCGTTATTTACGGCATGCAAATTCGGCATCTGCAGATCCATCTTTTACTCCATGGATTATAAATGCAGCAGCCGGTTACCCATACCAGGATTTCAATTATGGCGTGCCATTCTCAGCTTGGGATATGTCCACAACACCACCGACCCGTTTAGCGGTTGGTATGTTTGAAAACAATGCTGCTGGTGCATCAGTTGACGGCCGGTACTGGCCGCCGCTCACCTCAGGCGACAACTCAGTAAGCCGAGAGTTTTGTTTCATCTTTAGCGCTCCATATACAACAGTGCCTGATCCAACACTTCAGGTAAATCTCTCTAATAATGCAACGACGCCACTTATGTGGGTCATGACTTGCAACAGGCGTGCTGATGTGGATTGGGCTGCCGGCGATCAGTTCGAAATACTCGCCGCAAATGTCAATGGCGCGAATGATATATTCTCGTTTACGACTCCAGCCCCGACATTCTCCACGGCTGCAGCAGGTGCGGATGTCGATAAAATCAATGTTTTCCCAAATCCATATTATGGGATGAATACGTACGAAACGAGCAGATTAAATAAATATGTTGAGTTCAATCATCTTCCCACGAATGCGACAATTCGCATCTTCAACTTAGCAGGTGTTCTTGTAAGAACACTGAGAAAGTCTGATGCGACTACTCAATTTACAAAGTGGGATCTCAGAAATGAAAGAAGTCTTCCCGTCGCAAGCGGTATATACATCATTCATGTAGACATGCCGGACCTGGGTAAGTCCAAGGTATTAAAGCTTGCATTAGTCCAGGAAGTACAAGTATTACCTACATATTGACGTGAGGATTGCAGTATCAATGAATGCCTCCAACTATTTAATTAAGGAGTGAAATATGAAGAAGATTGTATTAATAACGTTAGTATTGGTCACCCTTGCTTTGCTAGGTACCATGCAGAGTTTGGCACAAAGTAAGGCAGGAACATCTGCCGCGCCGGAATTGCTCATACCCATCGGAGCAAAAAATGTTGCGATGGCCGGTGCAGGTATTTCTTCGGTAAATGGAACAGACGCAATAGCTTGGAACCCTGCCGGTTTGGATGGCTCCGAAAATCCAACGAGTGCTTTATTTTCCTATCGTGCATATATTGCAGATATTGGAATTAGTTATCTTGCTGTAGGGACGAGATTTGAGGGATTTGGTTCTCTTGGTCTTTCCCTTCGATCATTCAATATCGGGACAATTCCAGTAACAACCGAAGACCAGCCGGACGGCAATGGGCAGCAGCTCAATCCGACATTTTTCACTCTCGGGTTAACGTATTCAAAACAGCTCTCTGACCGAGTGAGTATTGGTGCGACGACAAATTTGGTGAGTGAAAGTTTTGGCGGTGTTTCGGCAATGGGTGTAGCTTTTGATGTAGGTGTTCAATATCAAAATCCTGCCTCTTTAAAGGGACTCAGTTTAGGGGTTGTTGTCAGGAATGTTGGAACAACAATGCAGTATGGCGGGTCAAGTCTCTGGCGTCAGGCATCTGATGTGAATTCCATCCGGGGAGTAACCTATTACAAGATTGAGGCAGCAAGTTATCAAATGCCTTCGGTCATTGACATTGGAGTCGGTTATAAATTATCGATTGATGAAAGTTTCGATGCCTCGTTGAGTGCAGCATATGAAAATGATAATTATGGCATTGACGGCTATCGAATTGGCGGTCAGTTGGTATTTATGAATGCAATAGCAGTACGAGCCGGTTATTTGTATAGTACGGATCATAGTGGAACGGTATCAATATTCCAGAACTATTCTCTCGGTGCAGGGATCAATCTGGAGAAACTTGTCAATGTAGGAATCAGTTTTGACTATGCATATGTCCCGGTTCAATATTTTTCCGGAAATCATTTACTGGATATCAGGATGAATTTCTAACAATTGTTACCGTTTATTTTTTAAAAAACCACCACAAGATTTTCAGTGGTGGTTTTTAATTATTTATGAATTAATTCAGATAACTCCATTAATGTGATTTCATGAAAAAAATAATCTTGTCGGGTCTTCTCTTTTGTCTTGTAAGTTTGCATAGTAAATCGCAACTCAATACACCACAAAGTCCATTCAGTCTCAATGCAGTATACAATCGGTTTTGGCAAAATGATTCGGCCGCATATTTAGAAATTGCCACTGCATGTTATCCGAATCAAATAGCTCTTAAAAAAGACTCCAATGGAATCCATGGAGCTATTGATCTCCTGATTAAAATTAAAAATAAAACTGATGATAAAATTGTTCAGGCTGATAGATTTCGCATACCAATTACTGTACAGGATTCTGTTCATGGCTCATCGTCAAAGTCATTAATAAATAAATTTACTTACAAACTGGATCAAGGTTCGTATATAATAGTTATAAACGGTTTTGACAATGGAAACCCTCTCCATCGAGATAGCGTCATAATACCGGTCGAAATACTTGTCCGTCCGAAAACTGTCGTTTTGAGTGATATCGAACTTGCGAGCAATATCACTGAATCTCATGAGGTTCATGATCCTTTTTACAAGAACTCGCTACGCGTCATTACAAATCCATCATTGGTGTTTGGGAAATCGAGTTATCCTGTTGTATTCCATTACGTGGAGGCGTATAATCTCAACAAGGATTCTCTTTATACGGTCGAGATCGTCGTGAAGGATCCAAATGGCGAAATCAAAAAAAAAATAAGCAAGCAAAAACGATATGGAGTAAAAGATGCCGTTGAAGTCGGAACAACTCCTATCATGAACCTATCATCCGGTAAATATGTATTTCAAATCCGCGTACTTGATGGTAGTATGAAAGAGGTTGCACAAGCAAAGAGATATTTATTTATTAATAATCCGCAGGTAGTACAAACAACGTCCCCCATGTCCGTAAAAGCTCTTGAATTTCTTGGAATGAATGCCGATGAACTGGAGAAAGAATTCCGTGCGGCGAAGTATTTAGCAACAGATCAAGAAATTAAAACATTTTCAAAAATTAATAATGCCGAAGGGAGGCGTGAATTTCTTGCGAAATTCTGGTCTGACATCGAGAATGGACAAAATCACCAAACCGGCATTACCAGGGCAATGTATTTAGACCGCATTCTTACGGCAAATCAGCGATATCATGCAATGGGAAAAGAAGGCTGGCAATCTGACCGCGGAAGAGTGTATCTCTTGTATTCCGAGCCGGACGAAGTGGAGCGATTTCCCAGTTCCACGGATGCTAAACCGTATGAGATATGGGATTATAATCAAATTGAGAGCGGCGTCATATTCGTATTTATTGACCAAAGCGGTTTTGGAGATTATAGGCTTGTCCATTCGACAAAGCGCGGCGAACTTCAGGATGAATCATGGAAGCAGCATTTACAATAGCAGTTTGTTTGTTCACATTGCTGTCGAGTGCATCATCGCAGCCTGTTGATTCTGTGTTCGTTGAAGATTATTCCGTTGGAACTTTTCAGAGGGCGACTCGGATCGTGGTGGGAACACAGGGAACAATATATGTTCTTGACGCGGACGAAAATAAAGTATCGCTGTTTTCTAATCTTCAAGATGCACCAAAAACACTTGGAGGGTTTGGCTGGTCATCTTCTTCATTCGATAAACCTACAGGTGTTGCGACAGATGGGGTGAATATTTACGTCTCTGATTTCGGCAATCATCGAATTCAGCGATTCGATAGGGAATTCAATTATATTTCATCGCTTTCTACCAGAGATACTTCTGATATCAGTTCACGATTTGGCTATCCTCTTGATATTGCGTTATCCGAGATTGGAGATTTGTTCATTCTTGACGGCGAAAATATCCGCGTGATGAAGTTCAATTCTCAGGGATCTTTTGAACGTGCATTTGGAGATATCAATGCCGGAAAGGGGAAGCTTCAGAATCCCATGAAACTCATGGCAACGAATTACCGCATTTATGTCGGAGATAAAAATAAAATCCTTGTGTATGACTATTTCGGCAACTATCTCGGCAGCGTTGGCGACGGCATTTTGAGTAACCTTACCGGATTTACGATTTTGAAGAACGGACTCATTGCCGCATCCAATGACTCGATCTGGTGGTTTACGCGAGAGGGTATCTTTCAAAAAAAATCATCGCTCAGTCACATTATCTCCGGAGACCGAATCGATCAAATCCAAGATATCGCTTGGAAAGGGGATCAATTATTTATCCTTTCACAACATAGAATGCACATTTTTAAAATGGTTCAATGATTTACGGACACCGTATCTTGACATTCGTTTTTAAATATCATAATTTTACTTTACACCATCGTTCGATAAATCCACTACCCACTTTAAGGAGGAAACACTATGGCATCAAAAAGCGTTAATAAAATCATTCTTATAGGAAATCTTGGACAAGATCCTGAACTGCGGTATACAAGCAGTGGTGTTGCCGTAGCATCGTTTTCGATGGCAACCAGCGAATCATGGAAAGATCAAGACGGGAATGTTCAGGAAAAAACGCAGTGGCACAAACTCGTTGCTTGGAGGAAACTTGCTGAAATTGTAGGTGAGTATTTAAAAAAAGGCAGCAAGGTGTATATCGAAGGTCGTATCCAATACCGGAGTTATGACGATAAGAACGGTGTCAAACGGGATATAACAGAGATTGTTGTCGATCAGATGCTTATGCTGGATTCCAAAGGCGCGAGCCATGCAAATGGAGCGTCTGCTTCTGCACCATCCCAGCCTCAAACTGAGGATGTTGGTCCCGATAAAGCGGATGATTTACCGTTCTGAGTTTCATCAATTTCCATTGAGACGAGAGAATGGAATAATTATTGGAAGAGAGGTTTGATTTTCATTCTCAAGTTTGTTAAGTTGACGTCAGTATAATTTGTTCTTTTTCATAATCAGTTCTGGTGTCCCGATGCACGACGTGTATCGGGATGAAAAGGGAATTCCGTCTATCCTGATAAAGAGGATTTATCGAGATAAAGCGGAAGCTGCCCCGCAACTGTAATTCCGATTCTGTATCATACAGAAATGTATTTTCGATCTAAAAAACCACTGTGGTGCCCAAGGTGCCATGGGAAGGTGAATCGAAGATCGGAAGAGCCAGGAGACCTGCCAGAATATTGTGCCTCAGTATCCTTCGAGGGAAGGTGGTTCATGCATGTCTTCTTTGATACGTATGAAGCCCCAATCTTTAATGAAGGTTGGGGCTTTTTCATTCACCATTATTCAAAGGAGACATGCTTTATGCAGTGCAGATGGAACCCTGTTATTTTCTCAATTCTCTTCGTTTGTATTTCGGCTCTTGCAGCTGAAAAAGATACAACGAAAACATATCATACAAACGAAGTCGTTGTAACTGCAACGCGAAGTACAATCTTGCAAAATGATTCACCATCGCCAGTCAATATCTTGACAATCCAAGAAATTCAACGTTCCAATGGCAGCTCTGTTGTCGATGTTCTTCGTTCTTCGGAAGGCTTTTTTTTGAAAGACTACGGACCAACGGCATCGTTGAAAACCGTTTCATTTCGCGGAATGGCGGCCGAGCATATTCTTGTCCTCTATGATGGCACTCGCTTAAACAATTTCCAAAATGGACTGGTGGATTTCAGCTTGTTGCCCATGAACAATATTGATCATATTGAAGTTGTGCGGGGTGGAAATTCTTCACTGTATGGCGCGGATGCACTAGGCGGAATTATCAATATCATTAGCAGCCATCCGTCTGAAAATTTGAAAATACATGCAGATGCTTCGTTAGGGTCGTTTGACTATAAACGATTTTCTCTGGATGCAGGCGGACGAATCAAGGATATAGGCCTTGTTTTCGGAGTTATGCATGATCAAGCAGCTGACAACTATCCGTTTTATTTTCATAGGCCAGGTTTGGCGGATACAGTACAAAAACGGAATGGAGCTGATTTTACTCGCACACAGCTTTATCTTAACTCGGATTACTCTTTCGATAACCGGTCTGGTATGACATTTTCAATCCAGAGGGTCAAATCGAATCAAGGCGCACCTGGTTCGCTAACCTTCGTATCTAATTTACGGCAAGATGACGATGCTGTTACAACGGTTGCATCTTTACATTCCAACCATTTGAATGGCATATCTTTTAGTGTAAACATAGGAATGACGTACGATTTTCAGAAGTACTACTCTCAAACAAAAACAACACTTCAAACATTGAATCCCCAGCTTCAATGGGTCGCAGCCGCATGGGATCGTTTTATTATTGGCGGAGAGTTTGTCGAAGGCCATCTTGAAGGAATGCTGCAGGCTGCAATAATCAAACGAATCCAGCGCTCTCTCTATACATCGAATGAAATGTTGTTCCAATGGGAATCAGAAAGCCTGGATCGTCTTTCGCTGTATCAATCCATCCGGTATGATGCTTTATCCGAAGGGCAGGAGGCATACTCACCAAAACTGGGCCTCAATTTTCGCATTATTCGAAAATGGGATACAAGAATACGAGCCAGCTATGGTAAAAACTTCCGGATGCCGACATTCAACGATCTGTACGATGTATGGCTTGGAAACCCTACCTTGCGTCCGGAACATTCTGAGTGTTATGACATTGGAGTTGAAACATCGTTTGACCGGACTGGCATGCATACATTTCAAATCACGTATTTCGATATTACCACCCGTGATCGAATCCTTCCTAATGCATCGTATTATCCGCTCAATATTCCCCGGTCTCAAAGTACTGGCATCGAAGGACGATACGACTTGAAGTCCCTGAACAATGAATTGAATGCATTTGCGGATATGACTTTCAATGCTGCATCACGGCAAAATACAGATTCCACAAATGGGAAGCAGTTATTGTATATTCCCAAAACTGTTTGTACTGTCGGAATTTCAGCTCGATTTCTGGGATTGGATCTTTCGATCTCCGAAATGTATACATCAAAACGTTTCATTAGTGAAAACGAATCAGAATGGCTGCCGGATTATTGGCTGACAGATTTTAATCTCTCGACGGTCATTCCATTCGATCAAATTCGATTGAATGTACGGACAGAGGTTAGTAATGTGTTTGACAGAGATTACCAAGTGCTGCTGGGTTATCCAATGCCGGGACGAACTTTTCGATTGACTGTAGGTGTCGACTATTGATTTGATTCAAAAAGGAAAATACAGTATTATTCATCAGTTCATTTCTTGGAGGATGTATGCGTAATATTCTTATTGGTTCAATTCTCATTTTTGCTGCGGCATTATCGCGGCTTCTCCCGCACCCTGATAATTTTACACCGATCATGGCTATTGCGTTGGCGGGAGGTGTCTATCTCGATAAACGTGTTGCATTCGTTGTACCGCTTAGTGCGCTTATTATCAGCGACCT
>Ga0182027_10015968_pt1 | contig 10281 bp, 9 predicted proteins | sample 712E1DmetaG_FD_121300 | JGI IMG/M metagenome (GOLD analysis project Ga0182027, IMG submission 121300) | Permafrost microbial communities from Stordalen Mire, Sweden - 712E1D metaG (Illumina Assembly) | ecosystem: Environmental > Terrestrial > Soil > Wetlands > Permafrost | place: Sweden... | reverse complement strand
GCCGGCGAGCCGGCCATGCTCAAGCACATGGTCCGCAATCTGCTCACCAATGCGCGCGTGCACGGCGGCCGAATGATTCGCGTGGAGCTGCGACGCGACGGCGAGACGATTCTCATTGCCGTCGAGGACGACGGCCCTGGCGTGCCCGAGCCCGAGCGCGAGCGCATCTTCGCGCCCTTCTATCGCGCCCCCGGCCAACGTCCGCCCGGCGACGGCGGCCTGGGGCTGGGCCTGGCGCTCGTCCGCCAGGTCGCCCGCTACCACGGCGGCGACGTCAGCTACGTCGCGCTTTCGCCATCCGACAGCCGCTTCGAAGTTCGGCTACCGGCGCGCTCTCATCAGACCGAGTAGGATGGTCGCGATCCAGATCATGCCGCTGCCAACCGCGCTTTCCATTCCACCGCATCCCGAAGCCTCGCAGGCCAAGCTCGACGCCCTTCGCGACAGGCTGCACCGCCGCTGTGTCATCACCGGGCCCGACAATCCCGTGGGCCTCAAGCTCAAGTTCAAGGTGCTGGAAGACGGCTCGGTGCGGGCCATATTTCCCTGCGGTCCCCATCTCGAAAGCTATCCCAACACCGTGCACGGCGGAATCATCGCGGCGGTGCTCGACTCGGCCATGGTGAATGCCCTCTTCGCCGTCGGCATCGTCGCAGTCACCGCCAGCCTCGATTTGCGCTACAAGGCCCCCACCGTGCCCGACCGCTTCGCCACCGTCCGCGCCTGGATCGAAAACGACGACGCCCGTCCGCTGTACCGCATGCGCGCCGAATTGATTCAGGACGGAACCCCGCGCGTGCAGGCGGGCGCGAACTTTCTCGTGAACGAAGACAGCTGACGAAAGCTAGCGGCTCTTTTCCACCCACACCGACAGGAGCTGAAGACACACGCCCACCGCCGCCGCCATCCATTGCAGCGACACCCATTCGTGCACGGAGTGAATGGCCTGGCCGCCGGCGAAGAGATTGGGCGTCAGCAGCCCGAGCGCAGACAGGCGCGATCCGTCGGTGCCGCCGCGAATGCGCTTGCGCACCGGCTCGATCCCCTGACGCCTGACGGCCTCGATGGCGTAGTCGAGGACCTTGGGATCCGTGGCGATGTGGTAGCGCATGTTGCGATAGGATTGATTGATTTCGAGGGCGATGGCCGCACCGGGGAAGCGAAGCTGGACGGCGCGAAGGATCTCGCGCAGCACGTCCTCGCGTTCGCGCAGCTCTTCGTCGCTGAACGCGCGCACCAGCAGCTTGAGCTGGGCGCCCGACACGTCGCCGCTCATCACGTACGGATGCACATAGGGCTGCCGCTCGTCGGTGGTCTCGGGAAGAAAATCGCCGGGCAGGGCTTCCACGACGGCCGATGCCACCCGCACGGCGTTGACCAAAACATTCTTCGCCAGGCCGGGATGAACGTCGTGTCCGGTGATGGTGACAATGGCCGTGTCCGCGCTGAAGGTCTCGTCCTCGACTTCGCCGAGGTCCGATCCGTCGATGGTGTAGGCGTACTGCGCGCCGAAAGCGGCCACATCGAAACGTTCGATGCCACGCCCGATTTCTTCGTCGGGCGTGAACGCGACCCGCAGCGTGCCGTGTGCCAGTTCCGGGTGCCGGCCAAGCCACGCCAGCACGGTCATGATTTCGGCAACGCCCGCCTTGTCGTCGGCGCCAAGCAGGGTCGTACCGTCGCCGTGAATCAGGGTGTGCCCGAGGCATCGGCCGAGATTGGCGTGCGCGGCGGCGGCAAGGGTCGCGCCCGTCGCCGGCAGGGTGATATCGCCGCCCGCATAGCGCTCGATGATTTGCGGCTTCACGCGCGCGCCGGGCGTGCCGTGATAGGTGTCGAGATGGGCAAGGAGACCCAGCACGGGAACCTTCCCCGCTGCCGGATCCCCAGCCGGCAAGTTGGACGGCAGGGTTGCCATCACGTGACCCGTGTCGGCCATCGCGGCGTCCGCGCAGCCGAGCTCCCGCAGCTCGTCGACCAGCAGCCGCGCCAGATCCTTCTGCTTCTCGGTCGAGGGAAAGCCCGGCGCGTTCTCGTCGCTCTGGGTGTCGATCTGCACGTAGCGCACGAAGCGCGCAAGCAGCGCAGCTCGCTCGGCGGCATCAAGGGTCCACATCGGCATGGTCAAAGCCCGAAAAAATCGGTGCTCAAATACTTTTCGCCGCGATCGGGGAAACCTTCCAGCTTGGCGTAGACCTTCACCCGCGGGTTGGGATTGAGCCGCCTGATTTCCACCATAGGCGTGCGGCGGATGAGTTGGAACCCGCTGACACTGTCAGCGAGATCGTTCTCCTTGGGGTAGCCAAGGTTGTTGAGTTTCTGGCGAGCCTCATCGTCACGCGCCAACCCGTCGTGGGTAAGGAACATCTCCAGGCCAAACAACAGGTCGGGTTCGCACCCCGACTCGGGCTGGAAACCCCAGCGCAGCGAGCCAGCGAGAGGCTCCTTCGCCTTCGGGCACGGCCAGACGTCGGGGTCGACTGAAGTGCCTTTCTTGAAGAAGAACATTTCTGAGGCCGGAAGCAAAACGACTGGATTGAACTCGCTGCATCCCTGAAGCGACATCTTCGGGAGATCCCCTGATTGTGCCGCCGTTCCGCCGAGAAAGTCACCTGGTTCCATTCGGAACGAAGAACAAAGCCAGTCCATGTACGCGGCGAAGAGGACTTTGCGGGTCGTCGCGTCGGCCTGGCCCGTCGCGGGCAAGCCAGAATCGGGCTGAAAGTGTTTGACTGCTGCGGTGGCTCCGCTGCCATAGATCCCGTCGATGGCGCCTGCGTAGTATGCGTTGCCGTCGCCATCAACTAGGCTGGTTAGCATGGATTGTAGCGATCGAGTCCCCCACGTGTCGCCGACTGCGGGATTGTCGTAAATGTCTGCCCACAAGTCGGGCTGGCGTGTAAAGAGAGCGTAGATGGCGATGACTCGTCGGTCGCCGAGTGTTTTGTTGAGCTCATCGCTTCCTACCGGATCGCAGTGACCGAAGAGAGCAGCCGGGCAACCCGGGTTGGCGTCGACAATCTTTTGCAACCTCGCAATCTCATCGCGGAACGCTGGGGCGACGAGCGACGAATCGAAGGCAAATCCGGGCGTATTCAAGCGCCAGCCTGCCACCGGAATGACCGGGATGCGGACGGTGTTGAGCTGGCTGCCATCGGTGTTGGCGAAGCTCAACGTAGTTCGGTCAGGCATGAGCGGATGCTGCTCGGCCACGCTCGTGCCCGTATCGGTATCATCGCTCATTTCAGCACCCATACACTTCCACCAGTTTTGCCTTGGTCGCGTCGTCGGGCTGGCCGCTCACCGGAACTTGATATTGGGCCTGGAAGTCCTGCAGCGCGATGATCATCTCGTCATCGCTGTCGTCCACGCTGGGATCCCAGAGGAAGCCCATGTTGAAGAGTCGGGTTTTCCAGCCGTCGTCGGTCGCCGGATCCAAGCTGCCGACATTCAGGCCGATGTCGCCGCTCGGCAGGGTTATGGTCACGTCGCTGGCGCCGGTCGTCACTTCGGTTTCGACCATGCCGTCGTCGTCGCTGGTGACCGCAGTCCCGGCTACCGTCACCTCCGCACCCGAAATCGGCTTGCCCGCGAGGTCGAGCAGCTTGAAGCGCAGCTTAACCGGGGTGACATCAGCTGCGGGCGCGGCAGCTGCGGAGTCCCGCTGAAAAGAGTCACCCGGTTGGTAGGTCTTGCCATCGGAATAGCACGTCTTCGCGCTTATTCCGCTCTTTCCACAGCCAGCCCAAACACCATAGCGAAAGCACCGAGCGCGGCCAGTCCTTTGAATTCCCTCATCATGATGTCGTCCTTCCTTGGCAAGCCACGTACCAGTCCCAAACCGGCATCTTCGCGCAGCTTTGGGCGGCTCCAACATCGGATTTCTGAGCTACGTGCGCCGCGGGCGTCAGACTTCCGGGCCGGCGGCGCCTGTGAACAAAAGTCTTCTTCCCGCCAACGGGTCCGAGGCCCCAGGCTGCCTTCCGTGGCAAACTGGCGTCCGATGCCCGCCGCAGTACCGCCGTTCTCCAAGCTCCTCGGCCGCTTTGCCACCATGGAGATCCGACGCTTCGGCAGCCCGGGCGCATTTCTCGTCGAGAACGGGGCGGGTGCCGAGGCCGCCACGCTGCTGCTCCTCGGCCCCGAGATCCCCGAGGGCGCGACCGAGGGCGACGAGATTTCCGTTTTCGTCATGCTCGATTCCGAAGGCCGCCCGCTGGCCACGACCAGGATCCCCAAGCTGGAATTGGGCGAGGTCGCCTTTCTCGCCGTCACGGCGTGCACGGAGTTCGGCGCGTTCGTGGACTGGGGCCTGCCCAAGGAATTGCTCGTGCCGTTTGCGGAGCAGACCACGAAGCTGCGCGTGGGTGAACGGCAGCCGATTGGTCTCTACATCGACAACAGCGGTCGCCTGGCTGGCACCATGCGGGTGAGCGAGCTGCTTAGCACGACGAGCGGAACCTTCGTGCGCGGCGAGTGGGTCGAGGGCGAGGCCTGGCGCGACGACCCCGAAATCGGGTTATTCGCAATCGTCGAGCGGCGCTTCGTCGGGCGCGTTCCCAAGCACGAGCCGCACGCCCTGGCGCGCGGCGAGGCGGCGCGGTTTCGCGTGGCCCACGTGCACCCGGACGGCAAGATCGAGCTGTCGCTGCGCGGGCACGCGCACGAAGAGCTGGAAGGCGACGCACAAAAAATCCTGATCCTGCTCAAGCGCCCGGGCGCGCCCAAGCTGGGCGATCGTTCGGATCCCGAACAAATCCGCGCGCTCTTCGGATTGAGCAAGAAGGCGTTCAAGCGCGCGGTGGGCAGGCTGCTCAAGGAGCGAATCGTGGACATCGACGACCAAGGCTACGTGCGAGTCCTATAGCTTCAGCCGCCGGTGCGGGTGGCGGCCAGCATGAGGACTTGCATCGCCAGGGCTTTGTCGCCGTCGACGCGAAGGCGACCGGCCAGCAGGGCTTGCAACGGGTTCACGGCGCGCGCGGCGAGCTTTTCGCATGTTCCAGCGTCGATGATGACCGTGGTACGGGGCCGGCCGGCCATCATGCCGGAACGGCCGAAGGAAACGTCCACGCACCAGCGCCGCCGGCGCTTGCCTTCCAGCTCGAACTTGATGCGACCTTCGAGTTTTTGCAGCAGCTCCATTTCCTGCGATTCCGCACACAGCAGCTCGACCACGTCGACCGACGCGGGCAAAAGCTCGAACAAATCGTCGCTGGGAAAGATCACCGCGAGGAAGTCGGCGGCGGGCTGGCGGATCCAGATGTCGGGATCTTCGCGCCGGACGCCGATGGTCGCTTGGCATCGTTTCACAAACAGGGCGCCATCGGAAACCCGCATGTCCCATTCGCCGCCATCCGGCCCCGAAAGGGAAAGGCGCAGATAGGGCGACGAGCCCTGGAGCTTCCTGCCCGCGTCCGAGAAGGCTGCTGGCAGCCACGATTCGACGATCGCGACCGCGCCCGAACCCGCGGGGGGGCGACTTGCTCTCGACACGGCTACTTCCTTGCTTTGGTGCGACGCTGGTTCTTTTTGCGCAGCTCGTGGCGGCGCTCTGGGCGACCGGGCTTCGGCCGATCCTTGCCGTGCGCAGGCTTCGACTGCTTGTCGCGCACGGGGCCCGCCTTGGGGTCGTGCAGGCGCAGCTCGATACGCCGGCGCGCCACACTAACCTGCAAGACCTCGACCTGCACGCGATCGCCGAGCGAAAAGGTGCGGCCGCTGCGCCGGCCGACCAGACGGCAGGCGGTGTCGTCGTAGTCGTAAAAATCGTCCGGCGAAAGATAGTCCGTGCGCACCAGGCCCTCGACGAAGGGCTCGTCGGCCACGACGAAGATGCCGAAGGCGGTGACGCCTGAAATGGCGCCATCCAGAATGTCGCCCACGCGGTCGCGCATGAAGAACGCGCGGTACAGATCGACCACTTCGCGTTCGACCTCCATGGCCTTGCGCTCGCAGAACGAGGCGCTGGCGGCCGCTTGCTGGATGACCTCGCTGGTCGGCATGGGAGCATTCGCCATGGGGGTAAAGCCGCCCGCGGGCTTGCCCAAGCTTGCCAGACGGCGTTTGAGCAGGCGATGCACGATCACGTCCGGGTAGCGGCGGATGGGCGAGGTGAAGTGCAGGTAGGCCGGCGACGCCAGGCCAAAGTGGCCCACGTTGACGACGTCGTAGGTGGCCTGTTTGAGCGTGCGCAGGAGCAGAAACGACAGCGGCTTTTCCGCCGGGTGCCCGTGCAGGCGTTTCAAGACCGCGGCCAGACCGAGCGGGGTGGCGGCCTCGGTGAGATCGATCTTGATGCCGTAGCGCTCGGCCAGGGCGGCGAAGGTCGCCAGCTTTTCCTCGTCGGGCACGTCGTGGACTCGCCAGGCGGTGTCTTCCTTGCGGTCGCGAAAGCTTTCGGCCACCGCCTCGTTGGCGGCGAGCATGAATTCCTCGATCATGGCGTAGGCGTGGCGTTCGCCGGGGTCGCGGCGCGCGCGGCGCACGTCGCGCACCAGGCGCGGGTCGTCGTTGTCGAGCTCGACCACGGCTTGCGGCAGATCCAAATCCATGGCCCCGCGCTCTTGCCGGCGCACGCGCAGCTTGCGGGCGAGCGCATCCATCGCGCGCAGGCTGGGCAGGAAGGGCTCGTAGTGTTTGCGCTTGCCGCGCACGTCGCCGGCCAGGGCAGCGGCGACGCCGGGATAATCGAGGCGACCGTGCGAGTGAATGACAGCGGCACAGAAATCCGTCTCGACGATAGCCAGGTTGCGGTCGTAGTCGATGCGCGCCACCATGGCCAGGCGATCTTCGCCCGGCAGCAGCGAGCACAGATTCCCGGACAGCACCTCGGGCAGCATGGGAATCGCGCGATTGGGCAGATACACGCTCACGCCGCGCGCCTGGGCTTCGTGGTCGAGGGCGGTGCCTTCGCGCAGGTAGTGGGAAACGTCGGCGACCGCGACCCACAGTCGGTGCCCGCCGCGCGGCAGGGTTTCCAAGGCCACGGCATCGTCGAAGTCGCGCGCGGTTTCGGGGTCGATGGTCGTGAAGGGAATCGCGCGCAAGTCGGTGCGGTCGCGAAAGTCCGCAGGCTCGACCGCGCTGGGCGCGAGCTCCGCCTCGCGGGCGACGGCGGCGGGAAATTCCTCGCTGATGTCGGCGCACGCCAGGGTTTTCTCCACCTCGGTGCGCGGGTCATCGGGATTGCCCAGGACCTTGAGCAAGGAAACCTCGATGGGCGCGTCGGGCGTTTGAGGATAGCCGACGATCTCAGCCACCACGGACTGGCCGGGACGCGCGCTGATGCCGCCGCGCACGACCACCGGCGAGCTGATGCGCGGGTCGTCCGGCTCGAAGCGCAGCTTGTTGCCGTGCCCTTCGAGCTGTCCCGTGATTTTTCCGCGTCCGCGCTCCAGCACCTTGTCGACCCGGCCCTCCAGGCCGCGGCCGCCCACCCACCACTCGACCTCGACGCGATCACTGTCCATGGCCGAGCCGCGGTTGCGCGCGCTGATGTGGATGTCTTCGGAATGATCGTCCGGAACCACGAAGCCGTAGCCGTCGGGGTGGACCTTGATCCGGCCCGCCACGATGCGCGGCGAGCGACGGTCAGCAGATGTGTTCATGGTTGCCGAGCAGCATACACGGGAACCAGCCTGTCGGCCTGTTAGGGCGCACGCAGGGCGTACAGCTTGGCGTCGTCGGAACCCACGAAGATCGTGCCGTCGGCGGCCAAGATGGGCGAGCTGTCCACGTCGCCGCCCAGCTCGACCGACCAGCGCAGCTTCCCATCGGACTCGATGGCGTACAGACGATCGTCCTGCGAGCCGACCAGAATCGCGCCGCTGGCATCGACCAGCGCCGACGACAGAATGCGGTCGCCGGTGCGGAAGGACCACAGCAAGGTGCCGTCGCGGCGGATGGCGTACAGCAGACCATCGAAGGAGCCAATGTACACGGTGCCGTCGTGACCGATGGCGGGCGAGGCGCGCACGTCGTCGCCGGTGGTGAAGGCCCACACGAGCTGTCCGAGCGGACTCAAGGCATAGAGGCGATTGTCGTCGGAGCCGATGTAGATGGTTCCGTCCTCTTCGATGGCCGGGCTCGAATCAACGTCGTCGCGGGCGCGGAATTCCCAGCGCTTGCGACCGTCCGAGTTGATGGCGTAGATGCTGTTGTCCTGGCTGCCGGCGACGACGGTGCCATCGCTGGCCAGCGCCGGCGCGCTGGTCACGTGGCCGCCAGTGGCGAAACGCCAGCGTAGCGTGCCGTCGGGGTTTATGGCGTAGATGCCGTCGCCGCCGGTGTAGATGGCGCCGTCCGCGCCGATGGTGGGTCCAGCGTCGACGTCGCAGCGGGTGGCTTCCGGTCCGATGCCCACGGTCTGCCGGCAATTGCCCACCCGGTACTTCCAGCGCAGACTGCCGGTCTTGCCGTCGAGCGCGTAGAGGTTATCGTCGTCCGAGCCGATGTACACGGTTCCGTCGGCGGCGATGGCGGGCGAGCTCCACACGAGGTCGGTCGTGGCGAACGTCCATGCCGCCTTACCGGTCTTGTCGGCCGCGTACAGCCTGCCGCTGTGACTTGCGACCATGACAAGCCCGTCGGCCGACAGCACCGGCGAAGAGGTCACGGGGGCGCGCGTGTCGATGGTCCACGCGATCTCGGGTTTCTTCTGCGGCAGGAGGAAGGGCGAGCGGCCACGATGCTGAGGCTCGAAGCGAAACATGCCCTGCGCCGGTGGTCCAGCCGGCACTAATGGCTGCGCGGATCCGGACGACGAAATCGGGTGCGCGACAGGAGCTTTCTCTGCCGGCCGTTCGGGCCACACGCAATAACCGGCTTCGCATACGCGGTCGAGCTTGCAGTCCTTGTCCGATCCGCATCCTTCGGGCGCCGGCGCGTGAGCCATGCAGGACGACAGAACAACGCCCAGCAAGAGCGGGATTGCCGAGCGTCGTCCTAGCGTGTGGCGCGCCAATCGTTCCAGGGTCGGAGGCAACTGGGAAAACTGCCCTCGGCGGTTCGACACCTGTCGAGACTAGAACAGATTGAGAACGAAGTTTACGCCTATCGTGCCTTCGTTCCTGCTGTTGGTGACAACGTCGGGGTTTTGGTAGTGGCCCATGGTGGCCGCGGCCTCCAGGCCAACCGACGAATGATACGACTGCAGGAATTCAAACCCCAGGGCCGCGGTCCAACCCATCCCCGAATCGGAGTATCCGCCGCCGTAGTAGTTGGAATTGTAGTAGTTCGAGTCCACCGACTTGGTGGCTACGCCGATTCCCGCCCGCGCATAGAGGTGGCGCGTGATGAAAACCTGGGGGCCGATGCTCCACACGCTCTGGTCGATGTTGTAGCCATCTAAATAGGAAAAGGCACCGTCGCCGGAAAGAACAAGCGACCAGCGCGGGGAAACTCCGAAGCCGAAATGGAGGTTGTACGCCACGCCGGTTCGGGTGGACGCGCTGCCGGAAGCGGGAAAAATACCGACCCCGCCGACGCCCAGGCCGAAACCGACAAAGAATGGACGGAAGGTCGTGGGTTCCGGGTAGTAGTGAGCTGGCGCGGGCGCATAGTAACGCGGCCGATAGTACCGGGGTGGCGGCGGCGGATATCCTAGAGGCCCATAATAGTCAGGGGCGTAGTACGGGCCGTAACCCGTCGCGGGTTCGTAACCAGGTTGGGGCGGCGGGCCAGGGTGGCGATAGCCGGGTGGCGGAGCGTATTCGGGTGGCAAGTCTTGCGGCGGCGCTTGCTTTGCCTCGGACTCGGCCGCCGGCTCGGACGGTGCCTTTTCGGCGTCCGGAGGCGGAGCCGGCTGTTGCGCCAGCGCGGCACTGTGAAAAACCAACACAGATGCTCCAGCGACAGTGAAGGCGAAAAATGCGCGAAGCGTGCCAGTTATCGCGGGTGACCTCATGGTAACTCCTTGCAGTTGATGGAAAGCATACTCCGAGTTTTCAAGAACGGTGCCAGCTTTGGGACCGGCCTTGGGCCGGCTGTGCCACGAACCAAGGCATATCTCTAGCCGAGCGGCCTGGTCGCCCGGCCCTTCGAGTGTGCGACCGGGTAGCGCTGACCGTTCCGCGCCAGTTTTTCCCGCATCGCGGTCTGCAAATCGATCCCGGTGCGGTCGCACAGCAAGAAAAGAGCGATGCCGACGTCGCCAATTTCGTTGGCGATGCGCTGGCGGGCGTCGGGATCGCGCGAAAATTCATCGGCTTTGTCGCTTGGCACCCAGCGGTACTCCGCCAGAAGCTCGCCGGCTTCCGACGCCAGCAGCATGGCCAGATT
>Ga0182027_10015967_pt1 | contig 10282 bp, 8 predicted proteins | sample 712E1DmetaG_FD_121300 | JGI IMG/M metagenome (GOLD analysis project Ga0182027, IMG submission 121300) | Permafrost microbial communities from Stordalen Mire, Sweden - 712E1D metaG (Illumina Assembly) | ecosystem: Environmental > Terrestrial > Soil > Wetlands > Permafrost | place: Sweden... | reverse complement strand
TTTAGTTTCGATCTGGCAACGGATAATTTTGGATTTTTATTCTCTGGAAAGAATTTCCAAATGTTTTCGATTTCTGCAGGAATGAAAATCAGAGTTTAAAAAATACAGTGAAGTAAAAAGAACAAAGCATTTTAGAAATGCAAAAGGGCAAGTTGATCTTGCCCTTTTATTTTGTACTGTTCACCCAAAACCATTAAAGGATATATCGGCTGAGGTCCCGGTTCTTGACAATGGAATTCAATTTATCCTGAACAACTTTTTGCGTAATCACAATAGACGTTTCCTTAATCCCATCCGGAGCGTCAAAAAGAATTTCTTCCAAAAGAGTTGTGACAATAGTGTGAAGGCGGCGTGCGCCGATATTTTCGACTTGATCATTCACTTCAAAAGCAATTTTCGCAATTTCCTGCACAGCTTCATCATTAAACGTGATCTCGATTCCTTCTGTTTTCAATAATGCTGCATATTGTTTGATGAGTGCATTTTGCGGCAATGTCAGGATTTTGACGAAATCCTCTTCGACCAAACTCTTTAATTCTACACGAATCGGAAATCTGCCTTGCAATTCCGGGATCAAGTCTGATGGTTTTGCTACATGGAAGGCACCCGATGCAATGAAGAGAACATGATCGGTTTTCACCATTCCGTATTTCGTAAGAACACTGGAGCCTTCCACAATAGGGAGGAGATCCCGCTGGACACCTTCTCGTGAGACATCCGGTCCCGAACTCTGTCCCCGAGAACTCGCAATTTTATCAATCTCGTCGATGAAGACGATACCGGAATTTTCTACCCGCTCAAGCGCTTCCTTTGTTACTTTTTCCATATCAATCAACTTTTGTGATTCTTCCAAAATCAGAAGCCGGCGCGCTTCAGCAATTGTCACTTTGCGGTGTTTTTCTTTCTTGGGGAGAATATTACCAAATACTTCCTGCAAATTAATGCCCATCTCTTCCATACTGAACGGACCCATTACCTGCATCATTGGCATTTGTGATGCGGAGAGTTCAAGCTCAACCATTCGTTCATCAAGACTGCCGGACCGCAATTTTTCTCGAAATTTCTGTCGCGTAGTTTCATTCTCTTGTTCGATGTTCACTGGCGGAGTAACTGCCGAATCCTGTGCTTCTGCTGTTTTCGTACGCCGGTTCGATGGGACCAGAATATCGAGCAGACGTTCCTCTGTGAGTTCACGCGCTTTGCTTTCCACTTCTGCCGCTTTTTCTGCCTTCACCATATTAACAGAAATTTCTGTAAGGTCGCGCACCATCGATTCGACATCACGGCCTACATAGCCGACTTCTGTGAATTTAGAGGCTTCTACTTTTAGAAACGGCGCACCGGAAAGCTTTGCCAGGCGTCGTGCGATTTCTGTCTTACCGACACCTGTAGGGCCAATGAGAATGATGTTGTTCGGCATAATATCTTCACGCAGCGAGCCGGTGACCTGGAGACGCCGCCAGCGATTGCGCAAAGCAATTGCAACTGCTTTCTTAGCAGCGTGCTGACCGATAATATATTTATCTAACTCACGAACTATTTGTCGCGGAGTCAGTTCTTTTTGCTGGGGGATACTCTGTTTTTTTGCCACAGTGCCTACAATTCTTCGATAGTAAAATTTTTATTTGTATAAATGCAAATATCTGATGCAGCGTTGAGAGATTCCTGAACAATATCCCGTGCGCTGAGTTTTGTATGTTTGACGAGTATGCGTGCCGCTGACAGTGCGTAACTTCCGCCGGAACCAACGGCAACTATGCCATCATCAGGTTCGATGACGTCTCCTGTCCCTGAAATAATAAGCGCATGGTCTTTATCGAGTACGGCCAGCAGCGCTTCAAGTTGACGCAGATATTTATCTGTTCGCCACAGTTTGGCAAGCTCCACAGCCGCTCGTGCAAGCTGGCCTTGGTATTGTTCCAGCTTTTCTTCAAATCGTTCCAAGAGACTAAATGCATCTGCTGCCGAACCTGCAAATCCAGCAAGCACGGAATTGTTATAGAGTCTTCGTATTTTATTCGATTTTTGTTTCATCATCGTAGTGCCAAGTGTTACTTGACCGTCACCGCCGATGGCTATATGACCGTTATGCCGAAGTCCAATGATCGTGGTTGCATGGATTTTGTTTTTTTCCAGTAATAGTTTCCCCATGGTGCATCATACCTTTCTGCGCATTCGCGCGATGGGAAGTCCAAGTTGTTCGCGGTATTTTGCGACAGTGCGCCGCGCAATGTGAATGCCTTCTTGTTTCAACATATCGGCGATCTTGTCATCATTCAACGGATCCTGGGGCGGCTCCGTTTCTATTATATCCTTCACCCGCTTTTTGACAACTTGGTTGGAAACGTCTTCGCCGTTCTCGGATTCAAGTCCGGATGTAAAGAAGAAGCGCAGGGAGTGAACGCCGAATTCTGTTTGCACGTATTTACTATTGACGACACGGCTAATTGTGGAGATATCCACGCCTACGACTTCAGAAATGTCTTTGTAGATCATCGGTTTAAGCGATTCGCCTTCTTCGAACCACGTCCTCTGTCTTTCAACAATAATTTTCATCACCTTCATCAACGTTTCACGCCGCTGATGGATTGAAGCGATAAACCATTTTGCCGATTCAAATTTCTTTTTAACGAAATCTTTTGTCTCTGCCGAAACCTTTTTTCCTTTTGGTGTTACTAATTGCTTATAGGCGCTGTTGATGCGTAATGTGGGAATGTTGCGATCGTTCAGTGTGATAATAAAATCCCCGTTGTCTTTTTCTACGATGAAATCAGGTGTAATATAGTTCTCCTGTGCTGAGAACTCGCCTTCGCCCGGTTTCGGATTGAGATGCTGAATCAGTTCGATGACTTTCTTGAGCGTTTCTCTGCCTATAATGAGATTGTGTTCAAGATTATCAAAGCGCTTAAGCTTAAAATCTTCAAAAAAATCCGTGAGAATTCTAATACCCAGTTCTTTGAGCGAAGAGGCGTACTTCCCGGCATGGAGCTGGGCAATAAGACATTCCTGCAGACTTCTTGCTGCAATACCTGGCGGGTCCAGCAGAAGTATTTTTTGAAGCACATTTTCTGCTTTTTCGACAGTAAGCGATAAACCAAAGCTTAAATTGAGGTCTTGAACGATAAGAGGTAATTCACGCCGCAGATACCCATCCTCATCCACGTTGCCAAGAATTTCTTCTCCAAGCAGAATCTCTTCATCATCACTCAAGAACATTTTTAGCTGGCTGAGAAGTCGTTCAGAAAGGGGAATAATTGACTGCTGGGGCGATTCATATGAATCATCTTCATCATTCGATTTATACGCTTCAGGACTTTTAAAACCCGAGAGGTCATCGTTCAAATAGTCTTCGATGGTGTAATCGTCTTTGGGTTCGATTTCTTCCGTTATTTCTTCGGTTTTCTCATCGGGTTCATCAGCCCGATCTTCTTGTTCAAGAGAGAGTTCTTGCTCCTCATTCAACTCGAGCATCGGATTTAATTCAAGCTCCAACTTGATTCGCTGCTCAAGAGAAAGCGTCGGTAATTGGAGAAGCTTTAAATACTGAACCTGTTGCGGTGTGAGTTTTAACCCTAGCCGTAGTTGTTGTGAAAGATTGATCATCGTTATTTTAATAAAATAAGCTTATACGTTATTATAATCTTTTCGGTTCCAATTGCATGTGAGCTGGAAATCTTCATACCAAGCTAAACCATAAGCCCGGACAAGGGGTTCCATCAGGAAGTTACTTAAAAATATATTTTTATTTTCTCCATGCTCGATTGCAGGTGCGCATTCAGTAATACGTTCGTATCGTAAAAGTTCCGAAACACCGCGGCTTACCCGAATAGGAAAAAGATGGCAGGAAATGGGTTTTTGCCATTTCAATTTCCCTTCTTTAAACGCCTTCTCGATTGCACAGCGCGCGATTCCATCCTCGTACAACACAAACACGCATGCGCGATTATGGAAGCACATCGTCGTGTAAGAACCGGATTTGCCTTCATAAAGTCCAAATTGCGCGATTGTGTCCAGGTGCTCTTTCGGCAATGAAGATTTTATGATTGGGAAAGCCCGATCAATTTGTTCAAGTTCATTATCTAAGAGAGGTGCACCAGTGCCTCCGGCAAGAGTGCAACATGCTCCTTTACAAGCAGAAACGTTGCATGCGAATTTAATTCGCGGGATTGCATCGTCTATGATTGTTTGCCGAATCTCTGCCATGTTTTTCTCACCTACTGGTATACAGTATAGTGAAAAATCACCTGAGAGAAAAGGAAAGCGGATTAGAACCTGACGAACAACTTCCCTGGAAGCTGGCGAACCAGACCTTTGAACTCTAAGGAAAGCAATGTCACCAACGCATCGGATGTGGACATTTCGGTTTGTTCTGAAAGTGCATCAATGTGAATTGGTTCGTCGGAAAGGATCGGAAGCAGTAATTGTTCGGCTGGAGTCAGATCAATTTGTATTTTATTTTCGTTCTGGTTAAATGAAAGATGAAGCTGAGATGACAACTCATCGAAAATATCCTGGGCGCTTGTAATAAGCTTTGCGCGCCCTTCGCGGATGAGTTTATGAGGGCCGCTGCTCCGTTTTTCTGTGATATTGCCGGGTACCGCAAAGACTTCGCGGTTTTGATCGAGTGCAGTTGTTGCTGTGATCAACGCACCGCCATCTTCAGCAGATTCGATGACGATCGTGCCAAGTGAAAGTCCGCTAATAATCCGATTGCGCCGCGGGAAGTTCGGTGCATCAGGCTTGGTGCCCATCGGGAATTCCGAAACGACCGCACCGCCTTCAGCGATATGGTCCATCAGTTTTTTATTTTCAGGAGGATATGGGGCGTCTAAGCCGGAGCCGATGACGGCAAGAGTTCGGGTTCCGCATTTCAATGCGGTTGAGTGTATAATTGTATCAATACCCCGCGCGAGTCCACTGACGATCGTTATAGAATGTTCTGCAATCTCACGTGTTAAATTTTCCGCTACCGACTGGCCGTACGGGGAAGGATGGCGTGTTCCGACGATTGCAAGGGGCCGCGCATCAGCTTCTTTGAATTTTCCAAGGATAAAAAGGAATGCAGGCGGATCGTAAATTTTGCGGAGAAGATCGGGATATTCCTTGTCCCACAGAGTTATGATTCTGCCCCCGAGTTTGTTCAATCGCTTCAATTGTTCATCGATAACCTTTTCGTCAATCGGATGATGAAGAATGTTTGATGCCAGTCTTTTATCGATTCCGGCAACAGTAATCAACTCGCGTGCAGATGCCTGGAAGACATACTCAGGAGATTTAAAGTGAGCGACGAGAGCACGAATTTTCTGTGGACCGATGCGCGGCACAGAAGAAAGCCGGAGAAGTTCGCGAATGTTGATCATATGCAAATGAAAATTATCTTAGAGTTGCTCCGCCGCGGGAATATCCATTCCGTCAACTACCGCAACGATTACCGAATGAACAGGAATGTCTTCGCGTTTCAGGATTTGCCGGGCGCCCGTGCCTTCCTGCATCACGAGCACGGTATCACCTACGCCTGCATCTACATTATCAACAGCAATTAAATCACGACCTATAAATGTGCCATTGAGATCAATAGGCTGAACGATAAGTAATTTCTGTTCACGCAGTGCTTGGTTCTTTTGCGTGGCGACAAGAGTACCAATGACTTTAGATAAGATCATCTTTAACCTCCAACTCCCTGTGCGGATGAATTCGCATTACGAATTATTCTATCCTTTTCAAGATAATACTCGGAATCATGCAATGATGCAAGCAGTTTCCTTATGATATTAAGAGCGCTTATTTAATAGAAGAATTCAAGTATTCAAGATTAATTGGTACTCAAACCAATAGGAAGAAATGATGCAGTAATTCCAATTGTGAAGGTACCGCCGTTACCGGCGAGCAGGAAAAATCCAGGCGAAAAAGATTTGCTGGAAAATACGCCAGGATAAATGTTCATGAGCACAAGACTGTGAAAATTATCTGAAGCAACAAGCGATACCATCAGCGAATTATTGCGGTCCCAATAAATACCAGCACGCGGCCCTGTGGTTATTGTAAAACGGGGTTCGCCGTTGCTGTTCAAGCTCGTCTTAACATTATTTGATGTCATCCCAACACCGAATGAAATGGCATCTTCCTGATTCGTTTTAAAGGAAAGCCCTAATTCACCGAACGCACCGAAATGATACAACAGGCTTGTTTTTCCCGAAGCGGTCAGGGGATATTTTATTACAAAATTCTGACCGGTATTTTGAAGACCTAATGGTCCAAATGAAAATGCAGGCTGATTATTCCAATCATTCAAATTCACCTCGGAGGAAAAAAAACGGCACACATCATCGAAGCTGAATAAAACAATACCTAACGGATCGAAAATCAGCAAATCGGCAATCGGATCAGTATTCGGACCTCTCCAGTCACCATTCTCTAGAATTTCATTAATGTAGTGATAGCCCATCGTCGTGATAATAGCCCACACTTCAGGCAGCGGATACTTATTATAGTCAAACCACTCTTCTATTTTTCGATATTGCATTCCGCCGCCAATAAGGTGGAGGGTGTAGTTGGGAAAGTACTGGGCATCATTCATATTGAAACTGCGAGGAATGATTTCATGGAAAACGAAATCATTCCATCCATATTTACTAATTTGTGGTAGAGGAGCAATAATATTATACCAGACATTTTTACTGCCATTCTCCCAGGAAATATCCGACAGTGAAGATGAGCGCCAGTACGATTGGAGCTCGTCAAATCCGCCATTTGCGATGAGTGAAACAGGATTGAACGTCGACTCCGAACCATAGCTGAAAGGATGGAAAAAGTAGTACTTCTTTTCTTGTGCTACTGATTGGAGAGAATAGCAAAATAAAATGAAAACAATAGAAGGAACTTGCAGGCGAAGTAAGAATCTCACTACTCGAGTATCTCCCCAGTAAACTTCTTTACAAGTTCGTCCGCTTCAGCTTTTGTATGCGCTTCAGCGATGATGCGTATAACCGGTTCGGTATTCGATTGCCGGAGATGAACCCAGGATGCCGGGAAATCAATTTTCAATCCATCGTCTGTATTAATGATTCCATCGGAAGAATACTTCGCTTGAAGGCGTTTCAGAATTGCGTCGGCATTCAGGCTGCCGAGTTCTATTTTTCCTTTTGTAATAAAATATTGAGGAAGCGTAGATTTTAACTCAGACATAGTACCGCCGAATTCCATCAGATACTGGAGAACAAGCCCGATACCGACAAGTGCATCGCGACCCAGGTGAACTTTTGGTAGAATGACGCCGCCGCTTCCTTCACCACCAATAATCGCCCCGACTTCTTTCATCTTTTTGGCAACATTAATTTCACCAACGGCTGTGCGATATGTCGTTCCTCCATAGCGGGTTACTATATCATCGACTGCCCTTGTTGTTGAAAGGTTCACGACAACTTTTGGGTTGCTTAGTTTATCTTTTTGCAAAATAAATTCTACACACGTTGCAATTGTGTATTCTTCAACAAACGGTTCGCCTTTCTCGTTGATGAGAACGAGACGATCGACATCCGGATCCACAGCGATTCCAATATCGGCTTTTACCTCGCGAACCTTCGCACAAAGTGCGGTGAGGTTTTCCGGGATTGGTTCGGGTGTGTGCCCAAAAATACCGGTTACTTCACAATGAAGCGGGGTAACTTCGCAGCCAAGTTTATCCAATAAACGCGGCACGATAATTCCGCCGGCAGCATTGACACAATCCAGCACCACTTTGAATTTGCGGGCGCGAATCTTTCCAGTGTTGATAGTGGAAAGAGAAAGCACCTGATTGATATGCTCATCTAAAAACTTTTCATCAAGCGAATAGTTGCCTTGGTTGTCCCACGGAACATATTTTGCAGGATGTTCAGCAAGATGCCAGAACTTTAAATTTTCATCTGCATCCAAAAACAGTCCGGTAGGTGCGAAGAATTTCAAACCATTCCACATCATGGGATTATGACTTGCCGTAATGGAAATACCGCCTGCGGCTTTCAGTTTCTCAACAGCAAGTGCAACAGTTGGAGTGGGACAGATTCCTAAGTCAGTAACATCAGATCCCATTTGACGCAGGGTAGAGACAACGATGTCTAATACGTTTTTTCCTGTAATGCGGCCATCTCTGCCAACGATAATACGGCCACGATTACAGAACTCAGCGTACGCCGATGCGTATTTGACGATTGTTTCGGGAGTCAAAGTTTCACCGACTACACCGCGTATTCCGGAAATGCTTACCATCAATGCCATGAAAAATTCCTATAATTTCTGCGATAATCTACACAGAAAGGTAGGGAGATGCAAGATACATGCAGCTTGTGCTGTAGAAGCTCATTTGCGGGAGCCTGTTTAATACTCGAACCAGAGGTTAAAGTCAGAAAAGCGGTGATGTTGCCGCTTTATTACTTGGAATTCAAAGAATTAAAGTGTAGGGTTCTGGTGGTTAAAAAGGTGCTTACCAGGGCTCTATCTTTTTTACCGGGAAACACTTCGAGAAGAAAATACAAAAAGATGATAATCAGCCAGCTACTAAAAAGTACCCTCCCGTTTTTTTAGATATGAATCATCCAACTATTTCGGGAGATGTGCTATGAAAAAGTTATGTGTTGGCATTTTGTGTTCAACTTTATTGGTAATCCAATAAAATTAAAATCTACTTATTCATAAGGAGTTACAAAATGAAAAAGCTATTTACAATTCTTTGCGCATTGGTGCTGGTAACCGGTATATTCGTGCGAAAGGCACAGGCAGACGTCCGATATATAACTACAACCGGTGCAGGTTTAAAAAATGGTACAAGCTGGGCTAATGCATTTACAGGATTGCAAGCGGCTCTTGATGCCGCAAGCTCCGGCGACCAAATCTGGGTGGCAAAGGGAACTTATAAACCAAGCTCCGCTTATGATTTAACAAATACTTCACGCTACTACCATTTTCGTATGAAAGACGGCGTTGCAATTTACGGCGGCTTTGTCGGAGGTGAAACTGCCGTAAGCCAGCGAACAAGTTATGGTATTGGGCAAGCCAACGAGACAATCTTGAGTGGCGATTTGAACGGTGATGACAATTATTCGGTAAGCCCCTGGACAGGAACTTCTGAAAACTGCTACCACGTGTTCTATCATCCATCGGGTTTGGGTTTAACCAGTTCTGCTGTATTAGATGGCTTTACCATTAAAGGCGGAAATGCAAATAGTAATGGTAATCCATATAACGAAGGCGGCGGGATGTTCAACATGGGCAACAGTCCAATCCTCACCAATTGTACATTCACATCGAATTCGGCTAGTGACGGCGGCGGCAGCGGCGGCGGGATGTATAATTTTTCTTCTTCTCCAACACTCATCAATTGTACATTTTCATCGAATTCGGTTTCTAATGGCGGCGGGATGTTTAATGATCATTCTTCTCCAACCCTCACCAATTGTACATTCTCATCGAATTCGGTTTCTAATGGCGGTGGCGGGATGTGGAATTATTATTCTTCCCCCAGCCTCACCAATTGTACATTCTCATCGAATTCGGTTTCTAATGGCGGCCTCGGTGTCGGCGGCGGAATGTATAATAATGTTTCTTCTCCAACCCTCACCAATTGTACATTCACATCAAATTCGGCTGTTGACGGCGGCGGAATGTATAATGAACGTCCTTCTTATCCTTCTTCTGCAACACTCAATAATTGCATTATCTGGGGGAATGAGGCTACAAGTAATGGTGATGAATTTTATATTGATGGCGGAACAACCACTTTGAATTACTCGTGCTATGCAAATGCTACAGGGGATGTTTATATTGCCAGCGGTACATTTACTGCCACGAATAATAACATCACCTCCGACCCTCAGTTTGCGGGTTCTTTGATAAACCCAACGCACCCGTATTCTATTCTTGGAATCTCACCTTGTGCCGATGCAGGGAACGATTCGTACAATTCCCAAGCTTATGATATTCGCGGTGTAGGATATCCGAGAAAATTAAACAAAACCACCGGTGGGGTTGGCACGATTGATATGGGTGCATATGAATATAAGATTTCCAACATTGCCCCTGCTTCGCCAAAAGGTCTTATTGCTATTTCGGGTAACACAACGGTTACTTTGAAGTGGAACAAAAACACAGAAGCTGATTTTTTAAAATACCGGATTTACTTGGGCACAGACTCGGTGTCGACAGTACTTAAGGATTCCACTGTTGGCGGTGTCGCTGACACCGCAAGAACGATCACCGGTTTAACAAACGGTACCAAATATTACTTCCGAGTTTCAGCGTTGGATAG
>Ga0182027_10015965_pt1 | contig 10283 bp, 12 predicted proteins | sample 712E1DmetaG_FD_121300 | JGI IMG/M metagenome (GOLD analysis project Ga0182027, IMG submission 121300) | Permafrost microbial communities from Stordalen Mire, Sweden - 712E1D metaG (Illumina Assembly) | ecosystem: Environmental > Terrestrial > Soil > Wetlands > Permafrost | place: Sweden... | reverse complement strand
GCCGCCGATGCCAATCAACGCCAGCGTCGCCAGCGCCGTCAGCACGGCAAACCAGTACAGCCAGGGATTCGATTTGGATACAGCGTTTGCCTTCATAGATATTTGATCTCCTGCGACACGTTTTGCCGGAAACGCGCCCGGATTGCAAAATTATTTACGTTCCTTTTGATGCTCTACCTGCGCAGCGGCGTCCCGGCAGAGCGCCGCCATTGGCTTCTCCTGGGTAAAGAAGGCGGCGCTCTGCCGAGACGCCGCTACGGGGTTTTTGAAAAAATTCATTTGACGGCGAAGGTAAAAATCGCAGTCACATCGCCGTCCTTCACTTCCACGTCCTGCGTCTGGACGCCGAGTTTGCGGTGCGCGGCTCCCACGGTGTATTTGCCGGGCGGCACGTTTTTAATGACGAATTTGCCGTCCGAACCGCTGACGCAAAAATACGGACTGTCAAACACGCTCACCCACGCGAACATCCACGGATGCACGTCGCACTTGAAACGCAGGAACATCTCCGGTTGCGCATAAGTATAGGTCAGGTCCGCGGCACCGGGACCCTGCCCCTGATTGGTCTCGGGATTGCCCGGCGCCGTCGGCGTAGCGTGGACATTGTGGGCGCAGGGATCGGAATTTTTTACGATGAGCTTCTGGCCCGTCTGGATGGCCAGAATCTGCGGCGTGTAAAGGCAGCCCTTCTGGTCGAGCACGGCGGGCGGCTGGCTGGCGCCGGTGGATTTGCCGGTGACGCCCTTCAGCGAAACGACCACATCGGCCAGCTCATGGTTCGGACCGACCACGTAAAAATGCGTCGTGGGCGTGGTGGCGTGCATTTTGGCGCACTCCGGATTTTCCATGAGCGGCGTGATTTCCTTTTCCGCCGGCGGCGTGCCGGTGAGCGTGATGACACCGGTGATGTCCGCCGCCGGAATAATTTGCGCGGCACCGATCAGGCCGGCGATTATAAATAAAAATGTTCTTACAGCAGTGCGACCAGGCTTCATAAGTATATTTTCTAAGTTTTAGTATAACGTCATCGAATTAATCCCGCAAGTAGTTTGTAAAATATTTTTGAATCAGGGCTTGCGGAGCACCCGGAAAATCGTGATGGCGAGCAAAAGTCCGGCCTGGCCGAGGAGGTATCCCACCCAGCCCCAATGAAATACGAACAAAGTTACCGTGGAAATCACCACCGACAAACCCGTCCACATTAAACTGGATTCATGCTCGAACTCAGCCGCGCGATGAAAGAAAATCGCGCAGGCCGCCATCATCAAGATTGATAAATATGGCATCGCCTGGTGTTTGCTGGCGGGTGTCAGTTCTGCAAGTTTTTCAAAACCCGCGCCATCGCCAGCGCGGTCTGCGCCGCTTCCGTGCCACGATTGTGCCTGGGATTCAGACAGCGCGCGCGCGCCTGCTCGGCGTTTTCCAGCAGCAACACTTCGTGAATGACGGGGATTTCGTGGGCGAGCTGGATTTGCATCAACGCGCGATTCACCGCTTCGCCGATGTGCGCGGCGTGAACCGTCTGGCCGCGCAAAATCACGCCGAGACAGATGATGGCCGAAAGCGGCGGCGAAGCGGTGCGGGCGAGGCGTTTTACCACGACGGGAATTTCATACGCGCCCGGCACGCGGACGATTTGGATGCTTGAAACATCGGCGCGCCACAATTCCGCCTTGGCGGCCCGCAGCATCGCGTCCACGTAACGCGTATTATAGCGCGACGCGACGATGGCAAAGTTTCCACCGTTTGACTGAATTTTCTTCGGCTGAATCTTGCGAAGCATCGCGGGGAATTTAATCACGAATGGGGGCGGATGAACATGATAATTTAAAATCGTAATCTGCCCGACACAGATGGGCGACCCGCCCCGTCAAAACCCGGAGCCGTCAGTTAAAAGTCCAATTTGTCTCCTTTGGGCTTCAGGCTGAAGAGAAAGTCAGTTAAATCGTCAAGTTCGTTGCTGCTGATGACATTGCCCCAGGAAGGCATGAAATGCGGCGGTGGCGGCCCTGCCGGGTGCAACATGGGAATGTCACGCTCGCCCTTCCTGATAAAAGTCTTCAATTCATCCTTGGTGTAACCATCGGCCACGTAAATCAGGCTGGGCACTTGTTCCGCCGTTTTGGCGTTGGGATTGGCCACGCCGCCTTTGGCCTCCTGGCCATGACACTGGAAGCAGCCGTATTTTTGAAAAACTGCGTGGCCGCGTTCGACCGGCGTCATTTTGGCCAAATCCGACGACGACGGGGCCTGGCCGCTGATGGCCGCGCGCGCGGCTTTCATTTCGTCAATGGCAACCGCGCCACTTTTGTTTCCCCACGATCCGCGGACGTAGGTCAACACGGCGGCAAGATCGGCATCCGACAACGACGCGCCCATCGGCGCCATGGACAGATTCCAATCGCGGCCTTTGACCTGAATCGGGCCGTTGAGACCGGTCAGTGGAATGCGCGCGAGTGAGGTGATGTCTTTGGCGACCCATTCGGATCCGGCCAGCTCCGGCGCCTGGCCGGGTTTGCCAAGACCGTCACTGCCGTGGCACAGGCCGCAATAAGTTTCATAGACCGCCTTGCCATGCGTCAGCATCGAGGCGGCGCCGGATTTGGGCTGGTACGAGGCCAGTTCGTCGGCGGACGTGTATGGCGCATAAACCTGCTTGTCGAACCAGCCGCTGTGATGATCGAAATACACCGCGCCGAGAAACAACAGCAGGAGTGTCAGCACGATGATCCAAATGGGTACGGTCGAACGCGATGCCGTCGGCCCGGCATCGGGCGGTTGGGGAAGGTTGGATTTCAATTCGTCACTCATCGGCAACGTTGCCCCGGCATTATAACGGGTTTCCGTTGCGAGACGAATTATTTGTTATCGTACTTGTCGTGAACTTCCTTGATCTTGGCTTCGGCAGCCGTTTTGTCGTCAGGAGTCAGCTTGGCGAGCTTGTCATCGAGCATCGCCTTTTTGCGGACGCTGGAGTCATACACCAGGAACTCGAAGATTTTCTTGCCATCGGCGCTGTCAATGCCGGAACCGGGCTTGCGCATCATCCGCTTGACGTAACGCGACCACTCGTCGGGCAGCACGTAGTCGCAATTGACAGGCCGGCTCAACTTGTGGCATTGCGTGCATTTCTGGCTGAAGATTTCGTAGTTGTCCTGGACGCCCTGCGGGTATTTGGAGACATCAATGGTCGCCGGACCTTTTTCAAATCTATCAATGCGCGCCTTGGTTTCCGCGTCGAGTTGATCGTCAGCGCGCGCCACACCCGCCCCAAACAGGGCCAGCGCGGCCACGCCCAAGAGGAGCACCCCCAATTGTTTGTTCATTTGCATAAGTGAAATTTTACCGGATTTAGAATCCATAGGAAAGCTGAATGACAAACTGACTGGAGGGCAACCCATTGGCGTTGAAACCATGATTGATCAGCCATTCGTAATCGCCTTCCAACAGCAGCGTATTCGTGAGGTAATAAACGAAACCGGCTGTATAGCGATCGGTGGTTGATCCCATCGCGTCATTGGCCGTGTCATAGCGCCCGACCAGTTCAAGATCGTTCACGACCGGCGCATCCAGATTCAGGCCCGCCAGTTTGTAGCTCGTCTGAACCCACCAACCTGTCGGCTGGATGGTCCCGGCGTTATCCGTTTCCTGCCAGGTATTGATATATTCACCCTTCACTTCAAAGTAGGGACTGATGTGAATGGCGGCATCCACCACGAGAGCCGACCAAAGATAATTTCCCGACCAGGTGCCCGACTGACCCGAAACACCCAATTCAATATCATAATGAGCTTTCCAAGGGTAAAACCATCCGATGCGCCCGCCGCCGCTGGGGTTGCCATTCAGATTCGGTGAACCAATGGCATCCCCGCCCACATTGCCGCCCAGATCCAGCGACCCGGCGTCGGCGGTCCCGTCCGTTGACGACGGCCCGTTAACACCATAAACAGAATAGGTGAGCATCTGACCCGCCTGCCCGACCGGCACCGAGCCCCGCAACTGGGCGCCCACACCGGCGCCCGGCAGGAAATCCACCGGCAACGGGTCATCCGGTATCTTGTTGAGCCAGCCGGCCGCACGCTCGGAATAGGTGCCCAACGGCAAAACCATATACCCGGCCACCACGGTCACGTAATCGTTGAGCAGGTAATCCAACTGGGCAAAACTCAAATTCACGGAGGTCGAACTGCCGCCATTGGGTTTGCCGCTCAAATCTGTATTATTTTGCAACGTCACATCAAAACCGGCCTCAAACAAAATGTTGTCGTTCGCGCGAAACAGGAAAATCGGCGCAAAATCAGCCAGCGAAAAAGTGCTGTGCTGCCCCTGGGCCTGTCCGAATTGAACCTCGGCGTCGCCCGCCATCGTGAAGTTGTGCAACGCGCTCATGGCGCCGCCGGCCACCGGATAAACCGGCTGAATTTTGGCCGCCGCCTCGGCTTTCTGCTCCGCGTTGGTGGCCAGCGTTTGCGTTTCGCCCAGCCGCTGCTCCAATTGTTGGATAGTCTGCTGATCTTGTTGGTGCGTTTGCTGGTCCTGTTCGTGCAATTTTTCCAACTGGCCAATCCGCTGGTCCTGGTTGGTGACCATGCTTCGCAACGCATTGAAATCCTCATCGCTGATCATTGCCGCCGCGCGCGGAGTCAGGGCCACGCCCAACGCGCAACCCGCCACCGCCAGGCCTGGAATTAAGGAAGATATTTTCATGATAATTTTTTGGGTGGCTTCAGTTTCCAGCGTCTTCCTGCAAATACTTCAAGATCACCTTTGCCTGCGCCGCGGGAAGATTTGCCCGCACCCGCATGTGCAGCATGATGGTCTTCCACTGGGCCGCCGTAAATTCGGTGGCGTAGCGCTCCGGGTGGCAGCGGTTGCAATTGATGGCGTATAACTCGGCGCCGGTGAGTTTTTTGGGCGCCGGCTTCGGGTCCGTCTTCTTGTCCGGCTCGGCGTGCGCCAAGGCCACGCTGAGGCAGACGACCGCCAGCGCCAGTGCGCCGGCCAGAATCGCCCGCCGTTTATTTTTCAATGTTGAGCGCATAATTGTTCTCCTTTCCTTGTTGTTTGCCACAATTGCCAATTTGTTCCAGAAAATGCAATCCATATTATTTATTTTTGTTATAACAATGGATTACCTGCCAAAACAAGGCCAAAATGAATGATTTTCGCATTGCGATTGAACGGGCCGGAAACGCGCTCCACGTAAATAATCAATCAAAAATCGTAAATTACAGAAGGTGCCCCATCTTTTCGCGCTTGGCCTTCAGATACCGTTCGTTGTGCGGATTGGGTTTCACACGGATCGGCAACTGTTCGACGATTTTCAGCCCGTAGCCCTCCAGCCCGACGACTTTTTTGGGATTGTTCGTCAGCAGCCGGATGTTTTTCAACCCCAGGTCCACGAGGATTTGCGCGCCGATGCCATATTCGCGCAGGTCCATTTCGAAGCCGAGCTTTTCGTTCGCCTCGACGGTGTCGTAGCCCTGCTCCTGTAATTTATAGGCCTTGATTTTGGGCGCGAGGCCAATGCCGCGGCCTTCCTGCCGCATATAAACTATCACGCCGCGACCGGCTGCGGTGACCTGCCGCATGGCCTGGTGCAGTTGCGACCCGCAATCGCAGCGGCGCGAGCCGAACACGTCGCCGGTCAGACATTCACTGTGGACGCGCACCAGAACCTTGCCCCGTCCGGCCACGTCGCCATGCACCAGCGCGAGGTGATGCTGGTCGTCCAGCTTAGAGCGATACAAATACAAGTCGAAATCGCCGTAGTCGGTCGGCAGTTTGACGGTCTCGACGAGTTCGACCAGTTTCTCCCGCGTGCGCCGGTGCTCGATGAGGTCGGCAATGGTGCAGATTTTCAGGCGATGTTTTTTGGCGAACTTCAGCAACTGCGGCAGGCGCGCCATCGTGCCGTCGTCGTTCATGATTTCGCAAAGGATGCCGACGGGCTGGCAGCCGGCGAGTATGGCCAAATCCACCGCCGCCTCGGTGTGGCCGGCGCGCTGGAGCACGCCGCCCGGACGCGCGCGGAGCGGAAACACGTGTCCCGGCTGCACGAGATCGTCCGGCGCCGACTTCGGTTCGGCGATGATTTTGATGGTGCGCGCCCGGTCCGCCGCGCTGATGCCGGTGGTGACGCCGCGCGCGGCATCCACGCTCACGTGAAAATCCGTGCGGAAGCTCTCGCGATTTTGCTGCACCATGCGGTCAATGCCCAGCTGGTGGAGCCGTTCGGCGGCCGCCGGCACGCAAATGAGGCCGCGCCCGAATTTCGCCATGAAATTGACCGCCGCCGGCGTCACGGATTGCGCCGCCATGATCAAATCGCCCTCGTTTTCGCGGTCGGCGTCGTCCACCACGATGACCATTTTCCCGCGGCGAACGTCCGCGACGACCGTTTCAATGTTGTCGAAAGTTTTTTTCATCCGGTGAAGACAGCATAGCCATCCGCTGTTCAAATGCCAGTTGCAAAGCGAGGGCTGGCACCCGGCACACCGATTTTTGCTGACAGGACACCAAAAGCTGGCTTACGATTCTTCGTGTCCATTGAGGGCGCTTTTCATGGCGGCGGCGGAAAGATTGAGCAACCGAACAACCGGTAAATTTCAATGTCAGCGGACAAATCGGCCAAAAAGACCGGCGGACTGTCGAGCGGAAACCCCTCCAGTCTGCTTCAGGAATGTTTTGCCTGCGGCGTGCTCGTGGTGGGCGCGCGCAAACGCATTGTCGCCTGCACCGCCGAAGCCGCTGAACATCTGCATCGGGACGCGGCGAAGTTGCTGAACGCCCCGTTAAATTCGCTGCCCGCGCCGCTGGCCAAACTGATTCAGGAAACCGCCCGGAGCGGCCAGGCGATTTTGAACCGCGAAATTCCCCTGGGCAGCGCGGCGGCATTGCGCGCGAGCATTTTGCCGGTGAAAACGCGCAAGCTGACGGAAATTGTCGTGGTTTTGAACAGCCTGACTTCCACGCCGGTGTTTGAGCGGAACCTCCGGCGGCTGGATCGGCTGGCCGGCCTCGGCGCGCTCTCGGCAAGCATGGCGCACGAAATCAAAAACGGCATGGTGGCCATCAAGACGTTCGTTGATTTGCTGGCGCAGAAAGGGCAGGACACGGAACTCACCGGGGTCGCCAGCCGCGAGTTGGAGCGCATCAATACGATAGTGACTCAGATGCTGCGGTTTGCCGCGCCAAACCGCGCGGCGTTCACGACCGTGCGCGTCCACGAAGTGCTGGATCATTCGCTGCGCCTGGTGCAGCATCAAATCAACGGAAAATTGATTTCCCTGAAACGTCAATACCGGGCCGAGCCGGACGCGGTTCGCGGGGACGACGCGCAATTGCAGCAGGCGTTCATGAATTTCCTGTTCAACGCGCTCGAAGCGATGGGCACAAACGGCGTGTTGACTGTGCAAACGGAAATGGTAAAGGGCAAACGCCGCGAGCGGCAATTGCGGATCAACATTCAAGATACCGGCGTGGGCATCGCGCCGGACAATCTGGGGCGGCTGTTCGAGCCGTTTTTCACGACCAAAATCAATGGCACGGGCCTGGGGCTGGCCATCAGCCAGCGCATTGCGCGGGAGCATCACGGCTCGATTCGCGTACACAGCGAACCCGGCAAAGGTTCGACGTTCAGCCTGTCGCTGCCGGCGTTCACCGCAGCGTGAGTTGGTGGTCCGCTAAATCGGGGCAAGGCCAGTCGCGAAGAATTGATGATTTAACAAATTTATGCCTGGCTGCATTGCTGCCAGACTTTTCTCCGATTCCTGAAAAAAATTGCGCTGATAATTCCACCAACTCCAATCAAGCAAAGACTGCTTGGCTCAGGAACAGTTTCCATGGAAATATTGTCAATGGCATACTCAACACCTGTGCCATTGATTTGAGAAGCAAGACTTAAAAGGACGTCCGAAGAAGCAGCGGTGTAGGAAAAGCTGAAACTTTGCCAACTGCCATTGGGGGAAGCAGCGAGCTCAAACAAAAAGGCGCCATCAATTGCCACCCCGAAACTGGCGTTGGCAGGAGAAGCTCCTCCCGGGTCTTTTCCTGCTTTGTAATTGCCTGATATCATATAAGAAGTCCCCGCAAACAAACCATCTATTACCTGGCTGGCTGTGGGTTCGTTGGCCGGTGACGAATTTGAGCTAACCAGGAAACAGGCAACTCCCGGATCGCCAACTAAAGCCACAATCGCGCCATTGGTCAATGTCCAACCAGTTGAACCAGATTCAAAAGTCCCATTAACGACCAAGTTGCCTTGAGCGTTGGCCAATTGTGGAAGGCATGACAGCGCCAAAGCCGTCAAAACAATACTGATTTTCAAAGTCATGTATGGGTTAACCAAAATCATTTCGCGTAGCTTCGGCTGCTATCCCTCTGGAAACCCGGGAATTTCGTACAAAAGACAGCGCTTTTGAAATATGATGCCCGCACCCTGATTCAATGAATTCAACTGCCATTATGAAAAAGGACCTGGCCATTTTTGAGGAACACGGAATCCGCCGGTTCTACGAAGAAAAGACCGAGACCTGGTTCTTCTCCGTCGTGGACATCGTCCAAATACTCACCCAGCAGCCCGATTACCAGACCGCCCGAAAATACCGGAACAAGCTCCGAGAGCGCTTGAACAAAGAGGGAAGTCAACTGGTGACAAATTGTCACCGGTTCAAATTGCCCGCCGACGACGGCAAATTGCGCCTCACCGACGTTGCCAATGCTGAGACCCTGTTGCGCCTCGTCCAGAGCGTCCCCAGTCCCAAGGCCGAGCCGATCAAACTCTGGCTGGCCAAAACCGGCTACGAACGGATGCAGGAAATGGCCGACCCCGCTCGCGCCCTCGAACGCGCCCGCGCCACCTGGCAAAAACATGGCCGCAGCGACAAGTGGATTCAGCAACGCATGACCGGGCAAGAAACCCGCAACAAACTCACCGATAAGGGTGACTACCTTAAAAAATGTGGTCAGAGCTTTTGGGCTTTTATTTCTGGCGACGATGACCTCTACACCACAATCATCGAACCGCTCGGCCACAGGGCCAAGGAACGCAATGAAGCGTTTTAGCAGGAATACGGCATGGTTTTCACCCGGTTCACCAAGGAGTTTACAGACGAATTTTGCAAATCAGATTGCGCCATTGACTGGAAGAAGCTCCTAAGTTTCAACTCCGGGCGATCATGCGAAATAGTTGAGTAGCCTCAGACCGAATTCAGAGACAGGCTGGAAGCACTGTCCTACATAATCAGCGTCCATCCGCGTTCATCAGCGGTTAAGTTTTTTGTGTTCTCGGCGTTCTTTGGTGGCAAAAGAAATCCGAACTACTATCCGCGGTTAAAACTTTTCCCACCGGCAAGCAAATTGAATTGCGGCAACGGCTGCCGGTTGCAATCATGCCCACACCATGAATCCAGTCACTGCCGCGCACATTCATCTTTTTCTGTGCCACGTCCCCGTCATGGCCATCGTGTTTGGTTTGGGCGGACTGTCGTTCGGTTTGTGGCGCGGGAGCCGGGAAATTCAGAAGGCCGCGCTGGGCATGTTCATCGTGTCTGCAATCCTGGCCGTGCCGTCCTATCTGACGGGCGAACCGGCATCGGGCACGATCAAAGGATTGCCGGGATTTTCCGAACGCATTCTGGAGCAACACCAGGCGTCGGCGGGGGTGGCGCTGGCAGGCTGCATCGCGCTTGGCATCGTGGCGCTGGCGGGATTGATCCATTACCGGGGCCGTGCCGTCGCCGGCTGGTTCAGCGTGCTGCTGCTGGTGGCCGCGCTGGTGGTCGGCGTCCTGATAGCGCGGACGGCCAATCTCGGCGGACAAGTCCGGCATTCGGAAATCCGCCCTTACGACGCGCAGGCGGAGTAGAAAAAAGAACGGGCAAGTGTTCAGTGTTCAGTATTCAGTTTTCAACCTGCTGTGTCGCCGACTGGCAGTCGGACAATCGTTTGGAACTGGCGGTGCCTGCGGATTGCCAATCCGCGATACGGCAGACTGCCAGTCTGCGCTACAAAATCGGGCTCGGTTTGCCTTCGAGTACGAGAACGAGCCGAGCTACCGGTTTTCCGTGATGGTCATCGGGCGGTCTATCAGCACGTTTTCCACCTTCTGCCTGGTTCCGCCCGGCCAGTTGATTTCAACACTGTCCACCTTATCGGCATTGCCCAGTCCGATGGTGACGGGCAGTTCGGATTGCGAGAGGTAGGCGCGCGTGGGCATCACCTGTCGCGACAAGGTCTTGCCGCCAACGCGCACCTTGATCCACGCGCCGATGGCGTCGCGG
>Ga0182027_10015964_pt1 | contig 10283 bp, 7 predicted proteins | sample 712E1DmetaG_FD_121300 | JGI IMG/M metagenome (GOLD analysis project Ga0182027, IMG submission 121300) | Permafrost microbial communities from Stordalen Mire, Sweden - 712E1D metaG (Illumina Assembly) | ecosystem: Environmental > Terrestrial > Soil > Wetlands > Permafrost | place: Sweden... | reverse complement strand
TGCTTGGTTGATGTGGTATCAAGATCCATGCGTTTTACCTTAGCATCAGGGAAAAACAAAGGAAGTTCTTCTTCAATTTTTTCAGTACCGAAACCTTTCAAAAGTAATTCTGTGCCCGAGCATGCCTCACATTTTTCAGGCACTTTTATATAGTATCCACAATAATGGCAACGTAACTGATTATTATGTTTATGATATGTAAGGGTTACATCACAATTTTTACATTGGGGCATCCAGTTGCAAGTGTTACAAACTATTCGAGGAGAAAACCCACGGCGATTCTGAAAAAGAATAACCTGTTCATGATTCTTTAATGCAGTCCCAATATGTTCAAGAAGAAAAGGAGAAAAATTTGATTTCATTTTTTTTCGTTTTGTTTCTTCTTTTATATCAACCACCAGAACTTCCGGAAGCATCACATCTCCATATCTTTTATTCAATTCTACCAATCCATACTTCCCATTTTCTGCATTATAAAAGCTTTCGATGGCTGGAGTAGCTGAACCTATGATTGTTTTTGCATGGTGCATCTGTGCCAGATAGATCGCTGCATCTCTGGCATTGTACCGTGGAGATGGATTATATTGCTTGAATGTTGTTTCATGTTCTTCATCCACAATGATCAGCCCGAGATTCGAAAAGGGCATGAATAAAGCCGAACGAGCACCTAACACTACCTTAAACTGATCATCACTTTTCGCTAATTCATTTTTACCGGCAAGTATACGATTCCAGATTTCATATCTTTCATTCAGATTGAATTTCGAATGATACACCCCGACAATATTTCCCAAATATCTTCTCAGACGATTGATGATCTGCGCTGTGATAGCTATTTCAGGAAGCAGATATAAAACCTGTTTACCCTGATTAATCGTCTCCTGAATAAGCTTTGTGTATATTTCTGTTTTTCCGCTGGAAGTTATTCCGTGCAAAAGGACAACATCCTTTTCTTTCAATTCATTTTTTAATTTTGTGAATGCTTCCTCCTGATGATCACTGAATGTAATTGAATCTACTACAGGTTTATCATAGTGCTCCAGCCTGCTGACCTCTTTATTATATAATTCAAAAATTCCTTTTTTAATTAAAGCATTTAACTGTGCAGTAGATGTATCAGCATCTTTAATAAGAGTTTCGCGAAGCACTTCTGTCTGCTTTTTGCTGTAGCGCTTTGAAAGATTCACAAAAGACATAAGAAGTTCAAGCTGTTTGAAAGCTTTTTTCTCCAACTTATCAAAGGCAGCTTTCAGATTTTTTTCATCATTGTATTTTTCTGTCAGGCGAACATAAGTCTCAGTCTTCGGTTTATAGCGGCTCTGAAGTTCTTCCTCAGTGATGATGATATTTTTTTCCATCATTGTTTTGATCAGAGGAATTACTTTTATCTGTTCGACAATTTTTGAAACTTCAGTGATGTTTAATGTGATATTCTTTTCTAATGCAGAGACCACCAGATATTCCTTTTCATTTAATAAAGAATAGTCTTTGTCAAACATCGGACTCAGCATTACTTTTGTTTCACTTTCAAGCTTAAAAGCCGGTGGTAATGCAGCATTCATCACTTCGCCAATCGAACACATATAATAATCTGCAATCCATTCCCAGAATTTCAGTTGGATCTCATTCACTACTGGAATTGTATCAATAAAAGAAAGAATATATTTTACATTAACGGTTTGCGGGATATTTTGATGAATATTTCTGACGATCGCAGAATATATTTTATGTTTACCAAACTGAACAACCACCCTCTGCCCTATTTTCACCTCTTTATTCAGTTCAAAAGGAATTCTGTAAGTGAATAAACCTTTCACTGGTAAGGGTAGTATTACATCCGCAAATAGAGTGATCCGCTCCACAATGAATTAAAGAATAAAAAAATTAAACGAAAATAACCAGCTTTTGCAGGTTTGATATCATAGGTTCCGAATAATATACCATGAACAAATTAATTACTTAAATATGGATTAGGGGGTAATTTTACAATTCGATAATTATTTTCTTTTAATCCTATTAATGTTTCATCATCAGGCATTTCTTTGAATATAATTGAACATAAGGTATTATATGGAATGATTCTGAGCTGGCATAAAAAATTCCTAAATATAAATTTACGTTTTATTTTATTTAACAATTTAAAATCGGTAGGAACAGACGTGGTATCCTCTTTAATATTCAAGAAAACATTGATACCTTTTAAAGCTATACAAGGCAAATTTATACCCATTGCAATTTTTTCAACATCTCTTTCAGATATTTTAAAAACATAATTTCCAACTGTTTCCCATGAGAACCTGTTCTTCCAAATTTTATTTATTAAAAGAGGATTAAAAAGATCACAAATATTTTTCAACCATAAAATGAATGGCATCTTAGCAAGAATATCTAATGGTTCGATCAGAATAGCCCCTTTTTTAGCAACTCGTATCATTTCATAAATTCCTAAAAAAGCTCTTGGAAAATGATGGAATGCTTCTCTACAAGATACATAATCAAAACTATCTTCACTAAAACTCAATTGTTCCACATTTTCTTTTCTATATTCTTTAATAAATCCTTCTTTTTTTGCTTCTTTCAAAAACATGTCTGAAATATCAGATGCCGTTACTGTTTGATTATGCTCCCCAAAATACTGAGCTTCAAAACCATTATAATCGCCAACAGTTAACCAGGTATTATTATTTTTCAATAAAGGATCCAATATTTTAAGAGTTCTTGTGTTTATAAGATATCCAACACAGTCTTTGTTCTTACTAAGAAAAAACCTAGTGTCTTTTTCATAATTTATCAAATTGCTGATATTAGCTTCATGAGCAATATGACTCCTTGTAGCACCCTTCTCTGTTTGAATCATTACATTAATTTTTATGGTTTCACACAACTAAGTGTGTGTTTCTACACTATGTGAATTTGAACTGACAGACCCCTTTATTAATGTTGCAAAAATATAAAATCAATTTCAATTTCGCAAAAATAATGCACAAATACTGCATCTGTAATATGCTGATGGAAATTGTTCATCCCTTTTCCCTATTACTCAACTTCTCATCGAAAACCCACTATTTTTTTTATTAAATAAATTTATTTTCCATCTGTTGAACAAATTTCATTATTTCATTACTTTTGCAAACAAATCATTTAAAACCCATGCTCAAATTTCTGATTATTGTTGCCTGCATTTATTTTTTCTTTTTACTGGTGGGAAGGTATTTGTTTCCATGGTTATTGAGGTATTATGTCAAAAGATTCCAAAAGAATATCTTCAATCAACACACAGAAAAAACAAGTTCCGAAAATACGAATGGTGATGTTCACATTAATTTCACTCCTGATAGAAACGAAAAGCATTCTTCCGATAATATCGGAGAATATACCGATTATGAAGAAATTAAATAATTATTTTAATAATTAGTAAAAACCTGGTTCATGAAAAAAATTGATTTTAAAAAGTTCTTACCGCACATCATTGCAGTTGTTTTTTTTATTGTGCTTACTTTTATTTATTTCAGCCCCTTATTAGAAGGCAAGGATCTTCCTCAAATGGACCAGACGCATTCAAAAGGTTATGCGCAGGAATTAAAAGCATTTCATGAAACTACCGGAGAATATTCTCAATGGACAAACTCCCAATTCAGTGGAATGCCAGCTTATAATGTAGGTCCATATGGGCCGGTAAATAATGTGTTTTATTATCTCCGGAACGGTATGTTATTGCATTTGCCAGGACTGACTGCAGGAATTCTGTTTATGTATTTACTTGGGTTTTATCTGTTGCTTGTGACCTTCAGGATTAATCCTTGGCTCAGTATAATTGGAGCTATTGCCTTTGCGTTTTCCTCTTATAATTTCATGATCATTTCTGTAGGACATGTGAATAAAGCTTATGCAATAGCATATATGGCACCTGTTTTAGCGGGAATTCTGATGACTTATCGTGGAAAATATTTGCTGGGTGCCCTTCTCACAACTATCGGACTGGGATTAGAAATTGCTTCAGGCCATCCACAGGTTACTTATTATTTGCTGATCATTGTTGCTATGTATTTTATTGTTAAACTCATTTATACTTTTAAAGAAAAAACATGGAATCAATTTATTAAAGCAACTGCCATTTTGGTTGTTGCAGCCATATTAGCAGTGCTGCCTAGCATCACCACGCTTTATACTGATTATCAATTAGGGCAGGAAAGTATTCGGGGAGAAACTGAATTGGCCGGTAAAAAACAAATCTCTAAATCGACCGGCTTGGATCCCGGCTATGCATTTCAATGGAGTTATGGGAAAACTGAATCGTTCACCGTATTAATTCCCAATTTCTTCGGTGGCGGTAGTAGCACAAAACTTGATGAGAAATCTCACGTATACAAAGCACTTCAACAACAGGGACAAGCATCCAAAGACAACCTTGACTATTTTTCACAATTCTGCTATTGGGGAGAAATGCCATTTACAAATGGAACCGTATATTTTGGAGCTATCGTTTGTTTTCTTTTTGTGTTAGGATTATTTGTAGTAAAAGGGCCTGAAAAATGGTGGTTACTTATTGTTACCATCTTTTCCTTTTTCCTTTCCTGGGGCAAAAATTTTTCAGAGTTCAATGATTTCGTTTTTAATTATGTCCCGTACTATAATAAATTCCGTGCGGTTTCCTCTGCACTTATTATTGCAGGATTGACAATGCCCTTCCTGGCATTTCTGGCGCTTAAGAGTATTTTCGATAAGGGGGCAGATAAAAAACTATTTCTGAAACCATTAAAAATTTCATTAGCTATTGTAGGTGGTCTTACACTTATTTTTGCTTTAGTTCCTGACATGTTTTTTTCGTTTTCTGCGAGTTCTGATGCAAATATGGTCGCTCAGGGAATGCCAGATACATTGATGAATGCGCTACGATCCGATCGTGAAAGTTTGTTAAGAACTGATGCTTTTCGCTCCCTTATTTTTATTGTACTTTCAGGTGGATTTTTATGGTTGTACATTAAAAATAAACTCAAAGCCGGTTATATTATTGCCGCTTTGGCAATTTTGATCTTAGTGGATATGTGGCCCATTGCAAAACGATCATTGAATGATTCCGATTTCAAAACCAAATCCATTGTTAAAAATGATTTTGTTCCGACAACCGCTGATAATGAAATTTTAAAAGATAAAGATCCTAACTACCGGGTGCTTAATCTTAACAGCCCTTTCACTGAAGTTCATACATCTTATTTTCATAAATCTATTGGTGGATATCATGCTGCTAAACTCAGAAAATATCAGGAGTTGGTCGACACATGTATCGACAGGGAAATGGGTGTTATTGTTAATGTATTATCAAACAAACCCAATGATTCAACCATTACAGCGAGTCTTAAGAAAGCTCATGCTTTAAACATGTTAAATGCAAAATATATTATCTACAATGCCGATGCTCCGCCATTGTTGAACAAATTTGCTTTAGGCAATGCCTGGTTTGTTAAAGATATAAAAATTGCTGCCACTTCTGAGGAAGAGTTGCAATCTGTGAATATGATTGATCCGGCTCGTACAGCAGTGATTGGGAAAAAGTTTGAAAACGATATTGCTTCCTTCAAGTTTAACAGCGATTCAACGGCCACAATCAATTTTGTAAAATACAAACCTAATTTTTTGGAATACCATACAAAATCTGCTAAAGACCAATTGGCTGTTTTTTCAGAGATTTATTATCCTAATGGTTGGAATGCTTATGTTGATGGAAAACTGACACCTTACTTCAGGGCAAATTATATTTTACGTGCAATGATTGTTCCGGCAGGTGAACACAAAATTGAATTTAAATTTGAACCAAAGACGTTGTATGCTGTTCAAACCGTAGAGTTAGCAAGTTCGATAATAGTTTTAATTATTATTATAGGAGTTGCGTTTATCGAAATCCGTAAAAGCCTGTATTTGCAACCTGAAAAATAATTAAAATATTTTATTTATCACACTTCGACTTCGCTTCTCTGTGTGACAGGCTTGGGTTTTATTAATGTCAAAAAATCCCGTCATCTTGAGCGGAGTCGAAAGATGATAACATATTATTGATTACAATTATCATATTTCATAATGCAGGTATATATTCTAAAATGCATGGACAATTCTTATTATATTGGTGTCACTAATAATGTTGAGAGAAGACTTCAAGAACATCAGTCCGGAATCTCTAAAGATTCTTATACACATAATCGAAGACCTGTTGAATTAGTCTTTTATGAAAACTTTTTAAATGCCCAATCTGCGATTCAATTTGAGAAGAAAATAAAAAAATGGACAAGAAGAAAAAAAGAAGCGTTAATTAATGGTGAATGGAACAAATTGAAAGAATATTCAATATGTCAAAATGAGACGAATTATCTGAATAAAAAATCAAAATAATATTTACGAGATCACACTTCGACTTCGCTCAGTGTGACAGGCTTGGGTTTTATTAATGTCAAAAAATCCCGTCATCTTGAGCGGAGTCGAAAGATGAACAATAGTTATCAGTGCTGTTTTATCTTATAAACAAAAACCTGACAGCAATAATAAAATGATAAAACAAGGTAGTAAAAAAACCGTAGTTCTTTGACATGATCCAGAATCTTTCTTTCAAAGATGTTTTCTGAAACTTTTTTGAAAAGCCCTGATTTATAATTTTGGATAAGATGAGATTTGTATTACAAATTATATCAGATTTTTTTAAAATTTTTAAACACCAGTCAATGTCTGCTGATACTTTATATTTCAAGTCGTAAAAGGGAGCCAGATTCTTTTTCACAATAATTGACTGATGTGAAACCATCATTCCTGTGCGGAAACTTTTCCAGGTAAGTATTTCGGGAGCTTTGTGCCTGCGCATGCGAAGCTTGTTTCCGCTCTCATCCACAATTTCCGTTTCACCATAATAAATGTCAGCAGGTGTTTTGCAGCCTTGAACAGTTTTTTCAAGCGTATCTTCAGCATAAATCTGATCGCCGGAATTAATGAACCAGAGGTAATCTCCCTTTGATGCAGCTATTCCCTTATTCATTGCATCATAAATTCCTTTATCAGGCTCACTGATCCAATATGTAATCTTTGATGAATATTTTTTAATAATATCAACAGTTCCATCTGTTGAGCCACCATCAATAATTATGTATTCGATATTTCTGTAAGTCTGCTGAAGAATACTATTGATAGAGCCTTCAAGAAAGGCCTTATCATTGAAGACGACAGTAATAATACTAACAAGCGGCATTGAGTTTCCCGAAATATAGTTTTTACTCATGTAATTTCTTTGACAAAACGTCATTAAATAAATGATAGTATTTATCAGTCATTGTTTTTATATCAAAATGTTCTACTGCATATTTCCTGGCATTACTTGAAAATTGAGAAAGAAGCGTCTGATCCGAAAGAAGATCAATCACTTTTTTCGCAGCAGCAATATCATCATTCTGGTCAATAATAAAACCATTAAAATTGTCCTTTATGATTTCTTTACAACCTCCTATATCATTTGTTACTGCAGGTGTTCCACAGGCAATCGATTCAATTAATACATTAGGCAGATTATCAGCCTTTGTAGGATACAATAACACATCAGACAAACACAGGTAGTCAGCCATTTTCTCTTCACTCTGTATGTATCCTGTCTGAATTATATTGAAGTGTTCCAGGTGTGTCAAGTTTTGCAGGTTACCTTTACCAATCACAATCAGTTGAATATCGAAGGGTGATAAACTATTTATGCTTTCCAAAATTCTTATCAGAGATTTCCCTCCTTTAAATTCAGAAAATTTTAAATTTTCGGCAGAAAAAATAATAACTTTTGCATCCTCAGAGATATAATATTTCTTCCGCAATGCGGCTTTATCCTTTACGCAAAATGTATTTAGATCAACACCATTAAAAATCTGACTGACTTGCTTTCCTTCAAACACAGGACTTCTCCTTGCGTACGCGGCAAGCCACTCCGAAGGACAAACCACTGAAAAATTTGCTTTACTATATATTTCCTTTTTTCTTTGCAGCAATTTATTTCCATTATTAATGCCAATGGAAGGATAATGTTTTCTTTCACCTTTGAATGCTTTCATTTCAAGAAAGGACTCATCGCCAAAAGCATGAGCAGCATTACCAGTCATGGCCCACATATCATGTATTGTCCATATGATTGGAGCAATTTCTGAAAGCTCAATTAATAAGGATGTTTTAAAATAACCGCCAAGAATATTATGCAGACTGATCACATCCGGTTTTATTTCTTTAGCATAGCGCAATATGTTGGAACTTGAAAAGGGGAAAAATGAATACTGCCTGCCGATGCGATTCATAAAGTAATTTGTGCCTCTTTCGAAAAATGTCTGCCATCCTTTTTTTCTGGAAAGAAAAACTTTTTCGTTCTCCGTTTTTTTTGAGCCGACAATAAAATAATTATCCGTGGAATAATAATCCTGCAATCCACAATGCAGCCGGTAAGCAGCAATACCGGCTCCTCCTGTGATTTCGTTTTTATTGATGAAAAGGATTTTCAAGGATCAAACTTTTATGATCATTAAAAGAATGTCTCTAAGACCTGGATATCTTTTTAAAACAAATTTCTTTACGAAACCAGATTTTGAAAATTCATCTGTTTCACACATCTGAAAACTCTCTACTTTCAAACCGGCTGATGAAACGATTTTAGCAAGCGTATAAGGTGTGAACCAATAACGATGATCAGAATTTATTTTTTCAATTCCTTTAAGAATATATTTGAAATTAACATATCTGAATGCTGAAGGAACTGTAATTATAATTTTATCAATACATCCGGAATATTTTTCTTTAATACTTGATAAAAACATTACTGGATTATCCACATGTTCTAGTATTTCCCCCATTATCATATAATCCCACTTAGTATTAATGATTTCAGGACAAGGGATGTCTTCAATAATATTATGACAAATAACATCCGGATAACCCATCTTTTTCATATGGTCAATTCCTTCCTCATTGATATCAATTCCAAGACAAAACTCCGACTTTTCGACAAGCCTATTATGAAGCCAAGTATTTTTTTTTATTTTTTCTTCAATGATTGGTAAATGATCGACACAACCCATATGAATAATTCTTTTCCCTGTAATAACACTTTCAATAAATTCAATTCTGAATGGGATGCTTTTTTCTTTTTTTGCAATAGTGCAGTTTAACGCATCAGTAAACTCACTTCCACTCAAATATTTTTCAATATCCTTGTCAAAATTCATAAAGTTCTGTATTAAGTTGTACTGTAATAATACTTCTATTCATTGATTTGGTACAAAGATATATTATATTTTAATAAAAAATCTCCGGTCTTTGATAAAACCGGAGATTTAAAATTAAAAAATTCTAGCCTATTTTTCAATCACAATTTTTTTAACAATTCTGCTATTTTTATTTTGCAATTTCACAAAATATACACCACTCTTATATTGACTAATATCTAATTGTTTTGTGAAAGATCCACTGTTATAAATATCCTTTTCCGAAAACAATTCCTTTCCTAAAATATCAAAAATTGCGAGATTAACATTTTCATTTTTGCCGGAATAGAAATTAACTGTAAGAAGTCCATTAGTCGGATTTGGGAAAACTGTTAGGTTAAAATTATTTTCAATCTCCTCAACACCTATTGTGTTCGTGTATTTAACAATGGCACCATTGGCACCGCATGCATAGCCTAAATTCTGGTTCAAGAACCTAACGTTAATTAATGTGTTTGTAGTACAGCCTGATTGGTTCGTCCAGGAGAGGCCGCCATCAGCGGTATAAAATATTGCACCATTTCCACCAACCACAAAACCACGGTTTATATCCAGAAAATCTAGACTATAGAAATTTGCAGTCGAACCAATCGTCAAAGTACTCCAAGTAGCTCCTCCATCAGTAGTTTTTAAAAGTTTTCCACCAAATCCGCAAATGTAGCCAACAGTTGTACTTGGAAATGCTATTCCAAATAAATCATTTGTTCCAACAGTAGAAGTACTCCAAGTTACCCCACCATCCGTCGTTTTTTGGATAGTTCCTCCAGTTCCTGTACAAAAAATTTTATTATTATTAACAGCATAAATAGTTCTCATCCATGTAGATGTAGTGCTACTACTCAATGTAGTCCAACTTACTCCACCATCCAGCGTTTTAAAAACCACTGAAGAAGCAGGATCACTTCTCACAGCATAACCAGTATTAGCATCAACATAACTAATTCCATATATTGAAGCAGGTGTGCCTGTTTTCACCAAAGACCATGAGAGCCCGCCATCCGATGTTTTATAAATGTA
>Ga0182027_10015963_pt1 | contig 10283 bp, 4 predicted proteins | sample 712E1DmetaG_FD_121300 | JGI IMG/M metagenome (GOLD analysis project Ga0182027, IMG submission 121300) | Permafrost microbial communities from Stordalen Mire, Sweden - 712E1D metaG (Illumina Assembly) | ecosystem: Environmental > Terrestrial > Soil > Wetlands > Permafrost | place: Sweden... | reverse complement strand
TGGCTTCAATTTCGCTTTTATCAAGGTTACTGACTTCGGCCTTAATGATGCGCTTAGCGGTATCCAGGTAATCATACCAATATATAGATGATTCGCCGCGAATTTGAACACAGATTTCATCCCAGACGTTTTGAAGTCCTGAATCATCACCTGAAAGCCGGCTTTCTTTGTCTGCCCGCAGTACTTTTATAACAGCGGTGGCAACCTGTTCACAAGCCTTTTCAGCAACGGCTGCGATTATTTTATCTTTATACTCCATATAATTTCTTCTCCCTTCGCCGGTTATGTTTTCCAAGATTATACACCAAAATATTCTTTAAGAGAATATTATTAGCTGGCATATTTTCTATTATTTAACCTGTGAAGAAAAAAAATATCATCGGTGTTCGTGTCAGTCAGGCAAGGAGGGAAGCTATTCCTCCAATTACTCAGGGAGACTTGATCGCTCGTTTACAGGTATTGGGGATGATGCTGGACCAATCTACACTTTCTAAGATTGAGAATCAGCAAAGGCCAGTGACGGACATTGAGCTGGTAGCATTGGCCAAAGCGATTAAGGTATCAACCGAATGGCTACTGGGAGAAGACTCCCAATGTTGAATAGCACATTGGCTCACTAAGTGCAAATGAATTACATGAATCCTCTGGGTGTGCTACCAAGCTTTTCTTAGCTTCAGAAAAGCCAGAAAACCTGCCCCTGTAGGTGGTAATCTGCCTTTTGGTAGGCCTAATACCAGTTAATCAGCGTACTTTTTAAAATTCTCAGCTTGCTCGAAGATTTCTTTATAAACTTCATCGCGGTCCACAGGTGGGTAACGAAATTCGGCGAGCAGAAGTATGAGATCTGCCTTTAATTCTGCTTTGATATCCACTCTCTGGCTCCAGTCGGTATATTTAGCTTTATCGTCCACAACAGCCTTGACTCGTTTGGATAACGGAATAAGTTTCTCCTCGGGGTATTCGAAATCGTATTTATGGGCCAATTCTTTTAGAATGTCATAGAAAGCTTTCTCTTCCAGATCGATACCGAGGTCAGAAAATGATTCCTTTTCCTTTTTAAGGGCTTTATATAAGTCAATAATTTCGTCTGTAAAATCTTCAAGAACATTACTAACCAGGATATCTTGTTCTTTACGCTCATTATATCGGTCAACAAGTTCCTTAAACATTTTAGAAAAGTCCGCGCCTTTCACCTTGTTGATATTTTTAAATTCGTCTATTGCCCGTTTTAATAAATATTGGAGGAGTTTGATTTTGGTATTTGGTAATTTTATTTTATCAATCTTTTTTAGGAAATCTTCATCAAAAAGATCAATTTCACTGATTCCATCTTCGCCTAACTTAAATATTTCCTCTACGCCGTCGGCCTGGATAGCGGCCTCAATCATTTTCCGCACTTTTTCGTTCATCTGAGCTAAATCCGGGGCATTCCCTTTTGTCAATTTGAATACAATTGACCTCACCGCTATGTAAAAGTGGATATGATCCCGTTCACCTTTAGTGAAAGCATCGCTGCCGCAACAAATATCGTAGCCGGCTTTTAGCCGTTTTTCAAGATACATAAAACGCTTCTCTATTTTATCAGTTACCTGGACGAACTCGGAAGCCATATTAAGACAGTGGAGTTGTTGGAGCGGCTTTCCAGTGAAAAAAGGCTCTACATTAAAAGTGTGAAAGAGCTTAGCCAATAAATCGAGGTGATCTTTCACAACGACTATTGATTGTTTGATCTCCTCAACGTTTGATGTATCGGCTTTTGAGTATTGAGCCAATGCCAAATTCAACTGCTTCTTAATCCCTATATAATCGACAACGAGCCCCTTTTCCTTTCCGGCATACTTACGGTTTACTCTGGAAATGGTCTGAATTAAACTATGACGCTGTACAGGTTTATCAATATACATAGTATCTAAGAATGGTACATCAAAGCCGGTCAGCCACATATCTACCAAAATAGCGATTTTGAAGTTTGATTTTGCGTTTTTGAACTGTCTGTCAAGCTCTTTACGATACTCAGAGTTGCCAAGCAAATTGTAAAGGTCGGGGCTATCATCCTGGCCGCGTGTCATCACCATTTTGATACGCTCCATTGGTTTAATTTCCATGCGTTCCTTATCAGTTAAAATGGCGCCATCTTCGCTTACCTTTACCATCGCCCACTCCGGGCGAAGGGCGATGATTTCCTTATATAATGCATAAGCAATAGGGCGATTGCTGCTGACAAACATCGCCTTACCTTTAACCGTTGCTCCTTCACTTACCCGTTTTTCGTAATGAGCGATAAAATCGGCGGCCACCGCTTTGAGACGGTCAAGGTCGCCAAGAATAGCATTCATTTGTATGTTTGCTTTCTTGCTCTCCTCGATCGCATAAGTGCTTGCCCCCTCATCAGCACAACGAGCGTAATAATCTTCGATTTCCTTAAGTTTACGATTATCAAGTAGAACCTTGGCCGCGCGACCTTCATAGACAATACGCACCGTTATTTCGTCTTTAACGGACTCAGTCATGGTATAAGCGTCAACTACCGCACCGAAGACGTCGAGCGTTGCATCAATCGGCGTGCCTGTAAAACCAACATAGGTAGCCTGAGGAAGCGAATCATGTAAATATTTCGCGAACCCATAACTGCGACGGACTCCATTTTCGGTAACATGTATTTTCTGGTCCAGATTGACCTGGCTGCGGTGGGCTTCATCCGAGATACAAACCACATTGTTACGGCAGGTTAGAAGCTCGGTGTCTTCGGTGAATTTATGGATAGTTGTCAGGAACACACCACCGCTTATCCGGCCTTGTAAAGTTTGATCAGCGCTCTCAGCAGCATCATGCCCTTTTAATTTATCTCTTAATTCAGCTCTATTTCTTACGCTGATAACCTCATCATCACCAATAAAGTTCTTAGCTCCGGTAAACTGAGCGGAAAGCTGGTCATCCAAATCAGTTCGATCAGTGATAAGAACAACGGTTGGGCTTGAAAAAGCAGGGCTTTTCATGAGCAGGCGGGTTAAAAATAGCATAGTGAAGCTCTTGCCGCAGCCGGTTGCGCCAAAATAGGTACCGCCTTTCCCGTCACCCTGAGGCCGCCTATGCTTACAAATATTCGCGTACAACTTGTTAGCTGCGTAATACTGTGGGTAACGACAGACTATCTTTTCTTCTTTTTTCGAACTATCGGGAAAGAAAATGAAGTTGTGAATAACATCGCGGAGCCTTGTTTTATTGAATAAGCCCTTAATCATTGTGAAAAGAGAATTAATTCCGTCTTTTTCTATTTGTTCGTTACCTTCAATTTTGCGCCAGTTATAGAAAAATTCGTATGGTGCAAACAGTGACCCCATTTTGTTATTAGCACCATCACTGATCACGCACAATGCATTGTATTTCAACAATTCCGGAATATCCCGACGATAACGTACAGTTAACTGAATATAAGCATCATGAATAGTTGCATCTTCCCTCATGGCACTCTTGAACTCAAATACAACCAACGGCAAACCATTGATGTAGAAGATTCCATCAGGGATACGTTTCTCAAAGCCCGCTATTTCAAGTTGATTGACTATTTTGTAAATATTACAATCATTACTCGAATAATCTATAAGGTGGATAAATAAATCTTTTTGAGTCGGATCCTCTCGCTTAAACAAGAAACCGTCGGAGACTAGTTTCATGAATTCTTTATTGCTTCCATAAAGATCGGAAGCCGGCAGAGATTCGAGCTTACGGGCGATTAACTCGATCTCGGTTTGTGTAATGCCTTCATTGGCGTAATGTTCACTCAGGAAGGCCCTGAGATCATCTTTTAACAACACCTCACTTAAATTGCGCTGGATTGTCTCGCCCTGCACATGAGGGTATCCTTCATCCGCGAGAAGTTCGATAATGGCTTGCTCAAGTTGTGATTCGGTGAATTTCATATCATATTTTGCTCATTTTTTTTAGTAAAATATCTCTAAAGTTTGCCAAAATTATTCCTTCCTTATTAACTAAATCTAAATGATTTTGGAGGCTTTGACAGATGTTCACAAACCCGTCTATTGTTCGTTTCTTAGGAATAAGGATTGGAATTTTCTTTAAATCTCTGATTGGAAGGTGTTGCTGCGCAGATCCAGACATGAAGCTTTCGATTGAGTTCTGCATGGCCTTGCTCTTTAAAACAAAATATATAAACAAGGAAGAACAGTTTTGTTTCTTTGCTCTAACTATAATCATACCCGAATTTATACGCACATGGTCATACTCAATCTGATTATTGTAATATGCTGTATGTCCCACGGTTCCTCTTGTTGTAAGAATGACATCTCCTCGCTCAATCTTTCCTTTCCTCATGAGATTGTCTCTCTCTTTAGAAATGAAAGTGTTTGAGGTAAACTCAAATCCATTTTTTGTCACGTTTCCAGTATTAAGGAACAAGCAATAACCATCGGAAAGAAGGGCTTCCTGACTAGGGTAATTGTTACCGCGATCGCCATCAATCAGGTCTGCAATATTATCTAAACTACCACTCTCCCATTCTTTGGGAATCTGCTGCTTCAATATTTCACAATAAACCATTTCGCCGCCGCTAGATTTATATGGTTTACTTTGTAGTTCTAGCCTATAGATAGCAGTGGCATACTCTTTAGTTATAGGAAATTCGAAGTCAACGAACCAGTGCTTGTAAATCGCCTGTGCCGCTTCACTAAGTTTTTGGTTCAATTGATCATTAAGATGCATCCGATTTACAATTGTTTGATATTCCCCAACGATCTCGATCTGTTTTTCAATTGAGGTGATTGGGAACTCGACATCGCACATCTCCTCCCAACCGAATATTTCTCGTGCACTTCCATGGGACTTGAATCGCGCATAACGATCAAACTCAGGACGACGGAACCACATCATCAGATACTCGGAAAGTAGTTGTTTTGTATCTGTTATTTCAAATACTGGGTATATCTTTGAGACAATACATGTTTCACCGTCATTGAGTGCTATGGGTATTTTATCACCCATTCTAGCGGTATTAGGATTAAATGCGAATTGTCCATTCCGAACAATTTTATAATCAGAAAAGTCAACTCCGATCGTATTTGCTTTTGATATCATAAAAGATTTATAAATAGACGATATTCCACGAAGAAAAGAGATGTCTAAACTATCATTTCTGATATCTACCTCTTTAATATAACCACCCAGTTTTTTATAGTTTGATCTCATAACCCAATTCCTTGAATACCGCTAAGAGATTACTTATAGATTTCTCCTCATCGATAAGCAAGTCACCTATTTGCGCTTGTAATGTTAACATTTTCTCATTGAAATCAATATTTTCGTCGCGATTGATAAATCCGATGTATTTACTCGGTACCAATGAGTAGTCCTTAGCATGAATCTCTTCAAGTGTTGCGGAGTAGCAATACTCCGGAATGTTCTTATATTCCAATGCTGCTCTGGTCTCCTGCCACGTATGGAAGGTGTTTGTAATATCAGTTCGGTTCTGGTCAGAGAATTGAATGTATTTCTTTTCAAACGGCTCACCCCATTGCCGAAGATCGATGAATAACACTTCAGTTTCACGATCACGATATTGGCGTGTAATATCATTACGCACTACTATTCTAGCTTTCTTGTTCTTGTTTAAGATCCATAGAGTTACGCTGATATCAGTCGTGTAGAACATACTTCGTGGGAGGATGATGATCGCTTCTACAAGGTGATTCTCGATCAGTTTTTTACGGATTGCCTTTTCTTGACCATCACCGGAAAGAGCCCCGTTGGCTAGAAGGAATCCCGCCATACCGTTTTCTGATAATTTGGAAACGATATGAAGAATCCAACCATAATTAGCATTACTAGCCGGAGGGACTTCGTACCCACTCCAGCGTGGATCATCAATTAATTCATCAGTTGCACGCCAATCACTCTGGTTAAAAGGGGGATTTGCCATAATAAAGTCCGCCTTGAGATCGGGATGCTGATCATTAGTAAAGCTATTGTCAGCCTTTGCGCCTAGGTTTGCTGATATTCCCCGGATAGCCAGATTCATTTTCGCCAATTTGAGCGTAGTAGTTGTACTTTCCTGTCCATAAATTGAAACATCTTTGGTGTTCCCTTGATGATTTTCAACGAACTTCATAGATTGCACAAACATACCACCCGATCCGCAGCAGGGGTCATATATTTTACCTTTATACGGCTCGATCAATTCCGCGATTAGATTGACAATACTTTTAGGTGTATAGAATTCCCCTTTACCTTTACCCTCAGCTAATGCGAAATTACTCAGGAAATATTCATAGACCTTTCCGACAATATCCAAAGATTTATCGGTAATAGTATTTATATTACTTATTGTATCTATCAAAGCTGCAAGTTTGCTGCGTTCCAAACTTATACGAGAAAAATAGTTGTCCGGTAATGCCCCGGCAAGGGATTTGTTGTTCTTTTCAATAGTATGGAGGGCAGTGTCAACTTTAATTGCTAAATCATCTTGTTTAGCATTTTCCTGAATATAGCTCCACCGAGATTCTTCTGGCAGGTAGAATACATTCCGCATGGTGTAAAATTCCACCATGTCGATGTACTTTTCTTTCCCTTCTTTTTTAAGTTCCTGTTTTCGTTCCTCGAATTTATCAGAAGCAAATTTTAGGAAGATCAAACTTAGCACAACGTGTTTATATTCAGAGGGTTCGACGGAGCCGCGTAGCTTATTCGCAGAATCCCAAAGAGTTTCTTCAAAACTCTTTGTATTTTTCTTAGTTGCATTTGTCTTGGCCATCTTTGTCCTTTACCACCCTTATTGCTGGGACTATTTTAATGTAAGCCATTTTGGTTATGCCAATTCTAACACTGTCCCAGATTTGAAGCAAGACATCGTACTTATTTATGTCATTTCTTACAAGCAATTAAGCTCTATCAACAATTAGTGGTATTGCATTCTAATCTGAGTTGTTATAGTAATAAGTATGCTTGTTTTACCCACAAATCCATATCTGTTGTTTTAGGTAAACATAAATTCACATAACGGAGTGACTTATATGCGAAAGATATAGTATAATTTGCTGAAATCGTGAATTAAAACATATTAACAATTGGCTACTGGATTTAAATAAATCGAAAAGATAACTTGATTTCGGATTAGAGAAATAGCGATGGGCACTCCCATTAACTGGTAATAAGTCGAGATAAAAATATCATTTCCAACCATGGAGAGTTCAATGACGATAGATTTCCACGAAATAAACGGACCGAAGTCTTCGAAGCAGGATAATTTTCAGGAATTATGCGCGCAACTTGTGATGCGTGAATATCCTAAAGCAAAGTCAATAGAAGGAAAAGGAGGAGACGGAGGGATAGACGTATACATAGGTGTTTCACCATCTGAACCAGAAGTGATCTGGCAAGCGAAACTTTTTTATGATCCAATAAAACAAACGCAAAAACGTCAAATACTTACTTCGTTCGAAAAGGTGGCAAAAATACCCAGTCTAAAAAAATGGATTATATGTCTTCCTCACAACTTAAATCCAAGTGAGGAAACGTGGCTGCAAAGCATAAAAAACTCCACACTCAAAGACGAATGTAACTCTGCGCTTATTATCGAATGGTGGGGTGAGAGTAAATTTAGAGAATTGCTTGCGAAATACCGAGATATTGCAGATGAGTTTTTTAATATTGCTCCACAAATTAACGTTTTTAATTCTAATAACATAACCTTGGATAACAAACGAGTAATTATCCAACAGGCAGAGACTGGAACAACCATAAATATCATCAATTATCCGGATGGCATAGCCAATTCCCCCATTGCTAATGTTAGGCAAATGTTTGCTGAGGGTAACGATTATTTTGCGAAAAAGATGTGGCAAGATGCCATAGAAAAATTCGAAAGTTGTGCAGCGTTGGAGAATGATCTCCAGAGGTTAAGTGCATTGAATCTTCTAATTGGCAATTGCCACTACAGACTTAAGAAATATTTAACTGCAACCGAGTTCTATTTAAAATCGCTGCGGTATGCGAAAAAAGTTCCCAACAAACAGGCACAAGCATTTGCGCTTGCTAATATCGGGTATGCTTATTCTCTTAGAACTGCTTCAAATGCCACAAATAGAGTAAAGAATATCCATTGCTCTGTGAAGTACCTAAGAGATGCACTTCAACTTTTGAACAAGCATGAAAACGCTGCACAATATGCCGGAATCAAGGATTGCCTTGCAAGCGATTATATGTATTTACCTTCAAAGACTAATAAGGAACGAGATCGAAATGTTCGAACGTCTATTAAATATTGTCTAGAAGCTTTAGAAATATACAATAGGAACGAATTTCCAGTAGAATACGCAGGAACACAGAACAGCCTCGGTAACGACTACATGCAGAAACCATCACGTACTCCCGAAGAAAGGGAGCAAAATGTGCGTAAGGCCATTGAACACTATACGTTATCCCTAGAGGTCCGCGACAAAAATGTGGACCCAGTTAGTTACGCATTGACTCAAAATAATCTCGGCAATGCTTATAGAATGGGCCCCTCGGCAACACCAGGGGAACATAACCTTAATATCCAGAAAGCCGTTGAATTTTATCAGGCGTCTCTCCAGATATTTAGTAAAGATGAATATCCGCGCGACTATGGCAGTGCCCAGAATAATCTGGGGAGTGCTTATTTGGAATTATCCTCAACGACGGCTGAAGAGAAGGAACAGAATGTACAAAAAGCCATAGCGTGTCATCAGGCGTCTTTGGATGTGTACAAGAAAGATAACTACCCTCTTCAATATGCGTCTGCCGAAAATAATTTAGGACATGCTTATTTGACATCTTCACCGGCAAAGGTTGAAGTGAGAGAACAGAATATACGCAATGCTTTAAAATGTCACCTTGCTGCGTTTGCAATATACAAAGAGGGGAAATATTTGGTGGAACAGGCCACCACGCAAAACGATTTAGCAAATGCCTATCTTGCCTATTCTGAGTTGCCTTCAATTCCGTTTAGTGATCTTTTAGAGAATGTTAACAAAGCAGTCGAATGCTTACAGATGTCACTTAAGGTTTTTCGAAAAGACCGATATCCTATTGAGAATGCTGACGCTCGGAATAATCTGGGAGGCGCTTACATGCATTTACCCTCAACCACTATTAAGGGGCGTCTGCAGCATGTAAATAAGGCAATAGTCTGTTATCATGTCTCCATAATAGTTTGGAGGAAAGACAAATATCCAGTTAAAAATGCCATGGTTCAAAATAATTTGGGGGGAGCCTATCTTGAGCTGACATCGTTAACCTCGGAGAATCTGGTAAAAAATATGCATATGTCAGTTGAGTGCTACCGGGCAGCTTTAGAATTGTTAAGACAAGAAGAACATCCAATAGAACACGCGAGTTGTCAAGACAACTTGGCCAAAGCATATCTTGAGTTTCCTTACTCAAATTTAGAGGAGCGGATACAGAACGTAAGGAAAGCTGTGGATTGTTACATGGTTATCCTGCAAATTTATCCCAAGATTAAGGCCCCTCAAACATATGGTTTTGTAGCAGCTAATACCGGAATAGCATTATCTTCGATCAATGATGAAAAGGCATGTGATTGGTTGAGAGAAGCAAAAGCTTTGAAAGAGTATCTCTCTGACGCCCTTTTAAGACGAATTGAAGAAATTATGTCCCAAAAATGCGATAAGAACGCATAATGCGAAAGCCTGTTCACCCGTTATGCCCCAAACGTAATCAATAAAAAAGTCTGCAAAGGTTTAAGCGCAACATTATTGATCATAGGTAGTATAAATTTAAACTTGAAAAATGAAAACATCGATCCCCCGCTTTGTTATTTCTGCACATAACCTTTAAATAGGCTATCAAATTTCGCGGCAGCACCTTCTTGCAGTCCTGGTACAACATGGCTATAAGTATCCAACGTCATCGCTATAGTGCTGTGTCCCAATCTCTCTTGAACAATCTTAGGGTGTACTCCTTGAGCTAACATCAAACTTGCGTGTGAGTGCCTCGCATCATGAAGCCGGATAATTTTTAACCCGCTACGCTTAACCATGCCTTTCCAAGCATATGTTACGGTATTCGGCCTGATTGGCTTACCGTTATCCCTCATGAAAATAAGGTCATTATCTGCGAGTGTTTTAGCCTTCAAAGCCAGCGATAGAGCAACATGATTACGGTATTCCTTGAGTATAGCGGTAGCAGACGGTGGTAGGGCGATTGTGCGGCGCGACTTCTCACTCTTGGGTTGTGTAAATATCAGACTGCTATCCTTTAATTGCTGTAATCCTCTTGTGACGTTTACCTGA
>Ga0182027_10015962_pt1 | contig 10283 bp, 10 predicted proteins | sample 712E1DmetaG_FD_121300 | JGI IMG/M metagenome (GOLD analysis project Ga0182027, IMG submission 121300) | Permafrost microbial communities from Stordalen Mire, Sweden - 712E1D metaG (Illumina Assembly) | ecosystem: Environmental > Terrestrial > Soil > Wetlands > Permafrost | place: Sweden... | reverse complement strand
CCGCCGATCATCTTTTCCTGTTCAACGATGTTGAGCGAGAATTTGGCTATTCCGTAATAATAACCGAAAAAGCCGGAGAAGATCAGGTGCGCGCAGGTGGTGAATACCGAACGGAAGAGGTATGCGACAAATAACTGTTCTATCCCCAGTTGGGTATAGATGCTGTAGATGTAAAATACGTTTTCAGCGAAGGAAAAGCCCAGTGCGGCAACAAGACTGAAGATGATGGATTCATTAATCGTTTGTATCAGCGGGTATCGGTTGTCCACGATCCTGATCAAAGATTGTTTGACGATCTCTTCCACTATGCCCACCGAAATGAATAAAAGGATGAAATTGATGTTCTGGTCCTGGATATTCGCCTGCAGGAACTGGACGACGTCAAACTGGGGGAAGAGGTTCAGGAAGTACTGCAAAAGGAATACCGGAACAACCGAGAAGATGCTGATAGAGAAAAGCAAAATGATGAGCCCGCGTTTTTTGGAGCTCCTGAAGATGATGCTTAACCAGATTATGGCTGGTACAAGCGCCAATACTCCCGATATCAGATATAGAGTGAGGGATTGGCCCATCTTGTCGGATTGTTAAGCACTTTGAGCCGGGGGTGTGGATTCCGGTGTCGGGGCGGGCGCTGGAGTAGTTTGCACGACGTTTTGTAGAAGTGCGAATTTGGCCTCATCCAGGGTCTGATAACAGTTGATGAGTTGCGTGAGCCCGACAACCTGCAAAATATCAAGGATATTGCTTTTAGGTTTTGCGATGACTATTTTTCCCTGACCCTCCGAGATCTTGCCATACCAGTCCGTGAGATAGCCGATTGACTTGCTGTTCATGTATTCAAGCTGTTCAAAATCAAACAAAAGGTAAAGGTTCTTCGGGGTCTGTTCAATGACCTGGTAGATGATCTTGGCTTTCTCATCGACGTTGCTTTCATCCAGTTGTCCCTGGAAACGGACCAGTTTTGCCGAAATACCCTGAACCGTCGCAGGAATGTCTTCGATGATGATGTTTGCTTGTGTCATGGTGTGGGTGTTTTTATTATTTTTTAATGATTTATTGAAGCACGAGATGGGTCGGACTTTCAAGGTATTGGGACATTTCGTTCTTTAATTTTGGATCCTGCAGGTATTTTTTTATCCTTGCCTGGATCCCTCCCGTCGGGAGGTCCGTAAAGACCAGCTCGTCAGTCCATTCAGCGACTATCTTGGACAGGCCCCTTCCCCTGATACCCACATGGATATATCCGGGGTTCCTGCGTTCATTCACGATCGCCTGTAGTTCCTTGGCGCTCAAGTTGACCCTGCCTGTTCCCGTATCCTCCACGATTATCTCAATGCTTTCATGGGGATTGTTGATAAAAGTAATCTTGATGTCAGCACCCGGAGCGGATCCATGCTCAATGGCGTTGTTGCACAATTCATCCACCACCGACTGGAAGCGGAAAGCCCATTGTTCGGAGAATTCGGTCATGTTGCGGATCAAGCCCAACGTGAAATCACGTATACCCGATATAAAATAGGCGTTGGTCGGAAGGGTTATGGTGATCCTGATCGGTTTTGTGTCCGACGTCGCTGCAGGCTGTTTGTTTTGTTCCTGTTCCATAGTTACAATTTTTATCTATATATTTTATCAATTTTTGCTCTTCTTGTCAAAGACATGGCATCTGTTTTCTGGTATTGCCTGGAATCCGATAAAATGACTTTGAATAGGGCTTTAACCAGATTTTTGGGAAATTTGAGGTTTTTTGCAATTTTTAACCTGGATTTGAGGATTTGCATTTCCCTCTTCTTGTCACGGATGTGCAATCCGTGGGTAGATTTGATTTTGCCTATTCTTAGAGCCAGATTCCTTCTTTTTGACAGAAGTTTCAATAGTTTGAGATCCAGATCGTCTATTTTTTTGCGCAGTATGCCTATTTTTTCCATAAAATGCTTGCTTTGGGGCTTGTCTTGTATTAAATTTGCACTGTTTTTATTTTAAGTCTGTCTTTTGATTGTGCAATCCTCCCTGGATTGTAGTTCGCTACAGGGTTCAGCACAAGTTGATAATGGCAGATTAACCCCAAGGATATATGGCAAAGTACGACCTTAAGGAAATGATGGAAGCAGCGGTGCATTTTGGGCACAAAACACAAAAATGGAATCCAAAGATGCGGAAATACATATATGGCTCAAAAAACGGGGTACATATTTTTGATCTGCAAAAAACCCAGGATTGCCTTTTTAAGGCCCTCGATTTTTTGAAGGTAAACGCAGGTAACGGAAAGACCGTGCTTATGGTCAGCACCAAGCCGCAAGCGTCGCAGATGATCGTAGATGCGGCAAATGAGGTCAAGATGCCTTATGTGGTTCATAAATGGATGGGTGGACTTCTGACGAACTGGTCAACGATGAGGCAAAGGATCAGATATTACAGGTCGTTGAAGGATCAGGAGAAAACCGGAGGATTTGAAAAATATACAAAAAAAGAGGCTGCAAACTTAAGGAAAAGCATTGATAAACTTGAAACGGCCCTGGGTGGCGTAAGTACCTTGGAAAGGCTTCCGGATGTGGTTTTTGTCGCCGATGGGGTACGTGACAGGATTGCGATTAAAGAGGCGAACAAGATGAAAATACCGGTTGTTGCCATTGTCGACAGTAACGCTGATCCGGATGGGGTCGCCTATCCGATTCCCGGGAATGATGATGCTGTTAAATCGCTTACATATTTGATTAACGCGGTGAAGGATGCTATGTTAGAGGGCAGGAAATAATAATTTAATACCGTAAGAATGGCAGAAAATACAAACCAGAATCAGGATTCGGTAAATGCGCAACAGGATGTTAATACGCTCGGGGCAGGTGCAGCTCCATCACAGTTGCAGTCAGCAGCTAAAAACGGAGATCAACAGAATTTACAGGCATCGGCTGAACAGGCGCAAAAAGCGGCTGAACATTTGGCTGGCGGAGTGATGCAGGGAATGGACAAATTGAAACAGACAGGGGTTACTGATATCTTCAAAAAAGCGGAGAATCAACCGCCTGTGACAATGGAGGAAAAGATGTGGGCGGGTATATCGTATATCCCATTGGTTGCACTGGTTGCACTGGTAATCAAGCCTGAAAGCGGATATGTAAAATTGCACGGTAGGCAGGGGTTATTGATGTTTTTGATATTTTTCTTTTGCATTTTCGTTTACTTAGTACCGTTTGTGGGACCTGCTTTTGGCGGTTTGGTTCAATTTGCGTTATTCATTCTTGGTTTATTTTCGATGTATCAGGCTTTCATCGGAAACTGGTGGAAGATACCGATTTTAGGCGATTTGGCAAACGTAATCCCTTTGAGCCTGTTTGAGAAGGTAACGAAAGAGGTTATAACGGGTCAAGCGGCTTCTCAAGAACCGTCAGCAGGTCAGGAAGCACAGATTGAACAGCAGAATGTGGATGCATCACTTCAAGCAGAACAACAGCAACCGACGGAACAACCCAAGGATCAACCGCCGCCGACGGCACAGTAAAAAATATTTTTTAACAAGATAAAAATGGCAACGTCACTTGAAAAAGTCAAGGAGCTTAGAGAAGTCACTGGGGTTTCCATGATGGCTTGTAAAAAGGCATTGGATGAGACCGGGGGTGACATGGAAAAGGCTCTAGATTACTTAAGGAAAAGAGGTGAGGCAAAAGCTGTGGAGAGGAGTGAAAGAACGACAGGCCAAGGATTGGTATGTTCATATATCCACAGCAACAACAGGTTGGGAGTGTTGTTGCAATTGGGGTGCGAGACCGATTTCGTGGCGAGGAATGAATCGTTTCAAGCTATGGCAAAGGACATTGCGATGCAGATAGCCGCTACCAATCCGATTACGATTTTTCCGGAAGAGGTGCCGCATGAGTTGGTTGAAAAGGAAAAAGAGATCTGGAGGGAACAATTGAAACATGAAGGGAAGAAAGAACAGATGTTTGATAAGATCCTGGAAGGAAAAGAGAAGAAGTTCAGGGAGGAGCTATCTCTTCTTAAGCAGCCTTTCATCAAAAACCCCGAGATCCTGGTGGAACAATTGTTGAAGGAAGCCATCACAAAAATGGGTGAAAACATAAAAGTAGTGAGGTTTTCCCGATTTTCTCTTTAAATAAGGATGAAAAGATTATGCCCGATAGAGGCCGCGATAAGCGACATCAAGGCCGGTAAAATGGTTATCGTGATTGACGATGAGGATAGGGAGAATGAGGGTGATTTGGTGATGGCCGCTTCCAGGGTGAATGCAACCGCAATAAATTTCATGGCTTCTTACGGGAAGGGATTGATATGCGCTCCTTTAAATTCCGATTTTGCGGAGAAACTCAGGCTGGGGCCAATGGTAATGAACAATACGGAAAGAGCCGGGACTAATTTTACGGTGTCTGTGGATTATAAACATGGGACGACGACAGGGATTTCAGCTGCAGACAGGGCTAAAACAGTCAAGGCTCTGGCTTCGGGCAAGGCAAGCCATGATGACTTTTCGCGCCCCGGGCATATTTTTCCGCTTGTGGCGCGGGAAGGTGGTGTTTTGGTGAGGGCGGGACATACTGAGGCGGCCGTTGATTTGGCAAATTTGGCAGGATTGGCGCCTGCGGGCGTGATCTGTGAAATAATGAATGACAATGGCAGTATGGCAAGATTAAAGGATTTGAGGATTTTTGCAGAAAAATGGGGCATAAACATGATTTCAATAAGGGATTTGATATCTTACAGACGAAAGAAGGAAATACTGGTTGAAAAAGAGGCACAAGCGAAATTACCGACGAAATACGGTGAATTCGTGATATATGGCTATAAAAGCAAGATAGACGGCACGGAATTTATCGCGTTGGTGATGGGAGAGCTGAAAAGGGGGGGACCGGTTTTGGTGAGGGTGCATTCGGAATGCCTTACAGGTGAAGTCTTCGGTTCGGAGAGGTGTGATTGCGGATCTCAACTTGATGCCGCTTTGCATAGGATTTCAAAAGAAGGAAAAGGAGTATTGCTATATTTGAAGCAGGAAGGCCGTGGGATAGGGTTGTTGAACAAGATAAAGGCTTATCATCTTCAGGACATAGGGTATGATACCGTGGAAGCAAACAGTAAACTGGGATTCATCGATGATTTAAGGGAATATGGCCTTGGGGCGCAGGTATTAGCAGATCTTGGGGCAACGAAGGTCAGACTGATGACAAATAATCCGCGTAAAATAATCGGGCTGGAAGGTTATGGTATAGATATCGTCGAAAGGGTCCCCATAGAAATAAAGCCTAACCATAATAATAAGCAATATTTAAGCATAAAGAAAAAGAAGATGGGGCATATATTACGCAATGTTTAAAGAAATGGCTAAGAATACGGACGATTTATACATGGTAAGGGCTTTATCCCTTGCAAGGAAAGGTCAGGGTCTTACGGGCGTGAATCCGACGGTTGGGGCTGTCCTGGTGAAGAACGGTCGTATCATAGGTGAAGGCTTTCATGTCAAGTCAAGGCTTGATCATGCTGAAATCGTGGCTTTGGATGGCTTATCCCCTAAGGTGACAAAAGGGGCTGTCTTATTTGTGACGCTGGAACCGTGTTGTCATACGGATAAGCAAACTCCTCCGTGCACGGCCAGGATTATTGAGGCAGGGATTAGGAAGGTGGTTGTCGGCATGATCGATCCCAATCCGAAAGTAAGCGGAAAAGGCATTAATAAGCTAAGAAAAGCTGGAATCAGCGTCGTAATCAGGCCAATGGGGTTGAAAGTCGGAGGTTTGAACGAGTTCTATTTTAAATCCATAAAGACTTCCCTACCCTACATGACTATTAAACACGCCATAAGCCTGGACGGGAAGATTGCGGCGGCGGACGGCAGCTCAAAGTGGATATCAAATGAAAAGTCCAGGAGGGAAGTACATAAGATGAGGAAATCATACGATGCCGTCATGACGACTGCAGTGACCGTCAATAAAGACAATCCCGGGCTTACGGTACGCATGATCAAGGGAAGGGATCCAAAAAGGATTGTTGTGGACTGGTATATGGATACAGATATCAGATCAAAGGTTTACAGGGATAATAACGTGAGGGTGATTACGGGGATGGAATCGGCGGTGGAGAAAATCGATGAATTCAAGTCAAAAGGGATAGAAGTCGTTAGCTATGATAAAAGTAATGGTTTAAGGCCTGTATTGGCCGATTTGTATGCAAGCGGAATCGGAAGTGTGCTGATAGAGGCTGGAGGAAGGTTTGCGGCCAGGTTGATCAAGGAAACCCTGGTAGATAAGTTGATATATTTCATTTCACCGTTGATTTTGGGGGAGGAAGGCGTAAATGCGGTTGGCAGTTTGCATATCGGATCGATGAAAGATGCTATCAAGGCGCATGCAGTAAAGGTAAAACGCCTGGATGACGATACGATGGTGGAGGTTCTTCTATAATAGGGGAAAGGTTTGACTAAAATGCCTTTTTCTCGTATAATTTATTGATTATATTAACGCTCGGTAATCATGAATTTACGAGTACTGGAAAAGGTATTTAATGTATATGAGTCCGAACTGGGCAGGATGTCGTATGCATGGAGTTTGAAATTCATCCACAAGTTTGCACTGGTAATGGGGTGGACAACGGTTGTGGCTTTGTTTGTGGCCAGGTATTCAATCGTTTATCTGCCTTTCCTGTTTATGGTGCAAGCCGCGATGATGGTCAGCGGCACGATCATCTATTCGTTCCTTGCGGACCGGGTCGAATCAAGGAAAATCATATTGTTTTCTGCAATCAGCTCAATTGTACTTTTAATCGGAGCGGCGATGTTCTTTGATAACGACATGATATTTTTTCCGTTAATATTGATTGCAAACGGCTTTTTCATCCAACAGATCAGCGTTTTTCTTTCGAGTTATATTGAGGATTTTTTTTCACCGGTGGAAGCGAGCCGTATCTTTCCGATAATTGAATCCGCGGAAACCGTGGCGGGAATCATAGGTGGTATAGTGCTTGCGGAATCTTTACTGGGTGGAGGCTCACGGGAGGTCTTTTTCTTATGGGGGATATTGATGATGGCGCTGATAGTTGTGATGTTCCTTTCACATCCAAGGAACGCCGGTTTTTATAATTCATTATATGAAATGAAGGTTTTGCCCAAGGTGAAAAGGATTGACTGGGAAGGTATAAAAAAAAGTTTCACTAATATTTCAAAAATCCCATTTTTACAGGTAATGACCTGTGTTTTCTTTATACAATGGTTTGTGGCCCAGTTGATCGAGTTTCAGTTCACAAAGGTAGTTGACGAAGGCGTGCTTAATTCAGGAACTCTTGCGGCCCATGCTGCGAGTCTAGCCCATGGGCTAGGGACCTTACAGATCTTGTTTTTCGGTTCGGCCTTATTTGTACAGCTTCTTCTGGCAAGCAGGATTTTAAGATTTCTGGGTACCATCGGGGGTTTGCTTTTCCATGGTCTTCTTACGCTTATGAGTGCAATTTCCATGATGCTCGGTTTTGGCTATTTTACGACGGTGATGGCAAAAAATAACTTTGAGGTTTCAGGCGTAATCAGCGACAACGCATATGAGGCATCTTATTATGCGTTTCCTCATGGGACTCAAAAGACATTGAGAGAATTCTTTGAAGGTATTTTGGCTCCGGGGGCAACATTAATTGCCACATTGTTTTTACTTTTCGCCGAATTCTTCTTTATAGAAAAAGATGCGTTGATTGCGATAAACGTGGTCTTCTTGCTTTTGACCGTATTTACGGTCTTCATGACTTTTTTTCTGCAAAAAAGTTATACCGATCTTGTTAAGAAAAATCTCAAAACGGTCGAGAAAAAGATCTCCAAGTTACATGCCATAGACATTCTTGAGCAGAGAGGCCATATACATAGTACGGAAGCCTTATTATCAGCATTAAGGACTGAGGAGGATCATGACATCATCGTGAGGATCTTACGCACGCTTGGACGTATCGGAAGTGCAGAAGCGATACCGGACATAGAGATGATGCTTGATTCAAAGAACCGGTATATTCGCAATGCCGCCGCAGCGGTAATAGGGGAACTTCAGTTCCTCAAAGATGAAAATAAAGGAATATATGTCACTAGACATAAATTGATAGAAAAAATGAAGGCGCTTTATGTAAAGTCGTCAGACGTTGAATTCAAGATGTCACTGATCAGGTCTTTATGCGCACTGGAGGAGAATAACGTAGCTGGGCTGATTGATCTGCTGCAGAATTCGTCAGATTCTTTGATAAAGGAGGAATGCATGGATATTCTCGGAAGTTATGGAGACAAATCGGCCATTCATTATCTGAAACCATTCATGAAAAGCGATGATTATTTCGTGAAGGCGAAGGCAATCGGTACGATATTACACATTTCCAGGAATGATCAGACGGCAAAAGTGGAAATGGACAGGATGTTCGGCAATCATGATGTTAAGTGTCGGCAGGCCGTATTTGCGGAGTTTTGGAATGCAAGATCCGGTAAAATCATCTCTTTGATGAGAAAATCCTTGTCCTCCGATGATGAAGCCACCAAGTTCTATGCGGCGTTGGGTCTTATTAAAGCCGGATACAGCGATGCAGCTTCGGTCCTAGCTGATTTACTTTTATTCAAAAATAATTTATTCTTCGGAAGAGCGAGAAAGGTACTGGAAGATATCGGCATAGGAATGAAAAAAATCATCGGTTCAGAGATTGAAAAGGTAATGATGGTAAGAGCTGGCCTGTACTGGAGGGATAACCGTAATATAGCTGACAGACTTGAATTGCTGGGTGAATCGATGTTGCTCCGCCTCAAAGAGGCTTTCAAGCTGATTGGTCTTGAGGAAGAGATTGAATTAATCAATACGATGATTGAATACAGGGAGTCGTCGGTTGCAGACAAATCAAGAAAATATAACTTCTAAAAATTATGCAAAACCCAAATGTCTCGAATCTGCTGATAAAGGTTGATGTAAACAAGAGCGGTGGTTATACCAGCGTAAATTTCGACGGGGATCTTGATAAGCTGGGGTTGGAATCGATCAGGCAGCAGATTGATGAATTGGCGGAAAAGCTGGAGACTAAGTACCTGGTTTATGATTTTACCGACCTGAATTTTATAAACAGTGAAGGAATAGGTTATTTGATTACGGTATATTACAGGTTGGTAAAGAGAGAGAAGGTTCTCGCCATAGTCAGCGCATCTGCACACGTAAAAGATGTACTTCAGGTCATCGGCATAAATGAGATGGTTCAGGTTTATGATGATATGAAAGCTTTCAGTGAAGCGATTAAGTAGAAAAACATGAGAATAGGAAAAAGCATATTAAGCAGGATTTTGGTTTATTACGTGGTTTTGTCCGCGGTGATTGGGGTCGGTCTTTTCGTAGCCTATAAGGGCGAATGGGCTTGCATACCGCTGATATATTTCGTATATGCTTCAATAGCATCTGTGTTGTTTTGGGTAGGTGTGTATTGGCTTGAGATAGTCAGGCCTTTCAAGATCGTATTGCAGGAAATGAAAGCGCTTTTGGCAGGAAGAAAGTACAGGAGGATTTATACGGCGAGGACCGATGAAGTGGGTCTGATGGCGCATTTTTTCAATGAAGTGACAAAAAGTTTCGAGAAAGTCACGTATGACATCAAGGAAAGGAAGAGGATGTTGAGTGAGCTTGAGGTGGCAAGTACAATCCAAAGGGCCATTTTGCCGCCTCAAAACCCGGTCGTGCCGGGTCTGGACATAGATGCCAAGACGCGTCCGGCGGTGGAACTTGGAGGGGATGTCTTTGACTTCATCACGGTAGGTGACAATACGTTCATCTATGTCGGTGATGTAACCGGACATGGCGTACCGGCGGCCATCGTCATGACGATGGTCAATACGCTCATCCGGACTTTGACCGAATTTTATTCGACGGCTTACGATGTTGTCGTCAACGTCAACAAGCAATTGAAAAACAGGATAAAATCCACCATGTTCATGACGATGTTGATGTTCAGGTGGAATCACGTTGAGGAAAAAATGACTTTTGTCGGGGCGGGACATGAACATATTGTCGTTTACAGGGCCGGTAAAGGGAAGTGTGAGATCAGGAAAACGGGGGGGATAGCGCTGGGGATGGTTCCCGATAACAGCAAATTGGTCCATGAATTCGATCTGCCGCTTGAAAAGGATGATGTGGTCATAATGTATTCGGATGGTTTAACGGAAGGGAGAAATATGGCAGGTGAGATGTATGGATTAGAAAGACTGGTCAATGCCGTGGAAATCTATGCGCCGCAATACAGTTCCGACGGGATAGTGCATCATGTGGCGACTGACTATTCGAGGTTCGTGG
>Ga0182027_10015960_pt1 | contig 10284 bp, 14 predicted proteins | sample 712E1DmetaG_FD_121300 | JGI IMG/M metagenome (GOLD analysis project Ga0182027, IMG submission 121300) | Permafrost microbial communities from Stordalen Mire, Sweden - 712E1D metaG (Illumina Assembly) | ecosystem: Environmental > Terrestrial > Soil > Wetlands > Permafrost | place: Sweden... | reverse complement strand
CTTGGCAGCGCTGCAGGCGACCACAACGATGAATAAAATCTGACCCCAATATCCCGTGAACTTCCCTCTCAAAAAAAATCAGAAACTACCCCTCGGGACCTGCGGAATGTGGGGTTCCGATTTGCCAGAGGCGGAATTGTCCATCACCCTGTATCACGAAGTCTTGGAAGCGGCATCCGTTGGCAGCGCTGACCCGCCCGCATGTGTGATGGACTTCAACGAGGGCGATTTTGAGCGCGCCGCGCGCGCCGCTCATGAGAGGTGGGGCGATGCTTCCGCGGGCAACTTAAACCGCCTCTTGCAATTTTACGAGTTTAGTGAAGAATAAGCGTATGGTTGACCGCGAGAAAATCCAGTTTGACCTGATCAAGCTGCTGAACGGCGAGCGCATTCTGCGCCTGACCGAGCCGCAATCCGGGCTGTCTCTGGAGAAAAAGCTCTCTCCCGCCGATGCCGTTGTGCGTCAGAAGGAAAACCTGCTCGGCGTATTTGAAGCCGCGCTCGCGCGAGCGGAACTGATGAAAGTTTGAACGGGGTTCGCTGGCCGACTTGCTTTATTCGCCCTGAATAGGACTCAAAGGGACATTTCGCAAAATTCGGCAAAATGAAATTTGGCAGGGATGCCGAATGCCTTGTAAAGACACGCCTAACCCCGCCTCCTCACGGCGTGACCGCCAGGCGCTCTTCGTGCTCCGGGCCGCTGGACAGCATCCCTTGCTCCTTGTAAATCTTGAGCATGAAATGCGTCGCGGTGGAAATGACTCCATGGATGGTGGACAATTTCTGCGATACAAACGAGGCCACGTCCCGCAAATTGGCCCCTTCCACCACCACCAGCAAATCGTAGCCGCCCGACATCAAATAACACGACCGCACCTCGCTGTGTTTGGCGATGCGCTCCGCCAGCCGGTCAAAACCGCCGCCCCGTTCCGGCGTGATCTTCACTTCAATCACGGCGCGCACGAAGTCGCCGTTGATTTTTTCATCGTTCAAAATGGCGCGATAGCCGAGGATGACCTGGCTGTTTTCGTAGTCCTTGATCTTGGCGGCCACCTCGGCTTCGGGCTGGTTGAGCATTTTGGCCAACTGCCCCGGTTTGATGGAGGCATTTTCCTGCAAAAGTTTAAGCAACGGATCCATGCCCGCATCCTGCCTTCACCCCGTCCTAAACAAAAGCACAAATCGTTTGAATCTGCGGAAGTCGCAATTTTGCATTTCGGATTTGCGATTTCGGATGAACAATGGGCGGCAGCGCCATGCCCAACGCCCATTACAAACTCGTCCGCCTCGCCAACGGGATTTTCAGCGTTCATTCCCTGGCGGAAGAAGAGACCTTTCATCCCGTCGTCGGACCGGTGGCCGAAGCGCAGGCGCTCTACATCCAGCAGTTGAAGCTGCGGCAGCGCCTGCAAGCTCACGCCGGCGAATTCGTCATCTGGGACGTCGGCTTGGGAGCGGGCGGCAACGTGCTCTCCGTCTTCCGCGCGACGGCGGACCTGGCCTGCCCGCTTCGCGTGGTCAGCTTTGACCGCACCACCGAAGCGCTGCATTTTGCCCTGGAACACGCCGCCGAGCTGGGCTACGTGGAGCCTTATCGCGGGCCGGCGCAGGACCTTCTGAACCACGGCCGCGCCGCCTTCCGCAACGGCGCGCAGCCCGCGCTTTGGGAATTGCAGCTCGGCGACTTTCCCGGCTTCCTGCGCGGCGCCCCGTCCGCGCCCGCGCCGCACGCCATCCTGTTTGACGCGTTCTCGCCGGCGAAAAATCCGGCGATGTGGAGCGCGCCGTTCTTTGCGGATTTATTTCGCTGGCTCGATCCGGGACGTCCCTGCGCCATGCCCACCTATTCCCGGAGCACGCTGTTGCGAGTGACGCTCCTTCTGGCCGGATTTTACGTCGGCATCGGCCACGCCACCGGCGAAAAGGAGGAAACGACCCTGGCCGCCAACACCCTGGACTTGCTCGACCAGCCGCTCCCCCGCGCCTGGCTGCGGCGCGCGCACCGGTCCCGGAGCGCCGAGCCGATGCGCGAGCCGGTCTATCGCCAGGCCCCGCTCGCCCCGGCCACATGGGAGAAATTGCAGCAACATCCGCAATTCAACGAAATTGGCTGAATGCAGAATTAACAAAATTCCGGCGCCACCTCCATTCTTTGGCCCGGCGCGATCCTCAAATCGTTGCCCGCGGACCAGACTTTGTCGTTGATCAGTAGTTTGAACGTGATCGGGTCTTTCGCCATCCCGGACCAACGCCACGTTTGGGCGTCCACACAGACCAGTGGCAATCCACGTTCCCAAGTCAAGCCGCCGCCCTGGCCCCGCAAGAAGACGGCATTGCCAAAACCGACATCCCGTTTGACTTCGATGGTGGTTAAGACCACTCCTGTTCCGGCATGGATTGACGGAGGCTGCTCGGGTGGCCGGATCGGTTTGGGCGCGGTCAAGGCCGCGCTCGCTCCGGCGGCGCCGGGGGAGGTTGCTTTTGCGATGGGTTTCTCGTTCGGTTTCAAGGCGGCTTTCGCCGCGTTTTTAATAATTTTCATTTTCAGTGCTCAAGGTTCCAACAGGAGGCGCATCAGGCCGCCTCCTCGTTTTCCGGCAAGCAGCCTTCATTCCACCCTGCTGCCGCCGGAGATTTGGCCGGCCCGGGCCGATTTCATGGCGCATCCTTCCCAAACTGGACAAAAACCGCCATGTCTTCGTCCCCAATTGCGACACAGATTAGACCGCTGCGCCCCGCCCCTGTTCAGCCAAACCGGCCCCGAAGGCAAAAAAAAGGCCAAAAATTCCCAAAAAATGGGCTTGACGGCCACAACCCTTTGTTGCTACAAACATGGCAGACCCATTGCCTAGTGGTGCCGATACGCTTATGCGTTGCCCAAAATGCGCTAACCAGGATGACAAGGTGATTGATTCGCGCGCCTCGCGCGAAGGCTCAACCATTCGCCGCCGCCGGCAGTGCTTGAAGTGCCAGCATCGTTTCACCACGTACGAGGAAATCGAGCACGAGGGCCTGGTCGTCGTCAAGCGCGACGGCCGCCGCGAGGAGTTTTCCAACGACAAACTCCTGGCCGGCATCAAGAAAGCCTGCCAAAAGCGGCCCATCAGCCCAAAAATCATCGCCGATTTGGTCGAGCAAATCGTGGACGAAGTGACCGACAAATACGACCGCGAAGTCCCCGGCATGGCCATCGGCGAACGCGTCATGGAGGGATTGCGCAAGATTGACCCCGTGGCCTACGTGCGCTTTGCCAGCGTCTATCGGCGGTTCGAGGAAGCCACCGAGTTTGTGCGCGAGGTCAAAAACCTGGAGGAAAAACATGAAACCACTTAAAAAGGACTGTTTGGTTTTCCAAACCAACTGCGGCCAGCAAGTCCCCTGTTCGGCCGAATGGGTGACCCTCGAACTGATCGGCGACGCCGCCTCGCTGGTGGACCCGGAACTGATCCGCCAAGCTTCCATCGCCGTCCTCCATTATTTCAAGCATGAACTGAACCGGCAGTTCGTCTCCGTGGCCGAATTTGCCGCCGTCCTGGAACGCGCCTTGCGGGCCGTGGGCCTGAGCATATTCGCCGAGGCCGGGCCGTCCGCCTTGCGGGTGCGCGATTCGCATTTGCCCGAACTGATGAAAAGCGCCGGCGAGAGCGGCGAATTGTTCTTCTTCCCCCAATTGCGCCAGGAACTCAGGCGCCGGCTTGAGGAATCCCCGCAAGTCGTCCGCTTCGACGGCCTGCGTCCGTGCGTCAAACGGCTGGCCGGGGCCAACCGCTGGGGTCCCCGTTGCGAAAACCTGAGCGACCAAATCGTGGACTACCTGCGCACCTGCTGGCAGTCCGACACCCGCAACCACGACTGCACCCTGGTGGTGAGGTGACGTCTTCCCCCTCCGCCTCAGATTTGATTGTAGCGGCGGTCTATGACCGCCGGTGATTCTTAAATGCGACGGTCACAGACCGCCGCTACAGGAGATTTGAATTGGTTTTCCCCTCATTTCCCGATGCAGAATTGGGCGAAAATCGAGTCCAGGAGGTCCTCTGTGGTGGTTTTGCCCACGATTTCCCCTACGGCGTTGGCGGCGATGCGCAAATCCAGGGCGGCTAGTTCAAGCGTAAGGTTGGCGGCCAGGGCGGCGGTCGCGCGCTCGGCGGCCTCGCGGGCGCGGCGCAAGGCGTCCTGATGCCGGGCGTTGATCATCACTTGCAACATCTCGGCGCGGATTTCCCCAGCCCAAACACGCTCCTTGATGGCGGTCTTCAACTCTTCGATGCCCTTTCCCGAAAGGCAGCAGACGGCGACGGATTCCTGACCGTCCGGCAATTGCAGGAGCTGGGGCAAGTCAATCTTGTTGCGCACCAGGATGCGCGGTTTGCCGGGGAATTCGGCGAGGCAAGCCTGGTCCGCGGGGGTGAAGGGTTCGGAGGAGTCCAGGACATGCAAAATAAGCTCCGCCCCGGCCAGGCTCTCGCGGCTGCGGCGCATGCCTTCCTTTTCGATTTCGTTGGTGGACTCGCCCAGGCCGGCGGTGTCAATGAATAAAACCGGGATGCCGCGGATGTTGGCGGTCTCCTCAATGGTGTCGCGGGTGGTGCCGGGGACGGGCGAAACGATGGCGCGGTCGCGGCCCAGCAACTGGTTGAGCAGGCTGGACTTGCCGGCGTTGGGCCGTCCGATGATCGCGGCGCGAAGCCCGCGCCGGAGAATCTGGCCCTCGTTGGCGGTGCGGAGCAGTTCGGTGATGAAGGCCAGCGCGGCGCGCAGCCGGGCGATGAGTTGTTCGCGGGTGTCGGGGGCGATGTCTTCGTCGGAGAAATCAATGTGGGCCTCGACGTGCGCGAGGATTTTCATCAGATCGTCGCGGAGCCGGTTGATGCGCTCGGAAAGCCGGCCGGCCAATTGCTCGCGGGCGGCGGCCAGGGCCAGTTCGGTGCGGGAGTGGATCAGGTCGGCGACGGCCTCGGCCTGGGCGAGGTCCAGGCGGCCGTTGAGGAAGGCGCGCCGGGTGAACTCGCCGGGAGTGGCGAGGCGGGCGCCGTTTTCGAGCAGGGTTTCCAGGACCAGGCGCGCCGGGAGCAGGCCGCCATGACAACTGATTTCCACCACGTCCTCGCGCGTGAAGCTGCGCGGGGCGCGCAGGACGTTGAGCAAAACCTCGTCCACGTCCTGGCCGTGGCGGACGATTTTCCCGAAATGAATCGTGTGGGTCGGGGCGGCGGTGGGGGGAAGGGAAGACTTGCCGACGGGGCGGAAACTGGCTTCGGCGATGGCGAGGGCGCGCGGGCCGGAGAGGCGGATGACGGCCAAGCCGCCTTCGCCCAGAGGCGTCGCGATGGCGGTGATGGTGTCGTCAAGCATAATCGGGCGGGCTGGCGGCGGATGGCTGCATTCCGCATTCTCAGGTTCCGCTCTTAATCCTAATCTAAATCCTAATCTTAATTAATCTCTTGAGATTAGGAATAAGATTAAGATTAGGATTAGAAACCACAACCCAAAACAGGGTGGAGAATCTTGTCTCACAACCCGCCGATGGAAAGTGGGCGGGAACAGGTTGCGAAAGATCGCAAGTGGGGTAGAATTCTTTCCATGAAAGCGCTGGCCGCCAAATATGAGCAGTTTCTCACGGACGCCAAAGGCAAACGCACGGGAGTAGTGCTCGACCTGAGCACCTACCAGCGCCTGCGCGAAGCCGAGGAGGAACTGGCTGAAATTCAGGCTTACGATGCGGCGCGGCCCAAGGTGCTGTCGGAGGTCGCCGCCGGCCATTTCACCGGGCTGGACGAATATCGCGCAAGTCGCGGACGCAGATCCAAATGAGATACCGCGTCATCCTGCCTAAATCGGTGCAGAAAGAACTGGACCGTTTGCCAGATGACACCGCAAACCGGGTTTTGGCGCGACTCGCCGCACTGGAAACAAATCCCCGCCCGCCAGACGTTAAGGAACTCAAGGGACGCAACGGATGGCGGATTCGCATCGGCGACTACCGGGCAATCTATGAAGTTCACGATTCCGCCTTCCAAGTCCTCGTGATCACCGTCGGGCACCGGCGCGAAGTGTACCAATAAGCCGCCAACCGCCGATCTTTCCCGAATCCTGGGCCTTGGCCGCGGGAAGAAAATCATATAAACGGCCTGCGATCCAGAACCAGTTTCAAGGGCTGCTCCGTCAGGACCTCCCGGGCGCCGAGAAACTGTTGCGCCTCCGCCGCGATGCTCAGGGCCGCCGTCACCGTGTGGACGGCCAGCCGGCCCGTGAAGGTTCGCTTGCGGCCTTCCACGCTGAACACTTCGCTCATCAGGATCCCCATGACGCGGCGCACCACCCGGCGCACGTCCTCAAAGCGGTGCGGACAATATCGCAGCGTGCGGGTCATCAAGTAAATGGCGTCCAGCGTCATCCACAAATGGTTGCTGGCCATCCAATAGCCGTCCGGCAATTGCAGGCGGAGGACCGAATCAATGCGCGCCTCGGGATGCGGCATCTGGCGGTTGAAATGCTGGTAAAGAAAACTGTAGTGGAACGTGCCGCCGATTTGATCGGCGTCGCCGCCGGGCGGTTTTCCCTGGCCCATGAGTCCATTGTTCGGATCAAACAGATCATCGCAAGCCGCGAAATAGGCCTCGAACCAGCCGGGCGTGCCGAGCGCCGGAACGAGCGCGTAGATGGAACCGGCGCCGGCGCCTTTGTGGCTGTCGGCATAAACGGCCGCGCGCCAGTCCAGGGTGTTGAGGAAGGCCCGGGGGTCGCCATATTCCGGCCCCATTTTCACCGGATATTGCGGGGCCAGATCCAGCAGTTCCATCGCCGCCAGCGCGAAGGCGGTATTGTGCAGTGCCGCATGGGTGGGGGATCTTTCGATGAGCCAGCCGGTGCCGGGATTTTGAAACGCCTGAAAGGCCGCCGCCCATTCCGCGCGCTCCTTCTCCGTGGGCCGCGGTGCATGGAGCGTGTAGAGAATGCACGCCATGTCCGAGACCCCATAGAGTTCCGTCGCGGTGTCGCCGGGCGAACGCGCGTAGTGGCCTGTGCCGCCCGGCAACCGGACCGTTGGCTCAAAGTCTTTCAGGATCCAATGATTGAATTCCCGCAGATCGAAAGCGGGCGGCGCTTCCTCAGCCGGCCGGCCCGCCGCTCCCGCCGTCCCGGACGCCGCAAAAGTTCCTGAAGGCAACGCGGACAGCGCCGCGATGGCGCCGAGTCCTTTTGCGCCCCGCTGCAAGAACTGGGCGCGGCTGAGGGTGGGAATGGGCCGGTCCACCGGCTCTGGATGGGATGGCTGGGATGGATGGGATGGATGGGTTTCCATAGGAGTTTCGGTATTCGTCAAGGCGCTGGTCTCCCGCCAACTTGGCGGCAAACGCCGGTTCCGTCAAGGCTCCCGGCAGCCGGCAATTCGGAATTTGTGAAATTCGTGGAAAAGGGGGCACCCATTAGCAAAAACAATGTTGAGAGGCGCCCTCTGCCTGTTTCGGACATTGCCTCTTCCAGGTTGCGGCGTAGGATGGGCGCCATCGTGCCAACCAAACGAGGATCCATCCATTTGTCCCGCTCCGCGGGCAGCGACGCGTGCCTGGGCATCGAATGCGGCGGCACGCGCACGGTCGCGCTTTTCGGCCCCGGCACGGACGCGGACTGCCGGCGCGCTGAGTTTGGCCCGGCCAATCTCCGATTGCTGGACGACGCGGGGCTTGTCGGACATTTCAAGGCAATCCAGAGGGTGGCGGCGGCCCCTTTCACCGGAATCGTCATCGGCATGGCGGGGGCGCGCACGGAGAAAGACCGGCGGCGGATTCGCGCGGCGGCGGGGAAGGTGTGGCGGAACACGCCTGTATATGCGACAGATGATTTGGAAACGGCGCTTGCCGCCGCCGAAACAGAGGAAGGGCGGGCAGCCAGGGTCTTGATTCTCAGCGGCACAGGGTCGTGTTGTTTCGGACGGCAAACCGGGACGCATGGCCGGACGGTTCGCCTCGGCGGCTGGGGGCACATCCTGGGCGACAGGGGGAGCGGTTATGAGATTGGACTGCAAGCTTTGCGGGCTGTGGCCGGCGAGATGGATCGCAAGGGCCAATGGCCGGCTTTGGGGGCAGGCATTTTGCAGGCGTTGCAGTTGAATGAAGCGGACGATTTGATTGACTGGGCGAAGGGCGCGGAGAAGGCCGGGGTCGCGGCGCTGGCACCGACGGTTTTTGCGGCGGCGGCGAAGCGGGACGGCATGGCGCGGAAAATCCTGGCGGACGCGGCGGCGTCGCTGGCGGAGGATGGCGCGAATTGCGCGCGGCGGTTGGCGGGGCCCGGCGCGCCGGTGGAGTTCGTTCTGGCGGGCGGCATTTTATTGAAGCAGGCGGCCTTTGCCCGGCAGGTGGGGGCGCGGCTGCGACAGCTCCGGCCCGGCGCGCGGGTGAGGCGGTTGCGGCGGGAGAGTGCCTGGGGAGCCATGCTGCTGGCGCGGGAGCATTTTGGCGGTGTCAAGCCGGGGAAAATCCATCAGGCCGGGGCGGAAGCGGCCCGGCCGGATGCGCCGGAAGATGCGCCTGTGTCCGGGAGGTTGCCCGCCACGGAGGAGCGCAATGCGCGTTCGCGGAATTTGGACCGGATGCCTTTGTCCAGGGCGGTGGCGCTGATGATTCGGGAGGAATCGGCGGTCGGGGCGGCGATTTTCAAGGAGCGGCGGAAGATTCAACGCGCCGTGGAAATGATCGCGCATTCGCTCGGGCGCGGCGGGCGGCTGTTTTACGCGGGAGCGGGCACGAGCGGGCGGCTGGGGATTTTGGACGCGTCGGAATGCCCGCCGACGTTCCGGCTGGCGCCGGACCGGGTGCAGGGGATCATCGCCGGCGGGCGGACGGCCCTCTGGAAATCGGTGGAAGGGGCGGAGGACGACGCGGCGGCGGGAGCGGCGGCCATCGCGCACCGCGGCGTCAAGACCAGGGATGTGGTGGTGGGGATTGCCGCCAGCGGGCGGACGCCGTTTGTCTGGGGCGCGCTGGGGGCGGCCCGCAAACGGGGCGCGCGCACCATTTTGCTTTGTTGCAATCCGCGCCTGGAGATTCCGGCGGCGCGGCGGCCGGACCTGGTGATTGCGCCGGACACCGGACCGGAGGTGTTGACCGGTTCGACCCGCCTGAAGGCCGGGACGGCGACGAAGATCATTCTGAACATCCTCACCACGCTGGCGATGGTTCGGCTGGGCAAAGTGATGGGGAACCTGATGGTGGACTTGGATCCTTCCAATGAGAAACTGCGCCAGCGGGCGGTGCGGATTGTGCAAACCCTCACCGGCGCCGGAGGCCCCGCCGCCCGCGCCGCGCTGGAAAAGGCAAAATGGAGGGTCAAAGCCGCGTTTGCCCGGCTGCCGCGGCGCGCCACCGCAGGCCGATCTTGACAATGTTTGCCAATTGTTAGCAACGCGGCTATATTGATTTCATGAAGATGAAAACAATGAACATTTCGCTGACGCCGGACTTGGATGATTATGTCCGGAAGAACACGGCGGAACATTATGGAAACGCCAGCGAGTTCTTCAGGGAAATGCTGCGCGAACGCATCCGCCGCCAGGCGGAACAGGACGTCGCTTTCCTCCAAGCCACTACCGCGGGAGCGCCGCCCGGCCCAAATGCGGCGGAGTTGCGCGAAGTGCTCGCGGTGCAACGCGCGGTGCGCAAGGAGTTGAAGCGTGAACGCCGTGTTTGACGCCAATGTGCTGGCCAGCGCGGTATGCTGGAATGGCGACCCGTGGCATTGCCTGATTAGGCTGGCGCAACGGGAGGCGTTCGCCTGGGGCACGGATTTCACCCTCGAAGAGACACGCCGGACCTGCCTTCGTCTTATCCAGGAAAAACACCCCAAACACAATGCTCTGGCACGGGTGGAATGGTATATGGAGAATGTGCGTAGGATTGAGGCTGCACCCTTGGGTAAGCGGCGCAGCCGCGACGCCAACGATGATCCTTATCTGGCCTGCGCGCTGGCCGCGCAGGCCCGCTGTTTGGTGACTTTCGATAATGATCTCTTGGATTTGGAAAAGCCTTTTGGCATTGAGATGATCACTCCCGCCCAGTTTTTGCGGTTCTTTCGCCACTGACGCCATTTCGATGATTCACAGGGCGCATTCGTGAGCGGCGTTAAGCCATTGAGCTGCAACAAGGAATGATTTGGGACTGGACACCCCACATTCCGCAGGTCCCGAGGGGTAGTTTCTGATTTTTTTTGAGGCGGCGGCGCGAGGCCCAGAGCAAGCGTTGGCGGAGCGCGCGCCAGGCCGATTAGAGCGGAGTTCAAGGGCGG
>Ga0182027_10015959_pt1 | contig 10284 bp, 7 predicted proteins | sample 712E1DmetaG_FD_121300 | JGI IMG/M metagenome (GOLD analysis project Ga0182027, IMG submission 121300) | Permafrost microbial communities from Stordalen Mire, Sweden - 712E1D metaG (Illumina Assembly) | ecosystem: Environmental > Terrestrial > Soil > Wetlands > Permafrost | place: Sweden... | reverse complement strand
TATACTATTGGCACAACATACAGCTGCAGAGCAATCGTCTTTGCTAAGGCTGAAAACTATATCGATGCTGCCTGGGCTAGTAAGAAATCAGAAGCTTACCTGAGTGATTGCCTTAAAATAAATACCAAAAGGGCCGATGCTTATCTTGGTCTTGGTCTCTATAATTTTGCAATAGGGCAAATTCCTTCAGGATTTAAATGGGCATTGAGCCTTGCGGGGATAAGGGGGAATAAAAATCTGGGTATTCAGTACATAAAAAAGGCAGCCAATGAAGGTTATCTTTCAAAAATAGAAGCATCTTATTACCTTAGCCAGATATATTCTGAAGTTATAAATAATTATGAAGCCGCTGCGAGTTGTTTGAAACAGATGATTAAGAAATATCCTGATAATCTTCTTTTCAATTATTCTATGGCGATTGTCGAAATTAAAATGAAAAATCCTCTGCAGGCTGAAAGGATTATATCAAAAATAATTAAAACGGAGGATGCAAATTTTAAGGAGCTCATTTATTTTTCCAATTTTCTCATGGGTGATATATATTATAAATTAAATAATTTTGAGGAAGCTAAAGTGTATTATCATACTTTTCTGAATATGAATAATCAGAAAGATTATAAAGGAATTGCTTCTTTCAGATTAGGCGTTTGTTATGAAATCACAGGTGACAGAAGTTCAGCGGTCAATTATTTTAGCCATTCAGCCAAGGGGAATATGAATCTGGATGATGATATTTTCGCAAAAAGGATGGGAGAGATTTATGCAAAAAGAACTATGGCACAAAGTGAAATTGATGTTTTGAAAGCATCCAATTTTATTGAACAGGGGAAATTCAGGGAAGCCATAAATCAACTGAATCTATTATACACATCTGTGAAAACTGACCGTCTCAGGGCTGAGATAAATTATTATCTTTCTGAGGCCTCTTATAATATAGGCAATTATGAAGATGCTTCCAGGTTTGCTAATTTATCTATTGGATACACAGGTTCTGATGCCAGTTGGATTAGACCATTTTCAGGTTATATTCTTGCCAAAAGCTACAATCTGATAGGGAAAAAAGAAGAAGCACTAAAGATTATTGACCAGACTGAAGATATTAGCGATTTTGATTACCAGAATAAGCTCAAAAATCTGATCACAACCCTAAAAGCTGAAATTAATCAAGAGTGATTCTATAATAATTGCTTTTCATTCTAAATTAGCCCCAGATGATGGAATTCACCTAAAAAGGTCAATTCAAACAGAATTAATGATTATTTGAAAAAATAACACCGTAAATTAAATTGATTATTTTTTGTAATTTACATAAATTATTAAGCTTATATTTATTAATAATTTGAACAAAGATGATTAAGTTTCTGGCAGAATACTAACTTTCATACTATTTTTGATTCCGAGTATTTTTAATATGATACGGATTAATTGTTGATTAACGGAAAAGCATTACTTGAATAAATATGCACTGATAAGTGTTTCAGATAAAACCAATATTGTAGAATTTGCACGGGTTCTTATTGAATCAGGTTACAAGATTATCGCAACAGGGAGTAGTGCAAACCATCTAAAAGTGAATGGATTAAATATCATTGAAGTTAGTGAATTTACTACATTTCCGGAAATCTTCGGCGGAAGGGTAAAGACATTACATCCAAAAATATTCGGAGGTATTCTTTCAAGAAGGGAAAATGAAACAGACATCAAAGAAGCTAAAGAACATGTTATTGAAAATATTGATGTAGTTTGTGTCAATCTTTATCCTTTTAAGCAGACTTCTGAAAATCAGGAATCTACCTTCGAAGAGATAATTGAAAAAATTGATATCGGTGGGCCAAGTTTAATCCGGGCAGCTGCTAAAAATTATAAATATGTTTCAATTCTTAGTAATTCTTCACAGTATGAAGATTTTAAAATAGAATTACAGAAGGGTGAAATAAGCCAAAAGACAAAAGAAAATCTTGCAGCAGAGGCATTTGCTTCTACTGCAGATTATGATATTTATATTAGCAATTATTTAATTCAAAAATTTGGAGTTAATCCTGAAAGATTTCTTTCAGGTTGGAGAAAAGAAAAAGTTTTACGCTATGGTGAAAATCCGCATCAGACTGCGGTTTTATACGGAAGTTTTTATGAATACTTTAAAGTATTTCATGGAAAAGAGTTATCATACAATAATATAATTGACTTAATTTCAGCTGTTGAACTATCTCAGGAGCTTGGAGATAAATCATGTGTAATAGTAAAACACAATAACCCTGCCGGGGCAGCATTAGGTGAGACTACTCTTCAGGCTTTTGAGAAAGCATTAAAATGTGACCCGGTTTCGGCATTTGGAGGAATAGTTGCTTTTCAAAAAGCTATTGATGGCCGAATAGCTGAAAAGCTTAATGAAATATTTCTCGAAATTATTTGTGCACCCGGTTATACCGATGAAGCAGTTAACATTTTATCGAAGAAAAAAGACAGAAGATTATTAATACAAACTAAAAGAATTGAAGATGGCTTGAATTTCAGGGATATTCCCGGCGGTATTATTGTGCAAAATTCAAATAGCCTGTTACTAGATGAAACAAAATTAAAAGTTGTGACTGAAAAATATCCTTCGGGAAAAGAAATTGAGGATATGAAGTTCGCATGGATTGTGGCAAAACATACAAAATCAAATGCAATTGTGTTTGTAAAGGATCTTGCATCGATAGGAGTTGGTGCAGGACAGATGTCACGAATTGATTCTGTTAAAATTGCATGCATGAAAGGGAAAGCACAAAATCATGATTTCAATGGTTCGGTTGCCGCTTCCGATGCATTTTTCCCCTTTGCGGATGGTTTACTTGAGATAATAAAAAGTGGTGCAAGTGCTGTAATTCAACCCGGAGGATCAGTTCGGGACCAAGAAGTTATCAAAGCAGCTAATGATAATAAAATATCAATGATTTTTACCGGAATAAGACACTTTAAACATTAAGAGGAAATATGAGTTTATTAGACCTTTTTTCAGCAGATATCGCAATGGATTTGGGGACTGCTAACACTTTAATTTATGTTAAAGGGAAAGGTATTGTCCTTAATGAGCCTTCGATTGTGGCTTTTGATAGGAATACAAAAAAAATAATTGCCCTGGGAAATAAAGCAAAAGAAATGCAGGGAAGGGAACATAAAGAAATCAAAGTTACACGTCCAATGAGAGATGGTGTAATTGCAGATTTTGAAATAGCTGAGGGTATGATCCGTGCATTTATTAAAAAGGTTAGAGCCGGTGCTTTTTCAAGCAGAAGAATTGTTGTTGCTGTTCCAAGCGGAGTTACGGAGGTTGAAAAAAGAGCCGTAAGAGATAGTGCGGAACATGCGGGTGCAAAAGAGGTTCATTTGATTGCGGAGCCTATGGCTGCAGCTATTGGAATTGGAATTGATGTGGAAGCTGCAGTGGGAAATATGATTATTGATATCGGTGGTGGTACAACAGAAATAGCTGTAATCGCTTTGTCCGGAATTGTGAATGAAGAATCAATCAGGATTGCAGGTGATGAAATGAACAATGCTATAATGCAGTTCTTCAAAAAGAATCATAATATTCTTATTGGGGAAAGAACTGCTGAGGCTATCAAGTGCGAGGTTGGTTCTGCAGTCCCTTTGAAAGAAGAAATTACAATTCAGGTTAAAGGTAGAGACCTTGTCGGGGGCATTCCTAAAACTACTGAAGTAAGTTCAGTTGAAATAAGGGAAGCATTAAATGAGTCTGTTGTTCAGATCGTTGATGCTGTTAGACAGTCACTTGAAAGAACGCCTCCTGAACTTTCTGCGGATATTCTTGACCGGGGAGTAATGCTTACAGGTGGTGGCGCTTTATTAAAAGGTTTAGACGAAAGAATTAGGATGGAAACAAATCTTCCTGTTCATGTGGCTGATGATCCCTTAACTGCAGTTGTTAGAGGCGCGGGAAAGGTAATAGATAATCTTAATCATTATTCAAAAGTATTAATTCGTAACAGAAGATATTAATGATCAGATTCTTTTCTAATGTCTGGGACAGTTTTAAAGAATACTTTATACTGATAATTCTTATAGTATTAGGAATAATTTTAATCTCTCTGAACCAAAAACCGGCTGTCAAATCAGTTCGGGCAGTAGCCTTTGGTACCTTCGCATCGGTTTCTTCATTAGTAAGTGATGTTGTTAATATCGGACAACTGAAATCTGAAAATTTGCGGTTAAGGGAAAGAAATGCCGAGCTTATGCTTCAGATGAATAAATTGCGGGAATATGGGATAGTTAATGAAGAACTTAAGGGACTGGTTAATTTAAAAGACACTACAAAATATCCCCTGGTACCCGTAAGGATCGTTTCTAAATCTCTTTCAACTTCTCAGAATACAATAACAATACTTGGTGGTGCTGTTGATGGTATTAAACCTGGAATGCCTGTTATAAATGATCAGGGATTAATAGGAGTTATATATTCAACTTCCAATGATTATTCTATTGCCAGAACATTGAAAAATATGGATCTGAAACTTACAGTTAAAGATGAGAGAAGCCGTCTGGATGCTATAATGAAATGGAATGGAGATGACCTCATAATGATTAATGTACCTAAAACTTTTGATATTAAGCCCGGCGACCGGATTATGACTTCAGAATTAAGTTCCATAGTTTCTATTCCAATACCTATAGGGGTTGTCATGGAATTAACTAATGTTGAGACCGGGATATTTAATGAAGTAAGAATAAAACCTTATGTGAATTTTGCAAAAGCAGAAAATGTTTTTGTTGTAAAGATTATTGAATCAAAAGAGAAAAATCAATTAGAACTAAATTTCTTTAACCGTAAATAAATGAGATCAGATTATTTTATTCCTTTTTTACTTTTTGCAGTCCTGTTGATTCTACAAACTACTGTAGTAAATCTTATCTCAATTAATGGGATTGTACCTGATTTTATCCTCATATTATTAGTATTCTACTCTGTAAAAAACAATCAGATTTATGGTATGATATTGGGCTTTATTTTTGGTTTTCTTTTTGACCTGATTACTGGTAGTTTACTGGGCAGTTCAGTTATTTCTAAAACATTAGCCGGATTTACAGCAGGATATTTTTCAAATGAAAATAAAAGGGAATTTTATTTAAGTTCATATGCTTTCCCTTTGATAGTTTTACTGTGTGGAATCATAGACTCATTCATATTCTCTTTCTTTTCATCATCTGATTTAAGATCGAGTTTTGTCTTTTTAATGCTTCAACAGGGAGTTTATCCGGGAATCTATACTGCTGCGATAAGTATGGTAGTAGTATTTTTTATGCCCAAAAGGAGTTTTATTTGAGACCGGAAGGTTTTGCTTCAATACCACGAAAAACAATAGTTTATTTTATAGTTGTGGCTTGTTTTGGTTTATTCGCATTTAGACTTGTTCAGATGCAGATCATAGATCATCAGGCATTTGATGAGAAGTCTGCAAGCAACAGTATTAAACCTCTTGAGCAGGTACCCTTGAGAGGTGTTTTCTATGATAGAAATATGGAGGTTATTACAGGAAATTCGCCAGCGTATACTATGAGAATTACTCCTGCAGAATATGATAAAAGTTTAAGCAGATTACTTGAGACTGTTATTGATGTTGATTCAGGTTTTATTGATAAAGTACTATATAACAATCGTTTTTATTCAAAATATTTACCAATCAGAATAAAAAGAGGTATTGATTTTAAGGCAGTTTCCTGGCTTGAGGAGAACTCTGAACATCTGCATGGAGTTGATTTTATTGTTGAGATGCAAAGAGATTATCCAGCGGGAATTATTGGTTCGCATTTATTCGGGTACGAAAAAGAAATCTCTCCGGCTTCCCTTGAGAAAGAAAAGAATTATTATTCTCCAGGAGATTATGTCGGGAACAGCGGGATTGAAAAAACTTATGAAAAAGAGCTCAGAGGCGAAAAGGGGTTTAATTATGTGCTTGTTGATGCTAAAAGAAAAGAAACGGGGAAATTCAAAGATGGGAAAATGGATAAACCTTCACTAAAAGGACGTGATCTTGTATTATCCATTGATGCAGATGTTCAGCGGGTTGCTGAAGAAGAATTAAAAAAGTTTCGCGGGGCTGCTGTTGCAATCGAACCGAAAACCGGAGAGATTCTCGCATTGGTTAGTACACCTGAATTTGATTTGAACCAGTTTTCATATGTAACAACAAAGGAATATCTAACTGGTCTTTATACCGATCCTGATAAACCTTTATTTAACAGAGCTACAATGTCCGGTAAACCCGCTGGTTCAACTTTCAAAATAATGGCTGCAATTGCAGCACTGGATATGGGTGTTATAAATGAAAATACTATTATCACTTGTGGTGGAGGGTTTTATTTCGGGAGGTTCTTTAAATGCCATGGTGGTCCACACGGACCATTAAATGTAGTACACGCTATTGAAAAATCATGTAATACTTTCTTCTACAATCTCATTTACAGAATTGGCTTGGATAAGTGGTCAGAATATGCGCACAGATTAGGGTTTGGTCATAAGACAGGAATTGATATTTCAGAAGACGCTCCGGGTCTCGTGCCGAATTCAAAGTACTATGAAAAAATATATGGCCCAAATTGGCCAAGAAGTATAATGGCAAGTCTTGGCATTGGTCAGGGAGAAGTCAGTGCAACACCTTTGCAGCTTGCTCAATTTGTTGCTTTGGTTGCCAATAATGGTAATTCATATACACCTCATTTGGTAAAGGGATACCTAAAAGAAAATACTAAAGAGTTTATCCCCTATAAATTTAATGAAATAAGAACCGGGATTGGTCAAAGGGCATTTGATATAGTTAAACAAGGAATGATACTTGTTGTGCAGGGGGCTGGAACAGCCACACGTCTTAAGGGTGATGAATTAAAAATTGCAGGTAAAACCGGAACAGCTCAAAATCCACATGGTAAAGATCATGCATTATTTATTTGCTTTGCACCTTATGATGATCCCAAAATTGCAATCGCAGTAGTTGTGGAAAATGTTGGATTTGGCGCAACTTATGCAGCTCCAATTGCACAAAAAATGGTTGAAGCTTACCTTTTAAAGAATAAATTAAAAAAAGAAGGTCTTCAAAAAAATAAAGGAAGTAATAATCAACTTTTTGGTGCCAGGCAGTGAGGATTGATTACAAATTAGAGGATAAATTCGATTTAGGATTATTTCTTTCATTCCTGATTCTATTTTGTATAGGATTAGCAGCTATATACAGTGCAACTTATAATAACCATGCCGCTGCCGGAAATTTTAACAGACAATTATATTGGGGCCTTGCAAGTCTGTTAGTTTTTTTTATTGTCTATTATTTACCTACAACTACCTTTAGTATGATATCTGTTCCTTCTTATTTAATTTCGATATTATTCCTTATAGCGGTGTTAGTAATAGGTAGAAGGATAATGGGTCATAAAAGCTGGTTTGGTTTCGGAAGTTTCGGATTTCAACCTTCAGAATTTGCCAAATTAGGTACCATACTTGGGTTAGCATGGTATTTAAGTAAAAAGAAGGTGGATATTGAAACGTTTAAAGATATCATAATTACTCTTGGTATTGGACTATTACCAGTAGGATTAATATTCCTTGAACCGGATATGGGTACTACATTTGTTTACTTAGGGTTAATCCTTGTAATGTTGTTTTGGAAAGGTATAAGTTTATTTGGATTGTTTATTGTATTATCTCCGGCAATTGTTGCGTTATCATCTCTCTTCGGAACTGTATATTTTGTAATCGCATTATTTCTTGTAATTGTCGGTCTATTCTTATTCAGGAAAGATCTTTTTTTCAGTGGTGCCATTTTAGCATTAAACCTTGGAGCCGGATTCTTTACTGAATTTGTTTTCAATGCACTTGGTCCCCACCAGCAGAAAAGGATTTTAACTTTCATTGATCCCAATTCCGATCCCCTGGGCTCGGGTTACAATGCAATTCAGGCAAAAGTAGCTATCGGATCTGGAGGTTTGTTCGGAAAGGGTTTTCTTTCTGGTAATCAGACTCAGCTTCAATTTATACCAGAACAGTGGACGGATTTTATTTTTTGTGTAATCGGAGAAGAGTTTGGATTTATTGGTAGTATCATCGTTCTTATATTATTTTTTTATATGTTTTTAAGAATTATAAAAATTGCTTCCTCTACAAAAGATGAGTTTATCAGTTTAACACTAATTGGTATTTTATCTGTTTATTTTTTTCATTTAGCAATAAATGTCGGGATGGTGATTGGGCTTATACCTATTATAGGAATTCCACTTCCGTTTATCAGCTATGGTGGCAGTTCTCTTCTGGTTAATATTTTTATGTTAGGAATAGTAGCCAATGTATATAGAACACGTAAAAATTATACTTAGTTCGTATATAAACTGAAAGTTTATCTAACTAGTTGTTTACAATTTGTTCTTTTATTATTAAGTTTTAATAATACTTAATTCCTTACCATGATGTTAGGATGAATATTGTAATGTATCATTACTTTTTCGGAAATTGACGAAATATAAGGCATAAGGGCATATGCAACATACAAACAAAATCCACGAGAAATTTCTCACTGAGATCTGGAAGAAACAGAATTTCTTGAATAGTCTGATTACCAGGGACGGTCAGAAAATTGAGATTATAGATGCGGGAATTGAAAACACTGAATTAGGCGGTCCTGATTTTAAAAATGCGCGGATTAAAATTGGTAATTTAACATATTTGGGTGATGTTGAGATAGATACTAATCACTCTGATTGGAAATCTCACGGCCATAATATTAATAAAAAATATAACAAAGTTATCCTGCATGCAGTACTTGAAAATGAGTCTAATCAGTCATTTGTATTTACTCAGGAAGGGAGAAAAATTCAATCGATTTGTTTAAGCAATTTCCTTAATAGTGATCTTCAATCAAATATTCACCTGGCAATCATATCCGAAAGAGATATACGATCAACAAGACTAAGATGTGAAGAAATTAATCAATTAATTGATTCGCAGGTAAAACTTGATATACTTTATGAGTTAGGTGTTACAAGGTTCAGGTTGAAATGCACAAAAATTCTTGATAGATTAAAAGAAATATCATATATCAACCAGCTTACACTAAAAGAACCGATGGTGAAATATTCTCTTGATGAAAACTTTTTTAACAAGAAATTTACAGAAGACGATTTTACTGATAAGGATATTTGGAACCAGCTTGTTTATGAATCTACTTTCGAAGCATTGGGATATTCAAAAAATAAAGATATCATGTTTAAGCTTGCCAAATTAGCTGATATTAATTATCTCAAGAAATTTTCTAATGAACCTGATTTTGAAATTGTACTGGAATCAATACTTTTTAATATCAGTGGTTTAATCCCTGAAGTATCAAAACTTCCTGATGAAGTATCAATTGAATATGTTAGGAAACTTAAGGAGATATGGGCTAATCTTAATTATAAATTTGACGGTAAAACATTCCATTCGGCTCAATGGCATTTTATGAAATTAAGACCACAGAATTTCCCGACGATAAGATTAGCGGGGGGGAGCAAAATTATATATAAACTCTTGAATGAGGATTTATTCTCAAGGATTTTAAATATAGTCAAGAGAACAACTGATCATAAGAAAATCATATCCGAATTAAGGAATTTATTAATTGTAAGATCCTGTGGTTTTTGGAAAAATCACTATGTATTCGATCAAACTGCTAAAATTCCTTTAAATTATTTTCTTGGTCTTTCCCGGGTTGATGAGATAATTGTAAATGTACTCCTACCTTCAATTGCAGTTTATTATGAAATATTCGGGAAAAAAGAATATTCGGAGAGAGCTGTTCTGATTTACGCTAACTTTTATCAGAACAGTGAGAATAACCTGGTTGATGAATTATCCAAGATTCTAAATCTTAATGATGCCTGGAAAAGAAGTGTATTATACCAGGGAATGATTGAATTATTCAGAAATTACTGTTCCAGAGACAGGTGTCTTGAATGTTCAATAGGACAGAAAATATTCAACTAATTATTACTAGTTAACTTTTTAATATCATCTCTGATTTTGGCCGCTCGCTCATATTCTTCCTTATCCAGTGCTTCACGCAATTTATCCTGTAAAGCAGCAATTCTTGCTTCCTTAGTTGAGGGTATTGGGTCATCGCCAGAAGATACCTTGATGCCGTCTTTTTCAGATTCTTCAGAAGGGAAGAAACCAGCAGTATTCATAACAGTCTCGGATACATAAATTGGTGCCTGTGACCTTACAGCAAGTGCTATAGCGTCACTTGGGCGAGCATCAATCTCGTT